>Ga0105047_10012435_pt1 | contig 13693 bp, 11 predicted proteins | sample MAT04_FD_78384 | JGI IMG/M metagenome (GOLD analysis project Ga0105047, IMG submission 78384) | Freshwater microbial communities from Lake Fryxell liftoff mats and glacier meltwater in Antarctica - MAT-04 (megahit assembly) | ecosystem: Environmental > Aquatic > Freshwater > Ice > Liftoff...
CACGTAAATACAAGGGGCTTGCTCACAACCGGTGTGTTGTGAGTCTCGCTGATCCGGGGTCTGCTGGACCGGCTGCGATCCGGGGGGAACCTGCTCTGATGCGCCGCTTCGACGCGCATGGTGGCAATGGCCCCCTGAGTGAAAATGGTGATGCGAGATTGTTGTACGGACAGCTCTCGATTCCGACGGACTGGCGCAATAGTCGTGTTCGTGGTGCCAGCAACAACCCACAACGCTGTGAAACAGCATCACGGAGAGCACGAGTTGATTCACAAGCCGCAACATGGCAACCCCTTTGGGGATTGTTTCTCCTGAATCGGAGGGCAGCCCGATACTAACCAGAACTGGCACTCCTGTTCAATAGGCGTTTTTGCTTCGTGCGCCGATCGAGAAGCGAGAACGAACCGCACTCTGCGAAGTAACCCGTGGACTTTCCTGCTGTCCCTACGCGAACCGGCTCCATAAGATTGTGTCAGGGACGATCGTCCCGTGCTCAAGTCGCCGCGACAGATCGCGATCTTCAGATTGACCCACCCATGAACACTCAGCAGATCCCACTCGGCTCGGAAGATGACATTCGATTGCTCTTCGGCCCGCAGGATGTTTACTTGCGCCAAATTCGAGAGCATCTGGGAGTCGGAATTGTCCTGCGCGGGGAGAATCTGATTCTCGACGGACCGGAGGACAAGCTGCCACATGCCCGCGAAGTGCTGGAGCAGCTGTTGCCGCTGGTGCGTCGGAAAGGGATTCTCAAAGAAGAAGACCTGGCCAAAGTCTTGGGGATTCATTTGGCGTCGAACGATCCTTCCCCGGAAGCGAAGATCGACCTGTTCGAGAAGGCCCGTAGCGTCAAGCCGCGCACGAAGGGGCAGGAAGGTTACGTCGACGCGATGCGAGCGCACGAGCTGGTGTTTTGCACCGGGCCAGCGGGGTGCGGGAAGACTTACCTAGCCGTCGCGATGGCGGTGAATGCTTTGCGCCGGCAGCAAATTCGCAAGATCGTGCTGGTGCGGCCAGCGGTTGAGGCGGGGGAGAAGCTCGGCTTTCTGCCCGGCGACATGATGCAGAAGGTGAATCCCTACCTGCGTCCGCTGCTCGACGCGATGAGCGACATGTTGACCTATGAGCAGGTGCAGCGTTACATGCAGGAAGACATCATTGAAATCCTGCCGCTGGCGTTCATGCGCGGCCGGACACTCAACAATACCTTCATGATTCTCGACGAGGGGCAGAACACCACAGCCACACAGATGCTGATGTTTCTGACGCGGATGGGTGAGGGGTCGCGGATCGTGGTGACCGGCGACGTGACCCAAACCGACCTGCCGCCGTCCATGAAATCGGGTCTGATCGATGCGGTCCAGCGTTGCCGTCCGATCGAGGGCGTGGCCGTCGTGGAGTTGACGGGAGCCGATATTGTCCGTCATCGTCTCGTACGCGAGATCGTGGAAGCGTATGATGACGATTCGAACAAGTCGCCCCGGCGGAAGCACTAACCGGCTTTTGTGCCAGCGAATGTCCAGTGTCTCGTCCAGCGGCACAATGTCATTGGTGGCCGACTGGAGACAGTTCCATCCTCGTAGGAGTCGTCCGAGTTGAGTCAGGCCAAGCCACGAGTGATTATCTTCTGGCTGCTGGCTGCGTTGGTGCTGGTGAGTTCCGGCTGGGTCCACTGGAGTTTCGGCGTCGATGGGATCAGCGTATTCGGGAGTTACGCCTCGGTTTTGGGTCTGATCGTGACCTTTTATGTCGCGCAATCCGTCCGAAGTGTCAGGGATCAGTATGCTGTTCGGGGCACGTTGATGCAGACCTTCGAACGGTTCAGTGCTGCGATTCGTGATTTCGATGAAGCCAGCAAAGCGGTGGAATTTCAACCGATCGCGGGTCAAGTTGTTCCGCTCGTCAAGGAACCCAGTGTTCACTTATCGAAGGGTGAAAGCGTAGAATCACCACTGAACTCACTCCGAAGAATCATGAGTTGCGAACCTCGTGTGGCCCGAAGCATCAAGGTGGGCGTTGTGTCGCAGCTCCGGTCTCTTCACAGTCGGATCGAGATACAACTCACAAAGGACGAGTGGAGACGACACAATGCCTGACAAATGGGAACTCGCAACGAAGAAACTGTTTGAGCTGACGGAAGCGGGAACGTTGAATTGGTCTCTCGAGGATGAGTACGTAGCTGTTAGCCGCGTGCTAGGATTTGTTTACCGCGCCGAGGTCAGCGACAAGGACATTTTCGTCTTTGAAGAAAAGATCGCAGGGAGCTTGGAAGACGGAATACCTGATGGTCGACGTTCGGCGATTGAATTCGGTGTTTATGACACCGGGAGAGAATGTTGGGTCCCACAGTGGCGTTGGCCGGGCAACAGCTACGATGATGCGCTAATCGATTCCGTGAAGTTCCATCAATCGGGCGGCGAAGAGTTTCTGGAGTCATTCCTTTCCTCGGCTGCGACATAGCGAGTTTGTTGAGAGCCCCCTCTCAGGCAGGAGCAGTCGTCCGGATGTTCGGATTTGGCCAGAAAAGATCGCGGGTGTCGAAGACCTCGGCCCCGCGTCCGCAGCGCACAACCATCGCCTTGGCTTGGGATGCCGTGCGGGATCGCGATATCCTCTTGCGCTTGGGCATGTGCCTGGTTGCAATTATTGGACTGTTGGTCGTGCTGCAAGGCTGGCGGGCTCCCTTTCCCTATCGCATCGGCCAGTACGCAGTTCACGGGATCGCCGCCCGGACTGACTTTCAGGAACTCAATGTCGAGGAAACCAACCGCAAGAGAGATGACGCAGAGCGGAATGTGCCTCTCGTCTTCGTCCACGATCCCCAAACGCTCAATTCGCTGGCGGATCAATTGAGGGCCGATTTGGGTAAGGTCGCAGCTGCGGAATCACTCGCGAGATTGCGCGAGAGTAAAGACGGACTCGAAACACTCGTCGCGTTCGGGTTGACCCAGCCCGGCGAAAAAAAGGTGCCCCCGGTGTTCCGGGAGGCCGCCTCGATATACGGACTTAAATCCGATGTCGAGATCCAAGCTCGATTTCAATCTCTGCACGATGTCCTGACCACAGCTGGGATGGAATCGGCTCAACAGCGGATTGACGACATCGGCGGCGACTTCGCGGGGTTTATCTCTCCACTCAGCCGCCTGGGGATTGTGGACCCGGAAGAGGTCCGGGACGAGCGGGTCACCGGTAATCGCATGGTTCGCATCGTCAGCTCGGGACGGAACGCACCCTCGATCGAGCGTCTTTGGTCCCAGGTTCGCCTGCCAGAACAGCTCAATGATGCGGGTGAACTCGGCAAGACTTGGCTTTCATTCCCGAGCTTGCAAACGAGTCTGCAACCCGCGCTGTGCCACTGGCTCATCGTCAAGGCGAAGCCCACGCTGCGGTTCGATCAAGTCGCCACGAAAGAAGAGCAGCGGAAGGCCCGCGAGCTGGAGGCTCCCGTGATGATCCAGTACATCGCTGGCGACCTCATTGTCCGTCCGGGGGAAACCGTGTCCCCCGAAGCCCTGCGTCATCTGGATATCGAGTATCACGCCGAAGAGTCGACGATCAACTGGTCCACTCGCGTCACTCGACTCGCTGTACTCTTTGCGATGATTGTGGTGCTGTCGATCCTGACCGGGTACTACGCCGTTCACAACGAGCCGCGTCTGGTGCAGAACCTGGGACGGCTGGCGGTTTATCTGACAGCCCTGGTCCTCACGGCGGGGCTGGCCCGGGTGCTCTCGTTCGACCCCCTGCGGGCCGAGATTGTCCCACTGCTCGTCACCACGATGATACTGGCGATTGCCTATAACCAGGAACTGGCGCTGCTCACGGCCTTCGCGTTGAGCTTGCTCATTACCTTGGGCACCACTGCGGAACTCGGGCACTTCGTTGAACTCTTCAGCACCGCAGCTGCGGCAGTGATCCCATTACACCGTGTGCGTTCGCGGTCGACGTTGATTAAGGTCGGACTTTCGGCGGCCTTCGTCAATTTTCTGGTCGTGGGCGGGGTCGGTGTCGCTCAATCGCAGTCGATTGAACTGCTGCAGGAGACGCACCTGCTGACGTTCGCCCTCAAATCTGCGGCATGGTCGCTGGCGGCGGGATACTTCGTGGCGGGCAGTCTGCCGTTTGTGGAGCAGGTCTTCGGCGTCGTGACCGAGATCAAACTGCTGGAGATGAGCGACCCCTCGCACCCACTACTTCAGGAACTTGTCCGACGTGCGCCGGGGACGTACAACCACTCGATCGCCGTGGCCAGCCTGGCCGAGTCAGCAGCGGAGTCGATCGGAGCCAACGGGCTGCTGGTCCGTGTCGGGGCCTATTTTCACGACATCGGCAAGATGCTCAAGCCCCAGTATTTCATCGAAAACGTCCCGGCCGGGACGGAGAGCCGTCACGAGCACCTGGCCCCAGCGATGAGCACCCTCGTCATCATTGGCCATGTGAAGGACGGCGTCGATCTCGCCCAGCAGCACCACCTGCCCCGCCAGCTGATCGACTTCATCGAGCAACACCACGGGACGACGCTCGTCGAGTACTTCTACCACGAAGCCACCCGCCAAGCGGAGAAGCAACCTGATCAAGCCGAGACCGAGGAGTCTTCATTCCGCTATCCGGGTCCCAAACCGCAAACTCGCGAGGCTGGCGTCCTGATGATCTCTGACGCTGTCGAGAGTGCCAGCCGCACTCTGACCGATCCGACGCCGAAGCGTTTGGAGACACTGGTCCATGCGATCACGATGAAGAAGCTGCTTGATCGCCAGTTCGACGAATGCTCGCTGAGGCTGAGTGAAATTCGCACGATCGAGCAGTCACTCGTTAAATCGCTGATCGGCGTTTACCACGGACGGATACGCTACCCCGACGCTAAGCGGGCCTAGTTGTCCTCCACGGCGCACTCCTGCACGCTCACGAAATCGAGCGCACTCGATCCACGCGTCAGGGGACCGAGAGGGCAAAGCGGCTGATTCTCGGGGCTCGGGCCAGCAGCGTAGTCAGGTCACATCGGGCGTCGAGGGCGAATCCTCGGGTGCGACGCTCGCCCCATGAAACACCGCCAGCCAGACCGTCGGCTCGCCCGGCGTCGTCCACTCGACCCGGTGCCGTTGATGTGCCGGGATGTTGACATGGTCCCCCGGCCTCAGCTCAATCGCCGACTCGGCTCCCTCGATCTGCAACCGTGCTGCTCCACTGAGGACCATCACCCACTCGGCCTCATCCTGGTCATACCAGAACCCCGGCGGGGACGCGTGACCGTGCGAGACGATCCGCTCGATGCGGACATCAGGGGATGCGAAAATGGTGCTGAAAAGCTCTTGAGAAAGCTCCGTCGGAAAATCGTAGAGCAGGTTCACTCAACCTCCACGATCAGGTGATCAACGCATCTCAGACGACCGGGATCCCGCGGCTCACTTCCGGCGCGTGTACTCAATCGTGAACGCCTGCTGTTCCTTTCCATCGGGGCCGACCATGCTTATCTGGAAGGTCATGTGATCGGAGTCTTTCATTTCCGTGGTCATAACATGCTTCGTCGGCTTCCCGTCCGGGCCAGTAGAGGTGCCCGTCATCTTCAGTGTTTTCTTGTCGGCATCGTAATTGCCGACGGAGTTCAGGGGAGTGCTCGACATCGAGTCGACCCACACTCCGACATACTCCTTCTTTTGGAGGTCATACCCATCGAGTCCGTGCCCCTTGAACAGAATGCCGCCGAGGTCTCCCTCGAAGTCGCTCTCGATCCACATCCCCCCGCAGATCGACTTGTAGGTCGCCACGCACTTCGACTTTTGACCACTCATGTCCATCACCGCGTCCCATGTCCCTTCCATCTCTTTGAGGCGAGCATGCTCAGGTCCCGGCTTCGGAAAGTCCTGAGCGAGGGTGACGACAGTTCCGAGACAAAACAGAGCGACGGCGAGGCAGAGCGAGCGGATCATGAAAGTTTCCTACGGCGGGGGTGAACGGGTTGGATGTCGATCCATACGAGTGAACTGAGACTGGCAGCGTGAGGGTGGCTGAGAGTGCGAAGCGTACATGATGCGGTCGGGTCAACACCAGTCGGTCAGACAATCCTGTCTGACTCATCCTCTGGGGTGGGGCGACCACCTTCGCAACGGACACTCAAGCAAGATGGCCCCTCTGCGATCAGCCCCCGCACTGGAGGCAGCGACCCGACTTTCGGAGTGGGGCAGGCAGGATTGCCTGCCCGACTTCATGCACCCCCTAGCCCTTCCCGTCCCGCGCGAACTTGGTCAGCGTCTCCTGGAATTTCTTCTTCCCATCTTCCACCACGCGGCGGATTTCCTTGGCGTTTTGCTCGCTCTCCTGCCGCAGGTCGGCGATCATGACGAGTGACTCGATTTGGAAGCTGCTGATCGCGTCGACCAATTTTTGCACCGAGGCGGGGTTCACGGTCGAGCCGTAACCGGCCTTGAGCGCAGCCTTCTCCAATTCCTTGCCGAGGATCGCCACGTCTTCGAGGCTCTTATTGACGCCGGCCTTCATCGCCTCGGTCGCCTGGGTCACTTCGTGTAGCCCATGCTGCGACGTGTAAACAGTTCCGAGGATCGTGAAGACGTGCTCGTTGGTTGTGAAGAACGTCACCGCCCGGCGGTAGACGCGGTCCTTCACATCGTGCGTCTGCTTCAGCTTGGCGATCAGCGTTTCGCCAATGTCGTACCCGACCGACAGGTTCTCGGAGATATCCTTCAGCAGCTGATACGTGCGGTCTTGGTCTTCGTAGGCTTCGCGGGCTTCATCGCGTTTCAGCTCCAGGCGGGACTTGTCGCTTTCACCGGTTCCCCCCGCGTCGACTGCCGCCTGGGCAGCGGCGAGAGATTTTTTCGAGGCCTCTAGATTCGGGACATCCTTTTCGAGCAGCTCACGCGCGATGACCTCGGCTTCCTTCAGCGCGAACCGAAAATCGATGTAGGCATCCATGATCAGCTGCTCTTTCTTGAGCTGCTCGCGAGTGTCCTTGGTCACGTCCTGGTAGCAATCGACGATCTTCTCGAAGCGAGCCGAAGGAGTCCCGCGCCGCATCTTCATCCATAGGTTCTGGGACTTCTCCAGAAGTCCGATCGTGCCGTCATCCAGCTGGGAGATGAGAGTCTTGGAATCCTCGCGGATCGAGTCGAACATTTGGGTGATTTCGAGGTAGCGGTTGCCGACGTTGATGTCGGCCACGTTGTCGCGCACTAGGGCGTTAAACGTGCTCATGTGCTTGATCGTGTTGGCAATCGCCAGCACACGGGCCTCGTCGAGGTGACGGACCCCTTCGAGCAGCGCGATCAACTCCTGGGGAACATCGTCGCGCTTTGCGATGCCGAGTTTGTTCAGGACTCCCAGCGCCCGGTCGAGGTACTTTTGCATGCCGGTTGTCGAGGCAGTATCGGCAGTCGCAGGAGCCTTCGGAGCAGGCTTGGAAGTGGAAGGCGTGTCAGCCATGAGATGCTCTGATGTGATGGTGGGGAGGGCGTTCGATCGAACCGACAGAATTGAAAGATCAGACTACCATGGAGAGTTCTAAGTCGCCAACGATCGACGCTGGGATTCGACGTGAAACGTGTCGGTCAATAAGAGTCGGAGGGGCTTGGGCGTTCTCGTAAAGCTCAGGGGCTCTCTCAGACGCCAAACCCTTGTCTCAGCCCAGCCGCTGATGACTGGCTCGCCAACCGGAAATGTGGGGTACAACAAGCCGTTGGGCCTCACAGCGAGGGACGGCATGAGTCTTCCGGCCGGTGGCCTGGGCATGGGGGACGAGTAGCCTTTGGGGGTGGTCAAGAAGCGCCTCGGAATCGCTCAATTGCGATCAGTATGATTCAAAGGCTGTGTCTCCCAGCCGCCGGATTCAACCGGCACTTGGCACTCCATAAAAAAAAGGGCGAGGCTGCATGGCAACCTCGCCCTTCCTGCATTTCCCAGGAATCAGTTGGGGTTGACCAGCCGAGCCGGTGGGACGAAGGCGGCGATCTTCTGGAACGCGGCGAGTACGTCGGCTTCCATCTCCGCGACGCTCTGGTTACCGGGCACTGTGATGGTGATCCCGCCGCCCAGATGGGCGATCGCTTCCATGTAGGTCGGGTCCCCCCCCAGACCGACCGTCATGGTGTGGATCGTGTAACCGGCATCGACCGCTTCCTTGGCTCGCATCAAACCATACATGGCGTTGGTGTTACTGGTGGTGTAGTTCGCGACACCATCGCCGTCATAGTCAAACAGGGTGTTCCAGTTCCAAGTTGAGGGGAATGTCCAACCCGAGTCCTGAGCGGTCGGTTCACCGTCAGTCATGATGAGCAGTGTTGGACGAGTGCCCGGTCGCTTCGAAGCATCGAGCACGAGCCGACCTTGGAAGATCCCTGCACCGATGTTTGTGCCGCCGCTGTAGTGGGCGGCTTGTCGATGGCGGACAATCTGCCGAACACTTTCAAAGTCGTTACAGACTGGATTCGCCGAGATGTTAATGTTGTATCCGCCGTAGTCCAAGGTCTGTTCACGACCAGCGCCCACGGAAAAGTAGACGGCACCGACTTCATCCCCGAAGCCCAGGTCTTCCAGGAAGTCACAGAACAGCAGGGCCCCCTGTTTGCACGAGTGGAACGGATAGTGCGAAGTCCGCCACAGATCGTTGCACTGGGTGTACTGAGGCTTGTTCTTCAACAGGAAGTTGACGAGACACGCTCCGCCGTACTTGTGGCGATGTCCCGCCGAGTTGATCTGACTGTCGGTTTGACAGTAGCTGAAGAACTCACCCCAGCTTCCCGAGGCCCAGGGGTAAGTCACACTGCTCAGCCCGAGGAACGCCTGAATGTTGGCGGTCGTTGTGGCCACAGGGACGGTGACAGCGGTGAAAGTCGGGGGAGTCGCCGACCCTGCGGGGTTGTTGACGATGGCCGTCGGACTACCCGTTGCGGAGAACGTCACAGTGACCGATTTGACGTACTTGCCGTTCCCGGCAAAGACCTTGATCTTTGTGCTGCTGAAGGTGAAGTTCTGTGTTGTGTTGTCCGCATAGGTGAAGAGAATCGCCCTCATGTTGTTGTTGGTGGTGGTCGTAACATTGTTGTTCAGATTGTTGTTGAACGTGACGGATGCCGTATTCGCTCCATTCGAGCCACCTCCGCTGGTGGCTCCCAAACTCGCGGGCATCGTCACGTCGACCTTGCTGATCGACTTCGAGGAGTGGGAGAACGTCCCCGAAGTGCCAGTGGCCGTTCTGATCTCCGTCGAGTTATCCGTGTAATTCAGCAACACACTGTTCATCGTGTGGGAACTGGTCACGTCCACTGAGGTATTCTTGAACACGACGGTGGCGTTGCGGGGATCGGGAGAAGCCGCATTCTGTGTCCACTGGAACCAGCGGGGAGCGAACGTCATCGAGCCAAAATCACGCACCGCGTCGAGCTGGTTGTAGATCTCCAGCATGTTCGCGTCGAGTGAGGCCCGGTTACGCGATCCGAGAACATCGTACGAGCTGTCGTCGTTCATCGAAGCGGAGTAGTCGAGCACCATCGCGATGTCGCGAGACTCGATGTAGGCGGTGGCAGCAGTGGTGATTGAGACTGATTTCTTTCCGAAGACCCCGGCAAAGAGCGTCTTGAGCTGGCCGTCGGGCAGAGCGGTGTTGGTGTTCGTACGTCGAGCCTGGACCTTTACGGCATTCGAGGGCGTGACATCCCAGGCAATGGACGAGACGCCGGTCGCCGCATTCATATTCCAGCGACCAAACTGCACGTCGGCTGCGGGATCGATGTAAATCCCATTCAATGTTCCGACGGACTGCGCCTTTAACCGGGCTTGATCCATCGCGTATTGAGTGACGTTCGTCACGTTGGTGCCCGCGTTTTCCACCGCGTAGCCGATCTCATTGGCGGCGGCCAGAGCTGCGGCATCGACGCAGTTCTGCATGCGAGTCTGGTTCAAGACCAAGATCCCGGTGTCGACTGAGAAGGCCACGAACGCCAGGCAGGTGGCCATCGAGACCGCCATCACGACAATGAAGACCCCTCGTCGCTTCTGCCGCAGCTGCAAGAGCCATTGTTCACAGGGTTCGAGTGTTGACTGCATGGGATCTCTCCTCGGTCGAAAAAAGTGTGAGTCGTGTGTGGATGTGGTTCAGAGTCTGCCGTGACCGGCGAACTAGAAACTCAGAGTGGAGCGTCCTCGCGAAACCACCAGAGTGGCATCCAGGACAGTGGAAGAGGCAATTCTCATTTTGAGGATCCTGACATCGGTGTAAGGAATCGTCACGCGAATCTTCATCATCTTGTATTGGTTCGTCGCCAGGGAGAGGTCGAACGACTGCCCCGCGGTGGCTCCGTCGGCGTGGACGATCGTGACGGCGACATTGGCCGTGTTGTAGCCTTCCGCCCTCATCATGTTCCTGACGTCGTTGATAACCTTCTGATTGGGGGTGATCCCCCCGACCAGCAAGGCGGGGTCGATATCCTTGGCCGCCAATCGACCGGCATCCCGCACAATGGATTCAAGTTTCTGAGACACGTTGATGGCGTACCCGACCTCGACTGCCCCGAATGTCAGTGTCAAGAACACTGGCAAGACCAGTGCGAGTTCGACCGCCGCAGCGCCGAGTCGCTTCTTGGGTGTCTGGGAGTGAGTGATTTGTCGGCGCATGACGGAGGTTTCTGTCTATCGGCGGGAACAAGTACGGCCAGAGGGGAAGGGCTACTCGTGACGCATCACGGCCTGACCCGTGAGAGTGATGTTCTTGACCCAAAACGGTGGCAGCAGGGCCACATTGTTGTAAGGCACGGAAATACGCACGATGAACATCTGGTCGTCCGATGCCGTGCTCAGTTCCTTGTTGGGAAGTGATGAGACGTTGATGCTGGTTGCGTTGTAGCCCGCGGTATCGAACACGCTGGCGTCCTTCACCAGAACCGTTGGAACCACTCTGATCGAACTGGACATCAGGGACTGGGCTCGAGTCGTCGTCTGAGCCGTCGTGATCCCATCGACCGCTCCGTATCGGGCCGCCCGACGCGCGGCGTTGTCGAGTGAATTGACCACCATCATGGCATGGCCAAACTCCATCAGTCCGACGGCAAACACTAAAAATACGGGGAGCGTCACAGCCACTTCAACAGCCGTCGTCCCACGACGCTGTGGAGACGTGTCAGACGTGAACCGTTTAAGACGCATGTGCGAAAGACCCGAAAGCTGCGACGGATCAGCGATGCCGTGTGAGGAAACACCCCGCTGAGTGTTTAAACCCTAGTTCGAGTTGGCCGAGTGTACTGAGCCAATTTGGTAAATCTTTGGCCACCCCGCTCATGATTGGCAGGACACGTCTGCCATGTGGCGTTTTGACAGCACCTCGGCAGAATTCTGCCGAGGTGATTTGGGGGGCGTTTGCCCCGTGTGTGGTCATCGATAAACATCTCATTGGGAGATTCGGCACAATCGGAATCCTCGACGCGATCCTAGCGAGCGTTCGAACGCCCACAGTCCAGCGGCCCCCTGTGAGAACTCACTCTGGACCAAGAGTGATCGTGCGATCGATTCACTTCGGGACGCCAGATGCATTGAGGCACGAAAGCCTCTATAAACGAACCAGTGAACTTCTCTCTTCCGCCCGACACAGCTCTGTCTCGGGAGTAACTCCGGATGGATGGCATGCAGCCAGCAGTGATCTTATTGAGTGGAGGACTCGATTCGGCGACCGTGCTCGCGGTGGCTCGGAGTCAGGGTTACGCTTGCCACGCGTTATCGTTCGACTATGGGCAACGGCACCGGCATGAGCTGTTGGCCGCCGCGCAGGTGAGCGCTGCTCTCGGAGCGACCGAACATCGAGTGTGCGATCTCAACCTCAGCGTCTTCGGGCGTTCCGCTCTGACCTCGGAGATTGCAGTCCCCAAGGACCGGGCCGAATCCGAGATGTCGACCGGGATCCCGATCACCTATGTCCCCGCGCGGAATACGATCTTCCTGTCGGTGGCACTCGGCTGGGCCGAGGTGCTCGGCGCGCATGACATTTTTCTGGGCGTGAACGCCGTCGATTACAGCGGCTACCCCGACTGCCGCCCCGAGTTCATCTCGGCCTTCGAGCAATTGGCCAATCTCGCGACCAAGGCCGGCGTCGAGGGCACACGCTTTCGTATTCACACGCCGCTCATCCAATTGACCAAGGCCCAGATCATCCAGCTCGGGAATACGCTGGGCGTCGATTACGGTCTGACCCACAGCTGCTACGACCCCGATGCAGCGGGCGTGCCGTGTGGCCATTGCGATAGCTGCCAGCTGCGCGCGAAGGGGTTTGCCGAAGCGGGACTGGCCGACCCGGCTCTGGGATGACCTCCCCGTAGCTACCTTCGCCAGAAGGTGGGCATGTGCCAGTGAGCGTGTGTTTCTAAGAGCACTTTGAGCCTCCGTCTTCACTCTATTTACTAACCCGCCGCGTCGGCCAGGGCGAGCGTAGAGAGCGGGTGTCACATCGAGTGGGTTGTCGCAGGCGTGTTACTCCGGAGTCGCGGAACTGGCGAGACACGTTGGCTGAGCGCTCGCCCTCGCTGACGCAGCGGGTTGGTGGCGAGGCTGCGCCTCGCGTGCCGTGGAGTGCAGACGAATTGTGAGAGTGCTCTACTCGGCCCATGAGGTCGTTCCCGAGTTCGAAGCCTCCCTTCCACCGCCCACGTTCTGGCAAACATCGCGATGGCGGAATGGTTCATCGGAAGCGAAAAGAAAACACTCCGAGGATCGAGATCGCTGGGAGTGTTTTCGTTGAGGTTCAATCGATCACCGCTGCGAGACTACTGAAACCGCACCGATGGGTCGTTGGCGTAATCCTGGTTCTGAGGGACCATCGACTCGCGGTCGCGATACATCGGGCCTTGCGGAGCATTCACTCCACTGTTCGAAGGATAACCCCCACCGAGTGGGACGAGCCGGTTGAGCTGGCCTCCACGAGCGGGCGCGGTGACGTTCGGTGAGATCGGAGTCAGAGGACGAAACCCGATCGAAGAATTTGGCAGGCCCGGACGCAGGGTTCCATTGGTCCCGTTCCCGTTGAATCCGCCACTGTTTCCGCAGAAGAAACCGTTGCCCGGCCCGCACTGACCGTTCACACAGTTTCCGTTGGTGGAACCACCGGGCTGGTAATTGTTTTGTGTGGGAGTCGAACACTGCCCGTTGGCGCACCGACTGTGATTCGAGCATTGACCATTGGGGCAGGACTGTCGGCACTGTCCATGGGCACATTGCGGCACGCCCGGAATGATGGGAGTGCTCCGGTACTGGGTCGACATCGGCTGCGAATAGTTCGTGGTGTAGGAGCGTGGAGTAAAGAACTCTTGCACCGGCGAAAAGAACGATGGCCGGTTCATGGTGGGCCACGGTCCCTGGGCTTGGGCAGCTGTGGGAAGGCAAGCGAGAGTCGAGACAATGATCAAGCTGAGACGTTGTGCGTTCATGGAAATCTCCAAAGTTGAGAGGCTCCGCGGGGGGCCCATCTCGTTCGATCACGACCTACATGTCGGAGAATTCGCGGCCGAGACGGTCGCCGTCACTTCGACGGCTGCGGGATAACAAGACGTAATGCACGCCGAATGCCAAAATTCCATACGAACATCAATCGGCAAGAGCTGCCGATTGGGAAAACGATCTGGTTCAATCCGGGAGGGCTGGTGAAACTTTGCCGGGTCTGGGTGAATCGATTTAGCGACAACCGGACATCAAAGTGATTCCA
>Ga0105047_10012437_pt1 | contig 13692 bp, 11 predicted proteins | sample MAT04_FD_78384 | JGI IMG/M metagenome (GOLD analysis project Ga0105047, IMG submission 78384) | Freshwater microbial communities from Lake Fryxell liftoff mats and glacier meltwater in Antarctica - MAT-04 (megahit assembly) | ecosystem: Environmental > Aquatic > Freshwater > Ice > Liftoff...
AACGGATGGGTTGATGTTCCAGAAAATGTTAAAACCTTATGTTCCAGATCTTGGGCTAATTTATGAATTTATTTTCTTGGAATGGTATTACTAGTTTCCTTATTTCTGCAAAACATAAAACGTGAAAATATAGATATCAACTTATGGTAAATACGTTTAAATAGGTTTGTATCAGAATTGTTTTTGTAAGAATCGCTATTATAACAAACGTTAAAAAAAATTTTTTTCTGATATTTTCATTTGAGCCAATTTTTTAATTATTCAGAATTTTTTATTGTTATACCCCATGAGTCAAAACTTCGGATTTTCAATCCAAGGAGTTCAGTTTCAGCATACTAATCGCATGATGGCTTGAGTTCATAGTTATGGATATGGGTTTAATAGATTTACATTCTAACATTACAATAAATTTAAATTAATTATCCAGTTAATTAATTATGGAATAATTTAAAATTTTTATTTCGTTTATGTAATGGTATTAACGTAACGAATATTAATTGTCTTCATTAGGAATTTATATTTGCTTTTACTCATGCTTTAGCACACTTAAAAAAAGAAAAATCGACCCGCTTTTTTTAAGTTTAAAGCTTCTTAGAGCCTGTTTTCAAATTGAAGCGCCCTCCGGATCGCGCCAAGGCCTCGGGGATGGATAAATTGCAGCCGGGTCAATATTAAAAATATGGACCCGGCTGCAATTTTCCATCCGCGAGAGCTTTCACGAGATCCGGAGGGCGCTTCAATTTGAAAACAGGCTCTAAGAACTTCACAATTTTTTAGTCCTGACGAGAAAAAATGTTCTAGCGAGATAATCTTTTACGATCATTTTCCAATAAATATTTTTTTCTCATGCGAATAGCGGTAGGTGTGACTTCAATCAATTCATCATCTTGAATATAGTCGATCGCTTGTTCTAAGCTAAAGCGACGTGCAGGTATCAATACAATGTTTTCGTCATTACCAGAGGCTCTCATGTTAGTCAGCTGCTTACCTTTAATGACGTTGACGATCAAGTCATTATCTCGGCTATTTTCGCCGACGACCATGCCTTCGTAAACCTCATCTGTAGGTGTTACAAATAAAACACCGCGATCTTGTAAATTAAAGATCGCAAATCCACTTGATTTACCTAGAGCATTAGAAATTAACACACCCCTCATACGACCCGGAATCTGGCCTTTCCATGGTGCAAAATTTTCAAAAACGGAAGTTAAAATTCCTAAGCCCCTTGTGACAGTTAAAAACTCATTGCGGTAACCCATTAGACCACGCATGGGAATTAAAAAGTCGATGGAAGTAATTCCATGTTCATCTGTATCTAATAATTGTAATTCCCCGCGTCGGCGTGAAAGTTCTTCAATGACAGTTCCCGAGTAGTCTTGAGGAACTTCAATATGCACACGTTCAATCGGTTCATGCTTAGCTCCGTCAATTTCTTTAATGATGACGCGTGGTTTTGATAAACTGAATTCATAGCCTTCTCTTCGCATCGCTTCAATTAAAACAGCTAAATGCAATTCGCCTCGACCTGAAACCGTGACGAAGTCTTGATCGGAAAAATCTTCAATCTTTAAAGAAATGTTTGCTCTTTTTTCTTTTTCTAAACGTTCGCGAATTTTATTCATCGTGACGTGTTTACCGCTGCGACCCACGAATGGACTATTATTAACAGTTAAGTCAATAGAAACGGTCGGTTCATCTAATTTAATCCGGGGTAGAACGATGATTTTTTTAGGATCACACAATGTATCGCCGATTATCACTTGAGGTATACCTGAAATAATCACGATATCGCCTGCCCCGGCTTCATCCATTTCTACTTTTTCTAAGCCTAAATGCCCTTCAATTTTCGTAATATTGCAACGATTTTCAGCGCCTTTTTCATCCACATGGATAATCGTTTGTCCTTTTTTAACTGTACCATGCTGAATACGTCCGCAAGCTTGGCGACCTACATAGTCATCGTACATCACTGTTGCTACATGCATGAGGAAAGATTCATCGAATTTACCTTGAGGTGGAGCGACGGCTTTAATAATTAAATCAAATAAAGGATGCATATCTACTCTTGGATCATCCAAATTCTGCATTGCAAAGCCGGAAAGTCCTGATGCATAACAATAACGGAAATCTAACTGTTCATCTGTCGCGCCTAATTCAGAGAAGAGATCAAACGTTTCATCCAAGACTCTGTCTGGTGCCACGTGCGGACGATCAATTTTATTCATGACGACAATAGGTCTTAAGCCCATTTTCAAAGATTTCGATAAAACAAATCGTGTTTGCGGCATTGGTCCTTCTTGTGCATCCACCAAAAGTAGAACAGAATCGACCATTCCTAAAACACGCTCTACTTCACCTGAGAAATCAGCGTGACCAGGCGTGTCAATGATATTAATTTTGTAATCATCGACATAAATCGAAGTATGTTTTGCAAAAATAGTAATGCCGCGTTCTTGCTCTTGATCATAAGAGTCCATCACACGTTCACGTACTTGTTGATTTTCACGAAATACATTTGACTGCTTAAGTAAAGCATCCATCAAAGTTGTTTTACCATGGTCAATGTGAGCGATAATTGCGATATTGCGAATTTTTTCTGGTGAATACATAATCCTGTCTTAAATAAAAGTTTTAATGTTTTAAAGTTAGTTTAATAGTTCAAGGATTATTAATCAAGTCGAAATAAATTTTAAATTGATAATTATTTTTTCTTGAGAATTTGATTTTTTCTTGTTACCCTGAGTCGGAAGAAATCATTGAAAAAAGATTAATTAAGACTTTTATCAGGATGAAAATTGAATATGAGCAGACAAATACCGAAAAATGAAGAAGAAGTTGATGACGAAGACGTAGGGGTTGGAAGCATGATGGATTCCCGTACGAGTCAATTAGATGATGTTTTAAATAAAAAATTAGAACAAGCATTTGATAAACCTTCCTCCCAATTAATGCTTCATGACATAGCCAAAATCGCAGTGGAATACGATCCTGTAGATCTTGCGCATGCGGTGATTCGTCTTCCTCCAGCTGCCAGAGTGATAGTTTATGAAAATCTACCTGATTTAAATGCTAAAATTATATTCATGACAAATACGGGTAGCAGCACTCGGGCAGCAATTTTTTCTGAAATCGATGATCATGAAATTAAGACTTTACTTGAAAAAATGCCCCCGGATGAAGCCGTTTGGCTATTAGATGATTTATCGAATCGTCGCTTGAAAAAAGTTTTAGAATTAATGGATTATAAAAGAGCGGCGCGTATTCGCGAGCTTTATCAGCACGATTCCAATAGCGCTGGCCGCTTGATGACGAACGAGTTTTTCTCTTTTCACCTCAATGTAACGATCGGCGAAGTGGCTAATGTCATAAGGGATAACCCCGGCATTGATTTAACAAGGCGCATTTTTGTTCTAAGCGATAATAATGAACTTGTAGGTTTTGTGCCTGCTAGAAATCTGATTGTTAATCCTCCTTATGTCTCTGTTAGGCAGGTAATGAGACCCGTTTTACATAAAATTCATGCGGATGCATCCAGAGATGAAGTGGTAGATTTAGTTGAAAGATATAAAATTCCGGCTCTGCCTGTTATAGATGATGATGAGCGGTTACTGGGTGTGATTACTTATGAAAAAGTAGTTGAAGCTTTAGAAGATATTGCCGATGAAACAATAGCGAATATTGCAGGAACGACGGAGGACATTAGCGAACATCAACCTGTTTTTCAACGCTTTTTAGGACGTGCGCCTTGGTTGGTGGTGACTTTATGTGCAGGTTTTGTCACAGCGACCGCCCTCTCTCATTTTAAAGATAGGCATTGGTTTAATTATGTCGCCTTATTTGTGCCTTTGATTGCCGGTATGTCCGGGAATGTCGGAATACAATGCAGTACAGTTTTAGTGCGCAGCATGTCGACCGGTGAACTTTCGCAAGGGACTCGAAAAGCGGCTGTTTTAAGCGAACTGGGGATCGGTCTTTTAATCGGAATTGTCTTTGGTCTTTTTTGTGGAGGATTTGTCTATCTGCTTAATCGGTTTGATATCCATTACATGGGCAGCGAACCTTTTATGCTCGGTTCCATCGTGAGCTTTGGATTGTTTGGAGCCTGTATGATGGCAACGTTATTAGGAACACTTTCGCCTTTCTTTTTTGCGAAATTTCGCATCGATCCGGCAGTCGCGTCGGGACCAATTGTAACCGCTTTTAATGATGTCTTGTCGACTCTTATGTATATTTTAGTTGCCAAAACAATCAGTTCATTTTTCACTTAGCACTAGTTAAGGTGTAGTGTCAATCGCGATTGCTCTTTTATCCGATCAATCTCGCTCGTGCGCCTTCTAAAAAAGTGCAAAAACCATTTTTGATAATCTGATGAGATTCATCCGATTGAGGAGGGGATAAAACCTTTTTATACCTTTCAATATAAGCATCAAGCGTTTTAAACTCCTTATCTAAATGTTTGAATTTTTTATAGCATAATTTGTTTCGTTTAGTTTGAATGTTTGTAGTTTCATTCGCCAGAAGGGAATTTTCATTGCCTTGATTTAGAATTGCAAGCATTTCAGCGTAAACAACAATAACTTCATCATTAAATTTAATATGAATGCGTCGGTTTGTCATGTAACCGCTGAGGCATAAGATAGAAAAAGCTCCAATGGCGGACATGGCAAGAAATGGCTTGCCCAAAATTGCGAGAGCAGTAAACATAACTACGCAAGCAACGGCAGCACATGTCCCGAAAATTACTCCATCCGTTAAATCGAGAGGTTGAATATACCGTTCGTAGGTGGGTCTAAATACGTCATGTGTTGTTGCAGATGGCCAAATACTAGACAAATAAGAACTCAACCGGTCCTTAATTGCTAAACTTCTTTCTTTAACTTGATTAGTACCTTGGAGAAAATATTGGGGAGTCTTCTTAATATAATCAGGAAGTTGCCGAATGCCCATGTTAATACCTTAAGTAATTTAAATTAAAACACATTTTAACATTTTTCATGTTTAATACAAAATCTATTTTCGAATTAATTTGTTTGGTCTACTTGAATTTAAAGAACACCGTTTATCAATTTTTTGATTACTTAAGAGTGATTACTAAGTATTATCCATGTAATTATTTTTTTAAAATCGACTCCTATTTACTTTCTCTCTATTTTTTTAAAAACCCTTTTAGGATAAGTAAAAACTTTCTGCGAAAAAAAGGGGGTCTGGACATTTATGTTTATGGAGAAACGCCTTTAGCGACTTTAGAAATAATTGCCAAGAAATGTCATTTATCTTCGGGAGATATCTTGTTTGAATTGGGTTGTGGAAGAGGAAGAAGCTGTTTTTGGTTAAGTCATTTTATTCAATGTCAAACGGTCGGAGTTGATTTCGTCCCTGAATTTATAGAAAAAGCCGACCGTGTTAAGAAGAAGTTTAAACTCAAGAATGTGGAATTTCGTGCGGAAGACTTTCTGACAACCGATTTTTCAGGAGGGACGGTATTTTATCTTTATGCCATTTGTTTGTCTGATGAAATGATTTGTCAATTGATCGATCGCTTTAAAAATCTTCCGGAAGGGGTAAAAATCATTACAATCAGTTATGCTTTAAATGAGTATATACCGAATAAGAAGTTGTTCAAAATTTTAGACTCTTTTAAGCTTTCTTTCCCCTGGGGAAATGCAATGGTCTTCATTCAAGAAAGAAGCATGGCCTTGAACTCCCAATATACTCAACTTAGCTCAAAGTGAGAATTTCGGTAACGCGAAAGCTTTCGCGTTGCCGAAATTCTCGCTTCGAACTAACTTTAGGATAGATAATTATCCACTAACATTTTTAAAGTTTTCTTGTAGTTGTTGAAGGAATTGTTCAAAAACTCTGCAAATTGCTTCAAAACTCTGGTTATTATCCTGCTTGCTTCGCCCATACTGGTCGCTGAATTCGGATTGTATTTTGTATGAGTGGTCTAAAGCAGCAAGTTGGGCTTGATGACCGCTATTCAGTGAAGAATCTGCTGAACGTACAGCTACTTGCCATGCCCGGCTAAAAATTTCTAGGTTTCCTCCGGCGATGCCAGCAATCGTAAATCCTCCTTCAAGAATGGGAAGAACAATATTTTTTACAACTTGATCGTAAGATTTTACTTTAATTTTAATAATTTCATTCAATTGTTCATGCGATTCACGCTTAAAAATCAATGTCAGTTTATTGCCTTCTCGATTAAGCTTGAGAGAAATCAAAGAACATTCATAAAAGATCAATGCTAGACTTTTACCTCTCATCTCCTCTCTTAGCCGAGGAGAAATTTCCATTAAATGCTGATATTTTTGAGAAACATTCTCGTTTTTAACCGGATAAGTACCTGAAGGATCAAGCATAAGGTCATCTTTTCCGGATATTAATGTATTACTGCCCATTTCTACTCCAATTTTTATCTTTTTTGAATCATTTCTATCATTTTTAATTGATCGCGAAGAAGCTTGCCCAATACCTTCTCGCTATTATTATCCTGTACAGATTCTTCCATTCTTTCCGTAGCCTCGTTCATACGCGCTTTAGAAATTTTCATTTTATGATTTAAATCTACACATATTGCACTATTTTTATCTGATTGAACGCCATAATAACTTTTTCCCCCTATTGAAACTGCTCCTGAAACTGCAGCAGCAGCAAAAGCAAAGGGAATTGTCACACCTAGAAAAGAAGCTAAAGTGGCAACCACACCGACTGCTACAGATACATTTTGGACTGTTTTGAATAATCCTCTTAAACTTTCATCTTTAAGTAAAGCGACTTTAATTTCTTTTAAAACTTTTTGTTGATAAACTTGCATTTTTTGAAATTGTTCAAAATCATCCATGCAAATGAGTGCACCTTCTCGAGCCAACTCATTTTGTGTGGTCAAGACAATTGTCATAATTTGATGCATTGTGTAATCACTTAAATTTGATAAACCTTCAAAAACTTGTTCATCGCTCAATTGACAAGAAGGCTCACTCACCCCAGGTAATTTGAAGTTTTTTAGCGTCGGAGGAAGTTGAGCGGGTGCATCTAAAGTAGGGGTAAATTGAATAGATTCAACATGTGTATTTTTGTCGATAATGGGAGAAATTTGACTCTTCTTACCCGGCTTTAAGAGATTAGTTAAAAGTTTAAATAAGCCTAGAGGTTCTTTTTCCCGGGGAGTTTTTAAAGACTTTCCAATGATTTGATCATTTGCGAAAATCTCATCAAGAGTGCCGGCGGTTGCCTTATATTTAAAATCGACAGCCTCTTTTTCTGCCGGCAGAGGAGTTTCAATCCTGTTTTTTGAATAATCAATGGATCCGACTGACATAATCATCCTATTTATTAGAAATTACCGGCTTATTTTTTTTCCAACGCTCATGCATAAAAGAGACATGGCGAATGATCTTTTTTTCATTGGTTTTCTTAGCTCTTTTTTTTGCTAACTCAAGAACCTGAAAACCTTTATCAAGTTCTTTCATAGCAAAGTGACAATCAGCTATATGCACATACAAATAAGGATCCGGAAGATCCTTTAACAAGTTTTGAGCGCACTCGTAACAGTTTAAAGCCCCTTCATAATTTTTTTTCATTTGCAGGCAAGCTCCAAGCCCTTTCCAATATTGAAAAACCTGCGGATCGATCGTGACGAGTAAGCGAAAAAGAGCATCGGCTTCTCGATAACGTTGATTTTGATAGTAAACATAGGCCATGCTATGCAGTTCTTCAACTTTTTTTTCGGAAATTTTTTTGAAAATTTCTTGCCGATCTGGTCGAAACGCATGATTTTCTAAAAAAACACTTAAACTATCTTTAGAAGTTTGAATTTCTTCTTTTATCATCATCACGATCGTCCTTTATTTCATTTTGTCGATAAGGGATTTAGTTGTGCGTTCAATATTTTTCATTAATGTATTGGCTAAAGTTAGCCAACGGTCGGCTTCTTGAATCAACATTTGCATTTTTTGCGTTTGGAGCTTATTTTCGTTAATAAATTCAGCTTCGGTTAATTGAAGACTTTCTTTTAAGAAATCACGATCTTCTGGTTCAAACTTTAAGCGCGTTTCATCGAAGTCGACGCCTAATTCTTTAGCCACTTTTAGTTTTTCTTGTACTTCAGGATGGTCGCTAAGATCTAGTCCTTTCTCGTTCGATAACTTGTTAATCGACTGCAAAACATCATGAATCAATTTGATTTTGTCTTGACGTTGAGAAATCTCCGCCCCTTTTTCCGACACATCATTTTTGAGTTTACCAGCTTGCTGCGAAAATATCAAAAGACCATAGGCAACCATTGAACCATTTTTTTGTGGAATCAGGTTACTTCCAACATTAATTTCATTTTCTAGATTTTGACTTCTTAGAATTAATTGCTCAGTCATAATACACCTCGAATTTTTTGAATTTTTATTCACACCGATTACTCGTAATAACTCAACCGCCTCCGCATTGTACAGGATGTAGGTCTATTCTGCAAACACGTTCGCTAATTAATTTATCTAAAAAGATATTTACGAATTCTTTTTGATTTCTTTAACTAATGCTTAAATAAAAATTATAATTTAATTCCGAATTAAAAGCTTTAAATAATTAGATTTTTTTAAGAATTAGATAGATCATGAGTTTTTTTATACAATTACGCTTTTTAAACAGGCTCTAAGGATCGCCTTTTGACCTGATCGTTACACACATCTTTGCTAGACCTTTTTGGCGCGACTGTAAAGCCTCTGCCAAAGAAGCTCTCCTCGCAGATAGCTCACGGCTATCTGCTTCATCACTCTTGTTGGCACATGCTACAGTGGCGCACAAAATTCTCGAGCAAAGATGTGTGTAACGATCAGGTTTTTGACTTATGGGTAAGGACCGGCGGATAGACTCAGAGAACCAAACTCTGGTGTATTAATTTTCAACCGAAGAGGTCTCTTACCTTTTCCGACAAATTTAATGGCGGGGGATTAGGCTCATTCGGAAGATCCATACAAGAATGTGGAAAATCGGGCAGAAAGAGGGATGCTTTGCTTTAAATTAGATCCGGTTCTATACTCATCGGTGTTTAAACATAAAAAAAAGTGCATTTACGCGATGAGTAAAAATTTTATTGAATCATCCTTGGTTAAAGAGGATTTGACGTTTGAAATTCCTCTAAGACCGCAATGTTTAGATGATTTTATCGGGCAGGATCAAATTCGGGATCGTTTAGAAGTTTTAATCGGAGCGGCTAAGCAACGTGGAGAGACTTTGGGGCATTGTCTATTTAGCGGGCCCCCAGGATTAGGCAAGACGACTTTAGCAAATATCTTGGCTCAGGCTATGGGCGGGAATTTAGTAGTCAGTTCAGGGCCTGTCATTGAAAAAGCGGGAGATTTGGCCGGAATATTGACAAGTTTAAAAACGGGAGATGTTCTGTTTATCGATGAAATTCATCGTCTTAATCGGTCGATTGAAGAGTATCTTTATCAAGCTATGGAAGATTTTAGCTTGGATATTATGATCGATAGTGGGCCAAGTGCTAGGAGCATTCAAGTTAAATTGAATAAATTTACTCTTGCCGGAGCGACAACTCGCTTAGGATTGCTTTCAGAACCGCTTCGAACCAGGTTTGCTTTTACATGTCGCTTAGATTATTATGACCCGGTTATTTTGCAAAAAATTATTCAACGTACGGGTCGTCTCTTAAATTTTCATTTAGAGGACCAAGTTGCTTGGGAGATCGGTAAACGCTCGAGAGGCACGCCCCGCGTGGCTAATCATCTTTTACGTTGGGTACGAGATTATGCTCAGATGCGTGCCAATAATAAAATTGATCAAGATGTCGTGGATAAAGCTTTACAGATGCTTGCTATCGATCATATCGGATTAGATGAAATGGATAAAAAAATTCTTTTCATTATTATCGATCACTATCGTGGGGGACCTGTCGGTTTAAACGCCATTGCTGCTTGCATAGGGGAAGAGTCCTCAACTATTGAAGAGGTGTATGAACCTTATTTGATTCTGCAAGGGTTATTGCGAAGAACACCACGAGGCAGAGAAGTAACAGAATTAGGATACAAGCACTTGGGAAGAATTTGTCCCGGTATTCATGAAAATGAAATAAAAGAAATATAGAAACTATGGGAAAAAGGAGAAGATTATATGTTTAGGTTGCTTCTATTATTTCTGACAGCGATGTCTTTTGGATGTGAATTGCAAGGCGGAATTTGGAATAATATCGTCACTACTTTTCGTGGACAAACGGCGCCGACGCCGCCTACTATGAGAGTTTTAGTTGAACATGATGCGGAAAAAGTACAACTCGAGGTAACCGGCAAGTATAGTTTGTACGATCCTTATACGGATTCGCATATTAGTTCCCGTTTTATCGGCAAAAACAGAGAAATCCAAGCGATGAGTGAGGGTTTAAAGTGGGGAGAAGCTTTTCCCGGTCTTTATCAAATTAAAATTTCACCTGATGAAGCCTGTTCTACGATAATTGTAAATGGCAAAGCTTATAGCGGTTCAGTCTATGTCTATGATATCGGTCGAACAATTAGCATTGTTAATCAAGTACCCGTAGAAAATTATATCAGCCATATTTTGGCCGACTTTCAGAATTCCATGTTACATCCTGAAGTTTTAGCTGCGATTGCGATTGTCGCTCGCACAAATGCTTACTATATGACCTCTAATCCTAAAAATTCTTACTGGGCTGTCGATGGAAATCGCGTAGGTTATCAAGGACAACGACCTGTGCCTTATGAGATTGATCGTGCGGTTAATTCTACTCGTCATATGATTATGAGTCGTACAGGGATTTATGATAAGGTTGCTACGCCTTTTCTAGCTCAATTTGACGGGTTATCTCCCGGTGTTTCTACGAAAGAATTAGAGGTTTCTAAGATTTCGTTGAATGAGGCAAATGCAATGGCTGAAAAAGGTGACCATGCTGCCCGGATCTTAGCTAGAGCCTTTCCCAACAGTACGATTATGTTGATGCATTACTCGAATTGATTTCTATTTTGAAAACAGGCTCTAAGAGCCTGTTTTCAATTTACACGCGATGGCGTACTAAACTGCATATTCAATGACGCGCTTTTCTCTAATGACTGTTACTTTGATTTTGCCCGGATACCGTAATTCTTGTTCGATACGTTTTGTAATATCTCGAGCTAGGTTAATCATGCCAGCATCATCAATTTGATCTGGCAACACAATAATGCGAATTTCCCTTCCTGCTTGCATGGCGTAAGCCTTTTCGATGCCAGGAAATTCATAGGCAAGATCTTCAAGGTTTTTAAGTCTTTTTATATACTCTTCCACAGCTTCAATACGCGCCCCCTCTCGAGAGGCTGAAATGGCGTCGGCAGCACTGCAAAGGTCTGCTTCGATACTTAGAGGTGGCATTTCATGATGATGGCAACCGATTCCATTTGCAACTTCTTTAATTTCACCATATTTTAGAGCAAGATCGTGTCCGATAATGGCGTGAGATCCTTCCACTTCATGTGTGACAGCCTTGCCGATATCATGTAGCAAACCGATTCGTTTAGCTAACCTAATATCCAATCCCATTTCAGCTGCCATTAGACCCATTAAATGAGATACTTCTAAAGAGTGATCTAACACGTTTTGACCATAACTAAAACGAAATTTCAACTTACCTAATAAAATAAGGATTTCAGGATGTAGATTGATGGCACCTGCTCTTAAAGCAGCATCTTCGCCGTATTGTTTAATTTGTTTTTGTGTATTTAAAGTTATTTTTTGAACAATTTCTTCTATCCGAGTCGGATGGATGCGCCCATCTTGTACAAGTTCGCTTAAAGCCATTTTAGCGATGTGCTTCCGGATAGGATCAAACCCTGAAATCACAACAGCACCAGGTGTGTCATCGATAATAAAGTTAACACCCGTTTCTCGCTCAAGAGCGCGGATGTTTCTGCCTTCACGTCCAATAATGCGGCCTTTCATTTCTTCATTAGGAATGGCAACCGTGCAAATTGTCGTTTCAGAAACGCAATGAACTGCCAGGCGATTGATAGCTGTAGCAATAATGCTGGATGCTTTTTTCTCAGCCTCTTCTTCTGCCTCTTTTTTCACACGTCGAATAAGATTGGCAGCCTCTATGCGTACTTCATTGTTCAGATTCGAGAGCAAAATTTCTTTAGCCTCTAAAGAACTTAAGCCGGAAATATTCTCCAAACCTTTGAGTAAATTTAAATGCGCTTCTGCTATTTGCTTTTTTTCTTCATCAAGCATGCTTTTGCGTGCTGCTAAAACTGCTTCTCTTTTTTCTATATCGGATAGTTTTTTTTCTACTAAATTCATGCGAGATTCTAACTTATCTTCACGCAATTTGATGCGCTCTTCTTCCCGTTGTAGTTTTTTCCGGTCTAATTGGCGAAGTCTTTCTAATTCTCTTTGTTGTTCTAATATTTTTTGGTCGAGACTAAGTCCGGCTGATCTTTTAATGTCTGTAGCGTCAATTTCGGCACGCTTAATAATTTCATTTGATAAGCGCTTGAATCCTCCTAATGCAAAATATTGGTATAACCAGAAGGCTAAAGTGCCTAAAGCGCCTCCGGTCAAGAAAATCAAGGTAAAAAATGCAATTTGATTTTCATTCATTGATCATAACATCCTAATTTTTAAATATTAAATTGTAGCTGGGAGCAGTATAGTTGATTCAAAATTGCAAATCCAGCTTTTCTAAAATTTATTAGACACAACCGATTGTTCAACCAGAGTGAGAGTGAGTGTTGGAATCATATCCTGTTTGATTTTCTTCATCAATGGGTTGTATTTTCAGCTTTTCCACGCGACGATTATTTGATCGAATCACTTCTAATTTGAAGGTAGGTTTATTGATGAGATAACCTTTGTGGGGAATAGTTCCGGTTTCATGGAATACATATCCGCCGATCGTGTCGTAATCTCCGCTTTGAGGAATTTCAATATCAAAATGATCTTTAATGTCAAAAATACTCATACGAGCGTCAACTAGCCAACCACCTTCAGGGAGAGAGGTGAAAAGGGCTTCTTCCTCATCATCATATTCATCAGCTATATCTCCTACAATCTCTTCTAAAATGTCTTCAATTGTGACAATTCCTTCCGTACCACCATATTCATCTACAATAATTGCTAAATGGACTTGTTTTTTACGGAACTCTTGCAGTAGATGAGAAATCTTTTTCGTTTCCGGAGTGTAAATGATGTTTTTAACTAAAGTTTCAATCTGTGCTTCAAGAATTTTTCTTTCACCGGTTTTAACAACTTCCATGTACTTAGATAAAATGTCTTTATACATTAAAACACCTACAACGTCATCTAATGTATCTTTGAAGACAGGAGTTCGACTATAGCCTTCATTGACTAAATAATTTGCGGCTTCTTCGATGGTTGTATCATGAGAAAGTCCAAAGACATCTACACGAGGAACCATTACTTCACGAGCAATTCGATCTTTGAAGGCCATTACAGAAGAGAGCAGTTTCTTGTCATGAGGATCAAAGTTTGTGCTCATTGTCGAGTCTTCTATTAAATCGATCAGCTCTTGCCTTGCTTCTTGAGTCGTTCGGTCTTGCAAAGAGTTATAGTAAATTGTACGTGAAAATAAATGAGAAAATTTTATAAATATATAAGTAATCGGAAAAACTAAAGCCATAAAAATTGATGCTGTAGGGGCGCAATACTTTAAAATCGATTCGGGATAATGATTTCCGA
>Ga0105047_10012439_pt1 | contig 13691 bp, 12 predicted proteins | sample MAT04_FD_78384 | JGI IMG/M metagenome (GOLD analysis project Ga0105047, IMG submission 78384) | Freshwater microbial communities from Lake Fryxell liftoff mats and glacier meltwater in Antarctica - MAT-04 (megahit assembly) | ecosystem: Environmental > Aquatic > Freshwater > Ice > Liftoff...
AATTGTCGCGCCATGGTCAGGCTAAGTCCTCGGAGGGCTTGTAGGCTAAGGATACTGAACCAGACTTCCACCTGATTGAGCCACGAAGAGTAGGTCGGAATGAAGTGGAAATGCACCCGGGGGTGACGCGCGAGCCAACGGTCGCGCTTGGGCTTATGGGTATTCAGGTTGTCCAGAATGACATGAATGTCCCGGTCGGGGTGATCCTTGATGATCCCGTTCATGAAGTCGAGGAACTCTCTCCGCCGACGGCGGCTGTAGTGGGCGACTCGCACCTGTCCGGTCGCCACTTCCAGAGCGGCAAACAAGGTGGTCGTGCCGTGGCGCTTGTAGCCATGACTGAAGCCAGTTAAGGACTTGCCGTCCGGCAGCCGCAGCCAACCCTGGGCACGTTCGAGCACCTGAATCGACGGCTTCTCATCCACGCACAGCACCACCGCATTCTCCGGCGGATTGAGATACAAACCAACCACGTCGGCCGCCTTCGGACCGAACTCCGGATCCGTGCTGATGCACCAACTCCGCCGCCGTTGCAGGCAGATTCGATGCTTGCGCAGAATGCGCCACACCTGATGCGTACTGATGCCGCCCAGCGCAAGGGCCAACAATTTGCCATTCCATCGGCTATAGCCTTTCGGCGGCGGCTCATCCAATTTACTCAGGACCCGTGAAGAAACGGGGGCGTCCCCCGACATCGCTGACTTATCCCGAACGCCCCGGCGATCCACAACGCAGATGTCCCGGGATTTCTTTTCATAGGCGCATCGGCTTGTTGCTACACTTTGCGGATGCGGCGTCTTTGGATTACCGGCCTAATTTCGGTGCTGTCGCTCTTGGCACAGACCGGGGAAGCCATCTATCTGAGCCAATGCGCGGTCTGCCATGGCGCGGGTGGCGAAGGTGGACGGGGCCCGACCCTGGCGCGACCTACGCTGCGCAATGCGCCGGATGAGGAAGCGCTATTCCGCGTCATTCGCCGAGGCATCCCTAACTCCGGCATGCCGGCGACCGGGCTGGCGGAACGCGAGATCCGGCTGGTGATGGAGCACGTGCGGGCGCTGGGGCGGGTCGCTGCTCCGGTAGATCCGCCCGGCGACCCGAAGCGCGGCCGGCAGATTTACTCGGGCAAGGGCCAGTGCGCCGGTTGTCACCAGGCCTTTGGGCCCGAGCTGAGGGGCATTGGCGAACGGCGGAGCGTCGCCCACCTGCGCACTTCGCTTACGGATCCAGCCGCCGACGTCCCGGCCGGATTTGTGCTGATGGAAGCGGTCACCCCGGGGGGCGGCAAAGTCTCCGGCGCACGGCTGAATGAGGATACGTTCTCGTTGCAACTGCTCGATGCGGCCGGCAAGGTGCAGTCCTTCTGGAAGTCCGAACTGCGGGCGTGGAAGCGGTTGCCTGGCCAATCGCCCATGCCCAGTTATCGCGGCGTGCTGAGTGAAACCGAGTTAGATGACCTGGTGGCTTTTCTGGTGACGCAATGAGAATCCTGAGCCTTTTGATGGGCAGCGTGATGGCGTTGGCGCAGGTGCCGTATGAACGAATCGCGGGTGCCAGGCAGCAGCCGGAGAATTGGTTTACTTACTCGGGCGATTACTCCTCTCACCACTACTCGCGGTTATCGCAAATCAACCGGACCAACGTCGCCAAGCTGAAGCTCGCCTGGATGCACCAGATCGGCAGCCGCCAGCACTTCGAAGCCACTCCGTTAGTCGTCGACGGCGTGATGTACCTCACCGAACCGCCCAGCGACGTGACGGCGCTCGACCTCAAGACTGGGCGTCCGCTGTGGCGCTACCGGCGCACGATTCCGGAAGGCGTGCCGGTGTGCTGCGGCCAAGTGAATCGCGGCGTGGCGATCCTAGGTGGCCTGATCTACATCGGCACCATCGACGGCCACCTGGTGGCGCTCGACGCGCGAACGGGGCGGGTGCGCTGGGAGGTGGAGGTGGCCGACTACAAACTGGCTTACACGATCACGGCCGCGCCGCTCGCACTGAAGGACAAGATCATCGTCGGCATCGCGGGAGCCGAATACGGGGTGCGCGGCTTTTTGGACGCCTATGACGCCAAGACGGGTAAGCGCGCCTGGCGCTTCTGGACCACCCCCGCGCCCGGCGAGCCTGGCCATGAGACTTGGTCAGGCGATAGTTGGAAGTACGGTGGCGCCACCACGTGGATCACCGGATCGTTTGACCCGGAGCTGAATCTGCTTTACTGGACGACGGGCAATCCGGGGCCGGATTACGACGGCGACGTGCGGCTGGGCGACAACCTCTACTCCGACTCGGTGCTGGCCCTCGATGCCGACACCGGCCAGCGCAAATGGCACTTTCAGTTCACGCCGCATGACGTGAATGACCTCGACTCCAATCAGATCCCGGTGTTACTGGATGCGCTGTGGAAGGGGAAGCCCCGGAAACTGCTGCTGCTCGCCAACCGGAACGCCTTCTATTACATCCTCGATCGGGTGACTGGTGAGTTCCTGCAGGCTACGGCCTTCACGCGGCAAAACTGGGCGCTCTCGATGAGCCCGACGGGCCGGCCGGTGCCCAACCCCGCGACGGTCCCCAGTACGAAGGGCGCGCTGGTGTATCCGGACGATGACGGCAGCGCCAACTGGTTCAGCCCCTCTTACAGCCCGCGCACCGGATTCTTTTATCAGAACGTACGGGAGAAGGGTGCCTATTACTTCAAGACCGAAACGCGTTATCAGCCCGGCCGCTTTTACTTGGGAGCCTTCAAACGAGAGATCCCAAACGAGGAGCCTTACGGCACACTGCGCGCGCTGCGGGCGCTGAGCGGTGAGACCGCCTGGGAGTTCCGGCTGCACTCTCCGCCCTGGGGCGGACTGCTGGCCACGGCCGGCGACCTAGTCTTCTCTGGCACCATGGAAGGCGACTTTTTCGCGCTCGATGCTGTGACGGGTAAGTTACTTTGGCGCATCCAAACCGGCGGCGAAATCTGGGCCAATCCGATGAGCTATCAGTTTGAGGGCAAGCAGTATGTCGCCATCGCCGCCGGAAGCGCCTTGCTGGTTTTTGCCATAGAGCCTTAAACGCGAAGCGGCCCTTTGAAGCGCACTCGCGGCCATATGCCTGAGTTAAGAGCGCTAGATTTTCCTTGACCGTTTCTCCCACGCGGGTCTTCCGCTTGTTTATCGCAATCCTACTGGAGAGGGGTAGTCCGAACTTGCTTCGGGGCGGTTCGGGTCAATAGCTCGATAAGAGAAGCATTAGCAGATGTTAGGCTGGGTCTGCCGCATTTTCGGGACCGTAAGTGGTGAATCAATGGCAAGTTGGGGCTGAGTCCTTGGATGCCGGGTATACGCTCGATTTTCAAACCTTGGCCACTAAATTGCTGTACTCAGTCGCGCGCGGTTGGCGCAGAAACTAGTAAGTGGAGACATTATGATTTACACGTTTTTGATTGGTTTGCTCATTGGGATTGTCGCCAAGATGTTGATGCCGGGCCGTGACCCGGGCGGGTTCATCATCACCGCGATTATTGGCATCGTCGGCTCGGTAGTCGGTGCGTACATGGGGAGTATTCTCGGTTTCTACCGCTCTGGCGAGCCCGCTGGATTCATCATGTCGGTCGTCGGCGCCATGTTGCTCCTTTGGGGTTACCGGATGGTCGCACCGGCTACCGCCTAACAAGAAAAACTTGCTGCCGCCCGAGGAAAAAGATGCACTGCACGGGGATCCGCTCCCCCGGTTTCAGCATGACTTCTTATTTCCCAGGATGGACGATGCTCTCACATTAGGGGAGTTGGGGCAGCCGGAGAAAGATTCCTATCTGCAACGCTCCTTCAGTGCAGTTCTGAGGTCTTGCCAATTCGCCGAGCCTGAAAGATGCTCGTTTGGGCGATGGTTTGGCCAGTACCGAACCTAGAGGGCAAACTGGCGCAGGGTAAGGAAGTGATCCGCTCCAGATCATTTTGGCGTTCGCCGAGCGGAAAACTTTGCCGCATCGATAGAGCAACAGGGAAAAAATGCCGCCGCACCGTGGCTCATCCACCACCGGGGGCACATCATTCTCAAACAAACTGACAGGGGAAACCGACCTCCAAGCGTAAGCCGCCGGTTTCCCCCATCAACCCTGCATTCCGCCTAGTTAGCTGGTATGCCGGAGGGTAAACACTCTACCCCGGATCGCTGAGTCTCTACCAAGGTTGATGACCCGCAGTCTCGTTGGGTAAATGCCGTATTGTAGTTCAGCAAGTTACTGGCCAAACTGCGCCGCCAACATGGCGGCCTAAGCGCAACGCTCTTGGCGAATAGGATTCCAGACGGCGAAAGGGTGGATTGAAGCAACTTGCTTCTGACGTTCCCGTGCCGCACGACCCTTGGTTTACCGCCTTTTTGAAGGAGGCGAATCAAAGTTTGGCGACGACAGAATAAAAGGGATGTTCAACAAATGGTGCACTCTATACGTTGGCAAGGTTGATACAAGGAAGCGTTGTCCTTCATTTTGCTCCCGTTTGCGGCGGGCTCGGTGCGGCTTCTTAAAGTAAACTAAGATGATGTCCATGATTCAAGCACTCGTTCTTTACCCGGCGGCCTCGCGCTTCGACTACGACTATTACGTCAACAAGCACACCCCCATGGTGCTGGACCTATGGAAACCTCACGGCCTGATTCGCGTCGAGATCAGCAAAGGGGTCTCCGGACTCGCCCCTGGCAGCGCCGCGAAGTATTGCACGATCGCCGTTTTGACCTTCACCTCCTTGGAGGCATTGCAAGCCGCGCTGGCCGCCAGCGGCGCGCAAGTGATGGGCGACATTCCCAACTACACCGACTCGCAACCCGAAATCCAGATCAACGAGCCCGTGCCGTCCTAATCGGGGCCGCGAAAGCCGGTGGCCAGAAAGGTGTGAAATGTTGCACGTTACCGCGCCAAAATCTCTTAAGATGTAAGTGTATGAAGAATATCGCCTTCGTTCTGCTGTTTCCCCTGCTGGCCACGGCCCAGAAGCGCAATGATCTGGCTGAGGTACAGCGTGACGTCGCCATGTTGACGGATGAGATTCGGAACATCCAAAAGACCGTCGACCGATTGAACACCACCGCTGAGCAGACCCTTGCGAACGCGGCCAAGAACGGCGCCGCCTTGGCGAATGTCCAGGATGCTTTGAACAAGCGCATGGAGGTGCAGGAGAAAAACTTCGGCGCGGCGCTGGCCGCCACCAGCACCAAGGTGGACCAGCTCGGTAACGACTTCGGCGCGATGCGCGACAGCATGACCGACGTGAATAACAAGGTGAATAAGCTCCAGACCGCCCTGGCCGACATCAGCGCCAAGCTCGATATTTTGATCACCAAGCCTGAGGCTCCCAAGACCGAAGGCGCGCCCGGCTACACCACTTCGGCTACGCCCCCTGCCGGCATGACGGCCGAGAAGCTCTATGAAAATGCCACCAAGGACAAGCGCGCCAACCAGAACGATCTCGCCTTGCAGCAGTTCACCGACTTCTTGAAGTGGTATGGCAACACGGACCTGGCACCGAATGCGCAATTCCAAATCGGAAGCATTTATTTCAATACCGAAAAGCTTGAGGACGCGCTGCAGGCCTTTGACCTGGTGTTGAACCAATACCCCGAAAACCCCAAGACCCCGGAAGCCATCTACATGAGGGGCATGACCTATCTGAAGCAGAACGACAAGCCCAAGGCCGTGGCCGAATTCCGCACGGTCAGCAAGCGCTTCCCCCGTAGCGATGCCGGCAAACTGGCGCTCGAGCAACTCTCCGAACTGGGCGCCAAGCCCCTCTCCGCGCTGCCCCAAAAGAAGCGCACGCCGAGATAACCTCATGGCTCGGTACATCGCTTTCCTGCGCGCCATCAACGTCGGCGGTCGTGTCGTCAAAATGGAAGCCCTGCGTGCCCATTTCACCGAACTGGGCTGCACCAACGTGAGCACCTTCATCGCCAGCGGCAACGTGATCTTCGACGCCAAGGTGCAGGCGAGCCGAGTGGAATCGAAGATCGAAAAGCACCTCCACGCAGCGCTGGGCTACGAGGTGGAAACCTTTACCCGCACGCCGGATGAGGTGCGCCAAGTGATCGCCGATGCGGAACTGCAACTCGGCCGCTTTATGGCTAAAGGTGCCAACGTCTACATCGGCTTCCTGCGCAAGCTGCCCGCGGAAGCCCAGCAAAAGCAGACGATCGCGCTTTCGAATGAGGTGGACGTGCTGAGCTTTCACAATCGCGAACTCTTCTGGCTGTGCCACGAGAGCATGGCGCAAACCACCATCACGCTGCCGAAGCTCGCCAAGGCGCTGGGCGGCCCCACCACCGCCCGCAATATCACTTCGTTGCGCAAACTGATCGCGACTTTGGCCTGAATGGTGAGACCAGCCCGTCGCGTCAGCGATGGGTCGCATCTGGCAAAGTAGAAGGCCCAACTACCGTTGAGCGGCGCCGGCGCGGCCCATGATTGGCCAGACGTCGACGATGTCGTTGCCTTTGGCGATGTAGTAGCGGTCGTAGACGTTGGTGCTCATGTCGAGGTTGCTGCAATAGATCTCGACGCGGTCGCCGACCTTGATCTCGTTGCCGCCGTCCTTCCACTTCAGCAGGCCATACTCGGCGCCCTGCTTGTCCACTTGCAGCCAGCTCATGCCCTTCACCGTGTCGGTGGTCTGCGCGAGGGCTTTGTTGCCATAGTCGGTGGTGACTTGCCCCGCGTGGTGCTTGCTGTCGACCGTGGTGATGACCGAGAGCGAGTTCTCGAAGTCAGTATAGACGGCGTCGTTGCTCTTGCCGCCGACCTCGCGGTAGATGGAGTCCATGAAAACGTAAGAGCCGGCTTCCAGTTCGGTGAGGCCAAACTCGTGGTCCATGTTGTAGGTGCCGGTGGAGCCGCCGCTGACGATGTTGACGGGCAAACCAGCCTTCCTGCAAAGGGCGATGGTCTCGTTGACGCCCGAAAGATCCTCTTGCGTCTTCTTCCGCCGCGCCGCCCAAGTCTTGGTATGGGACGCGTAACCGGAGTAAGCCATGAAGCCTTCGAAGCGAATGTGCTTCGATCCCGCCACCTTCTGCGCCAACTCGAGCGCCGGCTGGCCATTAGCGATGCCTTGCCGGGTGAGTCCGGCGTAGACGGAGACGGCGACGCGAGCCTTCACGTTCGCGGCGGCGGCAGCTTCTTCCACGCGCGAGGCCACGGCATGGTCGTCAACGACGAACATAAACGTGGGGTCCTTACGGGTAAGGGCGATGGCGCGCATCAGGTTGTTGGTGCTGGCCGGCTGCTTGGTCCACAGCACGCCTTTGATGCCGCCGTTGGACATGAGTTCCGATTCGGCAATCGTTGCCGCCGTAATGCCGATGGCCCCTAAGGCGACCTGGCGCTTGGCGATATCGACGCTCTTGTGCACCTTCACATGCGGCCGCATCTGAATCGGCACGGACTTGGCGAAGTCCGCCATGGTCTTCAGGTTCTTGTCAAAGAGGTCAATATCGACCACCATGCAGGGCGTCGGCAGCACGTCCTTGGTCATGCCGCGGAAGTCCTTCCGGGCGATGCGCTGTTCAAACTCAGCGTAAGGGTACTTGGGGTTGGCTCGCAGTGCCGGAGCGGAAAACAAAGCGGCACCGGTGGCCAGAAACTGACGGCGTGAATTCATTGCGACGATCTCCTTAATAGATGCAGGATATCGCGAATTCGGGACGTTGTCTTATAGATTTACCCAATGGCCGTTCTCGGCCGCCTCGAAGATGGCGGTGAGCACCTCTACTTGCTTCAGCGAATCCTCCAGCGGCACCGGCACCGGGCCTTCGCAGTGCACGGCCCGCGCGAAGGCGTCGGCCTGCCAAGTGTACTGGTCGCCCGTCTCGAAACTCTCGCTGGTGACGCCGGAACCGAAGAGCTCGCCGCCATCGTCGATGAAGATCTTCGTCGGCCGGTCCGGCGGCGCGTTGAAGGGAATTTCCACGTCGATGCGGCCCTTGGTGCCGATAAATTGCATTCGCTGATAAGGTGCCAGTTGAGTGGAGCAAGTGAAGATGGCATGGCCTTGCGGGTACTCGAGGATGAAGCTCGATAAACGGTCGGTGCCGAACTGCGGGTCGCGCGCAATGGTAGCGGTCACTCTCGTCGGCTCCGCGCCGAAGACCATCCGCGAAGTGGTGACCGGATAGCAGCCGATGTCCCAGATGGCACCGCCGCCCACATCGGCCCGGTTGCGGATATTGAGCGGATCGACGTTGGTGTAGCTGAAGAAGCCGGTGGCGGCGCGCAGTTCGCCGATGCGGCCTCCGGCGACGAGGTCACGGGTGCGTTGCCACTGGGGATGCGTGCGCACCATGAAGGCTTCGCCGATGATGACTTTAGCTTCGTCGCGCGCGGCGATCAGCGCCCGCACTTCGCCGGCGGTCATAGCGAGAGGTTTCTCGCAAAGCACATGTTTGCCCGCCCGGGCCGCGGCGATGGACCATTCGGCGTGCAGGTGGTTGGGCAGCGGGTTGTAGATGACGTCGATGGTGGGGTCCGCGAGCAACTCTTCATAGGAGCCGTAAGCCTTAGCGATGCCCAGCGTCCCGGCCGCCGCCTGCGACTTGGCCAGATCCCGCGAGGCGATCGCCACCACTTCGCAGTGGGCCGAAGCCTGAATTCCCGGGATGCACTTGTTCATCGCGAACTTCGATACGCTCAGCACGCCCCATCGGAGCCTTGGATTCGTCATCACTCTACGTTAACCTGAACGCTGTGAATCGTCGTCAATTCTTCCTCGCTTCGGCCGCTCTTGCGGCTCAGCCGCCGCGCCGGCCCAACCTGCTCTTCGTCATTGCCGACGATTGGTCCCATGGCCATGCCGGGGCTTATGGCGCCAATTGGGTGAAGACGCCCCATTTCGACCGCGTGGCCCGGGAAGGGGTCCTCTTCCACAACGCCTTCACCTCGAACCCGAAGTGTAGCCCCTGCCGGGCCACCATCCTCACCGGCCGTAACTCCTGGCAGTTAAAGGAAGCGATCAACCATTACTCGGTCTTCCCGAATGAGTTTGCGATCTATCCGGTCGTGCTGGAGCAGGCGGGTTACTTCGTGGGCATGACGGGCAAAGGCTGGGGGCCCGGGGAGTTTAAGGCTACCGGATTCAAGCACAATCCGGCGGGTAAGGAGTATCAGAAACTAACGAACCAACCGCCGACGAGCGGGATTTCGAATCGCGACTACGCCGGCAACTTTGCTGACTTCCTCATGCAGCGCGCCGCTGGCCAGCCCTTCTGTTTCTGGCTCGGCGGACAGGAGCCGCATCGGGTTTACGAGGATGGTTCCGGATTGAGGGCAGGGAAGAGCTTGCAGGAGGTGAAGGTGCCGGCGTACTTCCCCGACAACCGGACCGTGCGCAGCGACATGCTGGACTATGCGCTTGAAGTGGAATGGTTCGACCAGCACTTAGGCAAGGCTTTGGCGAAGCTCGAGGAGATTGGCGAGCTGGATAATACTCTTGTGGTAGTAACTTCAGACCACGGCATGCCGTTCCCGCGGATTAAGGGGCAGATTTATGAGCAAGGTTTCCACTTACCGTTGGCGATTCGCTGGGGTAAGTTGACTACCGGCGGCCGCAACGTAAATGATTTTATCAACACGCGCGACTTTGCTCCCACTTTCCTTGAGGCGGCGGGGGTGAAAGCTCCGCCGACGATGACCGGGAAGAGTTTTGTGGATGTCTTGAAGAGCCCCAAGTCGGGCACCGTCGATAGTTCCCGTGATGTAATGCTAATCGCCAAGGAGCGGCACGACTTGGGCCGGCCCAACGACGGAGGTTACCCGGTGCGCGCGATTCGTACGCCGGAGTATCTGTATGTGCGAAATTTCGAACCTACCCGCTGGCCGGCAGGTAATCCGGAAACCGGCTATCGCAACGTGGATGATAGCCCCACGAAAACGCTGATGATCTCTTCGTTCGACAAGAATTACCAGTTGGCATTCGGCTTCCGCGCGAGCGAGGAGCTATATAAGATCACCGAGGATCCGGAGTGCATGAAGAATCTGGCGGCGCAGGCCGAATTTGCCGGCATGAAGCGCACCCTCCGCGATCGCATGGAGACGATGCTGAAAGAGCAGGGCGATCCCCGTTACAACGGCAATGCGGCTTTCTTTGATTCGATCGAATACTACGGACCCAAGAAGCACGCGTACGACAATTGGCTCAAGAATCAGCGGCCAGAGAAATAGTAGATTCAAACAGAACCCTCGACCGGATTGGGGAGTTGGCGCGTAACGTGGGCAGGCAGAACCAGTTTCTGTGTGTTAATTGCTGAACGGGCTCCGGAAGGCGGATTGAGTATCGAAAAGAGGTCCACGCTGGGAGGAGTTAGTCGCGTGACTTACCTCGGTCAGCCGTCCTCCCTATTCAGGGGCCACCAACTGACGGTAGCTGCCGTATCCTTCGGCTTCCAGTTGGCCCAGGGGAATGAAGCGGAGCGAGGCCGAGTTGATGCAATAGCGGAGTCCTCCGGCGGCGGGCGGGCCGTCGGGAAAGATGTGGCCCAGGTGGCTATCGCCGTGGCTTGAGCGGACCTCGGTGCGAACCATCCCGTGCGTCACATCCCGGTTTTCGACGACGTACTCCGCCTCCACGGGCCGGGTAAAGCTGGGCCAACCGCAACCGGAATCGAACTTATCGCGCGAGGTGAAGAGCGGCTCCCCGGAAACCACGTCGACGTAAAGGCCGGGCTCGTGATGGTCCCAGAAGTCGTTCTGGAAGGGCCGTTCGGTGCCGCTCTGCTGCGTGACTCGATATTGCTCTGGCGAAAGACGGGCGAGGGCTTCGGGGTTTTTGGAATAGGTCGGCATGGGGTGGGCTTCTTCCCTCAGTGTACGCTGTGGGACAGGTAGCGTATTGACCCCACAGCTCACGCTGCGGGCTAGTAGGAGGTCGAAGGTGACCCCAAAGCGTCACGGGGCGCGGTCAGGCGGATCGGAAGTCGATCGGCTTCGACGCGTCGATCACCAGGGACGTGATTCCGGAAAGGGCGAAGGTGGCGGCGCAGGCGACGAAGAGGGCGTTCCAATTGGCTAGGGAGGGCGCTTCCCCCAGCACTGCGTGGTAGAGCAGCGGGGCCATGGCGGCTCCGAAGTTGCCCCACATGTTGGACCAGCCCATGATGGACGCGGTGAACGGGCCGCCCACATCCTGGGCGTACGCCCAGATGGCGGGGACGCCGAGATCGCTACTGAACGAAGTGAGACTCAGGCAGGCGATGATCGCCCAAGGGATTGCGCGAGACGACCCATCGGGCGCCAATTGGCCAAGGAGGACGCAGCCCACGTACCCGGCGGCGGCGACGAAGCGAGTGGACATAAGCGGGAAGCGGCGGCCCCACTTGAGGCCGAAGCGCCGCGTGGCGGCGTCGGTCCACCAGCCACCGCACAGCATGCCGCCGACGCCGGCGACGATGGGGATGGCGGTCATCGCGGCTTGCTCGTTCAAAGGAACGGCATGGACGCGCTCCAGATACCGGGGAAGCCATGTCACCACGAAGAGCCAGCCGACGTTCATCAGGAGCTGCGTCACCGAACTGCCCCACAGGCTCAGGCTGGTGAGGACGCCGCGCCAGGGAAACGGCGAATTGCCCACGGCCGGTGCTGCATCTTTCCGGATCAGCGCCCGCTCAGCGGAATTGCAAGCAGGATGTTCGGAGGGCGTGTTGCGGCAAATGACGGCGAAGGCGGTGGCGACCACGATGCCGGCCGCGCCATAGAGCAGGAGGACCGACTGCCAGCGACCGCCCCACAAGGTCATTAGGGAGGCGGTAAGAAGCGGCGCCAGGACGGCGCCCACCCGGCCGCCCATGGTGACGATGGAACTGGCGACGCCGCGCTGCCCGATGGGGAACCAGGCGCGCAGCATTCCGGAAGCGACAGGATAGGCTCCGGCCTGGGTGGCGCCGCAGAGGAAGCGCCACAGCAGGATGAGCGATACGGTCGACGTCGTTCCGAGCAACCCGGTGAAGAGGGACCACCCGGCGATGAAGATCGTCAGCATGATGCGCGGACCGAAGCGGTCGCTGAGCCAGCCGGCGGGGACTTGCCCTAAGCCATAGGACCAGAAGAAGGCGCTCAAAAACCAGCTCATCTGCGCTTGGGTCATGGCGAGATCTACGCGCATTCGCTCCGCGGCGATCCCCACGGCGAAGCGGTCGAGATACAGCAGGCAGGACATCAACGTCAGCATTCCGGCGGTGACGAAGCGAAGGTTGCTGGGGCGCATTACTGTTGGCCGAATTGGGGGGCGCCCACGCAGGCGGACCAGACCCCGCGCTTCGCAACGGACACCGGGACGAGCCGTTCCGGCGAATGGCGAATCTGGTGTTCGACATCGCTGAGTGGGAAGCTGCCGCGTTCGTGCCGCAGCAGGACGACGTCGGCCTGCAGGCCGGTGCGCAAGGAACCGATGCGGTCCTCGAGCCGCATCGCCGTAGCCGGCGCCAAGGTAGCTGCGCGAATCACGGCTTCCATCGGCATGCCGAGATAGAGGAACTTGCTCATGGTGGTGGGTAGGTCCACCACGGGGCCGCTCAGGTTGAAGTGATGGAGGTCGGTGCTGATGGTGTCGGGCCAGAAGCCGAACTTCTCACAGGCAGGCTCGGCGACGCGCCACGCGAAGGCACCGACACCGTGGCCGACGTCAAAGATGACGCCGCGCGAACGGGCTTCGAGCATGGCGTCGAGCGGGGCCCCGTGCTCGTCGAAGCAGTGGTCGGGATTGGGATGGTAGAGGTGGGTGTACGTATCGCCGGGCCGCAGCGCCTTGAGGACGGTCTCGGTGGGAATCTTCGACGCGGCGTGATGGATCATGCACGGGCGCCCGGTTTGTTCCGCCGCTTCGAAGACGCCTTCGAAGCCGGCCCACTCGTTCTTCACGTCGTAGTTGGCGAGCCCCGACGTCAGCCGGACCTTCATCCCGATGAGGCGTTCGGGATAGCGCTTCACGCATTCGACGGCCGACGGAACGTGGGCGTGCCGGGCATCGTTCAGGTCTCCCATGTAGGGGGGGAAGTCGGGGTGCCCTTGGATGCAGCCGATCATGGAGATGTTCAGCAGGGCAAAGACTTCTTCTTGCGCAGCCGGCATGACGAACCGTGCGAGGTTGGCGTAAGTGAGCGACCCCGCCGTGCCGGTGTCGAGCATGGTGGTGACGCCGGTGCGCAGCCCGGCGTCCACCGGGTCGATGGAATAGAGCCCGATCCCGCTGAAGACATGGACGTGCAGGTCGATCAAGCCGGGGGCGACGATGAGGCCACTGGCGTCGATCACATCTTCGCCCTGGGCAATGAGGTTAGGGCCGATCTCGTCGATCACTCCATTCACGAGGCGAATATCTACGCGCTGTGGAGCGCCGCCGCTGCCGTCATAGACCGTGCCGCTGCGAATCAATGTATTGTTCATGGTGCTTGCTCCCGGTGGGTGGTGACAATTTGCCGGATGGCGGCGACGATCTCTGCCGCGTCGGACGGCTTCAGGCATTGCGCGTAGAGGACGGCGAGGTTGGGCGAGCGTTCGTCTTCCGCCAGTAGAATGCGCCGGGGCCGGTGATGCAGCGCGTGCAGCAGGTCACGCACGCGCAGGCCGGCAGATTCGATGCGCAAGTTCGGATACGGCTGGCCGTTCGCACCGCAGGGCTGCCGCGTGATGCGCAGCTCCGGCAGATCGCGAAGGCCGGCTTCGATCTCGTC
>Ga0105047_10012441_pt1 | contig 13691 bp, 12 predicted proteins | sample MAT04_FD_78384 | JGI IMG/M metagenome (GOLD analysis project Ga0105047, IMG submission 78384) | Freshwater microbial communities from Lake Fryxell liftoff mats and glacier meltwater in Antarctica - MAT-04 (megahit assembly) | ecosystem: Environmental > Aquatic > Freshwater > Ice > Liftoff...
GCCTGCGCGCTCAAGGGCTTTGACAACTATGATGTTGCAGCGTGCACCCGGCGCGGCATCTGGATCACCCTAGTCACCGACCTGCTGACCGCGCCGACAGCGGAACTGACCGTGGGCCACCTGATCGCGCTGGCACGCCACATGCCGGCCGGTGACCGGCTGGTCCGGTCCGGAGGCTTCGAGGGCTGGCGCCCGACGCTCTATGGCACCGGCCTCGATGGCAGCACGATCGGCCTGATCGGGGCGGGTGCGGTGGGCAAGGCCGTCGCCCGCCGGCTCGCTGGCTTTCGATCGCAGCTGCTGTACTGGGATCGCAACCCGTTGACCCCGGATCAGGAAGATGCGCTGCGCCTCACCTATGTGAGCCTGGAGGAACTGGCCGCCCGCAGCGACTTCGTCTGTGTCTGCATCCCGCTCAACCCGGACTCGTACCGGAAGGTGGACGGGCACTTCCTTGCGCAGATGAAGCCTGGCGCCCTGCTGGTGAACACCGCCCGCGGCTCGGTGGTGGACGAGGACGCAGTCGCCGACGCACTGGAGTCGGGACATCTCGGCGGCTACGCGGCGGACGTGTTCGAGATGGAAGACTGGGCGCTGCCGGACCGGCCGCGCGAGGTCAATGCGCGCCTGCTGGCGATGCCGGAGCGCACCTTCTTCACCCCGCATATCGGCTCTGCGGTCGATCGCATCCGCCGCGATATCGCAATGCAGGCCGCGCAGGATGTGGTCGAGGTGCTGCAGGGACGGCGCCCGCCGCATGCAATCAACGAACCCGTGCAGGCGCCGGCTGGGGCTTAGCTGGCGCGCACTGCAGGTGACGCTGACGCGTTGCCCGCGCATCCGGTGTCAGCCGATCGCGGCAATCACCTGAATTTCGAGCTTGGCCGCCGGCTCGGTCAGGTGGCTGATCTCGATCATCGTGCTGGTCGGCAGGTTGTCCTTCCAGAATTCCTCGCGCGCCGCCACAATCTCGCGAAACTCGCGCATGTCGGTGGTGAACACCGTGGTCCACACCACGTCGGCCATGGTGGCACCGGCGGCCTCGAGACTGGCTTCGACATTGCGCAGCACCTGGCGCGACTGTTCCAGCATGCTGTTGCCGCCGACCATCTGGCCGTCCTCGCCCCGGGCGAGCTGGCCGGAGACGCAGATCATGCTCTTTGGCGCATCGACCCGAACGAAATGGTTGTAGACGGTCGCGCGCATGTGTTTCTGGCCAGGCGGATTACCCCGGGTGATCGGCATCGGATGCTCCTGGTTATGGATCGAGCGGTGTGCTTACTTGCTGGCGCGGTTGTTCGCGCCGTTGCGCCGCGCGACCGGCGAATACACCTCGACCAGGATCGCGCTCGGGTTGTAGCCGCAGGCCGGGTTGTACTTCTGCGGGCAGTTCGAGATCACTGCCAGCACATCGGTGAGCGCCTCGACATCGACATGATCTCCCGGCCGGGACGGGCTGTCGCAGATCGCCATCGCGCCATCCGCGCCCACCGGCACGCTCATGAACCAGTTGACGTTGGCGACGATGTCGGGCTCGCCCATCCGGAACTTCGACAGCTCGTGCAGGAAGTTCGACCGGCAACTGTGAGTACGCACGCCATAGCGAAGCTGATTGATCTCGACACTGCAACAGCCACCGATCGTGTCGTGGTTCGGGCAGCTCGAGCCGACCACCTTCATCAGCGCGCTGGCGTACTCGCCATAGAGCACCGTGCCGGTGTTCAGGTACAGGTTACCGGCCATCTTCATCGTGTTGGCAGCGTTGTACCGATCGCGGGTGTCCTCTGCGTTGTAGCAGAGGAAGTCGACTGCCTGCTGGCCCTCGAGGTCGATGAAGCGCACCACCTGGCCGCGCGCGAGACGCGCCCCCCAGGAGCCGCCCGGGTCGACCGGCATGGACGACACTTTCCGATAGCCACGTAGGGCGGCGCTGGGTCTGAGGCTGGGTCTGAGGCTGGGTCTGAGGCTGGGTCCGGTTCCAGGTCCAGGTCTGGGTCCGGGACTGGATTTGCCTGGCATCGATTTACTTTTCATGTTGGGGTCCGGACCTATTCCGCCTTGATGCCGGCGCTCTGGATCAGCTTCATCCATTTTTTCTGCTCGGCCACCACCACGGTCGAGAACTGAGCCGGCGTCATGCCGACCGGATCGAAGCCCAGCTCGGCCAGCCGGGCACGCACGTCGGGCGCCTTCAGCACCTTGATCGCCTCGTCCGCAATACGGGTCACCACCGGGCGCGGCGTGGCAGACGGTGCGAACAGTCCCTGCCAGTTCAGCGCCTCGTAGCCGGGCAGGCCAAGCGCTTCAGCCACTGTCGGTATCTCGGAGAGCGCCGCGTTGCGCTGCAGACTGGTTACCGCCAGCGCGCGCGCCTTGCCGGCCCGGATGTGGGGCAGCGCGGCCTGCAAGCCGGACACCATCACCGGCACCCGGCCGCCGAGCAGATCGACCAGTGCCGGGCCGCCCCCCTTGTACGGCACATGCGACAACTCGATCTTCGCCAGCTGGTTCAACAGTTCGCCGCCCAGGTGCTGCATGCTGCCGATGCCCGAGGAGGCGAAGTCGATCTGCTTGGGCTTCGCCCGGGCCACCTCAACCAGTTCCTTCATCGACTTCGCAGGAAACGACGGATGCACCAGCCAGACATTTGGCGACTGGGTCAGCATGGTCACCGGCGCGAAGTCACGGATCGCATCGAACGGCGCATTCTTTGTCACCAACGGTGCGGTGATCGTGTCGATCGCCGACAGCAGCAGGGTGTATCCGTCCGGGTTGGCCTGGCGCACCAGATCGGCACCGAGCATGCCGGCGGCCCCGGGCCGGTTGTCGACGATGAACGACTGGTTGAAGTTCTCGGCGAGCTTCTGCGCGGTCAACCGCCCGATGGTGTCCGACCCGCCACCCGGGGACTGCGGAATCACCAGCCGCACCGGGCGCTGCGGGTAGACCGATGCGGTTGCGGTTGTCGAGGTTGCGGCGGCCGCCAGCGGGGCCAGGCCGACCAGCGCCAAAGCAAGGACGGACACGGCAGAAGCGGCCATCGGCATGCGCCGCCGGGTCGGAGAACAACCGTTGTTGGCGTTCATGGGTAGTGACAACTCCTGCAGGTCGGATCGGTAGGCTGAATGAGGTGCGATGAATGAGGTGCGATGAATGAGGACCGATGAATGAGGACCGATGAATGAGGACCGATGAATGAGATGCACAGCGGTGTCTGACCAACGATACCGGGTTCAGGCACAGCACGAATCATGCCGAAGAGATGAGTGCGCGGCTCTGACCGGCCAGAGCGCCGGTCGCCTTCGAAAAGTCGAAGTAGCCGCGGGTGGCGTGTGGCCAGCAGGCGCCATCCCAACCCCGTCTGACTTCGATCAGCTCGATGCTGTGAGCGGCCAGCGCCGGACGCAGTTCGTCGAACAGGGTGCGCACCGGCCCGACGCAGGCAAAAGCGGTCAGCACTTGCTGCAACTCATGCTCCCGCGCCCAGCGCACGATCGCATCGACCCGCATCATACTGCCGCGATCAACGCCGTCGATGGCGGCAGACTGTGCAGCGCAGTCGAAGGCAGCAGCGGCACGCATGCCTGCATCAGCCAACGCATCGGCAGCGAACCGGTGCGCAAGCTCGCCCCCCGGCAATGGCGAGCGTTCCGGCGTGCAGGCAATGCTGAGCGCTGTGCTTATCCGGGGCTCGATCCCGAGCGTCTCGGGCAATGCATCTTCATCAGTGATCAACAGACCGCCAGCTCGGCCCGGATCGGCAACAACCGGCACACGCAACCGCTCGATCGCGACTGGCGAATCAGGCGGGAGCGCCCGGGCCGACTCGTCGAGCTCACCCTGCGGGTCGAACCGGCCCCGTGTGTACTCGGCAATATTGGCAGCGCGTGCCAGATAGTGCTTGCCACGGGTATGCAGCCCGGCGACCCACCGCCAGGACAAGGTATTCGATGCCGGGTCGCCGTCCAGCAGGTGCCGAAGAAACCAGTCGGCACCCAGTTGCCAGGGCAGTCTCAGGGTGAATATCCAGATGCTGGCAACCCACATGCGTGCGTGATTGTGCAGGTAGCCAGTGCCGACCAGTTCGCGCGCCCAGTGGTCGAAGCAGTCGATACCGGTAGTGCCGTCGGTTGCCGCGCAGAAGCGGCGGTCGAGTTCTGTATCGTGCGCGAGTTGCAGGACAAGCGCCGCAAGTTCGCTCTGGTAGCGCGTCCATATCGCCGGGCGGTTCTCGAGCCAGCCCTTCCAGTAGCTGCGCCAGTACACCTCTTGAACGAACCGGTGGCAGGCAGACGGCGGATGCCCGGCCAGAACGGCAGCGACCACTTCCGGCTCCAGCAGAAGCCGGTGTCTGATATAGGGCGACAGCTGCGAGACACTGGCCTGCTGGCCAGTTTCCGCGCTCGCTGCGGTACTCGTCCCGGCGCTGGGTTCGGCACCGGCGTCAGCGCCGGGGAATCCACCGCAGTCGAAGTTGCGTCCGGCCGCATAGTCTCGACCGGCGGACGGCAAAAAGGCGCTCAGTCGGGCAAGCGCGGCAGCCCGGGTCGCAGGAAGCCGACCCGAACTCATCCGCCACGCCGCGCGCCGCGCCGACACCGCATCATGGCGATCTCACGCGTTGGGTCTGCGATCAGGCAGTGCCGAACAACGGCGCCGGGCGGAACGCGATGAGAATGCCGATCGAGATGCCAGTGAGGATCATCAGCACCGAGCTGTTGCCGCTGAACATGAAGAAGCCGATGCCAACATACATCGGCAGGCTGCTGACCATCGCGCCGGTGGTCATCCATACCTGAGCCGCCTGCAGGTCGATCTCGCTCTCCGGATCCGGGCGCGGCGTGCGGAAGCGGAACTGGTTCCACTTCTGGTAGACGAACACCGTGGGGACGGTAAGCACGCCGCCCACGATCAACGCCAGGGTCGCATGCCGCGCGAACGACTCGTCCATGTAGGTCGGACCGATCCAGATCACGAACAGGGCCGTGATGGCGTTGCCGAGCAACATCAGCAGCCACAGCCACTCGACCTTGTTCACGTTGCGCTTTGCCTGTTCGCTCATCATGATCCTCTGCCCTTGATGCGTCGCTTGGGACACTCGATGGGGACTATTGTAGTCAAGCTGCGTTTCGGGGAATGCGCAGTATTGCGTGCCGGTGGCGATGAATCGGGCGCTACGATAGTCCGAAAAGACTAACCGCGTGACGGGTTTCGCACCGTTGTGCCGGCGAAACTGCCTGGCCCGTTGAATTCTGACCGGGCTTGCTACACTGCCCACTCGTGCCGCAGCGTTCTATCGGCCACCTCGACGTCGGCATCTGGAGCAGTCAGCGATGAGTCAGCCGGAGCAGTCGGCAACCAAGGCGGGGGCGATGCCGCCGGGCGCACTGACGGTGCTGATCTGCGGTGCGATCGTGATCACCCTGGGCATGGGTATCCGGCAGTCGTTCGGCATCTTTCTGAAGCCGGTGACCGCCGACCTGGAGGTAGGACGGCAGGTGTTCGGCCTGGCGATCGCATTGCAGACCCTGCTCACCGGGCTGCTTGGCCCGCTCGCCGGCATGCTGTCTGATCGGCTGGGTCCGCATCGGGTGGTGGCTTGCGGGGCGCTGATATACGGGCTCGGTCTCATACTGGCAGGCCTGTCGCAGGGGCCGACCAGTCTGGTGCTCACCCTGGGCGGCGTGGTCGGAATGGGGATGAGCCTGCTCACCCTGCCGGTGGTGCTCGGCGCGGTCGGGCGGGTGGTGCCGGCCGAGCAGCGCGGCACCGCGTTCGGACTGGTCACGGCCGGAGGCTCCTTCGGCCAGTTCGCGATGGTGCCGGGCGCGCAGACCCTGATCACCCACTTCGACTGGCACTGGGCGTTCATGCTGCTGTCGATCGGCATGGCGGTCGCCTTCGCCACCGCGTTCGGTCTGGCGCACAAGGGAAACGCCGCCAGCGCGCCAGCGGCAGGCGAGGACTCGGGCCCGCTCGCCGCGCTGGCGCGGGCCAGCCGGCATCCAGGATACTGGTTGCTGACCCTGTCGTTCTTCGTCTGCGGCTTTCATGTCTCGTTCATCGCCACCCACCTGCCCGCCTATCTGGCCGATCGCGGCATCTCGGCCGCGGTCGCGGCCAACTCGCTGGCGCTGATCGGTCTGTTCAACATCTTCGGCTCGTACATCTTCGGTGCCCTGTGCGCGCGCTATGCCAAGAAGCATCTGCTGTCGGCAATCTATGCCGCACGCGCGCTGCTGTTCGTGCTGGTGGTGACCCTGCCGATGACTCCGGCGTTCGCCCTGGTGTTCGGCGCGGTGATGGGTTTCCTCTGGCTGGGCACGGTGCCGCCGACCTCCGGACTGGTCGCCCAACTGTTCGGCACCCGGTACCTTGCGACATTGTTCGGCGTGGTGTTCATGAGTCACCAGATCGGCGGCTTCCTGGGGGCCTGGTTCGCCGGTTATCTGTTCGACTCGACCGGGTCCTACCAGATCGCGTGGACGATTTCGATCGCGCTCGGGGTGTTCGGCGCACTGGTGCTGCTGCCAGTCAAAGAGACGCCGCCAACGCGCCTGCGGACGGCCGCGGCAGGCTAGCGCTGCGGTGATTGCAGCCGCTATACTGCGCGCATGAGCATTGCCGACACCGCCGGACAAGAGGCGCTCAGCAGTCCCCAGGACTCCGGGCCGCCGATGCTGTCGCATGGCGCCGTACTGACCGCATTGACGATCGGCGGCCTGGGCGTGTTCGCGGTCTGGCAATGGACCGGCATCGAACATTATCTCAGCGCGCTGGGCGGCTACTGCCTGTAGCTTTGCCTGGACGGACGCTGGCTTTGTTGCGTCGCAACCTGGTGGCCGTTAGCGTCGGCGGCCGCCGAAACGCACGCCATTCGTATTCGTCAACTTCAGTGATTGTTATGTTTACTTGACACAAAAATGTGTTAGTCTGCGTTTACACAAGCAGCGTCAACACGTCGATCACCCGGTCCTTGCAGGTTTAGTTGTCCCGGTCCCAGCCCCTGGTCTTCAATATGGCTGATTTCAGCCCAGACCCGTCTTCCTGAACGCGAGCCATGCAACTCTACGCAGTCGGCATCAACCACCAGAGTGCCCCAGTCAAGGTACGTGAACGTGTCGCCTTCAACCGCGACGCCATGCCGGACGCGTTGCGCAGCCTGGTCGAGACCGGCCCGGTCACCGAAGCGGCGATCCTCTCGACCTGCAATCGCACAGAAATCTACTGCAGCACCAACGATCCGCAGTATGCGGTGGGCTGGCTGGCCGACTTCCACCAGATCGAGCGCGATGCGCTCAAACCCTACCTGTACACCCTGCCGTCCGAGGATGCCGCCCGCCACGCCTTCCGGGTGGCCGCCGGGCTGGACTCGATGGTGCTGGGCGAACCGCAGATTCTCGGGCAGCTGAAACAGGCGGTACGTTCGGCCGAGAACGCCGGCACCCTGGGTTCGTTGCTGCACAAGCTGTTCCAGCGCACGTTCTCGATCGCCAAGCGGGTACGTTCCGAAACCGAGATCGGCGCCAGCTCGGTATCGATGGCCGCCGCCGGGGTCGCGCTCGCGGAGCGGCTGTTCCCGTCGATCGGCGAGCAGCGGATCCTGTTCATCGGTGCCGGCGAGATGATCGAGTTGTGCGCCGCCCATTTCTGCGCGCGCAAGCCGCGCATGGTGAGCTTTGCCAACCGCACCCAGGCGCGTGGTCAGTTGCTGGCCGAACGCTACGGCGGTAACTCGATGGGGCTGGCCGACCTGCCGGATCGCCTGCCCGACTACGACATCGTGGTCACCTGCACCGCCAGCCAGTTGCCGATCATCGGCAAGGGTCTGCTGGAACGCACGTTGAAGGCACGGCGCCGCAAGCCAGTGTTCATTGTCGATCTGGCAGTCCCGCGCGATGTCGAAGCCGAGGCGGGACAGATGGACGACGTGTTCCTGTACACGGTCGACGATCTGGGCGAGATCGTGCGCCAGGGCCGCGAGTCGCGGGCGGGCGCAGTCGACGACGCCGAAGCGATCATCTCGCTCGGCGTATCCGACTTCATGCACTGGGTCTCGAGCCGCGACCTGGTGCCGGCGATCCGCGCGCTGCGCGAAGAGGCCGAGCTCGCGCGCCAGCGCGAAGTCGAGCAGGCGATACACCGCCTCACACTGGGCGACGACCCGCAGCAGGTGATCGAGCGGCTGTCGCGCACCCTCACCAACAAGCTGCTGCATGCGCCGTCGCATGCCTTGAACCATCTTGGCGAAGGCAGCCGGGACGAGCTGGCCCAATTGCTCTCGGGACACCTGCGCGCCACCGACCGCTCCTAGATGTAGATGAATGCGAGCATTGCGGCCAAGCTCGCGCAGCTGGCTGACCGTCTGGATCAGGTCAACGCGATCCTGGCCAGCGAGAACATCACCGACGACCTCGACCAGTACCGGCGGCTCACCCGCGAACGCTCGGAGCTGGACACGGTGGTCGCCCTCTACCGCGAGCATGGCGCGGTGGAGCGTTCGCTTGGCGAGGCCCAGGTGCTGCTGGCCGACCCGGACATGCGCGAGCTTGCCGAGATCGAGCTGCGCGAGGGACGGGCGCGCCTGGACGCGCTCGAGGCCGACCTGCAGCGCGCACTGCTGCCCAAGGATCCGAACGACGAGCGCAACCTCTTCCTCGAGGTGCGCGCCGGCACCGGCGGGGACGAGTCCGCCCTGTTCGCCGGCGACCTGTTCAGGATGTACGCCCGATTCGCCGAGCGCAGCGGCTGGAAGCTCGAGATCGTCTCCCAGAACAGCGCGGAGCTGGGGGGCTACAAAGAGGTCATCGCAAAGATCATCGGCGCTGGCGCCTACTCGAAACTGAAGTTCGAGTCCGGCGGACACCGGGTGCAGCGGGTGCCGGCGACCGAAACCCAGGGGCGCATCCACACCTCGGCCTGCACGGTCGCCATCCTGCCCGAGGTGGACGCGGTGAGCGATGTGGTGCTCAATCCGGCCGAGTTGCGCATCGACACCTATCGCGCCTCGGGTGCCGGCGGGCAGCACATCAACAAGACCGACTCGGCGGTGCGCATCACCCACCTGCCGACCGGCATTGTCGTCGAATGCCAGGACGACCGCTCGCAGCATCGAAACAAGGCGCAGGCCCTGTCGGTGCTGGCCGCACGCATCCGGGATGTCCAGGTGCGCTCCCAGCAGGCGAAACAGGCCGCCGAGCGCAAATCGCTGGTCGGCAGCGGCGACCGCTCCGAGCGCATTCGCACGTACAATTTCCCCCAGGGACGGGTAACCGATCACCGTATCAACCTCACCCTGTACAAGATCGACCAGATCATGGACGGCGATATCACCCCGCTGGTGTCGGCGCTGGCTGCCGAACACCAGGCGGAACAACTGGCCGCGATGGCCGAGGCAGCATGAGCCGATGACCTCCAGCCTGACCTACACCGATGCGCTGACGCTCGCCGCGCGCGGGCATGCATTGAAAGCAGTCGATGCCCGGTTGCTGCTGCAGCATGTGACCGGTGCCAATGCCGCCCAGATCGTCGCCCACCCGGGCCGGCAGCTCGGGCCGGTCGAGCGGCTGCGCTACGAATCGCTGGTCACCCGGCGCGCCGGTGGCGAACCTGTCGCCTATCTGGTCGGTCATCGCGAGTTCTACAGCCGTTCGTTCAGCGTCGGGCCAGCGGTGCTGATTCCGCGCCCCGAGACCGAGGGGCTGATCGACGCGGCGCTGGCGCGACTGCCGGTCGAGGGCGTGCCCGAGATCGTCGATCTGGGCACCGGCAGCGGCTGCATCGGCATCAGCCTGGCGCTGGAGCATCCGAACGCACGCGTGCTGGCGGTCGATGCCTCGATCGATGCGCTGGAACTGGCGCGCGCCAACGCGCGCGCGCTGGACTGCCGCAACATCGACTTCGTCATCGGCGACTGGCTGGCGGGTATCGACGCGCACCGGCTGGCAATGATCGTCGCCAATCCGCCCTATATCGCGGACGGCGACTGGCATCTCGACCAAGGCGATCTTCGCTTCGAGCCGAAACAGGCGCTCAGCCCGGGTGGCGATGGACTGGCCGCCCTGCGCACGATCATCGCCCAGGCGCCCGCCGCGCTCGCCGACAACGGGTGGCTGATCATGGAACACGGTTTCGATCAGGCTCCGGCGGTGCGCGCGCTGATGACCTCGCAGGGCTTCATCGATCTGTTCACCGAACGCGATCTGGCTGGCCATGAACGCACCACCGGCGGCAGACTAGCGGCCAGATGAACCGCTTTGGGCGCGGCGTTGTTCGATGTGCGTGGGGGCTATCTGCACGATGTCGGCGCGCCGCGACATCGCGCGCAGGCGCGTCCGTTTCTCCGGCGCCGAGATGACCTTCAGCGGGCAGGCGTGGCAGCGGTGATGCAGACCGAACCTGCGCCTACAACCGCCCGCGCGCCCCCGCGATCGCCCGCCGGACCGTAGCCGGCGCCGTTCCACCGATGTGACTCCGGCTCGCCATAGAGCCTTCAACGGTGAGCACGGCATACACATCGTCTGCGATCACCGGTGAGAAGGCCTGCAATTGAGCGAGCGGCAGATCGGGCAGGTCGCAACCGGCCTGCTCGGCATGGCGCACAGCGCGTGCCACCGCTTCATGCGCATCCCGGAATGGCACGCCCTTGCGCACCAGGTAGTCGGCAAGATCGGTGGCGGTCGCGAAGCCCTGCTTCAGCGCTTCGCGCATCGCCGCCGGCTTGACCAGTATGCCGCCGACCATGTCGGCATAGATGGTCAGCGTCATCAGCAGCGTATCGACCGTGTCGAACAGGGGTTCCTTGTCTTCCTGATTGTCCTTGTTGTACGCGAGCGGCTGACCCTTCATCAGGGTGAGCAGCGCGACCAGATGACCGTTGATCCGGCCGACCTTGCCGCGCACCAGTTCGGGCACATCCGGGTTCTTCTTCTGCGGCATGATCGACGAACCGGTGCAGAAGCGATCGGCCAGATCGATGAACGAGAAGCGAGGACTCATCCAGAGGATCAACTCCTCGGAGAAGCGAGACAGGTGAGTCATGGTCAACGCGCCGGCCGCGCAGAACTCGATCGCGAAATCGCGATCGGACACCGCGTCGAGCGAATTCAGGCAGACCGAATCGAAATCCAGTTCCCTCGCGACCCGCTCCCGGTCGATCGGAAAGCTGGTGCCGGCCAGCGCCGCGGCGCCCAGCGGCAGGCGGTTGACCCGCTTGCGGCAGTCGGAAAAACGCTCCCGGTCGCGCCCGAGCATTTCGAAATAGGCCATCAGGTGATGCCCGAACGACACGGGCTGCGCCACCTGCAGGTGAGTAAAACCGGGCATGGCGGTTTCGACATGCTGCTCGGCCAGATCCAGCAGTGCGGTCTGCATGGCGCGCAAGGCGGCGTCGATCTGGTCGATGGATGCCCTCAGCCAGAGCCGGACATCGGTGGCGACCTGATCGTTGCGCGAGCGGCCGGTGTGCAGCCGCTTGCCGGCATCGCCGACCAGCTCGGTCAACCGGCGTTCGATGTTCAGATGCACGTCTTCCAGGTCGAGCCGCCAGTCGAACTGGCCGCTGCGCACCTCATCGAGCACCTGCGCCATGCCGCGCTCGATATCGGCAAGGTCCTGCTCAGTGAGTATTGCGCAGCCCGCGAGCATGCGTGCATGTGCCAGCGAGCCCTGGATATCGTACTCGGCCAACCGGTAGTCGAAACCCACCGAGGCGGTATAGCGCTTGACCAGTTCCGAGACCGGCTCGCTGAATCTGCCGGACCAGCCACCCGGGTCTGGCGTCCGATCTGGTATCCGATCTGGTATCGAATCAGGAGTCGGGACTGGCTTGTCGGGTTGCATCAGGGCGTCAGGGGCGTCGACAATGGGGGGTGAGCGCAATACGACCAACGAAACGGGCCGGGACGTGAGCAAGACGACTGCAGGCCAGGCGGCTTCGGGCGCTGCTGGGTCGCCGACAAGCGCGGCACGCCCGGCACCCGCAGAGCAGGCCCCTCCTCAACGCACGCCGCGCGCGCCGAGTATAGGTGAAATCCCCGCGCCTCCGGCCGGACTGGTCGGCACAGCGCGCCTGCCGGACTTCCGCAACCTGGGCGTGCTGTTGCGCATCCTGCTCGCGGTCAACGCCGCCTCGCTGATCTCGGCGGTGATGAAGAGTGAGTCCCTGCGTTCGATCGGCGAATCGCTTCTCGAGATCTCGGCGCTGGTGCAGCCGGTGATGTTCCTCACCCTGCTGCTGCTCGCGGCCAGCCAGCCGCTGCTCGACCGATTGCGCCATGATCTCGCGGTAGGCACGGTGCTGCTGGCTGCGATGTCGGTCACCGCGGCGTTCGACCTGATCGGTCAGGGCCTGGTCGGTGCCGGCGATGCCCTGCCGCGTCACTTGTTCTTCACGGTGATCAGCGTCGGCGTGCTGCTCGCCTGGTTCGACCTGCGCAGCCGCGCCCTGTCCCCGGCCCTGGTCGAGGCGCGTCTGCAGGCACTGCAGGCGCGCATCCGCCCGCACTTCCTGTTCAACAGCCTGAACGCGGTATTGTCGCTGATCCGCGCCGACCCGAAGCGCGCCGAGCATGTGCTGGAAGACCTGGCCGACCTGTTTCGCGCCCTGATGGCCGACAGCCGCGCCCTGTCCACCTTCGCCAGCGAGGTGGAACTCGCCCGGCAGTATCTGGCGATCGAGCAGGTGCGACTCGGCGAGCGCCTGCAGATCGAGTGGGATGTCGAGCAGATGCCGGGCGAGGCGCGCCTGCCGGCACTGATCCTGCAACCGCTGCTGGAGAACGCGGTGTATCACGGCATCGAGCCATCGATGACCCCGGGTACTGTCGTTGTTCGCATCTTCCGGGTGGGCGGTGAGGTCCACGCAATCCTGTCCAACCCGCTCCCCGGAGCAGGCGAACGGCGCCATGGCAACCGGATTGCAGTAGACAATATCCGCGAGCGGCTGCAGTTGTTCTTCGATGCCGAAGCGCGGATGCGCACCCGCGAGCACGATGGCCGCTACGAGGTCACCATCCGGGTGCCCTACACCAGCACCGACCGCCGCAGTTGACTGGCGACTGCGATGTTTGAATCCGACAGTTCATTTTGACGCTTTATGCTGGCGCTTCGTACTGACCCTTCGTACTGACCCTTCGTACCGACCACCGCCTTGGGACCGATGACGATGAACCCCGCAGACCCGCTGCTCCGTGTGCTGATCGTCGATGACGAAACGCCGGCACGCAACCGTCTGCGTGACCTGCTGGTGGACTGCGCAGCAAAGGTACCGCTCGAGGTGATCGGCGAGGCTGCAACCGGGCGTGAAGCGCTTGAGTTGCTGCAGGATCATGACGCCGACCTGGTGCTGCTCGACATCCGGATGCCAGAGATGGACGGGGTGGAACTCGCCCAGCATCTGCTCAAGCTGAATCAGCCGCCCACCGTGATCTTCATCACCGCCTACCAGGAGTACGCAGTCAAGGCGTTCGAGCTCAACGCCATCGACTATCTGATGAAGCCGATCCGCGCCACCCGTCTGGCCGAGGCTTTGGCCAAGGCGCGGGCGATTGCCCCCCTGCGCGCCGACCTGCTGCGCGGGCTGTCCGACGCGCCCCGGCAGAATCTATCGGTAACCGAGGGCGGCCGGGTCTATCTGGTGCCGATCGCCGACATTCTCTACTTCAAGGCCGAGCTCAAGTACGTGACCATCC
>Ga0105047_10012443_pt1 | contig 13691 bp, 10 predicted proteins | sample MAT04_FD_78384 | JGI IMG/M metagenome (GOLD analysis project Ga0105047, IMG submission 78384) | Freshwater microbial communities from Lake Fryxell liftoff mats and glacier meltwater in Antarctica - MAT-04 (megahit assembly) | ecosystem: Environmental > Aquatic > Freshwater > Ice > Liftoff...
CCCCGCCCCCGCCCCCGCCCCCGGCCTCGAAGTCGACGAGCTTCTGGTGGTACGCCTCCCGGCGGCGGCGCATCACGGAGGTGAGCGCGTGGCGCACGGGTCGGATGTCCCAGGCACCGATGCCCGCCCCTTCCGAGGGCTTGATGGCCACCATCTGGCCCGGCTGGGCGACGAGCAGCTCATCGGTGCCGTCGAGGTCCAGGTCCCGGGCGATGATGCCGTCCACGTGCGCGCCCCAGGTCCGCGGCTCACGGTCCGCGGCGTCCTCCGCGGCGATGAGGTGCTCCGCCGTCGCGAGGCGCATGTGCGCGATGTAGATGCCGCCGAACAGGCCGTGCCAGTAGCAGTCGTTCGACTGGCCCTGGTAGAGGTGGTCAAGGGCGCGCTCGCGGGCTGCGCCTCCGGGCATCGCGTCCACCTTCGCGGAGACCCGCAGCATCTGCTTGTGGAGGTCGTTGATCTCGCGGTACTTGACCTGGAAGTTGCGCCAGAACCCGCCGCGCATCCAGCGCGCCTCCGGCCGTCCCTCGTCCTGCGCCTGGTGGAGCGCCGCGGCGTAGGCGTGACCCTCGTCCGCGGGGAGCGACCACTCGCCCATCTCGGCATAGGAGCCCGTGGGCAGGTACACCCGGCCGACCGGCGGATGGCGGTCCAGCCAGTCCGAGGGCGTGGTCGTGGTCAGCCAGTCGGTGTTCGCCTCCAGTGCCTCGAAGAACCGGTCCACCCAGCGCGTCTCGCCCCAACAGTGCTCCCACGTGGTGGGCCAGGCGCCGAATTTCTCGCCGTCGTCGCCCATCATGCCCACGCGGTCGCCGGCCTCCGTGGCGTGGTCCCGGAGGTGGCCGATGACATCCTCCACACTGCCGAACGGGATCCGATAGCGCAGACCCATCTCCGTGCCGAACACCGTCAGGCGCTTGCCTTGGTCATCCGTGGAGAATGGTGCCCACAGCCGATCCTCCGGGACGGATGCGGCGCGGAAGTGCGCGTCATCCAGGATGGTCCACTCGTACCCCCCGTCCACGAGCGCGGTGGGCAGATCCGGCTCCCAGACGCGCTCGGCCAGCCAGGCGCCCCGCGGCCGACGCCCGAACAGGCGCTCCAGCTCGTCCGCCATCCGGCGCAGCTGACCGACGCGATCCCGCTCGGGCAGTGACGCGAGCACGGGCTCGTAGTAGCCGCCACCCACGATCTCTATCTGGCCCCGCTGGACGAGGCCCGCGATGCGCTCCAGCAGCTCCGGACGCTCCGCCCGCAGCCACTCCATCAGCGGACCTGTGTAGTGGAGGCCCAGGCGCACGCCGGGGTGCCGCTCCAGCGCATCCACCAGCGGTCGGTACGCCGTGTCGTGGTTGTGGGCGATGACATGCCCGAAGTTGCCGACCGGCTGATGGTTGTGGAGGACCAGGGCGAGCGAGATTCGGGCGGTCATGGCCGCGATTGTAGGCGCCCCTCCGGGCTATGTAAACCGGTTCAGCGAGCGCCGACCGGCGATCCGCTGAACCCGCGCGGCCCGGCTGCGTCAGCCCTGGACCGGGCCACCCGCGCGGTAGGGCACGTACGCCGGCCACCACGTGGCCCCGTCCACGATGGCGTCGAGGTCCGTGTCGTCGGCGATTCCCGCGACCCCTGCCACGACGGCCTCGCGCGCCACGGCGATGGCGATGGTGCGCGACACGCGGCCCAGCATCGTCACCGCCGGGAAGAGGGCGCCGTCCGCCAGCCGGTCGTCGGTCACCTGGTCGGCGAGCGCCCGGGCGGCCGCGAGGACCATGCCGTCGGTCACGGCGCGCACCTCCGCGGCGATGGCACCCAGGCCGAGCCCTGGGAACACGAACACGTTGTTCGCCTGGCCCACCGGCCGCACCGACCCGTCCGCCATGATCACGGGCGGGAACGGGCTGCCCGTCGCGACCAGGGCCCGGCCGTCGCTCCAGGCGAGCACCTGCTCCGGTGTCGCCTCGGCGTGGGCCGTGGGGTTGGACAGCGGCAGCACGACCGGCCGGACCGCGCCCGCGACGAGCGCGCCGATCACCTGGCGCGTGAACGTGCCCGCCACCCCGGTGGTGCCGATGAGCGCTTGGGGACGGACGCGGCGCACGGTCTCCTCGAGGCCCGGTGGCGTGACGCCGGCGAGCAAGAGTCCGTCCGCGAGCGCCACCTCGACGGGCAGCGCCAGCGGTCGCTTGGTGTCGTCGAGGTCCGTGCGTCCCGCGTGCACCAGGCCGCGCGAGTCCACGAGCACGATCGCCCGCGCCACCGTCTCCGCATCCACGCCTGCCTCCCGCAGCATCCGGCCCAGGAGGCGTGCGATACCCACGCCCGCGGCGCCGGCGCCCGCGAGCACGAAGCGCCAGTCGGTGATGGGCCGGCCCAAGGCGCGGGCCGCCGCGAGCATCCCCGCGACGACCACCGCGGACGTACCCTGGATGTCGTCGTTGAACGACGGCACGCGGTGGCGGTAGCGGTCGAGGATGCGCAGCGCGTTCCCCTGCTTGAAGTCTTCCCACTGGATGAGGCAGCCCGGCCACACGTCGTGCACCCCTGCCACGAACGCCTCCACGAGCCGGTCGTATGCCTCGCCACGCAGGCGTGGTGCGCGGTAGCCCACGTACATCGGGTCGTCGCGCAGACCCACGTTGTCCGTCCCCACGTCCAGCGACACCGGCAGCGTCAGCGCTGGGTGGATGCCGCACGCCGCGGTGTACAGGGCGAGCTTGCCGATGCTGATGGCCATGCCGCCGGCTCCCTGGTCGCCCAGCCCCAGGATGCGCTCGTTGTCCGTGACCACGATCAGCCGCACGTCCTCGTAGGGCACGTTGCGGAGCACGGCCGGGATCCGGTCGATGTCGTCGGGGGTGATCCAGATGCCGCGCGTCCGGCGCAGGATGTGGCTGAACTCCTGGACGGCGCGGCCTACCGTGGGCGTGTACACCACCGGCAGGAACTCCTCGATGTGCTCCGCGAGCAGCCGGTAGAAGAGCGTCGCGTTGCGGTCCTGGAGGGCGGCCAGGCCGATGTAGCGCTCCAGGTCGTCCGGCTTGCGGCGCAGCTGCTCGAGCTCCAGTGCCACCTGCTCCTCGATCGACAGCACCCGGTCGGGCAGCAGGCCGCGAAGGTGGAAGGCTTCGCGTTCCTCGTGCGTGAAGGCGAGGCCCTTGGTCAGCAGGCGCGCGCCGAGCAGCGCGGAACCCGACAGTCGGATCGTCGTGGTGCGGCCGGCGACCATATCGGCGTACGGGTGGGGCAGGGGGCGCATCGTCGCGGCGTCGTCCGTGTCAGCCGGGCGGGTCGAACGCCAGCCGCAGGCTGCGCAGCATCCGGTTGGTGATGTCGCCGCGGTGGTCGGGCGTCGGGTCGGCGTCGGGGTCCAGGCGCAAGCCTTGCAGCCGCCGGACCGTCGCCTCGACGGCCACCTGGGCCTGGAGACGGGCCAGCGCGGAGCCGAGGCAGAAGTGAGGACCCAGCCCGAAGGCGAGGTGGCGCCCTGCCGGGCGTTCGATCCAGAACCGGTCGGCGTCCGCCCAGCGCTCCGGGTCGCGGTTCGCCGAGCCGAGCGCCTGGCGCACGAGATCGCCCCGACGCAGGACCTGGCCGCGCAGCTCGATGTCCTCGGTCACGTAGCGCAGGTTGAGCTGGAAGGGCGCGTCGTAGCGCAGCATCTCCTCCACGGCGGCGGGTACCAGGTCGGGTCGCGCCCGAAGGAGCGCGAGCTGGTCGGGATGGCGCACGAGGGCGCTCATGCCCAGGGCGAGCAGGCCGGTGGTCGTGTCATGGCCGCCCAGGAACAGCGTGATGGCGGTGGACAGGACTTCCGCCTCCGTCAGCCGTTCGCCGTCGATCTCCACGGCGCCCGACGCGGTGAGAAGATCGTCGCGCGGTCGGGCCCGACGCTCGTCAAGCAGCGGCCGGATCCAGGCCCGGGCCTCCACGATGGCGGCATTCGCGCTGGCGCCCGCCTCGGGCAACGCGACGCCGGAGGCGAAGAAGAACGCGTTGATGCGGTTGGTCCAGTCACGGAATCGCTCGCGATCGTCCACGGGGAAGCCGGCAAGCTCCGCGATGACGATGGCCGGCAGGGGATGGGCGAGGTCCCCGATGAGCTCGATGCGGCCCGTCCCGATGACCCGGTCGAGGTGCTGGTCCACGAGCTCGGCGATGCGTTGTCGGAGGGACTCGATGCGCCGGGGCGTGAATGCGGCGCTCACGAGACCCCGGACCCGGGTGTGTGCCGGAGGGTCGCGCTGGGCCATGCCCACGGCGAAGTTCTCGTGCAGCGCGGGCAGCCGCTCCTGCCAGTCGGGCATCCGCTCGATGACGCTCGTCACGCGGTCGGCGCTGGTGAAGTGGCGCGTGTCCTTGATGGTCGCCTCGATGTCCTCCCCGCGGCTGATCAGCCAGCAGCCCCAGGCCGGGATCCACGCCACCGGCGCGTCCGTGCGCATCCGGGCCAGGATGGGGTACGGGTCAGTCGCGAAGGCAGGCGACGCGACGAGGTCGGCGAGCGGCTGGTCATCCACCATGGGGGGGCTGGGCATCGCCGTATCGTGCCACGCCGGGCGTCGACGCGACCGTATCATCGGGCGCATGGATGAGACCCTCGGCCGCCAGAAGATGACGGGCTGCTATGTCACGATCCCCACGATGTTCCGCGATGACGCGGACCTCTCCCTGGACCTCGATGCGGTCGGCCGGCATGTCCGCTTCCTGATCGACGGCGGCTTGCGCGAGGGGACCGGCGTGCTGCTCGCGGGCGGCGCGGCGGGTGACTTCTCCACGATGACCTTCGAGGAGCGCTGCGCGGTGGTGGAGCGCGTCGTGGGTGAGGCGGCCGGCCGCATCCCGGACGCCATGGGCGGCCAGACCACGAGCACCCGGGAGCTGGAGCGGCTGGTCAAGGCCGCCGAGCACATCGGGGCGGACTTCGTCCAGGTATCGCCGCCGTTCTACTTCAGCCCCACGGAGGAGAAGTACACGTCCGGCGACGGTTACCTTGACAAGCAGTGCGTCGAACTCGTCGGCCTCGGCTCCAGCCGCTCGCGACCGCCCACGCGTGACGTCCGCCCGCAGTTCCGGGAGGCCACGCGCCGGATGCTGCTTGATGCGGGCGTCCCCAACGTCCTGCCCGCCTGACCCGGGCCGGGACGTGAGTGGGGAGCGCCGCCTCCGGGTCGCTGTCGTGGGCCTGGAGCATTACCACGTCGCGGGCTGGGTGGAGACGCTGGAGCTGTTCCCCGAGCGGCTCGAGATCGTGGCCCTGTACGACCCGGACCCCGCGCGCTCCGCGGACCTCCGGCCGGGCTATTCCGACCCAGCGCTCGCCCAGGCACTTGACCCTCGCCACCGGTCGCTGCCGTACGAGACGGACCTGGACGTGCTCGTGGAGCGTCATCGTCCGGACGTGGCCATCGTGATGCTGCCCAACCGCGATGCCCCGGCGGCCATCGCTCGACTGGGCGGCTCCGGCATCCACCTGCTCGTGGACAAGCCCGCGGCGCTCAGCGCGCCCGCAGCGCGGTCGGCGTATGCCACGGCACGCGCTGGCGGCGCACGCGTCGTCGTGGGTCTCACCCGCCGGTACGCACCCGCGTGGCGCGCCGTGCACGCGGCGGTCGCGGCCGGGGAGCTGGGCACGTTCATCACCGCGGAGGCCACGTTCGCGGCCTCCACCGTGGCTGTGCGCGGACCCGCCAACCCGATCTTCGATCCGGATGGCGCGGGCGGCGGCATCCTCACCTGGCTGGGCATCCACGAGCTGGACTCGCTGCCCTGGCTCATCGGCGAGCCGGTCGTGGAGGTGATGGCCATGACGGCACGCGTCGGCCAGCCGGGTCTGGCCGTGGAGAACGTCGGTGCGGTGCTGTTGCGATTCGAGGGCGGCGGCATCGCGACGCTGACGGAGGCCTACGCGCTGCCCGCGCGCGGCTATCGAGGGGGCATCGCGCTACGCGGCACGGACGCCTCCCTGGAGCTGCCGCCCGACGGGTCGCTGACGCGTCTGACGCGGGATCCGGACGGGGGTCCGTTCGTGCGCGAGACACGCGAGACGTTCGTCGAGGATGTGGTGCCCGGCTACGGCGCGGGCGGTCGGGACGCGGTGGCGGACCTGCTGGCGGCCATCGAGGAGGGTCGCGACCCGATCGTCACGGGCGACGACCTCGTGCGGGCGCTGGTGCTCCGTGACGCTGCGTACGCGTCCGCGTCATCCGGGCGAGCGGTGCGGTTGGACGCCTGACGCGCGTCCGCCCGACCCACGCGTGGAGACCCTCCACCACGCGCGGAGACCCGGCGCGTGCGGTGGAGACGTCGCGGGACCTCAGCGGTCGTTCGTCGCCCGTTGGTCGAGCGCGTCGCGCAGCCCGTCACCCACGAAGTTCACTGCGAGCACCGTGAGCACGATCATCACGGCGGCCGGCACCCACTGCCACCAGTAGCGCTCCAGGACGGTCAGGGAGCGCGCCGAGTTGAGCATGTTGCCCCAGGATGGCGTCGGCGGCTGGATGCCCAGCCCCAGGTAGCTCAGGCTGGCCTCGAAGATGATCACGGATGCGACCCCGAACGTGGCGAACACGACCAACGGCGCCACGATGTTGGGCAGCACATGCCAGCGGATCATCTGGGGAGCATCGAGCCCGACCACGCGCGCCGCCTCCATGAACGTCGCCTCGCGCAACGCCAGCACCTGCCCGCGCACGATGCGCGCACCGCTCGCCCACGTGACTGCGCCGATCATGATCACCAGCGTCACCAATCCCGGCCCCACGATCGCCGCCACCACCAGCAGCAGCAGGATGGTGGGGAAGCTCAGCACCACGTCCACGAGGCGCATCAGGGCGTTATCGATGCGTCCGCCGCTATATCCCGCCAGGACGCCCACGAACGTGCCGATGAGCGTGGCGATGGCGACCGACACCAGCGCCACGATGAGCGACACGCGCCCGCCCACGAGCACCCGTGACAGGACGTCGCGACCCGTGCCGTCGGAGCCCAGCAGGTAGGTCTGCATCGTCTCGTTGCCGTTCGCGTCGAGCACCGGCTTGCCGCGATTGTCGATGACCGGCAGCACGGCCCCTGGGGGCTGGTTGGCGTAGCCCATCTTGATGTTGACCTTGTAGGCCAGCTGGTCGTTGCCCAGCATGCACGCGACCGTGATGAGCACCAGGATCGTCAGCCCCGCCATCGCCAGGCGGTGGCGCACGAAGCGACGGATCGTGCGGCGGGTGGGGGACTCGGTCTTGTGGTGCGTCGTGGGCACCACGACCACGGAGCTCGCGGCCTGGCTCATCGTCGGCGCCTCACGAGTACCGGATGCGCGGGTCGGCGTAGCCGTACGCGATGTCCGTCAACAGGTTGGCGATCAGGACCACCACGGCGAGGAGCAGGGTGATGCCCATGATCAGGTAGTAATCACGCTCGTTCACGCCGTCCACCAGCAGCTGTCCGAGTCCCGGCCAGCTGAACACCTGCTCGGTGACCACCGCGCCGCCGATCATCGCCGGCAGCGACAGGCCCACGATGGTGATGATCGGGATGAGCGCGTTCCGGAACGTGTGACGACCGATGACGGTCCGCCGCGGCAGGCCCTTGGAGCGCGCGGTCGTGACGTACTCGGCGTTGATGACCTCGAGCATGGAGGCGCGCGTGTAGCGCAGGAAGATCGCCGCGTAGCCGAACGCGAGGATCACCGCCGGGAGTGCCAGGTGGTGCAGGAAGTCGATGAAGTCGAAGGGCTGGCCGATCGTGGTCATGCCACCGATGGGCACCAGGTCCCACTGGAGGCCCACCAGGTAGAGGCCGCCAAGGCCGAGCAGGAACGAGGGCACCGAGATGCCCAGGAACGTGACGCCGGTGAGCATGAAGTCGAGCTTGGAGTACTGGCGGACGGCGGACAGGACACCCAGCGGGATGCCGGTCGCCATGCCCAGGATGAGGGCCGTGCCCATGAGCGCGAAGCTGGCCGTGAAGGCGCGGCCGATCTCGCCCAGGATGGCCTGGCCACTCAGGATCCGGAACCCGAAGTCCCCTTGGAGCACGCCGCCGAGCCAGCGTAGGTAACGCACCGGCAGCGGCTGGTCGAGTCCGTAGTGCGCGATGATCGCGTTCCGCATCGCTTCGTTGTTGCCGAACTCCGGCCGGATGAGGGCGTCGACGGGATCACCGGGCGCGAGCGCCGTGAACGTGAACACGATGATCGTGATCCCGAGCAGCACCGGGATGCTGATCAGCAGGCGGCGTGCGATGTAGGCGCCCATGCTGCGACTCCGCGGAAGAGGGTCTGGGAAGGCTGGAAGCACGCTCGGGGCGGAGCCGGAATGGCCCCGCCCCGAGCGTTTCGAACCCGAGGGTCCGGATCAGCTGCTGGTCTTGGTCCAGGTCTCGACGGCGTCGTAGTACGTGCCGCCGCCGGCCGCCGGGATGAGGATCACGTTCTGCATGTCATTGCTGACGATGTGATACCGCACCGACTGCCAGAGGTTGATCCAGGGCAGGTCGTTGGCCAGGATGGCGCAGGCCTGCTGGTAGACGAGGTCCTGGGCTGCCGGGTCGAACTCGGCCGTGGCGGCATCCAGGAGTGCGTCGAGCTCCGGGTTGCTGTACGCATACCCGTTGAAGCCGTTGTTGCCGGTCGGCCAGGCCGCGCTGCTGTGGAAGTACTGGTATGCGCGGTTGCCGGTGGGGCCGTTGGCACCACCCGCGAGCGACATGCTCGACCCGCCGTCGTCGTACCACTTCTGGGTCCACGCGGAGGGCTCCATGGGGTTCAGCTTCACAGTGAGGCCGATCTCCGCCCAGTTCGCCTGGATGGCGGTCATGACGTTGGCCGACAGCGCGTCGTTGTAGTAGGTGTCCCAGGTGATCTCACCCATGGCGGACAGGTCCACACCGGCCTCGGCCAGCTTGGCCTTCGCCGCGTCCGGGTCGTAGTCCCACATGGGAGTATCGCCCTGGAGGTTCTTGCGTCCGTACAGGCAAGGCACGAGCTCCGCGGCGCCGCCGTAGATGTTGTCCACGATGGCCTGGCGATCGATCGCCTGGAGCAGGGCCTGCTTGACGATCGGGTCGGCGAGCTCGGGGTTCAGGATGGGGTTGACGGAGATGAAGTTGTTCACGCCCGACGGGCCGGCGAAGATGGTGCCGGCTCCGCTGTCCGTGAGCCGCCCGACCTCATCCGCGGTGACGTAGGTCATGTCGATCTCGCCCGCCTCGAAGGCGATGATGGCGGCCGAGATGTCCTGGAACTGGCGACGGATGATGCCGTCCAGCTTGGGCGCTCCACGCCAGTAGTCGTCGAAGCGGACGAGCTCGATGGACTGTCCCGGCGTGTAGACCGACCACTTGAAGGGGCCGGTGCCGATGGCCTGGGTGGTCCACCAGTCACTGGCACCGATCTGGTCGACCGGGATCTCGCCCAGGGAGTGCTTGGGCAGGATGAAGATCTCCGAGAGGAGATCGGGCAGCAGCGAGTTCGGCGCCGCCGTCGTGATCTCGAGCGTCAGGTCGTCCACGACCACGACGCCGGAGGCCTCGGTCGCGGTGCCGGCCTGGATCTCGGGGATGCCCACGATGGGCGTGAACGACCAGACGCAGCCACCGGCCGTCGGGTTGGAGCACAGCTCCAGCGTGAACTTGACATCGTTCGCCGTGAACGGCGTGCCGTCATGCCACGTGACGCCCTCGCGGAGCTTGATCGTCCAGGTGAGGCCGTCCTCCGAGACGTTCCATTCGGTGGCGAGGTCGCCGGTCAGTGCGCCGTAGCGATCGACGTCCACCGCGTAGGTGAACAGGCGACCGTAGATCTTGTTCCACCAGTGGTAATCACCACCGGCGGCAAGTGCGTTGTTCGTGTCCACGTCCAGGCAGCACGGGCCGATCCAGGCGGCCACGAACGTGCCACCCGAGTCATCCTGTGCCGAGACCGCGCCCGTGCTGGCCAGGGCCACCGGCAGCATCAGGGCTGCGGACAGTGTCACCGCCGTTGCACGACGGATTCGACTCCCGATTCGCAAGACCCACCTCCTCAAGACACGGGCGAGGGTCCAATACCCTCTGGCCCGCGAGTCCGGAGGCTAGCATGGACGGCAACCGCCCGGAAGTCCATGCTGCACCTCCGAGCGTGGATTGCAGCCACGATGTAACCGTGGCGACACGGAAAGGGATCGACGGATGCGGACGGTGCTGCGCGGCGGGCGCGTGGTGGATCCCGGGACGGGTGTCGACGCGGAGCTGGATGTGGTCATCGAGGGGGGCACGCTGGCGGCGCTTTGCGCCCCGGGCGCACTGCCGGCAGGTCCCGGCGACACCGTCCTCGATGTGGCCGGGGCGCTCGTCGTACCGGGGCTCATCGATCTCCACGCGCATTGGTACGAGGGCAGCCCGTATGGCGTGGAACCCCGTGCGAACCTGCGCGGTGGCGTGACCTGCGCCGTGGATGCGGGCACGGCGGGGTTCGAGTCCTTCGGGGCGTTCCGGCGGTTCGCCATCGACCCGGCGCCGGTGCGCATCTTCGCGTTCGTGCATATCGCCGCGGCGGGCCTTGCGGCGAGCATGGTCGGGGAGCTGGAGGAGATCCGCTACGCGCGACCGGTGGAGACCGCGGAGGTCATCCGCGCCCATCGGGACGTGGCGGTGGGCGTCAAGGTGCGCCTCGGCACGCAGGCGGCCGGGGGCAACGTGCGCGCCGCACTGGAGCTGGCGCTGGAGGCGGGCGAGCTCGCCGGGGTTCCCCTCATGGTCCATATCGCGGATGGCGCGGACGTGCCCTGGGTGGTCTCGCGGCTGCGGCCCGGGGACATCGTGACGCATGCCCTGACGGCGAACGGGATGGGCATCCTGGACGGTGGGCGCGTCCGGCCCGAGGTGCGGGCCGCGCGCGCCCGTGGCGTCCTGTTCGACGTGGGCCACGGCTGTGGGTCGTTCTCCTGGGACGTCGCCCGCCGAGCGCTCGAAGATGGGTTCGCGCCGGACACGATCAGCACGGATCTCCACCGCTACTCCATCGGCGGACCGGTCATCGACCTGCCCACGACCATGGCCAAGCTGTCACACCTGGGCATGTCGCGGGACGAGGTCCTTGCTTCCGTCACGGCGCGGCCTGCCGCGGCCATCGGGCACCCGGAGCTGGGCGCCCTGCGCGTGGGCGGGCCGGCGGATGTCACCATTCTGCGCGAGGGTCCATCCGCGGAGCTGGTGGATTCGACCGGGCGGCGCGAGACGGTGGCATCGGTCTGGCAGCCCGAGCTGGTGTTCGTGGCCGGGGAGCGCCACGCACCCACCGAGGTGGACGTGTACCTGCGCCCGTACACCGCCGCTGACCGCGAGGTGGACTGCACCGCGCCCCTGACCTGATCGCCAGGGGGCTCAGCTTCGGTCGCGCAGCTCCAGCCAGTGGATCGCGATGCCGTCCGCGTCCGGGTAGCCGTGGAGCACCACACCGATGCGGTCGTCGCCCAGGGACACCATGTCCGGGTAGCCGCAGACGCTGCCCGGCTGGTGCATCGCGTCGTCCCCCGCGGCGTACAGCTGACCCAGTGACGACCACGTGTCGCCACCGTCGCGCGTGAGGCTGATGCTCACGCCGCGGCGCGCGGGATCCTCGTCCCGGTAGGCGCACAGGACGGCACCCGAGCGCAGCCGGAACAGCTTGATGTTGGAGCCCAGGAACGGGGTCGGGCGGATGGGCGACCACGTGGCGCCCTCATCCGCGGACCACGACCGGACGCTCTGCCGGGTGAGATGCTCGCGCGTGACCGCGAGGAACCGGCCATCGTCCAGACGCACCACGTCGATGTCGCTGTAGTCGCGCTCGGGCGCCTTGGCGATGATCGTGGGCGGCGCGAACGTGGTGCCGGTCGGGTCGCTGATGGTCACGCCGCTGTGCCAGCCCACGTCGCGGCCATCGGTGCCCATGCACGCCCACAGCAGCCGGCCGTCGGCCAGCGGGTGGGGGTTCGAGGCGCCTTACATCTCCGTCCAGTGGGGGAACAGCCGAAGCTCTGGGCTGGACTCGGACCATGTCGTGCCGCCATCCGGGGACGCGACCGACCCCTGCCACCAGCCCGTGATGGGCTCCGTACCGGGCAGGCTGGGGTCCACCTGGATGCGGCCGATCATGAGCAGCAGCCGGTCATCCGCGATGGGCGCGAAGCCGCCCATGGGCATGCTGAACCAGCCGGGCGTGGCGTACAGGGGATCGGGCTCGGACCACGTCGCGCCGCCGTCATCGGACGCGGAGAGCATCACCGCCGCGTCGTTGGCGAGGCCCGGGCCGCGGGTCTGGGCGAACGCGAGCAGCAGCCGGTCGGACGCCAGCCGGACGATCGTGGCGCAGTTGCGCCGACGCGGCGCACCGCCCTGGAACAGCAGGCGTGCGTCCAGCAGCTCCAGCGGGCCACCGGCCTCGAGTCGGGGGGAGGGGTGTGCCATGGAGACCTCGTTCAACCGATGGGCCGGACGCCCTCGGCCGCCTCGTCGGGGTAGTGGCAGGCGACAGCGTGGGCGGGGGTGCTGGCCATCGGCCGGAGCGCCGGCTCGTCGGTCTTGCAGCGCTCCGGGTTGCCGAGGCGCTCGCGCAGCCAGCACCGGGTGTGGAAGCGGCAGCCGCTGGGCGGGTTGGCGGGTGACGGGATGTCACCCGTGAGGATCACGCGCTGGCGCTTGCGCTCCTTGCGCGCGTCCGGGATGGGGATCGCGGACAGGAGCGCGATGGTGTACGGGTGGCGCGGCTCGCGGTACAGGTCCTCCGCCGGGGCGACCTCCATCATCTTGCCCAGGTAGAGCACCGCGACGCGATCCGCGATGTGGCGCACCACGGCGAGGTCGTGGGCGATGAACAGATAGGTCAGCCCGAGCTCCTCCTGGAGCCGCTCCATGAGGTTGATGACCTGGGCCTGGACCGACACGTCGAGCGCGCTCACGGGCTCATCGCAGACGATGACCTCCGGCTCCACCGCGAGCGCCCGGGCGATGCCGATGCGCTGCCGCTGGCCGCCCGAGAACTCGTGCGGGTACCGCTCCACCATGCGCGGGTCCAGGCCCACCATCGAGAGCAGGTCGGCGATGCGCGGTGCCCGCTCCTTGCCCTTGGACAGGCCGTGGACCGTGAGCGACTCGCCCAGGGTGTCCCCGATCGTGTGTCGCGGATCCAGGCTCGAGTAGGGGTCCTGGAACACCATCTGGACCTTGCGCCGCCGCCGACGCAGCTCGGACCCTGTGAGCGTCAGCAGCTCCTCGCCACCCAGGGTCACGGACCCCGACTGGGGCTCCGCCACGCGCACGACGGTCCGACCGATGGTCGTCTTGCCCGACCCCGACTCGCCCACCAGGCCGAGCGTCTCGCCCTTGGCGATGGAGAACGTGACGCCGTCGACGGCCTTGACCCAGCCGGTGCGGCGCTTGAGGACGCCGGTATGGATGGGGAACCAGACGCGCAGGTCGCTCACCTGGAGCAGCTCTCCGTCGCCCGCGACCGGTCCGGCGAGAGGCGGCCGCAGCAGCGCGGCCGCGCGCACCGGATCGACAGGCTGGGTCATGCGTAATCTCCTGGCGGCGGCGCGGGCACGAACCCCTGGCGGAGCGGCTTGCCGGCGAGCGCCTCCGCCACCGTGGGCTCGTTGTGGCAGGCCTTGAGGTGGGGGATCGCCTCCACGGTGCTGTCACGCTGCGCGAGCGTGAGCGGCGGCGGCACGGTCCAG
>Ga0105047_10012444_pt1 | contig 13690 bp, 14 predicted proteins | sample MAT04_FD_78384 | JGI IMG/M metagenome (GOLD analysis project Ga0105047, IMG submission 78384) | Freshwater microbial communities from Lake Fryxell liftoff mats and glacier meltwater in Antarctica - MAT-04 (megahit assembly) | ecosystem: Environmental > Aquatic > Freshwater > Ice > Liftoff...
GGACCAATCCCATGCGCGCCGCGCGAGAGTCCCGCCATGTGCTTGAGAAATACGGCGTGATGGAACCCGGCGACGGTTCGTTCGCATCGAACTGCCTTGCGGCCCGCCAACTCCTTGAAAGCGGCACATCCTTCGTCCAACTCTACCATCGCGGATGGGATCATCACAGCGACTTGGAAAACAAGATGCGCCACAGCGCCGCCCTCACCGACAAGTCCGCCGCCGCGCTCGTCAGCGATCTCAAGGAGCGTGGCCTCCTTGAAGATACCCTCGTCATCTGGGCTGGTGAATTCGGGAGAACTCCTTATGCGCAGGGCAGCGGGCGGGATCACCATGCCCGCGCGTTCTCCATCTGGATGGCCGGAGCCGGGGTCAGCGGAGGCCACGTCCACGGCTCCACGGATGATCTTGGATACGCTGTCGTCGAAAATCCCGTTCACGTCACTGATCTCAGACATGCCGTCAGATCCGCCGTTTATCCCCAGCCTCGGAAAATCCCAGCCTGAGTTGGAAAAGTCTCTTTTTTATTCAAGTGAACATCTTTTTTGCTTGCGATGGGCAGCGGAAAACCGCATTTTCCGCACATGGCTACAAAGACAGCATCAGACACCACGGCACAAGACAAGGTTCAGGAAACCCGCAAGAGAAACCTCGATATGGCGATCTCCCAGATCCAGAAGGAGTTCGGAGAATCCGCGATCATGCGCATGGGCGACGAGCACCGCGTCGATGTCGATGTGATCCCTACGGGAAATCTCCTGATCGACCGCGCCCTCGGGGTTGGAGGTTTCGCGCGCGGTCGTATCGTCGAGGTCTTCGGCCCGGAATCCTCTGGTAAAACCACTCTCACACTCACCGTAATCGCGCAGGCTCAGAAACGCGGCGGACTCGCGGCCTTCATCGATGTCGAGCACGCGCTCGATCCACAGTACGCACGCAAGCTCGGCGTGAATCTGGACGACCTTCTCGTTTCCCAACCCTCCTCCGGTGAGGAGGCCCTCCAGATCTGCGAGGCGCTCGTCCGCTCGAACGCTATCGACGTCATCGTTCTTGACTCCGTCGCCGCCCTCGTCACGAAACAGGAGTTGGATGGCGAGATCGGGGACTCCACCGTCGGTGCCCAGGCCCGCCTGATGAGCGCCGCGATGCGGAAATTGACCTCCTTCATTTCCAAGGCCAAGACCGTCTGCATTTTCACCAACCAGATCCGGGAAAAGATCGGAGTCATGTTCGGCAGCCCGGAGACCACTCCCGGCGGTCGGGCCCTGAAATTCTTCTCCTCGGTCCGCGTCGATATCCGCCGCATCGGCCAGATCAAATCCTCGGACGGCACGGTCATCGGCAGCCGCACCAAGGTAAAGATCGTCAAAAACAAGGTCGCCCCGCCCTTCACCGAGGCCGAGTTCGACATCATGTATGACGAGGGCATTTCCTCCACCGGCTCCCTGCTCGATCTCGCCCTGGAAATGGAAATCATCCAGAAACGCGGTTCCTGGTTCTCCTACGATGGCGCCCAGCTCGCCCAAGGCCGCGACGCCGCCAAAGACGTTCTCAAAGCCGACCAAGCTCTCTACGACGATATCGAAGCGAAGGTGAAAGCCGGCCTGGAAGAGGCCAAGGCGAAGAAGAAGAAGTAGAAGACACAGCCTCTCCGCTTGCCGCGCCGATGTTTCCATGCGATATAGGTTTAGCCATGCCCACGATCCTCCCGCCACCCTCAGCTTTGAAACCGGATCTGATCCGGCGCATCGAAGCTATGTCTGAGGTAGAACTGCGTCTGGTCCATGAAGTTCTCCTCCATGCGGAAAAAGACCGGCTGTGGAGAGAAATCTCCGCAGAGGCGGACGTGGAACATAAGAGTGGCACTTGGGATCGACTTCCCGAAATCATCACAGAAGTCCGGAGCCAACTGCGCCAGGCATGATCATCTGCCTGGACACCAACGTCCTGGTCCAGGCGCGTGCCAGCAGCCACCCCTACTTCGCGATACTCGATGCCTGGGTGGGCGGCAAACTAACTATGGCTGTCCACCCCTATTCTTTTGGAATATGAGGAAGTCATCGCACGGTTGAGCGGACGCGAGTCCTGGCAGAAATTCGCCCGCCTCATGGACTACGTGGAACTGACAACCGAAGCTCTCTTACGGGTCACTCCCCAGTTTCATTTCCAAGTCATCAGTCACGACCCTGATGACAACATTTTCACTGATTGTGCGATTACTGCGGGCGCGGATCTCATCGTCACAGAGGATCATCACTTCGCACCGCTCGCCGTTGCCGGATACCATCCGAAGCCTCTCGCCCCAGCGGAATTCATCTCCGGATATTTGTAGAGAAGAAATCCATTTGAGGCGCGGGCAAGATGAGAGTTCTTATACCTCTTTCCCGCAGCACTGCTTGAACTTTTTGCCGGAGCCGCAGGGGCAGGGGGCGTTGCGGCCGGAGGTTTCGATGGCGAAGCTGGGCTTGCGTTTGGGGAGGTTGAGTTTGAGCTCGCCGCCGCCGGGTGAGGCGATCTGGGAGGGATCGATGTTTTCCAGGCTGCCGCTCGTGGCCATGTTATCCCGGGTGAGCGCGGACTCGCCGCCCTGGAGCTGCTGGGGCTGGCTGTGGAGCTGTTTGAGGAAATCCTCGAGGTTGGAAGCGGAGCGGAAGAGGTTCGTGAGAGCCTCCTGCTTGATCTGGTCCATCAGCGTGACGAAGAGGTTGTAGGCCTCGTTCTTGTACTCGATCAGCGGATCCTTCTGACCCTGGGCGCGGAGGCCGACGCCTTCGCGAAGGGCATCCATGTTGTAAAGGTGCGCCTGCCATTGCTTGTCGATGGCGACGAGAACCATCCGGCGCTCCTCCTGGTCGAGCACTTCGTAAGGCAGGTCCCCGACTTTCACCTCGTAGGCTTCCTTGACTTTCCCGACGAGGAATTTCGCGATCTGATCGGGTGTCTGGCCGGCGATGAGTTCCTCCTTGGAAACGCTGATCGGGAGGGTGGCGTTGATCCAGCCGAGAAGCTCCGCGTAGTCCGGGGAGCTGTCGTCGCGATCCTCCAGATACTCGTGAACTTTCGCAGGGATGGTTTCCTCGATAATCTCGTTGACCAGATCGCGGGGGGATTCGGTGGAGAGGACTTCGTTGCGGTAGCCATAGACGACCTCGCGCTGCTTGTTCATCACGTCATCGAAATCGAGGACGCGTTTCCGCCAGGTGTAGTTGCGCTGCTCCACGCGTTTCTGGGCGGTTTCAACGGAACGGTTGAGCCATGAGTGCTCGAGGGCTTCGCCGTCCTTCATGCCGAAGCGCTCCATCATCGCGGTCATCTTGTCAGCGGCGGCGAAGTTCCGCATGAGATCGTCCTCGAAGGAGATGAAGAACTGGGAGCGGCCGGGATCGCCTTGGCGGGCGCAACGTCCACGGAGCTGGCGGTCCACGCGCCGGGACTCGTAACGCTCCGTGCCGATGACGAAGAGACCGCCGACATCGGGGACGCCTTTGCCGAGTTTGATATCGGTTCCGCGTCCGGCCATGTTGGTGGAGACAGTGACGGCACCGGGCTGGCCGGCGTTGGAAATGATTTCCGCCTCCTGCTCGTGGAACTTCGCGTTGAGGACGTTGTGCGGGATTTTCGCACGCTGGAGCATTCGGGCGAGCGTTTGGGAAGCCTCGACCGATGCCGTTCCGCAAAGGACGGGCTGGCCTTTTTCGTGCGCCTCCTGGATTTTCGCGATCACCGCGTTGAACTTCTCACGGCGGGTTTTGAAAACCTGGTCATTCTCGTCCTTGCGGACGTTGGAAGTGTTGGTCGGGATGGGGAGGACATCGAGTCGGTAGATATCGTGGAACTCGGCGGCTTCGGTTTCCGCGGTTCCCGTCATGCCGGCGAGTTTCTCGTAGAGACGGAAGTAGTTCTGGATGGTGATGGTCGCGAAGGTCTGGGTCTCCTTCTCAATGGCGACTCCTTCCTTGGCCTCGACTGCCTGGTGGAGACCGTCCGACCAGCGGCGACCCGGCATTTCGCGGCCGGTGTTGTCATCGACGATGATGACCTTGCCGTCTTTCACGACATACTGGACGTCCTTTTCATAGACGCAGTAGGCTTTGAGGAGCTGGGAAATGTTGTGGATCTTTTCCGCCTGGGTATCCATGCGCTGCTGGCATTCTTCTTTGGCGGCGATTTTCTGCTCGGGGGAGAGATCCATGTTGGTATCGATATCGGCAAAGGCCGTACCGAGATCCGGGAGGGTGAAGGATTCGGAATCCCCGGGGGAAAGGTATTCGCGACCCATCTCCATGAGGTCGGAATCGTTTCCTTTTTCATCGATGGTGAAATAGAGCTCTTCCTTCAGGGCGAAGAGTTCTTTTTTCTGCGCGTCCTGGTAGAAAGAGAGTTCGGTCTTCTCAATGAGGCGGCGGTTTTCCGGCTCCTCCATGAAGCGCATGAGGTTGCGGTTGCGTGGCTGGCCGGTCTTGATTTTGAAAAGCAGTCTGCCGGCTCCGTCCATGTCTCCGCCTTCGGCTAGTTTCTTTGCCTCGGCGGCGAGATCATTGCAGAGCTGGGTCTGCTTTTTCACGAGGGAATCGACGAGCGGCCTGTATTTGTCGAACTGGTGGGAGGACTGGGCGGTAGGTCCGGAAATGATGAGAGGTGTCCGGGCTTCGTCGATGAGGATGGAGTCCACTTCATCGATGATGGCGAAGTAGTGGCCGCGCTGGACCTGCTCGTCCTTGGAGGATGCCATGCCGTTGTCGCGGAGGTAATCGAAGCCGAACTCGGCGTTGGTGCCGTAGGTGATATCGCAGGCGTATTGCTCGCGGCGGTCCCACGGTGCCATCTGGTTCTGGATGCAGCCGACGCTGAGGCCGAAGAAACGGAAGAGCGAGCCCATCCAGTCCGAGTCCCGCTTGGCGAGGTAATCGTTGACCGTGATGACGTGGACGCCGAGGCCGGTGAGGGCGTTGAGGTAAACGGGAAGAGTCGCGACAAGGGTTTTTCCCTCGCCCGTCTGCATCTCCGCGATCATGCCGCGATGGAGCGCGGTGCCGCCGACAAGCTGGACATCGAAGTGGACCATCTGCCACTCCATCTCGTGCTCGCTGACCACGATGGTGGTGCCGCACATACGGCGGGCGCCGTTTTTCACGACCGCGTAGGCGTCCGGGAGGATCTGTTCCAGGTATTTCGCGCGGGCCTGCTGGAAGCCTGGCTCGATCTCATGGAAAGCGGCCTTCGCCTCCTCGATGGACTCCGGTGTGGAGCGGACGCTGGCGGGAAGGGACGGGAATTCCTCGCGGAGAGCTTTGATACGGGTTTCGAGTTTCTCCGCAGTCACCGCGAGATCCTCCTGTGACATGCGGGCGATGACGGGCTTCGCCGGGACTTCCAGCTCTTGGTAGCGGGCGAGATGGGCCTGCCATTTCGCGGTCATCTCACGGAGTTTTTCCTCAGGCTCGCGCTGGAGCGCCTCCTCGATTTCGTTGATGCGGGTGACGGTCGGACGGATGCGGCGCACTTCGCGCACGTTCTTGCTGCCGACGATTTTTTGGAGAATCCACTTGATCATGAGAAATTGGGCTGTGCCCGCTGCGGGCTACGGGACGGGGAGATACACCCATAGCCGCAAGGACGCAAGCGCGGGAATTGGGGGCGAGAATTCCTACCTGTCTGGCCTGGGTTGCTTCTTTTTGGGAATCCGTTTCGGAGTGGCCCAGTGATCGACGGACGAATTCACTAGGAAATCGTCCCCGAGAGCCTCGCGACCAAGGAGGAGGCGGTGTATCATCCGTTTCCGGCAGACGAGGGAGACGACGATTCTTTTCTCGAGGCCGGCGAGACGAAGGGTGGTCTCGACGAAGATGCGGTCGGTGGGGTGGCCGGTGGAGGAGCGGACGCGTCTTCGCAGTTTGATATCCTCCTCCAAGGTGATGAGTTTCTTGTCCTTCCTGTCGAGGCGGACGGTGAAACGGACGCGGTTCCCCGGCAGTTCGGTGATCTCGGCGCAGTCGATGGCGGAGCTTTTCGCGCCGGTGTCGGCCTTGGCCTTGAGTCGCAATGCCCATTCGGGGAACTCGACCCACTCCCGCCAGCCGATCGTCATGCTCATGGGTGCGGCTCCTCCGCTGAGGGTTTGGGCAGCTTTTTCATCTTCCTGCGCTTTTTCTTTTTCGCGGGAATGAGGCCTTTCATGTGCTCGGATTTTCCGTAGCAGAGGAGGGTGTCGTCCGGCTCAAGAACGCGGTTGCCCTTGGGATTGGAAATGACGGTTCCTTTCCGGCGCAGGGTGAGGACGACGACATCCTGCTCGCGGAGACCGGTCTGCTCAATAGACATGCCGACGTAGATGCTGCCGTGCGGGATATGGATGTCCGCAACGGAGTATCCGCGGGAAACGGTGAGGCGCTGGCGGATATCGATTTCCGGGAATTTCACCTGATCCTCGATGTAGTCGATGACCTCGCCCGCGATGTCGAGGCCGGTGGCTCCCTCGATGCCCTCGAATCCGGGGGACGAGTTCACCTCCATGATCTGCGGGCCGTCCTTGCCCTCCAGCATATCGACCCCGCAGATGCGCAGACCCATGATCTGGGCGGCGCGAACGGCAGCTTCGGCGTAAGCAGGATCGAGATCGATGGCCTCGGCTTTTCCGCCACGGTGGACGTTCGAGCGGAATTCCTGGCCCTGCGCGACGCGGCGGATGGCGGCGACGACGCGGTCCCCGATGACGAAGGCGCGCACGTCCTTGCCCTTGCTTTCCGCGACGAATTTCTGGAGTAGAACCTGTTGCTTGCTGCTTTGGAGGGTTTCGATGATGGCTTTCGCGATCTCAATTTTGTCCGCGAGGATGACTCCGACCCCCTGGGTGCCTTCGAGGAGCTTGATGATGACGGGCGCGCCGCCGACGCGCTCGAGGGCGCTTTCGACATCGCGTTTGTCATCGACATAGGCGGTGGTGGGGATGCCGACGTCGTGGCGGGAAAGGATCTGGAGGGAGCGGAGTTTGTCGCGGGAGTTGCTGATGCCGGCGGCGGTGTTCGGCGTATAGACATCCATCTGCTCGAACTGCCGGACAACCGCGGTGCCGTAGCGGGTGATGGATGTGCCGATGCGGGGCAGGACCGCATCGGGATGGCGGAGGGCTTTTCCGTGGAGAAACAAATCCGGAGCGCCTTGGTCGAGCCCGATGGCGAGGCGGAGGGTGTTGAGAACTTCGATCTTGTGCCCGCGCTTGCGCCCGGCCTGGACGAGGCGGCGGGTGGAGTAGCATTTGGGCGAGCAGGAGAGGATGGAGAGTTTCATAAAGGGGAATTTTCCGGAGGCGGAATGTTCCCGCAACGCTGCCAATACATAGGGGAGGGGGCGGGATGCGTCAAAGGAAAGTCCGTGGGTGCTTGGTTCAGAGTGGCCTAACACCTGGATAACGGGATCGGATGGAGTAAAAGGCCGTGGAGACGTTGATAGCCTAAAACATTCACCGCCTCAGGATTGCGGATTGAACTGCAGCAGGATAGTTGCGAACATCGGGATCGAAAGTAAGAACCATGGTCAAAATCAACCTCAGCTACCAAGGCGGCCTGCGTTGCGCCGCCACCCACGGCCCGTCCGGGAACACGCTCACGACTGACGCGCCGGTCGATAACAACGGTAGAGGCGAGGCTTTTTCCCCGACCGATCTTGTCGCCACCGCTCTGGGCGCATGCATGGCGACGGTCATGGGCATCGTCGCGGAGAGGAAAGGAATCCCGCTCGAAGGGATGGACATCGAAGTCCGCAAACACATGTCGGAGGACGCGCCGCGCCGTATCTCCAAGCTGGAGGTCGATCTCCACATCCCCCTGCCCGGCAACCACCCTGAGAGAAAAATCCTCGAAAGCGCGGCTCGCGGCTGCCCCGTCCACCACTCCCTCCACCCGGACATCGAGGTGGTGCTGAACTGGGTGTGGCAATAAATGGGCATCGCGTCAGGAAATGAGCCGGATGCGGGATTGAAGAATCGTCCGAACCGTCGATACTGGCCGCGCGTCCAAGCCAATTCCAGATGTCAAGAATCCTCACCGCCCTCCTGTTCCTGCTGCCTCTCACCGCCCGTGCCGCGCCCGCCGATGCCGAGCGTATCAAGCGCGGCTACGAGCTTTCGACCGAGATATGGACCGGAAAGATGAAGCTCGCGACCGACGCGCAGATCCGCCAGGAGCTGATGGTGAAACGACCGGACCCGATGGCCGCCGCCGAGGAAATCTGGAGGGAGATCGCCGCCGATCTGAAGCAGGACTGGATCATCCCGTATGCCACGTTTTTTCTGGAAATCTCCCGCAACCTCACCCGGACGGATGCCAACGGAGCTGCTATCCCCGCTTTTGAAAAGGAGCGCCGCCAGGTTATCGAGGCCGTTTCCGCGAACCACGTCCGCAATCCCGGCATCGCCGCCTTTGCCATCGCCCTGGTGGATGGAGGGGATCCGCAGGCGCTTCCGTTTTTGGAAAAAATCATCAAGGAGAATCCCGACAAGGCCACCCAGGGAATAGCGGCGCTGGGAGCCTCGCTGCTTCTGAAAAACCTCGGCGACGATCCTGAGGTGATGAAGAAACGACTGACCTACCTCCGCCAGGCCATCATCGAAAGCGCGGACCGCAGTGTCGGCGGACGCAGTGTCGCGGACATTGCCAGCGACGAGCTTTTCCTGATCCGCTATCTCAGCAAGGGTCGCACCGCGCCCGCCCTCTCCGGCACGGATGTGGGCGACCGCGTGGTGAAGCTCTCCGACTTCCGGGGCAGAATCGTGATCCTGCTTTTCTGGGACGCGAAGTCTCCGGAGACCGACAAGGTGATCGGTCTGACCAACCAGCTCGTGGAGAAATTCAATGACAAGCCGGTCACCGTCCTGGGCGTGACTCCGGAGGAAATCACCCGCATCCGCGAGCTCCAGGGGACGAAGGCCATCATGTGGAACAACATCTACGATCCCTCCGAAAAGCTCTCCGCTGAATACCGCATCAGCTCGCGCCCCTCCGTCTTTGTCATCGATGCCGAAGGCGTTATCCAGTACACCGGACTGCCGGGTTCCTTCGTGGAACTGACTGTCGATGCGTTGCTGAATCCCGCCAAGCAAGCGGAGTAGAACATGAAACGTTTGCTACGACGGATCGCGTCCATTGCCATAGCGGTGGCAAACGGGCTGTGCGCCATCTGGATATTCGGGCTGATATTTTACTGCGGCCCTTTTCCAGGTGCGGGGAACCTGTTGCTGGCGATCCTGTGGATAGCCGGTTGGTTCGCGACCTGGTTTTTGGTCCGGAATGAAAAATGGAAACGTTCGCTGATCCTTGGCCTCATTTTTATCTCGGTGGTTCCTTACGTTTTTTTCCTGAATCCCAGCAACGACCGCGACTGGGTGAAATCCCAAGAGCAGACTTCCAGCGCGACAATCACCGGCGACAACCTGGACATTCACGGCTTCCGCGACTTCGACTATTCCGCAGACGGTCCTCCTACCGGTCAGTGGGTCAGCCGCAACTACGATCTGAAAAATCTTAAGGGCATGGATTTCCTCATGACCCACTGGACCACCGACAACGCCGGACATCCCATTTTCAGCTTTGATTTCGGTCCGCAAGGCCACCTCGCGTTCACCATCGAGGCGCGGATGGAAAAGGGCGAGACCTACTCCCTCCCGGCCGGCCTCTACAAGCGCTTCGAGCTGGCATACATCCCCTGTGAGGAATCCGATGCCGTGCGCGTCCGCACGAATTTCCGCGAGAATGAATATGTTTACCTATACCGCACCATCGCCACCCCGGCGCAGGCACGCGCGCGGCTGCTGGAGTTCATCACCACCATGAACGAGCTCTCGGAAAAGCCGCGCTTCTACAACGTCATCACCTCCAACTGCACCACCGCCGTCCGCTCCCAGATGACGGGCGGCTTCCCATTTGACTGGCGCATCATCATGAACGGGCGTCTTGATGAAATGCTCTACGAGCGCGGCCTCCTCGTCACCACCGGTCTTCCGTTTCCGGAGCTGAAACGCCAGGCCTACATCAACCCGAAAGTCCGCGAGCACCCTGGGAAAGAGAATTTCTCCGAGCGCATCCGCGAAGGTGTGCCGGGATTTTAGAAGATCCTTCACCCGGGACTGGGAAAGAGGATCTGGCCACAAAAGGCACAAGAGTCACAAAATCCATCCAAGGTGAACCCGAATTCCGGAATCCTTCCTTTTGTGAATTCTGTGCCTTTTGTGGCGATTTCTCAAAACTCCCGCGTGCCAGTTCCCTCTCAGTTCCCGCTTGAAAGTCCGCGCATACGGCTCTAAAGCCCTAGCCCACATGGACGCGCGCCACCCCTACGAGACGATTCCGCTTTTCAACGCCGGCCTACTGCTGGGCCTCTGGCTGGTGGTTTCCCACGCGCTGATGCTGGCCAAGCCCGCGCAGGTTCAGGGCTGGTTGAAAAAATTTCCGCGCAACCAACAGGCCGGCCAGATCATCCTCGCGTTAGGCATGGCGTGGTTCTGGCTGCTGATCGCGCCGGAAGGTCTCGGGAAACTCAGCGCCCTGCGGATGGATCTGGGCGAGTTCAACAACATCAAGCCCATCCTGCAGTTGCTGGTGCCAGCCACTCTCGTCGCCGTGTGCGTCAGCGTGCGGGACTTCCTTGCCGTCCGTGCCCTCGGCCTGCTTGGCCTGATGGTCGCCGCACCATTGCTGGAGGCCGCGTTTCTGAAAGAGCCGGCCAGCCGCTTGCTGATCCCCATCTTCGCCTACGCCCTGCTTACGAAATCCCTTTTCTTCGTAGGCATGCCCTACCTTTGCCGCGACGGCATCACATGGGCCACCGCGAGCTCCGGCCGTTGGAACGCGCTGGCCTTCGCAGGTATAGCCTACGGGGTGGCGGTCCTGGTATGCGCCTTCGCCTTCTGGCGACCCTACTAACCTTCTGGCGACCCTACTAACCTTCTGGCGGGGATACTAATATACGGGAGCGCCGCCGGTATCCTGCTGGTAGGCGTCACCGCCGCCGTCGCCACCGTTGTAGGTCTCATCGGCTTTCTTCTCCATCTCGGAGCCGAGGATGCGCATGTCGCGACCGAGGCCGATGGTGGTGTTGCAGGAGGTGAAGGCGGCGATGATCGCCAGGCTGAGTAGGATGAGTTTCATGTCTATTGAATGTGACGGGATCTTGTCCCACGCAAGCTCGAATTGTCAACTTTGCTTTAGCTCGCGGCGCATTTCCAGGATGCCGTCCCGGATGGCGAAGGTGTCTGACTTGAGGTGCTCGAGGGCGGCTTTCTGGTCGGCATCGTCCTCGGTGGCGAGGAGTTCGTCGCAGGCGCCGAGGGCCTCGTTGATCCAGTTCAGGCAGCGCTTGAGGACGGCGAGGATGAAGCCGGCCTCCGGCGCGTAGTCCTCCTCGTGCTCGTACAGCACACCGGCGAGCTTCGCGGTTACCTGCATGAGATTGGAAACAAGCCGCTGCTCCGGGCTGCCCGGATCCTGTTCGCGTTTCACGATGTCAAAAGCACGCATGGCGACCTCCTGGGACTTCGCCTGGAGCGGATGGGCTTCCTCTTCCTCCCAATCGTCCCCTTCGGATTCCTCATCGTCCTCGTCGTCATCGGCGAACTGCCAGTCATCGGCGACATCAGGCTCCTCGTCATCGTCGAACTCCTCGTCGTCCTCAAAATCCTCCTCACGGTCCGCCATGGCACCAAGCAGACCGTCCCAACCCATCACGAAAGCCTCTTTCCGCTCGCTGTCGGCATCCTCCATGTATTTCTCCAACACCTCCTCGTAGGCGTCCGTCAGGCGATCGGATTCCTTGAGGCGCTCCTCCCACTCGAACTCGTTCAGCTCCTGCCTTCCTCCGTGTGGGGGCGGGCGTTTGGAATCCTCATCAGGCTCCGCGCGGCGGATCACCTGCGCTAGGAAATCCCGCATCGCGCTGAGATTGGCGAGCTTCTGCGCCTCCTCGGAGTCCTCGTCCATCATCCACTCGTGCGGGGAAATTTTCATCGTGTATCCGGCGGCCTCGATCAGCACGCGCCCGTTGATCTCGCTGAACCACTCCATGTAGAGGATGTTGCGCCACTTGCAGGGGATCTCTTTTTTCTGCGCATAGTATTCGCCGATCATTTCCTCGGGAATCTCCGGAACGCGGGCTTTCCGCGATGCGGTGATGTCACCGACGATCCCGGTCTGCTCGGTATCCAGCGCGGAGGCTCCGGCGTCCTCCTTCGGGTTCGGGTTTTCAAATTCCAGCACGGTGCCGGCCAGATCGCGCCAGCAATCGCCGTTGAGGGAAATGATCAGGGGTTCGTCGCGACCGCACAGCCAGATCTTCCCCGTGGTGGTGCCTTCCACGGTGTTGTCGATCAACCCGTGCTCCACCGCTTCGTCCAGACGCCATGCCATGCCGGATATGTTCCGCCCTGCGGCGCGGGGCAGTCAAGCGGAGTTATGAAGCGGTGGTTACTTCGCCGCTGCCTTGAGTTCTTTGAAACGCTCACGCATCTCGTTGAGGACTGTGGCGTTCTCCAACGCTTTCACGACATCGTTTTCCTCGAAAGGATCTTCTGCGATGTGGAAGAGCTGCTCCCTGTCGAAGTCCGGCCAGTGGAAATATTTCCAGTCCTTTCTAACAAGTGCCTCCGAGGCGGGGATGAAGGTCTTGTCCCTGATAATCGCATGCTCGTAGAAGAACTCGCTGCGCCAGTCATCCGCCGGCATCCCGGAATATAGCGTGACCAGATCGCGACCCTGCATGGTGGCCGGAGCCTTGATCCCGGTAGCGCCGAGAATGGTCGGGGCGAGATCCACATTGAGCGCGAAATGGTCGTCGGTCTTCCCCCGCAGATTTTCCGGCATACGCGGATCTCGGACGATGAGAGGGACGCGGATGCTTTCCTGGTGGGGATACCATTTGTCGGCGAGGCCGTGCTCGCCGTGGTAGTAGCCGTTGTCTCCGGTGAAAATGATGAGGGTGTTGTCATAGATGCCCTGCTTCTTCAGCTCGGCGACGACTTTCCCGCAGACGGTATCGACCTCCGTGGCCATGCGGTAGTAGTTCTTCATCATCGTCTGGTATTTTTCCGGCGTGTCGAAGCGCCAGTGCCAGCGGACGCGGCCTTCGTTCTTCTCGTTGGCGATGAATTCCGGGAGCTTGCGGAAAGCCTCGTCGGTAGCGGTCTTCGGAATGGGGATCTCGATGTCCTTGTAGAGTTCCAGGCTATCGGGCTGCGGGAGGAACTGCTTGGGATTCGAATCCTCGGCATGGGTCGCGAAGAAGGCGAGAGTCAGGACGAAGGGCTTGTCCTGCGGTCGGTTTTCAAGAAATTCCATGGCGTCGTTCTCGTTCTTTTTGGTGACGTGGGTCATGGAGCCATCCTTTTCCTTGATCCAATGGGTGCCGGAATACGCGCGGCCGAAATCAAAATTCTTTGCCGGAAATTTCCCGTTGTGCCACTTGCCTACATGGCCGGTCCAATAGCCGTTATCCCGCAGGAGTCCGGGGTATGTTTCGGACCAAGGGGTCTTGAAAGCGTCGAAGCTGGTGTTTCCGTGGCGGGACATCCACTGGCCGGTGAAGAGTGTGGCGCGATCGCGGTAGGGACCGCCGTTACCGGCGACCCCCCGCTCAGATCCGTACGTGAGGAACTACCTCATACGGCTCCTGCCTTGAGTCGGGCGCGGAACCTTTGTTCTGGATA
>Ga0105047_10012446_pt1 | contig 13687 bp, 11 predicted proteins | sample MAT04_FD_78384 | JGI IMG/M metagenome (GOLD analysis project Ga0105047, IMG submission 78384) | Freshwater microbial communities from Lake Fryxell liftoff mats and glacier meltwater in Antarctica - MAT-04 (megahit assembly) | ecosystem: Environmental > Aquatic > Freshwater > Ice > Liftoff...
CTCGATCGAGCTGATCAGTGGATCTCGCCGCGCTTGACGATCACCTTGTCGACGAGGCCGTACTCCTTCGCCTCCACGGCGGTGAACCAGCGGTCGCGCTCGGCGTCGGCCTGGATCTTCTCGACGGTCTGGCCGGTGTGGTGAGCGGTGAGCTCGGCCATACGGCGCTTGGTGTACACGAGCTGCTCGGCCTGGATGGCGATGTCGGAGGCCTGCCCGCGGAGACCGGCGAGCGGCTGGTGCATCATCACGCGGGCGTTGGGCAGGGTGAACCGCTTGCCTGCGGCGCCGGCGGTGAGCAGGAACTGGCCCATGCTGGCCGCCATGCCCATGCACACCGTGGCCACGTCGCAGCTGACGAACTGCATGGTGTCGTAGATGGCCATGCCGGCGTAGACGGACCCACCGGGGCTGTTGATGTACAGCCAGATGTCGGCGTTGGCATCTTCGCCCTCGAGATACAGCAACTGGGCACACAACGAGTTGGCGATTTCGTCGTTCACGTCGGTGCCGAGCATGACCACTCGGTTCTTGAGCAGCCGGTTGAACACGTCACTGCGCGGATCGAAGCCGGATTCGAGAGCGACGGGACCGGGAACGTACGGGAAGTCGGTCGAGGACATGTCGACACGCTACCGTCGACCCAGCCGGGACCGATGGACGTTGCGGTTGCCCTGCCGCCGCAGCGATCGACCATGACCGACTCCCCCTTCCTTCCCAACCGCGACGAGCTCGTCCAGAACAACGCTCGATTCGCCGAGCGGGTGAACGACGAGGAGCTGTCGGTCCGACCCCAGCGCCGCCTGGCGATCGTGGCGTGCATGGACAGCCGCATGGACATCTTCGAGATGCTCGGCCTCGAGCACGGTGACGCCCACATCATCCGCAACGCCGGCGGAGTGGTGACCGACGACGTCATCCGTTCGCTGGTGCTGTCACAGCGACGCCTCGGCACGAGAGAGATCATCCTCATCCACCACACCAACTGCGGCCTCGAGGGTGTGAGCGTCGACGAGTTCAAGCAGGAGATCGAGCTCGAGTGCGGCATTCGGCCCTGGTGGGCGCTCGAGGCGTTCCTCGACCCCTACGCCGACGTGCGCCAGAGCATCAAGCGGCTCGAACTGAGCCCGTTCATCACGCACAAGGACCACATCAGCGGGTTCGTGTACGACGTCGTCGGCGGCACGCTCCGCCCCGTCGAGCGCTGAGCCCGCTGCATCAGCGGCGGATGCCGCTGGCCACGATCGCCACCCGCTCGCCGGATGCGAGCTGATCGCGCACCGTGAGCAGACCGGCGAGGCCTGCGGTGCCCGTGGGCGACGCATCGATGCCGGTGTGGCGGTGCAGCAGTGCCGCTGCGTCGAGGATGTGGTGCTCGTGCGCGACCACCGGTGCGCCGTGGCTCTCGGCCATCGCTGCGAGCACCGGGATCCAGTCGTAGGTCTCGTCGTCGAGGATGCCGTCGGCGGCCGACGTACCCACCGGTTCCCACGGCCACATGCACTCACCCCAGTGGCGGCCCGCTGCCGTCGGGCCGCCCACGGCGAACGAGCGCTCCCACGCTCGAGCGAGCGGCGCGCAACTGTCGGTCTGCACCGCATGCAACCTCGGCGTCGCGCCAGCCATCCGGAACCCAGCCGCCACGCATGCAGCGAAGGCGCCGCCGCCCACCTGCACGAACAGCCGGTCGAACGACAGGCGCCCGACCCCCTGATCGGCATCGTCCGGCGGGGCACCGGCCATCTCCCAACCGATGGTGCGACCGCCGTCGAGACACCACGCGTTCTCGGTGCCCTGCACGCTGAACGGGACGGCTCCCCCGGTGACGGCCTCGCGGAAGCGATGCACGCACGGGTCGCCGGGCGGGTCGGTCGACATCCGCGGGCACTCGACGACGTGGGCACCCAATTCGTGCAACCGGGCCAGCACCGCAGCACTGGCGCTGGTGCTGGGGGGCACGAACACACGGATCGGCCACTGCACGGCGGCAGCGAGCGTGGACGCTGCGAGCGCGGCGTTGCCGCACGAGGCGATCGCGAGCGGCGGTCGAGCCTCCGGCGAAGCCCACGGGGCTCGACCGGCGACCTCGGTGCTCACCAGGTGGAGCAGGATCGTGAACAGGTGGCGGGCCTTGTGGCTGCCGGCGACGCCGTGTGTCTCGTCCTTCACCCACACGCCACCGTCGGCGGTGAAGCCGAGCGCATCGCTCAGCGCATCGGCTCGACCGAACGGCGTGATGCGGAACCCGGTTCCGGCGACGGCTGCCACTCGAGCGTCGAGGTCGCGAACGATCGCCTCACGAGCGGCATCGGTGAGGCCGAGCGCTGCGGCGTAGCTGTCCCAGGCGAGGTACCGACGGAACGCCAGGAACGGGTTGTCTCCGTCGGTGGGTCGGAGCGGCGCGGTCGCCTGGACCAGTTCGAGTGCGTGGTGGCGATCGTCGCCCAGCGCGTTCGGACACCGCCACACGAGCGGCTCGGCGATGTCGACCGTTGCACCACACACGGCACAACGCCAGCCTGCTGCGAGCGGGAGATCCATGGCGCTGTCGGTCGCTGTCGGTCGCTGTCGGTCGGCGCGTCAGCCCGCGGCGACCCGTGCGTTGAACTCGGTGATCATCTCGTCCCACACGGGCAGGTATCTGCGCAGCCCACGCCAGAAGTCCTGATGGCGACGGGCCTCGAACAGCTCGAACGGCGTGCCCTGCTGCTCGACCCAGGTGTAGTACCCGAGGTTGAAGATGCGGTTGCGGTCACGCTCGGTGCAGTCGATGGTGTCGGCCGTGTCGATGTGGCCCAGATGCTCACCGAACACCTCGGCGGCGTCGACGGTGGAGAACTCGCCGCCGAACCGGCCGGCGAGGGTCTTGGCCCGCTCGCTCGGATAGAGGGCCGCACCGTCTGTGGCGATCGTGACGATCGCGTCGTCCTCACCCAGACCGAGCAGCTTCGCGGTCTTGATCGCCGCCAGCACGTTGCAGATCGCGGAGAAGCCGAAGTGCTCGAGCGCATCGACCAACTCGGTCGCCACACCCTTGCGGTCGACGAGGTAGTCGCGGCCGGCCGCGGTGTTGAACAGCACGTCGAGCTCGTCGGTGGCCCGATCGCTGATGGCGACCACGACGTCGGTGTTGGTGACGTTGTGGATCAGCGGGATGTGCTTGTCGCCGATGCCCTGGATGTTGTGCTCGCCGAAGCCGTTCTCGAGCATGGTGGGGCATTCGAGCGCCTCGACGGCGACGATCTTCGCGCCGTAGGTGTCCTTCAGCCGGTCGCCGGCGGCGATCGTGCCTGCCGAGCCGGTGGCACTGATGAACGCCGCAAGGCGCAGGTCGCGACCCGACGACGCCCGCACGTGCTCGAACACATGAGCAAGCGCACGCCCGGTGACCTCATAGTGGCCGAGGTGGTTGCCGAACTCGCAGAACTGGTTGAGGACGAAGTTGCCGGGGTCGAGGGCGAGTTCGTTGCAGGCGTCGTAGATCTCCTTGACGTTGCTCTCGGTGCCGACGGTCCTGATGACGTCCTCGGCCGGGTTCGCGCACCACTGGTCGAGCCAGTCGAAGCGTTCCTGGCTCATGCCCTCGGGCAGGATCGCCACACCGCGACTGGCCATGATCCGGCTGATCGCGATGCCGCCGCGGGCGTAGTTGCCCGTGCTCGGCCAGATGGCACGGTGGCGGGTGGGGTCGAACTGACCACTCACGACGCGGGGAGCGAGGCAGCTGTAGGCAGCGAGCACCTTGTGCGCGGTGATCATCGGGAAGCGGTCGCCGAACGCGACGATGATCGGTGAGTCGATGCCGGTGAGCTCCTTGGTGAGCACCACGTGATCCGGCACGCTGACCCGGTTGCCGTCGATGTCGTTGTACCAGTGCACCCGCCACAGGTTCTTCGGATCGGGTGCGTTCTTGTCGATCGCTGCCGTAGCTGCGGTGAGGGCCGGGTCGATCGTGCTCGGATCGGCGAGTTGGCCGAACGTGGGCAGCACGATCCCCTGCTCACGGAACCGGGCGATGCTGTTGGCGAGCGACCCCTCGTCGACCACCACGTCGGCGAGACCGAACTGGTTGACGAGGGCATCCTGCAGAGGGTCAACGGCGAGGGTCACGCTCGACATTCTGTCAAAGGAAGCCCCCGGTCCCTCGCGTGCACCGCGTCCCCGCTGTCACGCCCACACGGCTTTAACGAAGATGCGACTTGCGTAATCGGTAGACTCGCACCGCATGAGCGACATGACCGACGCCAAGCGACGTCTGGTCGAGCGGCTCAAGCGAGTCGACTCGGCCACGGCGGGCGAACTGGCCGCCGAGTTCGAGCTCACCGACACGGCGGTGCGACAGCACCTCGAGCAACTGCACGAACTGGGCCTGGTGCTGCGATACGACGGCAGCGCCGCCGGTCGTGGCCGCCCCGCTGCACGATGGCAACTCACCCCGGCGGCAGCGGTGATGTTTCCCGACCGCCACGTCGATCTCACCGTCGACCTGATCGAGTCGATCCGCATCGAACTCGGCGACGACGCTCTCGATCGTGTGATCGAGAGCCGCGCGAAGCGTCAGGCCGAGCAGTACCGGGCGCTGGTCGGTGCCGGGAGTACCTCGGTACGCGTGCGCCGCCTGGCCGACCAACGCACGGCCGAGGGGTATGTCGCCGAGGTGCTCGACGACGTCGACGGATCGGGCGACCTCGTCCTGATCGAGCACCACTGCCCCATCTGCACCGCCGCCGCAGCGTGCACCAGCCTGTGTCGCAGCGAGCTCGAGGTGTTCCAGCAGGCGCTCGGTGATGGCGTGGTGGTGCGCCGGGAGCAGCACGTGCTCGCCGGCGACCAACGCTGCGCCTACCGCATCTCTGCGGCCTGATCAGACGACCTCGCTCACCTGCATCACCGGCTGGATGTTGGTGTAGTTGGCGACATCGGCCATGACGTCACCGGTGCCGGGCAGGCCCATCGCGGTCTGCATCTGCTCGAGCGACTCGAAGAAGAAGTGCACGCCGGCCACGTATGGCCCGTCGACGCCCTTGTCGATCTCGGCGCCGACACCCCAGGCGCTCGCAGCGAGCGGGACGTGGGTGTTCTTGTAGTAGTCGTGGTCGAAGGTGCTGCCCTCGGCAGCGGGGTACAGGACGCTCACTCGGATCATCCCTGCACCTTAGGGGAGCCGGCCGAACGCCACGCCAGGCGGGGCCGCGCCTCGACGCCGACACGGGTACTCTCCCCGGCAATGGCCGACTTCCTCATCGGCGGGCAGATCGATCCCGTCACCAAGCAACGCATCGACATCCCCACCTCGGTGGCGTCGAGCGACTTCACCACCCACGGCGTGATCGTCGGCATGACCGGGTCCGGCAAGACCGGTCTCGGCATCGTGCTGATCGAAGAGGCGCTGCGCGCCGGCGTGCCCACGCTGCTCATCGATCCGAAGGGCGACCTCACCAACCTCTGCCTCACCTTCCCCGATCTCGCGGCGACCGACTTCGAGCCGTGGGTGAACGAGGGCGACGCGTCGAAGGAGGGTCGGACCGTCGCGGAGTTCGCCGCAGCGCAGGCCGATGCGTGGCGGGCCGGGCTCGAGGGCTGGGGCATGTCGGGCACCACGATCTCCGAGCTGCGCGATCGCGTCGACTTCACCGTCTACACGCCCGGATCGTCGGGCGGCGTGGGGGTGAACATCGTCGGCTCGTTGCAGGCCCCTGCTGACATGAGCGACCACGAAACGGTCGGCGACGAGATCGAGGGATACGTCAGCGGCCTGCTGGGCCTCGTGGGCATCGACGCCGACCCGCTGTCGAGCCGCGAGCACATCCTGCTGAGCAACCTGATCATGCACGAGTGGTTGCAGGGCCGCAGCCTCGATCTGCCCACGCTGGTGGGCATGGCGCTCACCCCGCCGATCCGCAAGCTCGGGGTGTTCGAGCTCGACGCGTTCTTCCCGCCCAAGGACCGCATGGCGTTCGCGATGCGACTCAACGGTCTGCTCGCCTCGCCGTCGTTCGGCACATGGATGCAGGGGGCGCCGCTCGACATGGATGCGCTGCTACGTACCCCCGACGGGCGACCGCGCTGTGCGATCGTCACCACCGCCCACCTCTCCGACGAAGAACGCCAGTTCGTCACCACCCTCGTGCTCTCGAAGCTGGTCACGTGGATGCGGCGCCAGAGCGGCACCACCGACCTGCGCGCGCTGCTGTACATGGACGAGGTGGCCGGGTACCTGCCACCGACTGCGGCACCGCCCACGAAGAAGCCGATCATGACCTTGATGAAGCAGGCGCGAGCGTTCGGCGTGGGCGTCGTGCTCAGCACACAGAACCCGGTCGACATCGACTACAAGGCGCTGTCGAATGCCGGCACCTGGATGATCGGCCGCCTGCAGACCGATCGCGACAAGCAGCGACTGCTCGACGGGATGAGCGCGGCGGCCGGTGGCGTCGACGTGGGTGCGGTCAGCGACACCATCAGCGGCCTCGGCAAGCGCCAGTTCGTGTTGAAGCGCGCCGGCAAGGACCATCCCGAGGTGTTCACCACCCGATGGGCGATGAGCTACCTCCGCGGACCGCTCACCCGCGACCAGATCAGCGTGCTCATGGCCGACCGCAAGGCTGTCGCCGAGGTACCACTGCCGCCCGCTCCCGCACCGCCCGCTCCCGCACCGCCCGCTCCCGCACAGGCTGGCTCTGCGTTCCCACCGCCGAACGCCGCGCCGGCTGCGGCACCGTCGGCCCGGCCGCTCCCCGCCTCGCCGGCGGTCGATGACGACGCGTCCCGACTGGCACCGAAGGTGGCCGAGGGAATCCCGGTCCGCTGGATCGACGTCGCCGCGCCATGGCTCACCACCGTGGGCGGCGACACGCGTGGCGGCAGGCTGCAGGCGGCCGTGGTGGCACGGGTGGCCCTGCGATTCGACGACGACGCGGCCGATCTCGTCCATGACGAGGATTACGAGTTGGTGCTCACACCGCTCGGCGAGCTGCTCGACGTGTCGACGGCGACGAGCGTCGACCACGACGAACGCGACCTCGGCACCGAAGCACCGGCGCATGCCACGTACGTGTTGCCCGAAGCCAAGATCGCGACGAAGACGTTCTGGACGAAGCTGCAGCGCGACCTGGTCGACCACCTCGTCCGCACCCGCCGGCTGCAGCTCCTGGCCAACCGGCAGCTGAAGCTGGTGGCCCGACCCGGCGAGACCGACGACGCGTTCCGCGCTCGCTGCCTCGCAGTAGCCGACGAACGCACCGATACCGAGATCGCGAAGCTCAACGACACCTACGAGACCAGGTTCGAACGCCTGCGCGAACAGCTCGACACCGCAGAAGGACGAGCCGACGTGCTGCGCGAACAGCGTGAGGGCAAGCGCAACGAGGAGCTGCTCTCCACCGTCGGCGGGGTGCTCGGTGGCATCTTCGGCGGTCGCCGCAGCCGCGGCGGCGTGTTCGGTTCGCTCGAACGCTCTGCGGCCAAGCGTGGCCGCAGCTCTGCAGCCGGGGCACGGCTCGATGCCGCACGGGACAAGGTGCAATCGCTGAGTGATCAGCTGATCGACCTCCAGGGCGATCTCGAGAACGAGGTCACCGAGATCGACGTGCGCTGGTCGAATGTCGCCAAGGAGATCGTGGCCGTCGAGGTGCCGCTCGAGAAGAGCGACGTGAAGGTGACCCAATTGGTGCTCGGGTGGCTGCCGGTCGCCTGACCGACCAGCGTCACCTCACCCGGCGGTCCCCTGTCACCGACGTTCGACGTCGTCGGGTGCGAGCACGCTCGGGCCCACGTGAGCGTCGAGCCACTCGTTCATCGGTGCTGCGGCCAGCCAGGTTTCGCGCACACGGGCGACGGCGCGCGTGCTGCGCATCCATGACGCCGGCGCCCACGAGCGGCTGGCCATCAGCCCCTTGCGGCGAAGCAGTTCGATGCGCGGGTGATCCTTCGGGTACCCGCGCGGCGCGGTCTTCAGTTCGCTGATCGCACCGAGCTGCAGCCCGGCCGAGGCCACGATCGCACAGATCCTGTCGATCTCGGCGCCGGTGGCCGACCCGTCGACCGCCGTGCGGAACCGTTCGAGCTGGTCGTTCGCCATCGCGTAGTAGCCCGACCCCGCGAGCACCCCGTCGGCGGAGAACTGGACGTAGAAGCCTGCACCACCCTCGCTCTCGCCGTACGCGCCGATGTGGTCCTTGTACGGCGTCTTGTCCTTGCTGAACCTCATGTCCTTGTTCGGGCGGAACACGTGGAAGGGCCCGAACTCGTGGAGTGCCACCAACAACTCGTCCATCGGCTCACGGACAGCCGACGTGTACGTGGCCTTGTTGGCCAGCCAGTAGCTGCGCGAGTTGTCGGCGCGCAGGCCCTCGTAGAAGGTGAAGGCGGTGTCGGGGAACCCTCGGAACGTCACGAGCGGCAGTCTCGCACCCATCGCCACGGTGTCGGACGGACCTGCCTGTGCCGGCGCCGCTGCGACCGTGACGACTGCTCCGGATAGCGTGCGGTCATCGTCGCGGGCGTGGCGAAACTGGCAGACGCGCAGGATTTAGGTTCCTGTTCCGCGAGGAGTGTGGGTTCGAGTCCCACCGCCCGCACCCCGCGACCCGGCCCCTGGCAGCCCGGCGGTGTCGGTCAGGTGTCGGTCAGGTGTCGGTCAGCTGGTGGCCGCCGGCGTGTCACGCCCGAGCACACCGACGGCGCGTCGCGCAGCGATGACCGCTCCGGCCGTACCGAGTCCCAGCACCAGCACCAGCAAGCGCACGAGCATCAGATCGGTGTCCGACCGGTCGAGGCCACGACGGGCGCGTTCGGCGACGTCGGCCGACAGGTCCTCCACCTCGACGAGCGCCGTGCGTGCCTCACCGATGCTCAGTTCCACCTGGTCGAGTTGCACGCTGATGCCGGTCAGCGTGTCGGCGGCCAACTCGAGCGAGACCGCGCTCGCGACGAGTTCGGCCCCGAGCGACCGCAGTTGATCGGGCACCGGTTCGAGACTGTCGGCGAGCAGACGAAGGTCTTCTGCCAGCGAATCCCGGTTGCCCGGGATGAATCGCTCGATCGACTCGATGAACGAAGCCAGATCGTCGGCAACGTTCGACGTGCCGCTCACCCCGTCAGCGATGTTCGTGGCGAGCGCGTCGCCGAGGTCGTCCGTGGTTCCCGATGCGATGACCACGAACTCGCGTGCTTCGTCGATCGACCGGCCTGCCGCATCTGCGAGATCGACGATATCGCCGGCGAGCACCTCGGCCGACGACGCGCCGAGCGCTGCCACGTCGGCCCCATCGGCCGTGGCCGCCAGACCGTCGCGGTAGGTGGTGCCCACCCGCTGCACGAGCAACAGCCCGAGCACCGTGCCGATGACGGCGAGGACGGCCACGGTGACCAGGAGGTGACGGGCGATCGACAGCCCATCGGCCGGCCGACGGGACGGCTCGGGAGGATCGAAGGGGCGATCAGTCGACTCGGCCAGCATACGCGGCAACTGTAGGCGGTGTCGTGAGGGCGTGTCCGGGGTCGGGTGGCGGAGCGATGCCGAGCACGCGTTCCGTCTCATCGGGCGGCAGCGGACGACCGAGTAGGAAACCCTGGGCCCTCGTGCATCCGTGAGACCGCACGAAGTCGAGCTGGTCGTGCGTTTCGACGCCCTCGGCCACCACGTGCACGCCGAGCGCCCTGCCGAAGCTCACCATCGCATCGATCACCGTTGCATCGAAGCCGTCCAGGCCGGCACCGGCGACGAAGCTCCGGTCGACCTTGATCACGTCGACCTCGAGGTGACGGAGGTACGCCATCGACGAGAACCCGGTGCCGAAGTCGTCGACGGCAACGGTGACGCCCATCGCTCGGATGGTCGCCAACGTGGCGCGTGCCGGTTCGATGTCGGCGAGCAGTTGCGTCTCGGTGAGCTCGAGTTCCAACATGCGAGGATCCGCACCGCTCACACTGAGCGCTTCGACGAGATCGGCGATCAGGTCACCCTGCACGATGTGGCGTCCCGACAGTTTCACCGAGATCCGCAACTCGCACGTCGGGTCGGCGAGCCGCCACCGGGCAATGCGATCACATGCAGCGTTCAGCATCGATCGCGTGAGCTCGATGATCAGCGACGAGCTCTCGGCGACGGCGACGAACTCAGCAGGCATCACGTATCCAGTTCCCGGCCGGCACCAGCGAGCGAGCGCCTCGGCACCCACCGGCTTGCCCGTCGTGAGGTCGAAGATCGGTTGGAGGTGCATCTCCAGCTCTCCAGTGGCGATGGCGTCACGCATCGCGACCTCCATCGCAGCACGGTGCTCGACCCGGGTCTGGAACTCCAGGTCGAACACCTCCACCCTGGCGCGACCGAGGTTCTTGGCGTGGTACACGGCAGAGTCTGCGCGGTGGAGCACGTCGAGCGGACTGTCGCCCGGCATCATCGCGGCGACGCCGACGCTCGCCGAGATGGCGAAGAGGAGGTCGGCCGATTGGAACGGCTGCTCGATGCGTTCGATCAGCCGACGTCCGAGCGACACCGCCGCTGCCGCGTCGACGAGATCCGACGCGATCAGGACGAACTCGTCACCGCCGAGGCGGGCGACCATCGAACCTGTCCGCACTTCTGCCCGGAGGCGCTGGGCGATCTCGGCGAGCACCCGATCGCCAACTGCGTGGCCGCCCGTGTCGTTCACGGACTTGAACCCATCGACGTCGATGAACAGCACTACAGCGATCGGCCTCCCGTATGCCGGGCCGGCACCGCGCGTCGACGAGTCGTCTGCCAACCGCGCCAGTCGTTCCAACACCGCGAATCGGTTGGGCAGCCCGGTCAGGGTGTCGTGGCGCGCCTGATGCGCAAGGCGACCCTCGAACTCCTTGCGTTCGGTGATGTCCTCGCCGATCACGGTGCGCAACCGTCCGCCGCCGGTCTCCACCACCGAGTGGTCGACGTCGAGCCACACGTGCGTGCCATCGGGCCGCACGATCTCGTGCTCGCCGACGAGACTGTCGATCGACGACACGAGCCGTCGTCTCTCCTGGTCGGCTTCGGGGCGGCCGAGGGTGCGCTCGGCCGCGGCATTGGCCGACACGACGCGGCCCTGTTCGTCGACCGTCCAGATCGCCACCGCTGCATGCGACACGATGGCCGACGATCGCTCCTCGCTCACCTGCAAGCGACCGGTGACCTCGGTGAGGCGCGCCACAGAGCACCGGATCGACTCACCCAGCCGTCCCGGCGACGAGTGGACGAGGACGGGGTCGTGCAGACGCCCACTGGCGAGTGCCGCCGCCTGCCGGTCGACCGTGAGCAGTGTTTCCTGCATCGCGTTGATGGTGCGCGTGAGGTCGCGCATGTCGCGTGGTCCACGAATGGGAAGCGGTTCGAGATCGAGTTCTCCCTGCGCCAGTTCGCCGGCGCGCCGCCCGAGGCGCAACACCGGTCGCAGCAGCGACTGTGCGACCATCACCACGGCCACCAGCACGACTGCGAGGACGCACACCAACAGGATCGTCACCTCACGCAGCGATGCGCGTGCCGCATCGGCCTGCAGCGCGATGCGCGTCGCGACCGACTCGTAGTAGCCATCGGCCCAGCCGGACAACGCCCGGAGATAGGCGATCTCGTCGATGATGTGATTCGAGAAGACGATCGCCCGTTCGACATCGAACTGGTCGAGCGACAGGTGTTCGGCGGGCACGTCGTCGAGCGGATCGGGCATCGTCGACACGAGGGCGGCGAAGATCGCCGTTTCGTCGCGCGAGAGCAGGTCGGCGAGCTGGGCCACGGCCTGACGATGCTGTGCCAGTGCTGTCGTGACGGGAATCAGGTGGGCGCCTGCCATCGTCACGGTGTCGAGCACCGCTTCCGCTGTGGCGCCTGCGGTGCCCAGCGTCCACCCGAGCGCGAGCGACTCTGCCCGGAACCGCCGGAGCTCCGCAGGGACGACCTGGGTGTCGAACTGTCGGCGCGTCGTCGTGACCGCATCGGCCAACACCACCTTCAACCGCTCGAACAGGTCGTCGGCCGGCGCGCGGTCTCCGACGTGCGCTGCGGTCTGAAGGCGGAGTTCGGCGAGCTCGTGCTCGATGAGGACGACCTCGGTGCCGAGTGTGCGGCCATCTCCGAGCGCCACGCCGCCGTGTGTGGTCTCGATGGCGTGCAGCACCACGTCGAGTCGGTCGGCGTTGCCGAGGTAGATCCCCTCGTAGTCGATGCCGGTGAGCTCACTCACCGCGGAACGTCCGACGCCGAACTGATCGATGGTCGCCAGGCCAACGTGAGCCAGGTACTCGATGTATGCGGGCGCCGAGACGGCCGCGACGTCGCGTTCGAGCTGGGTGAGCACGGCGATCGACTCGGCAGTGGCCACGGTGCGTTGTTCCGCACGCAGCTCACCGGAACCGATGAACGCCATCGCGGCAATCGGCACGATGGCGACGACGAGCAGGCGCGCGACCAGCGGTGCCCCCCATCGCCGTCGGCGCGAACCGAGACGCGCCTGGCCCCGTCTTTCGCGAGTCATGCGGCGTGTATCGGCACCTTCGATTGGGGGGTTGAGTGCCGATCCGGCATAACTGTCGCCCACAGCTCCTGGCTCGCCTTGGCTATCGTCGCCGGGCGAGGCGCCCGTCGACGCTCGACTCATGCCCACCATGCCCACCATGCCCACCACCATCGACGACCTCCCCACCCCCGCGGTCGTGATCGACGCGGGCGCACTCGGACGGAACCTGGCGGCGATGGCAGCAGTGCATACCGGCGCTGCGCTCCGGCCGCACGTGAAGGCACACAAGTGCACGGCGCTCGCAGCAGCCCAACGCGCCGTCGGGCATCACGCCTTCACCTGCGCCACGCCGCGCGAGGTGCTCGGCATGGCTGCCGCCGGTCTCGGCGACGATCTCCTGCTCGCGAACGAGACCATCGACCCGGTGCGGTTGCGGGCGATGGCCGAGCTGCACGATCGTGGCGACGCCCGGGTCACGGTCGCCGTCGACTCCGAGGCCACCGTCGCTGCGGCGGCACGGGCGGGGATCCGCGAAGTGCTCGTCGACGTCGACATCGGTCTGCCCCGCTGCGGCGTCGCCGCCGACGAGGCAGGCCGACTGGCCGACCGTGCTCGCGCCCTCGGCCTCGAGGTCCGCGGCGTGATGGGCTACGAAGGGCATCTGATGGTCGTCGACGACCAGGGCGACCCCGACCGCCAGGAGCGGCTGGTCGACGAGGCCGTCGACCGTCTCCTGGTCGCGCACGCGGTGGTCGGAGGTGACGTCGTCAGCTCGGGTGGCACCGGTACCCACCACCTCCACCGACGCCGGCCGGGCGTGACCGAGGTGCAGGCCGGCAGCTACGCGCTGATGGACAGCCACTACGGAGCGCAGGGCCACCCGTTCGAGCAGGCGTGCCACGTCGTCGGCACGGTGATCTCCGTGTCTCGGCGCCACGCGGTCGCCGATGTCGGGCTGAAGGCACTGGGCATGGACCACGGCAACCCCACCACGAGCGCCGGATCGGTGTGGTTCCTGAGCGACGAGCACCTCACGTTTGCACCATCGTCGCCGGTGTCGGTCGGCGATCGCGTTTACGTGGTGCCCGCACACATCGACCCGACACTGGCGATGCACGAGGTGGCGTGGCTCGCGAGCGACGGTGAGGTGATCGATCGATGGCCGATCGATCTCCGCGGCTGGTGAACGACGCATCCCCATCCCCATCGCCATCCCC
>Ga0105047_10012447_pt1 | contig 13687 bp, 22 predicted proteins | sample MAT04_FD_78384 | JGI IMG/M metagenome (GOLD analysis project Ga0105047, IMG submission 78384) | Freshwater microbial communities from Lake Fryxell liftoff mats and glacier meltwater in Antarctica - MAT-04 (megahit assembly) | ecosystem: Environmental > Aquatic > Freshwater > Ice > Liftoff...
CAAAAAGAAATAGCCGAGGTACTGGCCAAAAAACCGGAAAACCGGTATAAGTACTTCATCAAGAATGTGATGAAAGAAGAGGAAGTATGGGGATTGGCAGATAAAGATGGATGGCTGATGACCGAAGTAGAAGATGATGGGACGGATGTATTGATGGTGTTTCCTAATCGTGAATTTGCTGAAATCTTCCGGGAGAAAAGCGAATTAACTGAATATCAGTTAGAAGTGCTGGATTTATATGAATTTGTGGATTGGCTGGACGATTTCGCGGAAAAGAACATGAAAGTCGGCGTTTTTCCGACCCCAGATTTTCAGTGTGCAGTGATGACACCGGACCGAATTAAAGAGGATTTTCAAGTGGAATTTGACAAAGAATCAGCAAGTTGACCATGAAACCGAGCGAAATTGCCAATTTATTTAAAAAGCCGGGGGAGCAGCGCTATGCTTACTTTCTCGCGATGGTGGCTGAGACCAAGCAAGCCTTTGGACTGTCGGATGCTGAGGGCTGGGCCTTGCTGGGCGATGATAATGATGTAGATATTCTGCCGCTTTTCCCGAATGCGCTGTTGGCCGAAGCCTTCCGCAAAGCGGCCAGATACGAGGCGTATCAGGTAGAAAAAATAGCGTGGGAAGAGCTGCTCGAGTGGTTGGAAGAAATGGAAACAAATGGCATGATGGTCGCGATTTTGCCCAACCCCCGACTGGAAGGGGCGATTGTGGAACCATTACAATTGAAAGAAGATTTAAATAAGTTATAAGTGATGAGTTATGAGTTATAATACACTCATAACTTATAACTTATAACTCATAACTCTAAAAGTTTTATGAGTCGCAAACTTTTGCTTGATAAAGCCCACGTGGAGGGCATTCATACTTACGACGTGTATCGCCGCGAAGGTGGCTACCGTTCGGTGGAAAAAGCGCTGAAAACCATGTCGCCCGAAGCGGTGCTGGAAGAAGTGAAAAAATCCGGCCTGCGCGGACGCGGCGGTGCGGGCTTCCCGACGGGGATGAAATGGTCGTTTTTGGCCAAACCCGAAGGGATGCCTCGCTATCTGCTTTGCAATGCGGATGAGAGCGAACCCGGCACTTTTAAGGATCGCTACCTGATGGAGAAAATCCCCCATTTACTGATTGAGGGGATGATTACTTCCAGTTTTGCCCTGGGTGCGCATACGTCTTATATTTACATTCGCGGCGAGTATTCCTGGGTGGTACGCATCCTGGAACGCGCTGTTGCCGAGGCGTATGCACAGGGTTGGCTTGGTAAAAACATCCTCGGTTCCGGGTACGATCTGGACTTATACGTCGCTCCCGGTGCCGGTGCGTATATCTGCGGCGAAGAGACGGCACTGATCGAAAGTCTGGAAGGCAAGCGTGGTAATCCACGGGTGAAGCCGCCTTTTCCAGCCGTAAAAGGGCTTTGGCAATGCCCCACGGTGGTCAACAATGTGGAAACCATCGCGGCGGTGGTGCCAATCATCAACGATGGCGGCGAGGAATACGCCAAGATCGGCATTGGCAAAAGTACGGGCACCAAACTCATCAGCGCGGGCGGCAACATCAATCGGCCCGGCGTTTATGAAATAGAACTCGGCCTTTCGGTAGAAGAATTTCTGTATTCCGACGAGTGGTGCGGCGGCGTCAAAAACGGTAAACGCCTGAAAGCCTGTGTGCCGGGCGGTTCGTCGGTGCCGATCCTCCCCCACTTTTTAGTGACTAAAACGCTGGCTGGCGAATCGCGCCTGATGAGTTATGAAAGCCTGGCCGATGGTGGATTTGTATCCGGCTCGATGTTGGGTTCGGGCGGCTTCATTGTCTATGACGAAGATCAGTGCATCGTGCGCAACACCTGGAATTTTGCCCGCTTCTATCACCACGAAAGCTGTGGCCAATGCTCGCCTTGCCGCGAGGGCACCGGCTGGATGGAAAAGGTGCTGTGGCGCATGGAAAATGGTATGGGCAAACTCTCCGACATTGATATGCTGGTGGATATTGCCAAAAAGATTGAAGGCAATACCATTTGTCCGCTGGGCGATGCGGCAGCCTGGCCGGTGGCGGCGGCGATTCGGCATTTCCGCGAGGAGTTTGAGTGGCACGTGAATGAGCCGGTGGTATGTATGGAGCGGAATTATGGATTGGTGCGGGAGTTGGAGATGGTTACTATTTAACTTTAACTATAATCGTTTTATTATGAACTAAAAAGTTAGACAATATATGATCGAAGTTGCCCGCAGTAGAAAGCAAATCATTCACTATCAAGAATTATGCGATGCTTGCGGCTTGAAATTGAATATGCAAGAAAATCCTGCTGACCGAGCCGAGATTGGCTGGATTTTAGGAGAAATATCTGAGCATGAGTACCAAAATAAAAGACCTTTACTTAGTGCAGTTGTTGTTTCTAAGTCTGGATATGAAGGTGATGGATTTTATAAATTATGTGAAGAATTAGGTATAACAAAAGATTGGAGAAAACTAAAACAAGATGAATTTTTCTCTATTCAGGAAATTAATAATTGCTCTGATTTTTGGCGAGATGATCAAAATTATTCGTGTTTCTTCAATATTTAGAATATTTTCATTTGAATCACCTTTACCAATGTCACATAAAAACCTATTAATTGAAACCCAAACTGTATGAGTAACAAAAAACTCAATCATGACCGAGCAACTCATTCTCCGCGAACTCCAAAATCTGCCGGAAGTACTGCAAAATGAAGTCTTGCAGTTTATTCAGTTTTTGAAATGGAAACAAATGGAGGAACAGGCAAGCGTTCTTAATGGAGAGATTTCAGTAGAAAATAACCCTTTCGCCGCAATGGACTTGATTTATGAAAAAGACTTGCAAGCCCTTGAATCCTTGGCAGGTGTAAGGATTAAACGATAAATTTTTTAAATTTCAAAGCAATGGAATACATCTTTGACCGCATCACCATAGACGATGGCCTTTGCAATGGCAAGCCAACCATCCGGGGTAAACGCATCACGGTGCAAACTATCCTGGAATTTTTGAGTGCCGGGGAAAATCATGAAGAAATTCTTCGCCAATATCCATCGCTGGTGAAGGAAGATATTGCGGCTTGCTTGCGGTTGCTACGGCTTTGATGGTTTGAATGGCGTGTGAATGAGCCAGTGGGTTGCGTGGAATAGAATTATGGGTTGGTGCGGGAGATAACGGTAGATTAAACAAGATTGAGAAAACCTCTGCTTTGAAACTGAACAAAAGCATATATAAAATGACCATCACCATTCCCGACAATGCCTTGGCACAAGCCAACATCAAGCCAGACGAGTTGCTGATTGAACTGGCCGTGTATCTGTATGATAAGAAGGCATTGTCATGGGGTAAAGCTCGAAAGTTATCCGGGCTTGATGAGATGTCATTCCGTAGGGAACTGTCAAAACGAGATGTATATATGCACTTTAGTATGGAGGACTTGGAAAAAGATTTGAAAAATCTGGGAATACGCTGATGGTTATAGTAAGCGATACTTCTCCGGTCACCAGTTTGATTCAAATTGGCCAATTGGAACTTTTGAATGCGATTTTTGGACAAGTAGTCATCCCCACAGCGGTATATGAGGAACTTTGTAGAGTACCCGGTCAGCAAATAGTAATTGACCAACAGAATTGGCTTTTTATAGATCATGCGCAAGACTCAAAACATGTGAAAACACTTGAAATTGACCTTGACCCCGGAGAAGCAGAAGCCATTGTGTTGGCCTTGGAATTAAAAGCCGATTACTTAGTGATCGACGAGTTGAAAGGACGAAATAAGGCCGAAGAAATTGGTTTGAAGATTATCGGTTCATTAGGTGTGTTGCTGCAAGCTAAGCAATTAGGATTAATTCCCGCCGTGAAACCATTAATTGACAATTTAATTCAAAAAGCAGAATTTAGAGTACACCCTGCTCTTTATCAACAAGTTTTGAAAATTGCAGGCGAATAAATAGTTATCAACGATGCCCAAAGTAAAAATAGACGGTTTTGAAACCGAGGTGCCCGATGGCACTACCATTCTGAATGCGGCCCGCCATGTGCTACTACCCCGCTCGGCGACGCGGCGACTTGGCCCTTAGGGGCGGCGATTCGGCATTTCCGCGAGGAGTTTGAGTGGCACGTGAATGAGCCGGTGGTGTGTATGGAGCGGGAGCCGAAATTAATCACTGTTTAATAGTCCAATATTATGGAAGACCGAGTTTTGACTTATGATGAAATAAAGGTGCTCTTTCCAGACGAATGGGTACTTTTGGCCGTTAAAGATGCTAAGGTTGCGACACTAAAAAGTGGCGTGGTATTATTGCATGGTAAGGATTACCTGGAAATTTGTTACAAGGGCAGCGAGATTGCCAAAGAGCAGTTGACAACCATTTTTTACACCGGAGAAAAACCAAAAAATCGCAAATGGGTGAGCCTTACGCGTTTGTCAGAGACCATGCAGACGACCTGAAACATATTCTATTCCAAAACCCGAATCTTAACGAGCAAAAAGACCAATTTATGACTGAGACGATAATTCTACATGAACTACAGCTTCTCTCGGAAACGCAGAAAAAAGAGGTCTTGCAATTCATTCAGTTTTTGAAATGGAAACAAAAACTACAGGAGGCAGGTGCCTTCAATGGGGAAATTTCAGTGGAGGATAATCCTTTTGCAGCACTGGATTTGATTTATGAAAAAGACTTGCAAGCACTGGAATCTATAGCGGGCGTAAAAATTAAACGATAATTGACATGGCAGCATAATAGCTTGAACACAATCAAAAACAATGAATAAAGAGCACCTCACCTATTTTAAAGTCGAAAATTTCAAACGTTTCGACTCGCTGGAATTGACCGACATCGGGCAGTTCAATCTTATTGTGGGGGATAATAATGTGGGAAATACGAGTGTGTTGGAGGCTCTGTTATTTGATAAAAATAGGCAAAAGTGCTTGGGACAATTACATAAGATTTTGTTTAATAAAGGGATTAATATACAGCCTGAACGCATTTATGAAGATAATGGAGCAGTACTTAAAGAAGTTAACTATCCCAAAGAGAATTTTTGGCATTACTTAGCCAAAAACGAAAACAAGGCAATTATTTTCAGGATTAAATATGGAGACATTGACGAGCATATTTCAATAAGGCAAGTTGTAATTGATGAACGGGAATTAGCCGAATGGCGGCATTTGGATCGCGAGGATTTCCCATATTTTTGGTTTGACAACAGCGATACAGAATTTATGGGCATCAGCCCCGATGGACGTTATCTTTCGTTTGAGCGCGAAACAGAACAAGATGGAGGAGAAAATGGTGTACAAGTTTATAAGAGTGAAGCAATTGCAGGGCTTTATGCACATTGCCTTTTTCAAGATATTACCAAATTACCATTACCCATAGTTGCCGTGTCATTACCAGGTAATGGATTATTAATAGATAATTTTGCCGATCAAACTACTGAAAGCGTTCACTCCGTAAAAAATTTGGTAGGAGATATGCGTTGTATATTAAATAAAATTAGTGATGTGAGGTTGGGTAAAATAGGAGATCAAAACCAACTGATGATTAGTTTGGGGGATTCAGACAAGCAAATGCCTATCTCCTTTTTCGGCGAAAGTGTCACTCGAGCCACAGAGATTTTGTTGGAAATATCAAAATACAGGGGCAAACGCTTAATGATTGACGAGATTGATACGGGCATTCACTATTCTCGAATGAAAAACTTCTTGAAAACAATATTTCAAGTAGCCCTGAAAAATGAGGTGCAACTTTTTATGACTACCCACAGTATCGAATGTCAACAGGCTTTTGAAGAGGTTTTTGAAGATACGGATATGGAGCAACATCAGGGAAAAGCAAGACAATTTTCGCTAATTGAAACACCAGAAGGTAAAGTGGTTGCTAACCCTTTTAAATTTGAACAACTGCAATACGCCCTTGAAATTGGATTTGAAACGCGGGGAGGCAAACGAGGATGGTGACGGCAGTTTTTTGGGTAGAAGGCAAGGCGGACCGTAAATTTCTGGCCGATGTCATGAAGGTCTGGTTTGACCTAATTTTCGATTTTAAAAATTTTGAATGCCGTGATGAAGTACGAAGGATTGATGTCCGAATTCAGGATTTGGGCGGTAAAAATACTTTTCTAACTGATAAAATCAGTAGCGTTTTTAGATTGAATATTACAAGCGGAGTTCAAAATATTGTGATTATTGATGCCGATAAAATATCTATTCAGCAAGAGATGCTTGAAGAGATAAAAGATGAACTTCAGATAAATTTTCCTTATTTTCTTTTGCCGGACAATACCAATAATGGAGAACGGGAAGACTTATTAGAACAAATTATTCATCCCCAAAACCAAATAATACTTAACTGTTGGACAAATTATGAAACCTGTATTGGACAACATGATAATCCAACCCGACCGGGTTTTAAATATACAATTCCTGCCAAAAAATCAAAGATTTACAGTTACTTGGAAGTTTTAGTAGGTGAAACCGATTCTGAAAAGGAATTAGCAAAAGACCCCAAACGAGACTTTACAAACACTGCTCATTGGGAACTTGACGGCACAAAAGAGCCTTTGAAACCTCTGAAAGAATTTTTAGCAACGCACTTGAATATCGCGCAATAACATGCCCAAAGTAAAAATAGACGGTTTTGAAACCGAGGTGCCCGATGGCACCACCATTCTGAATGCGGCCCGCCAGATCGGTGGGGATATTGTGCCGCCCGCCATGTGCTACTACTCCTCGCTGCAAGGCTCGGGGGGAAAGTGCCGTACGTGTTTGGTAAAAGTGGTCAAAGGCTCCGAAAAGGACCCGCGCCCCATGCCGAAACTCGTGGCCTCCTGCCAGACGACGGTGATGGACGGCATGGAAGTCGCCAACCTCAGCAGCGACGAGGTGCTCAACGCCCGGAAAGGCGTGGTGGAATTCCTGCTGATCAATCACCCGCTGGACTGTCCGATTTGTGACCAGGCCGGCGAGTGTAAATTGCAGGATTTGGCTTTTGAGCACGGTGCCGCCGCGACCCGTTATGAGTTTGAGCGTCGCACGTTCGAGAAAATTGATATTGGGCCATACATCAAACTGCACATGACGCGTTGCATTCTGTGCTACCGCTGCGTGTATGTGGCCCAGCAGCTCACGCCGGAGCGGGTGCATGGTATTTTGAATCGCGGCGACCACTCGGAGATCAGTACGTTCATTGAGAAATCTATTGACAACGACTTTTCCGGCAATGTCATTGACGTGTGCCCAGTGGGTGCGCTGACCGACCGTACCTTTCGCTTCAAAAGTCGGGTGTGGTTTTTGAATCCATTAGATGCGCACCGCGACTGCCCGACCTGCAGCGGCAAGGCGGTGGTCTGGGAATATGGCAATGAAATATTCCGGGTGACGGCTCGCAAGGATCGCTACGATGAAGTGCAGGAATTCATTTGTAACACCTGCCGTTTTGTCAAAAAAGACATTAATGACTGGGTGATTGAAGGTCCACGTGATATTGACCGGCAGTCGGTGATTGGTCAGAACCATTATGAAGGCCCTACGCTGATTGTTCGATAAGCGGGGTTGCATTTTTTAGCCGATATTTGCATTATGACTACGATACAACACCTAGAAACGCCTCCCCGTGCTGTCCGTAAGCGGAAAGTGCCGGATTATCTCGTCAAAGAAACCATTGACGGCATACCTTTCTATTACCCCGGCTACCGGCAGGTGCTAACTAAAAAGAAAACGTTAGAAGAAATTATGGGATGGAGTGGATTACAAGGATTTATTATTAGTTACTTTACTGAACTATTGTTTAGTAAATTAGACTTAAAAAAGTACAGAGTCATACCTGGTGAAACTGGCAATCATCTTGGTTACCGGAATAATCTGTCACTGGATATTGCTGTATTTGAACGGAATATCCTTACCCCAGAAAAGATAACTGATAAATATGTAGATGTCCCGGCTTATTGTGTCATTGAAGTAGATGTACAAGCGGAATGGGAAGCAGGCAGTATGAGCGATGTAGAGTTTATTGGCTTGAAAACCAATAAGTTATTTGAATTTGGCACCCAAAAACTTATTTGGGTTTTGTCAAAAAGCAAAAAAGTGATCGTGGCTGAACCAGGCAAAAGATGGGAAATCATTGACTGGCGCGAAGACATTGATTTAATAGAAGGCATTACTTTTAATGTAGGCCAACACCTGCAAACAGAAGGCATTAACCCAGACGCTCTACCGCCCAAAACCTAACTAAGAAAAATCATGACTATTACGCTCTTATTCATTTCCACCGTGATCCTCCAAAAAATGGGGCTGATCGGGGTGTTATTTGCCATTACGCTGGGCATCGCCGCCTACTCCACTTATGGGGAACGGAAGGTCGCGGCTTTCATGCAGGACCGACTTGGGCCGAACAATGCCGGCCCCTGGGGTATTCTGCAACCGCTGGCCGACGGGGTCAAGATGTTTACGAAAGAGGACTTTATCCCCAATCAGTCGGAACGCTGGATTTATATTCTTGCGCCCGGTGCTTTTATTTTCGTGGCGCTGATGACCAGCGCAGTCATTCCCTGGGGCACTACGCTGACGCTCGGCGGGATGAACCTCGATTTGCAGGTGACCGACGTAAGCATTGGTATTCTGTACATTTTGGGCTTTGTATCGCTCGGTGTGTATGGGATCATGCTCGGCGGCTGGGCATCCAATAACAAATATTCGCTGTACGGGGCCATCCGTGCCAGTTCGCAAATGATCTCTTACGAACTGGCCATGGGCCTGTCAGTGATTGCTATAGTCATGTTGAGCGGTTCCCTGAGTCTGCGCGAAATTGTGAGCCAACAGGCTGGTTTTCACTGGAATATCCTGTATCAGCCGCTTGGTTTTGTGCTGTTCCTGACCTGTGCATTGGCCGAATGTAACCGTGCTCCGTTCGATATGGCGGAGTGCGAAACAGAACTGATCGGTGGTTATCATACCGAATACAGTTCGATGAAACTGGGTTTTTTCCTGTTTGCCGAATACATCAATATGTTCATTTCCTGTGCGGTCATTTCCTGCCTCTATTTCGGTGGATATAACTTTCCGGGCATAGACCCAGGCTGGCTGGGCGGACTAATGGGGCCAATCGTGCTATTTACCAAAATCATCTTTTTCATCTTTGTTTTCATGTGGATTCGGTGGACCTTGCCGCGTTTCCGCTACGATCAATTGATGCACCTGGGCTGGAAGGCACTTATTCCACTGGCAATCTTAAATATGGTGTTGACGGGAGGCGGGATTTTGTTGTTTGGGAAGTAATGGATTTGATAACTGCTTAACTTTTAAAGTTTTAGCCATGACAGAAATTTTGTTGAAAATACCGAACGAAGATCTTAAGGCCCTGATCCCGCTTTTTGAGCGGTTGGGTTTGTCTTTTTCCATAAAGAACAAAACTGGGAAAGATAAAGAAGACACGCCGGCGCAGATCACTGAATTAAATTTAATACGACATCTCGAGCGTATTATGCAGGAAGACAACGAGCTACTGCAAAAACTTGCCTAAAGATGATTAAGAAAGAAGAGGTGTTTAGCATTCACTCGGCCATGATTGAGCAATATGGTGGCAGCCATGGCATTCGGGATGAAAGATATTTAGAATCGGCTTTGGCGCGACCTTTCATGGGAACTATGGACTTTGAATACTATCCTACCCCTGCCCATAAAGCGGCAGCACTCTTGGAAAGCCTTGTTCATAATCATCCATTCATTGATGGAAACAAGCGCACTGGTTATGTAGTAATGCGCTCTTTTTTGAATGAGTTAGGGCTGGACATTGAAGTGTCTATGCAAGAGCGGTACGATTTTCTACATGAAGTAGCTACTGGCAATTTTACTTTTGATGACATATTGGAATGGATTTCGGCTAACTTAACTCCTTTTAAACCTTGATATTTTCGCCGATTCATTGCTGTACGCAAATTAGAAAATGATGCAACCACTAACCACCCGCTCTAAAAAAGTCGCCAAAAGGGAAATGACCTTTATGGAGCGCATTTATCTGCCCGCTATTCTGAAGGGCATGTCCATCACGCTACGTCACTTTTTCAAGAAAAAAGTGACGTTGGATTATCCGAAATTCAAGAAGGTGTTCGCGCCAGTCTATCGGGGATGGCACGTCTTGAAACGCGATGAACAGGGCCGGGAAAACTGCACCGCCTGCGGCCTGTGTGCCATCGCCTGTCCGGCGGAAGCCATCACGATGGTGGCTGCCGAGCGCAAAAAAGGCGAAGAGCACCTCTATCGCGAGGAAAAGTACGCCGAGGTGTATGAGATCAATATGTTGCGCTGCATTTTCTGCGGACTGTGTGAAGAAGCCTGCCCGAAAGACGCGATCTACCTCACCGACCGCATTGTGCCCAGCGACTATGTTCGCCAGGATTTTATATTCGGGAAAAATATGCTGGTCGAAGGCGTAGAACCAGACCAGCGTATTGATGTGGAAAAACGTAAGAAACATATTCAGGAGAAAAAACAGGCGGCTGCAGAAAGTTGACAAGGGTTTATAAAGTTGATAAGGGTTGATGTTGCACTTTATAAACCTTCATCAACCTTTATTAACCGCCTCTCCACAGTTTTCATACATTTGCGCCGCCGAAAAAACCAAAAACGAACAGCCAACGCATGACACTTTATATTTTCCTGATTCTGGCGGTCATTTCGGTCATCGCCGCGCTGCTGATGGTGTTTTCCAAAAGCCCTGTCCACAGCGTCTTGTACCTTATCCTGACCTTTTTTGCCATTGCCGGGCAATATATTCTGCTGAATGCGCAGTTTCTGGCCGTGGTACACATCATTGTCTATGCCGGGGCCATTATGGTGCTTTTCCTGTTCGTACTGATGCTGCTCAACCTGAACCGGGATACCGAACCGCAAAAATCTACTATCTGGAAACTATCTGCCGCCATTGCCTCCGGTTTGTTACTGGTGACGATGGTGGGCGCACTGCACGGCAGCATTCAGGTCACGGTGCCCGCCGAGACCAATTCGCAGGTCGGTTTGGTGCAGAATTTGGGTCTGGTGCTGTTTACTGATTTCGTGGTGCCATTTGAAATTGCCGGTATTTTGTTTTTGGCGGCAATGGTGGGTGCGGTATTGGTGGGGAAACGGGATTTGAAGGTTTGAAACCTTTTAACTTTAAAATTAAGGAACTATGGGACTGCCAACTGTCAATTATGTGATCAATGAAAAAGGCGAGAAGGTATTTGTGCAAATTTCGCTACAGGAATGGGAGACCTTTTTAAAAGACTACCGGCGACTAGCAGAACTTACATTGGTGAAGGAAAGCCTTACCAACGCCCTGCGGGAAATCCGCCAAATTCAAAAAGGTCAATTGAAACCCATAACTATTGAAGAATTTATGCATGAATTGCAAGATCATTCCACTGCCCAACTTCCGCCGAGAGGCCAAACGTCTACTAAAAAAATACCCCTCGCTGCAAAAGGAGTTGGCTGATTTTATTACTTTATTGACGGAGCAGCCACGCACAGGTATATTGATTACCAAAAATTTCTACAAAATCAGATTGGCAGTAAAAAGCAAAAATAAAGGAAAAAGTGGTGGCCTTAGAGTAATAACTTGTGTGATAGAGGTGGAACAAAAAGACGAAACATCATGTAACGTATTTCTGGCTTCCATCTATGATAAATCCGATATTCAAACAGTAAGCGATAGTGATATACGAACCTTCCTTGAAACCATCAATCAATTATTAGAAGAAGAGTAAATCAACTATTATGCTCGAAGTTATCCGTTCCATTCCCATTGACTACTACGTCTATTACGCGGCGGTGCTGTTTATCATCGGCGTATTCGGCGTACTTACGCGCCGCAATGCCATCATTGTGTTAATGTGTATTGAACTGATGCTCAATGCCGTGAACCTGCTGCTGGCCGCTTTTTCGACTTATCTCAGCGATGCCCAGGGACAGATCATGGTGTTTTTTATCATGGTCGTGGCGGCAGCGGAAGCAGCGGTGGGATTGGGCATTTTGGTAATGATCTACCGGAATACCAAGAGTACAGACATTTCTTTGCTGGACAAATTGAGAAATTAAGATGGAAAAAGTCGTCCGCATTGTTAAAAAAGGAGAAGATGAATCTAACCTTCATTACTGGATATCGCTTACCCCCACACAGCGGATGATCGAATTGCAGAAAATTCGCACAGAAGTAAACAAACGACTCTATGCAAATCGAAAAGGACTTCAAAGAGTTTATCGTGTTGTTGAACGAGCATCAAGTTAAATATCTCGTGGTAGGTGGTTATGCTGTAAACTATCATGGTTATCCTCGCTACACACGAGATATTGATTTTTGGATTTGGCTTGACAGCAATAATATTGATCGACTTCTGGATGCACTCCATGCTTTTGGTTTTGGGTCATTGGGTTTAAGTCTCGAAGATTTTTCCAATCCAAACAGTATTATCCAATTGGGTCATGAGCCTTTTCGTATTGATCTGATGATGCAAATAGATGGTGTTCATTTTGGGGAAGCCTTTGAGAGAAGAGAGGAACGAAAATTAGAAGGTGTCAAGGTAAATTTTATCGCCTTACCTGATCTCATTGAATCAAAAAAAGCAGCAGGCAGGTTTAAAGACCTCGCCGATGCCGAAGAACTGAGTAAGATACAGCAGCAAGGCGGAAAAAACGACAATAATTCATGAACCAACTTTTACCACTTATTCCCTTCCTGCCCTTTTTCGGGTTCGCCATCAATGGCCTGTTCGGGAAAAATATGTCCAAGACCGCCGTGGGCCTCATCGGCAGCGGCACGTTGCTGGCGTCGTTTCTCCTGACGGTGGCCTGCTTTAATCAGGTCAGTACATCCGGCCCGATCCAAAGCGTACTGTATAACTTCCTGACGGTGGGGAATTTGCAGATCAACTTTGGTTTTCTGGTGGATCACCTCAGCGTCTGGATGATGCTCATCGTCACCGGGGTTGGCTTCCTGATCCATGTCTATTCCATTGGCTATATGCACGATGATGCGGGCTTCTGGAAATTCTTCGCTTATCTCAATCTGTTCATTTTTAGCATGTTGCTGCTGGTGATGGGCGATAATTTCGTGATGCTGTTCTTCGGCTGGGAAGGTGTGGGTCTGTGTTCTTACTTGCTCATCGGTTTTTGGTACACCAACCGGGACTATGGCGTAGCAGCCCGCAAAGCCTTCATTATGAACCGGATTGGTGATCTGGGGCTTTTATTAGGCATCTTCCTGATCTTCAAAACTTATGGCAGCCTGGATTACGCTGCAGTATTCGCCCGACTGGGCAATGGCGACACGGCGACTATTACCACTATTTGCATTCTGCTTTTTATTGGTGCAATGGGCAAAAGTGCCCAAATACCGCTCTACACCTGGCTACCCGACGCGATGGCTGGCCCTACGCCCGTCTCGGCACTGATCCACGCGGCGACAATGGTCACGGCGGGGGTCTATTTGGTGGCGCGGTGCAACGGCCTGTATTCTCTCTCGCCTGATGCGCTGCATTTGGTGGCCATCATTGGCACCTTCACGGCTATTTTTGCCGCCATCATTGGTTTGCGCCAGAATGATATCAAAAAAGTATTGGCTTACTCGACGGTCTCGCAGTTGGGCCTGATGTTTCTCGCCTTAGGTATGGGTGCTTATTCGACCGCGATTTTCCACGTTACCACCCACGC
>Ga0105047_10012449_pt1 | contig 13686 bp, 3 predicted proteins | sample MAT04_FD_78384 | JGI IMG/M metagenome (GOLD analysis project Ga0105047, IMG submission 78384) | Freshwater microbial communities from Lake Fryxell liftoff mats and glacier meltwater in Antarctica - MAT-04 (megahit assembly) | ecosystem: Environmental > Aquatic > Freshwater > Ice > Liftoff...
CGTTCGCGGATGATTGCGAGCAGGTCGCTGGAAACCTTCCCGGCCAGCGCCAGCAGCGCATCGGGATTTTTACCCAGTTCCTCGGCCAGCCGCCGGATGTTTTGTTCCCCCGGAGGCGGCTGCTCACCCCGCTCGATCTTGCTCAGGTAGGAAGGCTCGATGCCGACCCGGTCCGCCAGTTGGCGCAGCGAGAACGACGGATCGCTCCCCGCTTTCGCCAGGCGGCGCTCCCGCAGGCGGTCGCCGAAGGATCGGGGTTGAGCCATGTGGAGTGGTGCCTCCGCACCAACGGCCCGATCGGAACAGCGGACGGAACCTCGAGAAAGGCCTGAATCAATTCGCCGGCGGGGTGCCGGAAAACTTCAGCGACCACAGCACTTCCGGCGCGGCGTCCACTTCGAGTCCGATTTTGCACTCTCCCCAGACGTGGTCGTAGCGGAGCAGCAGCATATTCCAGCCGGCCTTCAGTTCGACAGGCTTCTCGGGGTCGAGCGAGTGATGCAGGTCGGCCGCCCTCCCGTTTTTCGGATGCACGGCGGGTAGCATCTGATCGTTGATCCAGACGCGTACCGCGTGGTGGCCGTGTTCGTCGAGCACCTTGAGTTTCACGGTGACCGGTTGCGGTGCCTGCACCCAAGTCACGAGGTAGGCGGTGCCTTCGTCCTCGTAGCCCTTCCAGCCGAGCAACGGATCAAACGACACGAGATCACCGCTGATATTGGCGGGCTTCCATTTCAGCGTGCGTTTGCTTTTGCGCGTCTGCGTTTCGTCACCGTTAAAGGTGGCCGCGAGGTCGATGCCCTGCTCGGGAGGAAAAGCCGTGTTTCCCAGCGTGCGAATGATCTCCGGGCGATCCGGGCCGTGACGAAGCTGCGTCAGCTTGGCAAAACCGAACGGACCGATCGCGCTCCAGGTGCGCACGGGCAGGCTGCTCATCGGCTCGAATTTCGACTGCGACCACGACCCCGGATAGAGCCGCGCCTCGGTCGGTTCGTCGTAGGTTTCGCGCGTCGCCGAGCCATCGGCATTGGCCCACCAGAAGCGATTATGTCCGCCGAAGGTCGCGTCGAAATTCACCTGCGTGCGGAATTCTCCGGCGAAGGCGGGCAACTTTGGAATGCTCGCCCGCGGGATCGCCGCGGCGAGGACGAAGCCCTGGCCATCGGCATCCATCGTGTGCCCAAGCTTCGCTCCGGCGAGCAGGCCGACATGCGCAAACGTCGCCGAGCCACCCGCGGGCGTGCGATACGTGAGCGGACTGGCCTTCCCCTTGCCGGCGTAGTGCGGAAGCATGGCCAGCGCCACGGGTCGCACCTGGTCCTTGTCTTTGAAAAGGCCGAAGACAATCCGCGCATCGCCCGGGCGGCCGTTGGCGTCCTTGGGCGGCTTGGCCTCGGGATCTCCCTGGATATAAAAGCTCATCGTATCCGCCTCGCGGTCGTGAGTGAAGATGCGTTCGGCAGGTTCGAGCGGCTTGGGCTGAAACTTCCCGCCGAGCCGCACCTGCCAGCGTAGATAAAGGTAATCCAGGTCGAAGCCGCAGCGCACTTCCACCGTTTGTTTGTCGGCGGCGGCGAACTTGACCGGCTCGCAGCCTTCCCAGCCGCTCATCGTGCCATCGAGGGCCGGACCGCCGCCGGGCATCGGCGCGAAGAGCGCCACGCGCGCGGTTGTGCCCCCACTGCGCTGCTTGCGCACTTCCAGCGCAAACTCCGGCGCGCCGGCGATCTGCGACGCGGCGATGTTGACCGTCTTTTGCAGCGTCTCGAGGCGGCGCGTGGGATTGCCCTTTGCGGTCCATCCCTCGGCCTCGAACAGCGTCGGGGTCACCTTGCCGAGGGCGAAATAGACTTTGCCGTTGGTCGCATTCGCGAACGAGTAGCCGGTGAAGAATTCGCCCGGCAAATTGTAGGGGCCGGCGGTTTTGCCGCCCTTGCGTTGGTCGGGGAAGAGCGTGTCCACGTAGAGGCCATCCTCGGTGTAGAGCACGAGGCCCATGCGCGATTGATCGACCTGCGTGATCAGCCCGCCGATCGGGGCCATGACGTTGATCGAGCCATACACTTCGCCTTCGTTGGCCGTGCCCTGGAGGGCCACGCGCCCGACGCGCCACTTCAGTTCGAAGCCGCCTTTGCCATCAGGCACATAGCGCGAAAGTTTCTGCTGCGCGCCGAAGTTGGCCCCGAGATCCGGGCCGCGGGCATTGACCCAGAAGCCGTCCTTCATCGAGCCCGCGACCATCGCCCAGGCGGAAGAAAAGCGGTCGTCGATTTCATTGCCGCCGAAGGTCGCGGTGGCTGTGCCTTGCTTGCGCGCGGCGAGCACTGGATCGGTGAGCAGCTTTTTCCAGCCGTCCACCGGGAAGATCGGATTGCCGTGCGGATCGAACGATTCCGGCGCGAGCCGCCACACCTCAGTGGCGCCTTGCTCGATCGCGATCAAAGACAAGTCGTCCATCCAGGAGTCACCCCAGTAGCGGCGATTGCCGACCGGTTGCGTCATTGGCCGCGACTGATATTCGCTGTCCTGCACCTGCCCGTCGCCGTTCGCGTCGTTCCAGAGATATTGCTTCCGTTCCTTGCCCACGCCCTCATTCAAAATCGCCGCCGAAGGCAGCCAGCGATCACCAGCTTCGCGGTAGAGAAAGTCGCCCCGCGACCACGCGAGGAAACGGGTGTCGCCATGATAAACCATGCGCGGAAAGCCGAAGTGGTGGTGCGCAAAGCGTCCCGTGCAAACGTCCGGCCAGACCGCTTCGGTGCGCCATGCGCCGGTCTGATAATCCACGCGAAAGCGGATCAGCCAGCCGCCGTGGCCCTGGATGTAAAACTGCTCGGGCTGGCGCGGATCCACCGCGTAGCCTGCGTTGGCAAAAGTCTGCGCACTGAGCCACTCGCGCAGGAGTTTGCCGCTGTCGGCGTCCCATTCGCTGACCCGACCGAGCCCATGCCGCTCCATGACCACAAGACGATCGCGCCCTTCCGCATCCCGCCAGCAGGAGAGCTTTTCCGGCGACATGAACGTCTCGGGATCGTAGCTGCCGGAGCGTTGTGTCGCGAGCTTACCCAGAACGCGCACCGGTTTCCCGTTCGCGGCAAACTGATGCACCTTGTTGGCCTTCGCATCGGCCAGGTAGATGCGTCCGTGGCTGTCCACTTCCAGATCGCTGGGCTCGATGCCCGCAGGCACGGCGAGCACGCGTTTCAACGTCGGTTCCGGCACTCCGGCCTTCATCGCCGCGGCGCTAAGCGCAAAGCCATTGCCGTCCTTGTGCAAGACCCAGAGCCGGTCACCCCAGCGCGCCACCACGCCGAGCGGCTCCTTCACCGCCACCTCGCCGACGCGCTCCGCCGTCTCGCCATTGAGCACGATGATTTTGTTCACCATCTCCGACGTGCTCTCTTCGGGCGAATGCCACTTTTTCGCATCCCGGACCAGCCGTCCACGTTCCGCCAGATAGACAAAGGACTTGCCCGTCGCTTCATCGCGGAATGCGGCCATCGCGGTCACCTTGCCTTCCAGTTCATGCACGCCCTTGCGGAAGCGGCCATCCTCTTTGCCAAATTTTTTCCCGTCCGTCCGAAAGATGAAGCCCTCACTCTCTGCACACCACGAAGTGATCCCATCGGTCGCCACGGCCCGTCCGCCCGCCGCGCCGCCGGAATTGTAGCCGGGCGTCGCCTGATCGTAGTCGATCGGCTTGCGAAAGTCGGCGGCGAAAAAGTTCCGCGCGTTCTCCAGATACTGGTAGCAAAACACGGCCATGCCGTTGGCCGCCACATCCACGTCGCCGATCGGGCTGTTCACCGGATCCCCGACGATGATCGGCGTCTTCGCCTCGCCGGGCAGCGCGCGCCACGCCTCGGCGCTGGTCACATAGCGCGGCGTGATGGAGTGATACTCGTCATCCATCGGCCACTTCGCCGCAGGCATGTAGATGCCCTTCAAACCGTAAGTCCCCGGAGGCACCGGCATGAAGTTATCGTCCAACCCGTTCCACGTTTCGGAAAACTTCCCGCCATTCTCCGCGGTCACCGTCCGCACCACGCCCGCGGCGAATTGGCTGATGATCCAATCCGGTTTCTTCTCGTCCACGATGGCCAAGGTGACGCGATAGGTCTGGGGAAGTGGACCGGTGGTGGGAAGTTGGTAGCTCACCGGGACACCGGCATTTTGCGCGGGGCTTTGTCCCGCGAGGAGAAGTGAAAGCGCGAGGAGAGCAGCGGGGAGGATGGGGAGTTTTGACATATTCAGAGCAGGTAAAGGTTTCAGGGTTTTGCGGGTTCCAGTTCGAGTCGGACAAGGCGCTGGTTGCCGGCGTCGAAAATGACCGCGCGCACGCCATTCACAGCGAGGGCGGCCGGTTGATTGAGTTTGGTGAAATCATCGCCCGCCTGGCCGGCAGTGCCGAACGTCCCGAGCCAGGCGGGCGCGCCTGCCGCGAGATTAAAACAAAGGGCGCGATGATTGTCCGAATCGGTGATCCACAATTTGCCCTTTGAATACGCGGCGAAAATCTTCGCTCCGAAGCGATCCTTGTTTTCGCCCCACGTATTCCAGCGGCGCGTTTCCTTCCAGGCATTGCCCGGCCCTTGCGCGAACTCGATGACAAACCCGTCGGCGGCCGCGAGGAGCGTGTCCTTGGCCGTTGCAACGAGTGTGGTCAACGCCTGGATCGGAGTGGCAGTTTGCAATTCCACCTGGCCGGCGATCGTCCGCCCGCTCGGGTTTCCGAAGTCCAGATACAACGCCACCCCTTTGCCCGAGGCGTTGACTGCCAGGAGCGCGCGCTTTTTGTCCCAAGTGACGACGGCGGCGGCGACGCTGTCCTTCGGCAACAGATCGCCCACGCCGTAGCGGCGCGTCGGGCCATCGAGTTTTCCGGCGAAGATCGGGCCGCCATTGTGTTGAAAACCAGTGGCGATGAGTTCGTCCTCATCGTTGACCATCGCGGCGAAAGCGCCGGGCGCCGTGGGCCGAGGGACGCCGTGTTGCAACGGCGCATCGGGGCCGTCGCCCCATTGCCAGACGCCGCCGGAAAACCAGACGCGCCCCTCGCTGTCGAGGCCGAGCGAAGGGCAGGCCTGGACCGCGCCGATCCGGCGGATGATTTCAAATCGCCGGTCCGCCGGTTGCCACTCCAGGAGATGCAGGACGCCGAACCTCCCGGAAACGGCGTAGAGGTTGCCGCCGACATGGGCGAGTCCGTTGGCGTTTTCCAGCTCGTAGTTGCAAGGCACGTACCCGATGAACGAACCGGAGGCACCGCCGAGCACCACGCCGGGCGCGGGCTTAAAGTCCGCCGAGAAGCGCCGGATGGTGCCATGATCGGCGACTCCAAACCAATGGCCCGTGAGCCACTGGAGGCGGTTGCCGGGAGGCGGCCAGGGACCGCGCGCGCTTTCCGGTGCGGCGGTATCGAAACGCAGGATTTGATTCTCACCTTTGGCGGGTTGGACGAGCGCATAGACGCCGCCTTCGGGTCCGATCTCGATGCTGTGGAGCGCCGTTTCGAGCGTGGTGATGGGTCGTTTTTCGCCGGCCAGATTGCCGAGGAAAACCTCGCGCTGTTTGCCCGATTCGAGGGCCGCCGCGACCCACCCATCGTGGGCGTTGGTGGAGAGATGTGTGACTTCGACCGGCAGCAACTTCGGCGCGGTCCCCGGCGGGGCATGCAGCGGCAGCGTGAAGAGCTTGCGTTCGCTTTTGAAAAGCAGCGTGTCGCCGATGAGCACGAGGCCATCGGAGGTCAGAAGGAAGGCCTGGCCGTGATTGCCGTTCAAGAGCATCACATCGGATTGGTCGTCGAGCGGAACGACCCCGCTGAAGAAGAGCGCGCCCTGCAACTGCCCCACCCGGGGCAGCGGCGCGTCGTGCGAGCCATGCACGCCGCTCCAGAGATTGCGGTAGGTCCAGCGCAACTGGCCGGCCGGCGAAAACGAGCGCATGTCCGGCGAGGAGTTCAGGATCGTATTACCGAAGCGATCCACGGCGCTCTCGACCTGACTGGTGCCGGGCAAATCAATGGGCACGCCGGCGCGCACGGCGTCATTGAGCGCCGGATAGCGGGGCGCTCCGCCCGGCCACCAGCCCTCGGGCTGGAGTGTGACGAGCACCTTTTTCCCGTCCACCTCGGCCGGCACGCGGATCGTGAGATCGTGAAAATCGTGGCTCCAGCCCGAGCCCGCAAAATTCGTCGCGGCGGTCGAAAACTCGATCTCCTCCGCCTGCATCCCGGCGTCGCCATTGCGATCGACCCAGAGCATGCCGTAGCCGTGTTGAGGTTGAAAATGTTCGCTGCCGCCGCGCGCGCCTGTCTGCGCCTTGATCTGCGGGTAGGTGCTGGTGAATGCGTCCACGAAAGCCTGCGGCGGACGCCATTCGTGAGCGTAGGCAAACTGATGCGCGGAGGAGAGCAAAGCGCGCGGCCGGAACGTGCCGTGGGGCGTCAATTCCTGGATCCAGGTCGCCTGGCCCGAGGTAAGGACGAAGGTGCGGCCGTCCTGCCGCCAGAAGGTGTGCCGCCGCCCGGACTCACCGCCGAGGATCGAGAGCGGCTTGGCGTGGCCGGTCTGGAAATCGACGTCGAAAAGCGTGCCCTGGCCGATCCAGCGCGTGTGCTCGGCGTCGTCGAAACCGGCGCTTTGCGCGCCGTAATTGGTCGGGCCGAAATATTCCTTCGCGATCTTCGCGGCGCCCAGGTCGTAGGCGGAAAGCCGCTTCGGCTCCCAGCGGTCTTTTTCCGTGATCCAAAGCCAGCCGTGGGCGATCACGAGTCCGTTGGGCTGGTGAAACTTGAGCGGGTCGTACGGACCGGGAGCGATGCCGCCGGGATGGCCGATGACCGCCGCCGCTTTTCCTTGGGCATCGAAGACCCGGACGACGTGGTCCTTTTGATCGCTCACATAGAATCGACCGGCGGGGCCGATCGCCAGTCCCGCCGGTTTGCCGGGCAGTGTTGCGAGCGCCGAGGGCTGGCCCGTGGCGGCGTCGATCTGCTGGAGCTTTCCATCGGCGACCGCGAAGAGCTTCGCGCCTGCGGCGGCGAGCGCCGCCGGCCCGGCCAGCGGAAAGGTGCGCTCGATCTTCGCCGTGGCGGGATCAATGACCATCACCTGGCCATCCTCCGCGTCGCCGAGGAAGAGCTTGCCGCCGACGAGCGCAAAGCCCGCCAGCGCCTGGGTTTTTTCCGATCGACTGCCCGCCGAGCCGGGACCGATGTCGTATTTCTTGAGCGCGGCAAAACGCACGTTGCCGGGAAACTCGGCGATGCTCCAGGTCTCCAGGTTGACGCGCATGATGCTGACCGTGTTGGTGCCCTTCCAGTCGGGCTTGGTGCGATCCACCTTTTCACCCCAGGCCATGCCATCGTGTACGACGTAGAGAAATTTTTCGTCCACCGCGAGAGCCACATCTTTCAGGCCGTGGCCGTGCGGTGGATTGAAGCCGCGCTGGAAGGAGCCGTCGGGCGCGAGTTCGATGATTTCGTGGCCGCCTTCCGCCACCGGCGAGGCGAAGAAAAGCGAGCGTCCATCGGACGTTGCGGCGTGGAGCGTGCCGTGGTTCGAGCCGGGGCCATTGACGAAATCGAAGAGGAAGTTCGGCGCGAGACCGGGATGGGCGACCGCCCGCCAGCGATAATCGCCGGGCGGGGCCACATGGCCCTGCTCATCGATGCCATCCCAGACGATCCGCTGCCGGCCTTTGCCCAGCGGTTGCGCGGCGATCAGATTGCGCACGCGTTTTCCCTTCGCGTCATCGATCACGATCGTCGCCTTGCCATCGAGCGGTTGGTCGTAGTCGATGGCTATTTGCAGCGCGCGGTCAGTCCTGTGCCGTTCCCATTCATCGAGATCCACCGGCCGCCAGTCGGACGGGTCAACCGATAGCCCGGCATGCGCCGCCCGCGGACGGACGTGCAGATAGCTCTGCCGCAAGCGCGTCGGCTGCCCGGCGGATCCGGCCCACTCCACCGCGAGAGCCACGCGCAGACTTTTCCAGCCATCGGGCTTGGCGATGAGGGCCTTCGCCGGGACCGTGAAATCATAACGCACCCGATCCTTTTCCACCCGCACCCTGGCGTCCTTGGCGGCGAGGCGCAGCGTTTTATCGGCGGCGATTCCCGCCTCGATGATCACCCCTTTGCCCGTCGCATCGAAAGTGCCCGCTTCCACGGTGAGGCGCAGCGCGCCGCCGTCGCGCCGCAGATCGTAAGCGACCCGCGGGGACAACGCATTGGACACGACGGTGAGGTCTTCCGCCGCCGTCAAGTGACCGCCCAAAAGGCCGGCCATCAGGAACCACAGCGAGGAGATGGGAGGACGCAGTTTCATAAGCGCGAGATTGGCGGTGTCACGACGGGGGAACGGCGAGATGCACGAGGATGGCCGAAAAGCTACTTGGCGGCTTTGATTTCTATGCGACCCCAGAGCAGGGGAGTGAGCATCGCTTCCGACGGAACATCGGAGGTGATGCCGGTGGCTTTGTTGCTCCAGTAAACGCGGGCGGTTGTTTCCGTGCCGTTGCCGCGCAGGATGCCGACATCGCCCTGGAGCGACTGCCCGGCGGTCGGCTTCAGGCCAAGCGTGGCGAGCGGGATCGACAATTCGTAGTTGCCGCCCGCGCCGGCGAGTTGCACCTGTGCGCTGACATCATCCGCGCGATCGAGGGTGATCGTCCGCCACGGGGAGGAGAACGGCACTGGCTCTTTCGTGCCCGGAACGACGGCGCGATAGAGCACCGCCTTCGGCTGGCCCTTGACCAGCGTGACGAGCAACCGCAGGTCGCCGACGACCGGCGTCGTGCGTTTGGGATCAGCCTCGGGACTGGTGCTGAGCATCAGGTCGAGCGCGCCGCCAGTCTTGAACGGCGCGTTCGGTACTTCGCCGGAATTCAAGAGCAGCTTGTCGTCGCCGGTGCGGAAGGCCGCGTAGAGCCGGTCGCCCGCGACCGCGACGGCGGCGGTGATATCGTAGGGCTTCGAGTTGGAGTTGAAGTTGGCCGCCACACCGCTCTTGTCGATGTCCACCCACGCGGCGCCCGCCCAATCATCGAGCTTGCCATCGACGCTCGGCGCCTGGCTCGGCATGGCCATCTCCAGCACGCCGCGCCCTTCCGCCTGCTGGCGCTGCACCTCGGTGTTCACGAGGTACGATTGCGCCTTTTGCAAATCGGCGGACGTGACCGTCAAAGGCGCGGACGGGAGTCGGCGAATGCTCTCCAGACCGTCGAGGCGCACGAGCGACGCCTTCGCGCCGTTCATCACATAGACTTTGCCCTCGGGCGTCTGGCTCCAGGTCGGCCAGAAATTTTCTTCGCTGAGCGTGAAGCCTTTCAGGCTCATGTTGCGTTCCGGCACCGGCATCGCCCACGATTTCCCCTGCCGTTTGTCTTCGAAAACCGTGGCGACGAACAAGCCGTCGGCGGTGAACAAATAGAGCGTGCCCATGTTCGCATTCACCGCCCAAATCGGTCCCGCATCCGAACCCTGCGGCGTGATGAATCCACCGAGCAGTCGTGTGGTTCCGATGAGCTGCCCAGGCCGATCCGGCGCGGGTGCTTCATGCGCGGCGTGCAAGCCCGGCCAGGCGCTCGGATAACTCCACTTCGGTGCGCCGTTCTTCGCGCCGGAAAGCGATTGCCGCGCAAAGGGCGCGATGCCAAGCGTGATCGCGGACCAACCGTCCGCGCTGACCAGCACTTGATCACCGCCGGAAGAGCCCGGCGGCTGCACGCCTTCCGCGAGCGTCTCGCCTTTGGCGAAATCGTAGCGCGGCGCGCCGCCTTTGGTGAATCCCGTGGGCACAAAACGCCTCGCCTTCTCGCCGACGCGCGCGGCGCAGAGCGACAGATCGGTCATGAACGTGACGCCGCCCACCTGCTCCGCGTGCAACGTGACTTCGTCCGGTTGCACCTGCGCGTCATCGTTGGCATCGCTCCACAGAAAGAGCGGCGGTTTGTTCTTCCAATTCGCGCCTTCCGGCATCCGTGCAGCAAACGCTTCCGTCCTCAGCAAAGCCCAGTTTGCCGCCCGGCCGAATCCGGCCACGGGACGGGCGATGCCGTCGCGTTCGACGAACAAAAACGCCGTGCTGCCGCCGGTCGGATTCGAGTTGTAGCAGTTCGTGAAATAGCGGCGTCCGTCGTGATAAAGCGCCGTCTCCGGCGCGGCGGAACGATCCGGCAGCGACATGCTGTCCGGTCCGCGGCGGTAATAAACGCGCGCCACCTTCGACTCGCCCTTTTCCCAATCGAGCGCGAACTCCATCGCGCCGCGCCCCTCGTCGGCGTAGTAAAAACGCGCCTTGTCCTGCGGATCGAGGGTGCCGCCGCCGCCGTATTTTGCGGGACCGTAAAAGGATTTCCAAAGTGTGCCGTCCGTGTTCCAAACCGAGACGCGCTTGGGCAGGTAATCATTCTCGGTCACCCACAGACGACCATCGGGATCGATGGCCATCCCGGTCGGATGATTCAGGTGCAACGGATCGTACGGGCCGGTTTTCGGCGCGCCCGCCTTGCCGATCGTGCGCGAGAGTTTGCCGGCCGGGGTGAAGACTTTGACCTGGTGCGAAGCGCCGTGCTCGCTGATGAAAATGTGACCCTTCCCATCGAGCGTGAGGCCGTGCGGATCTTCCAGATCCTTGGAAATAAGCGCTTCCGCGGGCAGTGCGAGAGGTTTCGCACGCTCACCTGCGGGGATGGGCGCATCGAGCGTCAGTTCATTGATAGACCAGAAATTTCCCCCGCTGCCGGTTTGCACGATCCTCACGAAGCGCGCGGTGACCGGCTTCGCCAACGCGATCCGCGTCCGTCCCCGCTCGCCGCTTCCTTGGACCAAAGACTGGCCCCAGTTCTGACCGTCATCGCTCACGAAGACTTCATAACTGCGCGCGAAGTCGTCGCTCGCGCTGGCCGTCATCGTGATCTTGAAGAACGTGCGCGGCGCACCGAGATCGAGCGAGAAGCTGTCACCCTTTTGCATCGCTCCGCCGGTGTCCCAGCGGGTGGCGGGATCGCCATCGAAGGCGAGCGTGGCGCGCGGCGATTGTTTGCTCGCGGTCGCGCTCCAGCCTTTGCTCGGAAGCGGCACGCCGGACTGCGCATCCGGTGTGAGATGCAGCGCGAGCTTGGCGGGATCTGGCGGCAGGACGAAGCGCACGAGCTTGGACCCGGTGAGCACGAGGAGCCGGCCTTGCGCATCGAAGGCGAGGCCGCGCGGGCTGGCCAGCGGCAGGGTGCCGAGCACTTTGCTTTCGCGCGCATCGATGAAAACGAGCGTGCCGAGTTTGTTCATGCTGGCTACGAGCAGGCCATCACGCGCTGCGATGCCGCCGAGTTGATCGATCCAATGATGATCGCCGTCCTCGCCGGCCGGCGGGGTGAAGGGATGTTTGATGATCGGCTTGTCGTCCTTGGCCGTGAGCCCCGTGATGCGCAGCTCTCCGTGCGTCTTGTCCTTGTTATCCGTGCTGGCGGTCCACGCCGCACCGACGTAGGCGAACACATTGGGATCAGCCTTCGCTCCTTCGTCGCGGGCGAGGAAGGGCGCGGACGTCCAGTTGCCGCCGACCCAGCCGCGGCCGCCGATTTTTTTGCCGTTGAGATCGACCCAGGCCAACCCCGCGCCGCCTTCGCTCACCGCGCTCCCGAGATAAACCATCGCCGCCCCGGTCGGCGATTTTTCCGCGGGTACGAAGAGCGCGGCTTGCGGCGGCGTGTGATTGGTCAGCCAGCCGCCGGTTTTGTCGGCCGTCTCCCAAGCCGGATGGCCACCGCTGTAGATCGGAAACTCATAGCGTGGCTCGATCTCTCCGCGCACCAGGCCGCGCACCGTGTATTTGCCGGGAGTCACGAACTGCGCGGGGATTTTGTAAACGCCATGTTTGGCGGCATCGACGTCGCGCCCGAGATCGTCGGTGCCATCCCACCACGCCACGCTGTCGCCCGCGGGGAAGGGCGTTTCGGAAATCAAGTTGCGCACACGCTTCCCGCTCTCGTCTTCGATGACGAGCGTGACGAAGCCGGGCTTGTCCAATTTAAACCGCACCGGGATCGGCGGGTGCGGACCGTCGGCGATGACGGGGAATGTGATCGCTTGCAACGGCGCATCCCCGAGCGGTTGCAAAGCCAGCAGTTCGCCCAGCCACACGCGCTTGCCATCCTTAGTGTCGCCCTTGCCGTGTCCGCCCGTCTCCTTCATCGGCGCCGTCATTTTCAAGCGCACCGCGCGGGTCGTCACCACCTGTCCGAAGTCGAGGCGATTGGGCCAGAGCGGGACCGGGTAGCCCTTTTCCAAGCCTGCAAAATGGCGGAGCGTTTTCCAGTCGCTGTCCGCGGCGTCGCGCGGATGTTTGTCCGCGGGACCGACGTAGGCCTGCGCCTCGGCGGCGAGGAAACCCGCACCGATGGCGTTCAAGCCGTCGAGTTTCACCGGCGCGGGCCAGGTGAGCATGACCCACGGCGCGTTTTGCGGCGAGACGACGGGCTGGCTCTCGTGCGGCGGCTGTTTGTTGTCGAGGTTGTCCCAGGTGCGGAACGTATCGCTCTCGCCGTTGTTGAGCTTGTCGGCTTTCTGCGCATTGGCGCTGCCCGTCGCGAAAGCCTGGGGTGCGAGATCGCTCCAGCGTTCGCTGGCGACGAAAGCGGCGCCGAGATAGCCGGCGTAAGCGGCGTCCGAGGTATCCGCGACGTGGGTGAAACGCAGCGCCCGCGTCTGCGTGCCGGGCGGCAAAGTCCACAGCGCGACTTCCCCTTTGCCAACCTCGGTGCGCGTCATCTCACCTTTTTTCAAGCGCTCCGCCGGAATCCAATCCGCGTCGTTTTTCAAATCGCCCGGATAGGCCGCATCCGGCTGGAGCACGCTGACCTGGCCGCCACCGCTCACGAGCACGCTGCCCACGGCGAGCGGATTTTTGAACCCGATCCGTAAATGCCGCGCACCGGGGGTGCGGGAATCGCCGAAGGTGCAGCCCGAATGTCCGGGCCGCGTTTTATTCGTCCAGATCAACCACTGCGGCGCCTGCCCCTGATCCGGTCCGCTGAGCGACGTTTCCGGCCCGTCCACCTGTTGGGCGAAGGCTGCCGGATCGAGATTATCCGACTCGACGGGTGTGGACATCGCAGGCTTCGCCGCATCCGGCGCGGCTTGCGCGAGGGCGGGATGAACCGCGGGGCAGAGGGCAGCCAGGGCTGCGACAACGAGACGAAGGGTCGGGGAGGTCATGGGCAGGTGAACAAGTTCCCTGACTTATTTTTTCGCGGGCAAATAGAGGGCACGGCCCCAAGACGGACCGTGTTTAAAGAACAGGTAAGGGGGCACTTTGTTGAAAGCAAGAGGGTGCTCCGAGCGTGGCTGCTGAATAGGTCGCACCACTCAATCCTTGGTCTGTGCCCAAAAACATCAGGGGTGTAAAAGTCTTTCTGTAAATTGCTCCTCTATCGCAATGCCCAGCTCCCCTGCGGGAGCGGCGAAGCGATGGCGAGCGTAGCGAGCCGAGCGCCGCCGCTCCCGCAGGGGAGCTGCCCGCCGGTTTCGGGTCTGGCAAAGGGCGGGCCACATGGGGTCGGGTCGGGGTGCTTCAACACATCCAACTCCGCTCCACACATGACCCGCCACGATCATCCTGAACTCCTCAAATCCATCCTTCAACTTCTGACCGACGAGGGCTCCGACGCCTTTGCCGCGAG
>Ga0105047_10012450_pt1 | contig 13686 bp, 11 predicted proteins | sample MAT04_FD_78384 | JGI IMG/M metagenome (GOLD analysis project Ga0105047, IMG submission 78384) | Freshwater microbial communities from Lake Fryxell liftoff mats and glacier meltwater in Antarctica - MAT-04 (megahit assembly) | ecosystem: Environmental > Aquatic > Freshwater > Ice > Liftoff...
CCTACCGGCGGGGGAGGATGAGCGGCAGCCCCGTGCGGGGATGCTCGAGCACCTCCACCGAGTGCTGGTAGACACGGCTGAGCAATGCCTCGGTGAAGATGTCGCGCGGGGTCCCGTCGCCCACCACGCGGCCCAGCTCCAGGACCACGATGCGGTCCGCCCAGGCGGCCGCCATGCCCAGGTCGTGGGCCACGACCACCACCGCCACTCCGGCCGCCGCGCGCTCGCGGGCGACACCCATGACCAACTCCTGGTGATGCAGGTCGAGTGCCGCCGTCGGCTCGTCGAGCAGCAGGATGCCGGTGTCCTGTGCCAACACCCGGGCGAGCGCCGCGCGCGCCCGTTCGCCGCCCGACAGGGACGGATACTCGCGCGTCGCCAGCTCCACGATGTCGGTGCGCTCCATGGCCGCCGCCACCTCGCGGTCGTCATCCTCCTCACCGTCCGTGCCTGCCCACGGGGAGCGGCCCATGCGGACCACGTCCGCGACCGTGAACGGGAATGCGATCTCGATGCGCTGGAGCAGCACCGAGCGCCGCAGTGCCAGCTCACGCGTGCCCCAATCGGCCAGTGGCAGACCATCGATCTGGATGCTGCCCGCCGTGTGCGCCACGTCCCCAGCGACTGCGCCCAGTAGCGTCGACTTGCCCGCCCCGTTGGGCCCTACCAGCGCCAGCAGCTCGCCGTGGCGGATGTCCAGGTCGACGTCCGAGAGCACGGCGTGGCCGCCCAGGACCACCGTCAGCCCCCGGACCCCCACCGCGACCCGGCCGGCATCGGGCGGTTGCGGCAGGTCGATGTGGTGCATCTCCCGCCATCGACTGGCTAATCGAAAGTCCATCAGGCCCAGCCCCCAGCGCGAGTGCGCGTCCGGCGGATGAGCCAGAAGAAGAAGGGCGCCCCGATGAGCGCTGTGAGCACGCCCAGCGGCAGTTCCTGGTTCTCGATGAGCGTGCGCGCGATGAGGTCACCAACGACCACGACGAGCGCGCCGCCAAGGACGCTGGCCGGGATGAGGATGCGATGGGACGGACCCGTGACCAGCCGAATGAGGTGCGGCACCACGAGGCCCACGAAGGCGATGATGCCCGTGAATGCGACTCCGGCGCCCGCCAGCAGCGCGATGACCACGATGAGCACGAGGCGCAGCCGCTCGACGTCCACGCCCAGGTGGCGGGCTGGTCGCTCCCCCAGGGCCAGCAGGTCCAGCTGGGGTGCGTAATACATCGCGACGGCGACCCCGACCACAACGAATGGCGTGACTGCGAACACGGCGTCCCAGGTCGCTCGGGCCAGACTGCCCAGGTTCCAGAACGCGATGGAGCGCAACGCATCGTCGCTGGACACGAAGGTCAACATCCCGATGAGCGCACCCGCGAAGGCGGTCACGGCGATACCGACCAGGACCAGGGTCACGACCTCCGTCCGTCCGCCAGATCGGGCGAGGCCGTACACGATGAGCGTGGCCAGCAGCCCGCCCAGGAAAGCAGCCACGGGCACGGTCCAGCTGCCCAGCGCCGCAATGCCGAACACGATGCAGGCGAACGCACCGATGGCGGCACCCGACGAGACACCGATGACGCCCGGCTCCGCCAATGGATTGCCAAACACGCCCTGCATCAGGGCGCCGGCGCAACCGAGGGCCGCCCCGACGAGTAGCGCCAGGAGGACGCGTGGGAAGCGCACCAGCCATAGCGCGTCGTCACCACGGGGCGCGGTGGGCATGGGCAGGATGTCGATGCCCAGCCGATGGAGGATGGAGCCCAGCACCTCGTTGGGCGGCACCTGTAGCTGGCCGATGCCCGCCGCGAGGAGGCATGCGATGACGAGCGCGACCACTAACCCGACGATGGTGAGCCGTCCGCGCCTGGTCACGCCCGGCTAGCCGCAGGGCTGGTAGACAGCCTTCGCCAGCGCTTCGATGGCGGCACCCGTGCGGGTACCGAAGTTGAGCAGCACCCCGTCATCCATATCGACGATACGCCGGTGCTCGCCGGCCGGTGTCTGGGCGATACCCGGCAATCTCAGCAAGCCGTCGATACCGCCGACCGACTTCAGGCTGTCGGAGAGGATGACGATCACATCCGGAGCAGCGCCGATGAGCGCCTCGCTGGTGATGGGCTTGAAGCCGCCGATACCCAGCTGCGCACCCGCATCGACCGCGCCGATGGACTCGATCATCGCGTCCGGACCGGCGCCCGATCCGGTGATGAGGTACACGCCTGCCGAGCCGCGGATGTACAGGAACGCGATGGACAGTGGTGTCTGGGGTGCGACCACGTTCCCCGTCGCGGCTGCTATCTGCTGCTCCGTGCGGGTGACCAGCTGGTCACCCGCGTCGGGCACGCCAAGGGCTGCCGCGATGGAGCGGATGTGGTCGCTGATGCCGTCCAGCGTCTGGAGTGACGGCAGCATCACGACCGGGATGCCAGAATCGCGCATCTGCTGCAGCACTTCCGGCGGGCCGATGCTGTCATCCGCCAGGATGACGCTCGGGTTCAGGGCGAGGATGGCCTCCGCCGACAGGTCAGTGCCCGCGGTGGTGACCAGCGGCAGGTCCTTGGCAGCGTCGAAAGTGGTCGCGATGTCACGGCCCACCACGTTCGGCCCCAGACCCAGGCTGAACACGATCTCGGCGATGGAGCCGTACAGGTTCACGGGCAGGATCCGGCTGACATCCGTGACGGTCACATCCCGGCCGTCTTCCGACTGGACCGTGACCGGCATCACCGGGACTGGCGTGGGTGTGATGGGGTCGATGCCGGCGGCGTCGACCCGGGCTGTCGAAGGTCCACAGTCCGCGCCCGGATCGACGAGCATGCCGGAACCCGCCGGACTGCTGGCAGGCACCGTGGCGGTCGCCGTCGGCGGCGCGATCACACCCGGGCTTGGTGGGGGGCCACTGAACGTGACGGGCACGATGACGTCCTGGGAGCGGTCATCGGACCGGTTGTGGTCGTTGCGGGTCACGACCGCACATGCGACGACCCGACAGTCGGTGGTGTCGTCCAGGGCCGCTTCCACCGTGAGCTGGGCGCTGAACGAGCCGCCGGGTCCGTAGGGCGTCGTCAGGCCCGTGGCGTAGATGGGCGGGTTGGATGAGATCCAGACGGTGCCACCACCCGATCCGGTCAGGTCGATGCCACCTCCGCAGGGGGTCGGCAGCGTGCCCGGCGATGGGATCACACAGAACGAGACGTAGACGCCCTTGCCGATGTCGTAGCCGCTGCCCGTGACGGATACGCTCGCCCCGGCTGGGTCCAGGTCAGTGACGGCCGAGACGGTGAGCGTCTGACCGCCCGCGCCCGTCGCGGACGTCTGCGCCTGAACGACCCGGCTCGTGACCAACAGGCCCGCGCCGACCGCCACCACCAGGGCGAGCGACAGCGCTCCGAGGACACGAGGCGTGACACGTCGACCGGAGAAAGCCTGGGACATCAGATGTGGATGATGATCAGGAACGGACGATGCCGCTGCCGCCGTGATCCAGACCGTCGAACATGGCGCCCGCCATACGGAAGCTCTCGCACGCCTCGTCCATGATCCGGAGCCGCTCGTCCTCCGTCCAGGGGGCGTCGTCGAGCAGTTGGCGATAGGCGTCCTTGAACGCCCGGCCGCTCGGGATCTCGTCGAATCGGTAGAAGCGCACGCCGGCGTCCGTCAGGCCGTACACGCGCTGGGCCGTCTTGCCGACGACCTTGCCGCCGGACAGGTCGCCCATGTAGCGGGTGTAGTGGTGCGCCAGGTAGCCACCCGGCCAGGTCTGCGACAGGGTCGTGATCCGGTCCGCGTGGGAGCGCGTGGCGCTGCTCGCCGTCAGCCCGGTACGCCAGTCGGCACCCATGAGCTCCGTGAGGTCGGCGTTCAGGGCCGCACGTCGGGATAGTCGGCGATCCAGGAATGGCCCGGCGACCGGGTCGTCACGCAGGACCGAGGCACCCGCCTCCAGTGCCTCGTAGATGAACCAGAGCTGTCCGGTCATGGCCGCGTACCCCTCGCGCGTCACCCTTCCATCGAGGAAGGCACCGATGAACGGCGACTGTTCGGTCCGCTCGTGGTCGGCGCGGGTGGCTTCCCGGATCCGAGCTGAGAATGGTTCGGCATGGATGTGCGGATCACGCACCTGAAGTGACAACGGGCTCACTTTCCTCTGTGGCAATTCCGTCTCCTGCGACCTGATGATACACCGCCAGTGCGCAGGGCTCAGGCGCGCCTGAAATATCAGGACAAGGTAGCCTGTGCGCATCGCGCGGTCACGGCTCAGACGCCAGCGCCGCCATCGACAGGCGCACGAGCGGAGGTCCAGCCAGATGCGTGGTTCCCAGTCTCATACAACGAGCTGCAGGAAAGCGAGGCGCTGGACTGCGCTTGGCGCCGCCGTGCTGGCCCTTGTGGCGTTGGGTGGCCCCGTCGCGGCAGCCGGTCCATCCGTGACCGTCGAGCCCAACGGGCCACTGCCCGCAGGCGCGCAGACCGTGACGGTCACCGGATCCGGCTTCGACCCGGTGGGCAATCGCGGCAATGGTGTCTACGTGGTCTTTGGACCGATCACCCCGGCCCCTGGCTACTACCTGGACCCCAGCGTCTACGCCGCGTTCAAGTGGGTACACGTCACCGGTCAGGCCTCGGGTGCGGAGGCACCGCTCGCAGCGGATGGCTCCTTCTCCACGACCCTGGATGTCACCTCCACCTTCACCAACCCGGTGGGTCCGGTCGACTGCGTCGTCGTCGCGTGTGCGGTCATCACGTTTGGCGCCCATGGATCACAGGATCGGAGTCAGGACACCTGCACCGCGGTGACGTTCGTGGCAGGCGCGACGAATCCGTCGGTGACCCCAGCCGCGAGCGGCGCACCGGATGTCCCCTCACTGGCACCAGCAACGCCCGTGCCATCGACTCCACCAGCATCCGCGGCTCCGAGCGTCTCGGCGTCGACGGACCCGTGCACCGCCCTGACGAGCGCCAGCGCCCCCTGACCGAATGTCGTCCAGCGGTCGCGCCGCAGCAGCTGGACCGCCTGGGGCCAGAAATTGAGGCGACCCCGCCGAAGCGGGGTCGCCTGCACTGTCCCGGCTAACCGAACCTTGCGGCCCGGTCGTCTGCCACGTTGCAAGGGCATCTATCACGCCGGCTGCACCGGCTACCCTAACCCAACCTACCCATGACCTTGCACCTGGGGCAGTCATGCTGACCAGCAGCACTCGCCGAATACTACCCGAGGCCACCCGCCGACTCAACCCCCCTTTGACGCTTGGCGGTTAACTTTCCGTAACGTTGCCACACGGCGCGACCGGTTACCTCAGGCGGGCGAGATCACGGTCGGCGCGGAGGACGCTGGTGACGGCATCGCGGTCCGTGCCGGCGTCGCCTTGGGTGTAGGCACGAGAGTCGGGACAAGGGTCGCGGTGGGCACCGGCGTGGGCACCGGCGTTGGCGTGGGCACCGGCGTTGGCGAGGGCGTGGGCACCGGCGTTGGCGTGGGCACCGGCGTTGGCGAGGGTGAGGGCGTGGGCACCGGCGTTGGCGAGGGTGAGGGCGTGGGCACCGGCGTTGGCGTGGGCGGTGGCGCCGCCTGGATAGTGACCGACGTCATGACCACCGGGTCGAGCGCCGCGTTCCGGGGCTCACCGCTGTTGGGCATTGCCGCGATCTGGTCCACGACGTCCATGCCGGAGATCACGTCACCGAAGATGACGTAGGTCCGAAACCGTTCCAGTGCCATGCGGGCACCGTCGTCGAGGACGATGAAGAACTGGGACCCCTGCGAGTCGGGGGCCTGGGTACGTGCCATGGCCACCACGCCCCGCTGGTACTCGCCGACGACCGTCTCATCCTTGATGGTGTATCCCGGGCCACCCATGCCGTCGCCCATGGGGTCGCCCCCCTGGATCACGAACCCGGGCACGATCCGGTGGAATGTGGTGCCGTTGTAGAAGCCGGCCGCGGCCAGCCCCGCGAAGTTGCGGGCTGCGACGGGCGCCGACTCGTTGTACAGCTCGATGACGATGTCGCCCAGCGCCGTTGTGATGGTCGCAGTGGTGCCATCGCCGGCAGGGGCGGCGAGGGGCACAGCCATGGGCGTCGCGTCGGGCGGCCGGACGCTCGGCCGTGGTACCGGCGTCGGTATCGGCGATGGCGTGGGAGTGCTGCTACCACAGGCGGCCAGCAGTAGCGCCACTGCGCCAAGGCTCAAGAGTCGTCGCATGGAACCTCCGTGGAGATCGAACGGGTGATGTGGGTCACGGAGTCACGCCGCAGCGCGCGTGGCGCTGACGAAGTCGATGGCGCCCGTGAACAGGGCTTCGCCCACGATGACGCCCGAAACGCCGTTCGCGGCCAACCCGACGAGTGATCCGACAGATGTGACGCCGCCGGCGACCAACAGGTCGATACCCAGCCGGGACAGTCGTGCGAGCGCGTCCAGGTCGGGGGCCTTGCCGCCGTGGGACAGCACGAAGCGCCGGACGCCTGCCGCCGCGAGCTCTGCCACCACCTCGTCCAGGGTCGGCGGCAGGAAGCGCTTCCAGGGATAGTCGCGCAGCCGTTCGGGGCGCCCATCCAGGCCGACGGCCAGCCAGTCACCGGCGACGGCGAGACAGGCGTCCAGCCGGGCACGATTCTCGACCACGGCCCACAGGGGCACCACGACGCGTGTCGCACCTGCCGCGAAACACAACTCGACCTGGTCCGGCCCATCCACGCCACCCGCGACCTGGAGCGGCACCGCCACCGCACGTGCGACCTCCGCGATGGCCGAGAGGCTCACCGGCTGGCCGGCCTTGGCGCCATCCAGGTCGACAAGGTGGATGACAGGCGCACCCGACTCGACGAACGCCCGCGCGATGCGCTCGGGTCGGTCCGTGGGTGACCCCTGACCGGCACCCGCGCCCGGCCACCAGACGAGTCGCGACCGACCTCCCTGGATGTCGATGCTGGGGATGACCTGCATCAGGCGGCAGGACCCGGACGGAAGGGACCGCCACCTTCGCCCGCAAGGAGGCGTCGGTGGAAGCTCACCGGGATGCTGCCCGACCACATCAGCGCGTCGTGGAAGTCGCGCAGGGAGAAGGCATCGCCCAGGCGCTGACGCTCGTCTTCCCGCAGCCGCAGGATGAGGACCTTGCCCAGCAGGTAGCTCAGCTGGTAGGTCGGTGTGGACGTGTAGCGATGGACCTCCGCCGCAGCGTTCGGTCGCTCGAAGCCCGTCTGGTCGATGAGGAAGTCGATGGCGTCGTCGACTCCGATCTCGCCTCGGTGGAGTTGGATGTCCAGGATGATCCGGCATGCGCGCCAGATGGCGTCTGTGGCCAGCATCATGCGATGGGCCGGCGTGGCGTCGAAGCCGTGCTCGCGCATGAGCTGCTCGCTGTACATGCCCCAGCCCTCGACGAACTCGGGCGCCTCGATGAGCAATCGCGTGATGGTCGGGCGCTCCAGCGCTGCGGACAGCTGCAGGTGGTGGCCGGGATAGGCCTCGTGGATGCTGGTGTTGGAGATCGACGCGCGGTTGTGCTCCAGCATCGCGCCCGGGTCGTCGTCCACGGACGGGGTCACGATGTAGATACCCTTGCGCGGCTGATCGAATGCCGCGGGCGCGAAGTACGCCGCGAAGGGTGTCACCTGGCGCAGGTACTCGGGGGTCGGAACCACGTCCAGGGGCGCGTTCGCGGGCAGTGTCACCAAGCCCTCGGACTCGATGAACGAGCGCGCCCGGTCCATCACCGTGCGGTATTCCAGGAGCGCCGCGTCGAAGTCAGTCGGGTGATCTGCCTTGACCCGCACCAGGACGTCCGACTCGGATGCCTCTGGGTCGATCTCGGCGGCGGCTGCCGCACGGGCAGCCCGATGGAGTGCCAGCTGCTCGTGGCCGATGGCCAGGATCTCGTCCGTGGTCAGGCCGTCGAACGCGCGCAGGGCGACGAGCTCGTCGAGATGCTCGCGTCCCAGGGCGAAGTCGTCGCCCGCCTCCGGCAGCTGCTCGTTGATCCACTCGCCGTATCCTGCGAGGGCGTCCCGGGCACCATCGGCGGCCAGTGCCAGGCGGGTCTGCCGCGCGTCGTCGGCGCCGAATGTGCTCATGCCAGCGGCCACGATCACGTCCAGGAAGCCAGGCAGGCTCTCGACCGCGTCCAGCTCCAGCTGCAGCCACAGGGCGACCGTGTCGTGGCCGAGACGATCACGGACCTGGATCAGGGCCAGCGGCGCCGCCTCGAGGCGTGCCGCGATGGTGGTCAGCCGGTCGGAGAGGGGTGCGAAGTCACGCACGAACAGCAGGAACACGGCATCGCCGATCTCCTCGCCCGCCGTCACCCGCCGCTCCCACAGCCGATGGACCTCGCCGTCGAACAGCGCCCGTCGTGCGCTGAGCATCGCCAGCTCGCGCTCCAGGCGATTGGGCTCGGACAAGCCGGTCGGGTCGAGCGCCTCCAGGTCCGCGAGGTAGTGGCGCTCGAGCTGGATGAGTTCCAGGCGTCCGGCCCGCGACATGTCGCCAAGCCGTTCGTCCTGGTCGTGGATACCAAGGTAGGTCGCGAGCACGGGTTCCCGTTCGAGCAGCACATCGAGGTGCGTCCGGACGAGGCCCGCGAACTGGTGGTCCGTCTCGGTGACGAGGACGGGCACGGCGATGCCGTCGAGCTGATCGGTCACGGGACTCCTTGATCGCCTGGCGTGGTCAGGCGTAGGTGGGGGATGCGACCGTCGCACCCAGGACCCGGGCAGCGACCGAGATGGTGCGCTTCACATGCGTTGCGTCGATGCCGTAGTGGGTCACGGCCCGTAGGTAGCCATGGGGGTAGGGGACCATGAGCACGCCTTCGCGCGCCATGCCGTCCAGGAATGCGGCACGGTCTGCGACCCGGAACATCACGAAGTCGGTGCGCACCCGCTCGGGGTCCAGGTCCCGGATGCCCGGGATGCTGACCAGGCCGTCCGCCAGCTGGCGCGCTGTCATGTGGTCTTCCGCGAGGCGCTCGATCATGCCCGCCGAGCCGTCCTGGAGCGCGATGAGGCCGGGTGCCGCGAGCACGCCGACCTGGCGCAGGCCGCCGCCCAGCAGCTTGCGTGCCCGACGCGCTCGCCAGATGAAGTCACGCGACCCGACCACGACGGAGCCGATGGGGCAGGCGAGGCCCTTGGACAGGCAGAAGGTGACCGAGTCCGCAGGCGCCACGAGATCGCGTGCCGAGACGCCCAGCGCGATGGCGGCGTTGAACAGGCGTGCGCCATCGATGTGCAGCGGCACGCCCCGCTCGTGTGCGATGCGGCCGATCTCGGCGGTGTATGCGATGTCGAGCGGCTGGCCCATCGAATGGGCGTGGGTGTTCTCGAGCGTGATGAGGGCCGTGATGGGTTCGTGTGCATCGGTGGGGTCGCGGAATGCCTCACGGACCGCGTCGGGATCCATGCGTCCATCGACGACGGCCGGGATGGCGCGCACGGACGCCCCCACCACGACCGCGTGGCCGGCCGCCTCGTCGAGCACGATGTGGGAGTCGGTCTCGGCGATGATCTCGCCACCGCGTGGCACGTGCGCCATCTGGCTCACGAGGTTGCCCATGGTGCCGCTGGTCACGAACAGGCCGGCTTCCTTGCCCAGCAGCTCGGCTGCGCGAGCCTCCAGCTCGATGACCGTCGGATCGTCCTCGAACACATCGTCGCCGACCGCGGCGCCGGCCATCGCCCGGCGCATGGCCGGCGTTGGATGCGTAACGGTGTCGGAACGGAGGTCGATGAGGTCGGGCATGGGCATCGGAGGATAGCGTGACTTCCTGATACACTCCGCGTTCGCCGCAGCGGACCCGTGGTGTAGCGGCCCAACATGCCAGCCTGTCACGCTGGAGATCGCCGGTTCGAATCCGGTCGGGTCCGCCAATTCGCCGCTCCCTGCAGCACCGTTCGGCGCTCGTGGTGGATCGCGATGGTGGCGCCCGCCTGCATCCGAGCAACACCGAAAGCTGCATGACCCCCGCCGATCCGCTCGACACGTCTGCCGTCCGATCGACACCGCGGCCCCCGGATCCGGAGGCGCCGCAGCCTCGTCGGTCGCTGGATACCTCGCGACTCGTGGTCCTCGGCTTCGCGCTGCTGTTCGCGATCGGCACCCTCGGGTTCCTGGCCAGCGTCCTGAATCACAACGAGACCGTGGCGGCCCCATCGCCGTCCGCCAGTGCCCCCGAGGCCGCGGGCGCGGGCGCCGCCGTACTTGGTGAAGCCACACAGGACGAGCAGTTCCAGCAGGCATCAGGATCGCCGGAAGTCCCCGGGAGCCCGTTGCCGAGTGTGGCGCCGGCCGTGTCGCCGCTGCCCAGCGCGTGCCCCGATGTCCCGATCGAGTCGCCCGCGGCATCGCCGGCCGCCTCGGCACTTCCGGCCCCCACCGCGTTGCCGGTATCGTCCGCGTTCCTGGCTCCCACGGCGTCCATGGCTCCCACAGCGTCCATGGCTCCCACAGCTTCCGTGGGCCCCGTGCCTTCATGCCCCCCGACCCCCGCCACGAGCGTGCGCCGGATGCCCTTCGTGCCCGTCATCCGCTACTGGGAGACCACGGAGTCCATCTCGACGGCCGACCTCAAGCAGGCGTTGCGCGGCAAGTCATCCGACTGGTCCCGGGTGATGATCAGCGCCGGTGACCGGGGTGCCATCGCGGCCGCGCTGGACATCACCATCGATGCCACCGTCCGTGACGGCTCCCCGGAGGCCATCATCGCGGCCGTCAAGCAGGGCAAGACACTTGGCTTGCTGCGAGCCTCGGATGTCGAGCCGTCGGTCCGGGCGCTGGCCATCGACGGCCGTGACCTGTTCGGCAATGACCGGGTGGCCAGGATCGGCCGCTGGCCGCTGGTCGCGGACGTCGAAGCGACGGACGAGGGCGCCTGGGACCAGGATGCGACGTGGACCATGGTGGCTGGCGGCGACAGCTTCACCGATCGGGGCGTGTACGAACGCGTCGTGAATCGCAAGAAGGGCGTCGACTACCCCTTCGACGGCGGCACCGCGCGCGTGACCGGGCATGTCATCTGCCGCGCCTGTCCGCGCGCCAACGGCAACTCCATCCCGACCTATACCCTGGCCGGTCCCAAGGGCATCTTCCGGGCCCTCGTCAAGGATGCGGACCTGGCCCTCGCGAACCATGAGCAGCCGACGCCCACCAACTGGACATTCCACCTCCAGGGGACGAGCTTCAGTGGCAAGCCGGAGCTGACGGAGATCTTCACGCGTGCCGGCATCGACTGGATGTCGCTCGCCAACAACCACATCCGCGACTACGGCTCGACGGGTGTCGCGAACACGCTCAAGACCCTCGACAAGTACGGCATCAAGCACACGGGTGCGGGCAAGAACAAGCGTCAGGCGGCCAAGCCCAGCTACCTCAAGGTCAAGGGCCAGACCGTAGGCATCGTCGCCTGTGTCGCCGTGGCACCCGCCTCCTGGGCGGGTGAGAACAGTGCCGGGGGCCTGCCGTGCAAGTCCAAGGAGACCGTTTCGGCGATCGAGGAGGCCCGTGAGAAGGCGGACATCCTCATCGTCTTTCCCCATTGGGGCGTGGAGTACACCCGAGCGCGCCTGGCCAGCCAGGAGCGACTCGCCCAGCGCTGGGCGGACATGGGCGTCGACCTCGTCCTGGGAGCGCATTCGCATGTCCCGGGCGGCATCGGGGACATCGACGGGACGCCAGTCTTCTACTCCCTGGGCAACTTCATCTTCGATCAGAACTGGTCCACCAACACCACCGAGAGCGTGTTGCTGGAGATGACGTGGGACGGCAAGAAACTGGTCCAGGCGCGACTGCACCCGTTCCTGACCGTTGATCAGGCTCAGCCGAACCTCCTGAACCCGCGCACCGACGATGGCAAGGCGCTCCTCAAGGCCATCAGGAACGCGTCCAAGGCAATCAGCGACTGGTAGCCCGGCCGGCGCGCCTAGCCCGGGCGGCGCACCACGCGCGCCCGCCGCTCGTCAGCCCTCGGACGGGAGGCCTGCGAACAGGTCCTCCTCCGGGATACGGATGGGCACCCGCGACTCGCTGAGCGTGAAGTCCTCGTTGGGCATGAACTGGCGCCAGTCGTCCGCGCTGAGCGCCATGAAGAAATGGTCCGCGGCGAGCTGGGTCACGTGCTCCCGGAGCGCCGCCTGCTTGGCCTCGATGACCTCGCTCACAGCAACTGACGTCGTCTTGGGACCGGTCGCCGCGGCCATCTTCGCGAACAGGGCCTCGCGTGCCATCTTCTGGTCCTCTGGCTCGTCCTCCGGCGGCGTCAGCCAGCTCTGGACGCCTCGCTCCTGCAGCAGCTGTGCCAGCTCCATCCGCCGGGACATGTCGAACACGGACTCGTAGCGCTTGAGCGGCTGCCACGGCTCCAGGCCGTTGGCGATCTGCTCCGGGTACCAGGCGGAATCGCCGGCCCGCTCGAACGCGAGCACCGCGACCTGCGCCGCCCGGATGTGGTCGGGGTGACCGTAACCACCGAAGGCGTTGTAGCCCACGATCACCTGGGGGCGCGTCTCCCGCACGATGCGCACCAGGCGGCCGGCAGCATCGTCCAGGTCTGCGGTCCAGAAGTTGCCCGGCAACTCGTTCTCGGGCGAGCCCATCATCCCTGAGTCGACGTACAGCAGCCGTCGTGAGTCGATCGGCCCCAGCCGTTCCAAGGCCCGGCGCAGCTCCTCGTCGCGGAGTTCGCGCAGACGGGCATGGTTCTCCGGCGTGTCCAGCTCGGGCATCACGATCTCGCCGTGCTCGCCGCCGGTACACGTGACGCAGATCACCCGATGCCCGGCGCGGCTGTAGCGCGCCATGACCCCGCCGGTGGCGATGGTCTCGTCGTCAGGATGGGCGTGGACGGTCATCAGGGAGTGAACGGACGGCATGCGAGGCATGGTAGCCCGGTCGTGTCGGGTACCGTGTCCGACCATGACCGCCGGATCCGGACCGCTCGAAGGCCTCGTCGTGTGCGACCTGTCCACGGTCCTGGCCGGACCGTACTGCTCGATGCTGCTGGGCGACCTGGGCGCGGACGTCATCAAGGTCGAGCCGCTCGAAGGCGATCCGACGCGGCGCTACGGGCCGCCATTCGTGCCGCCACTGGAACCGACCGCCGACCCGGATCCGTCGCGTCCGCCGGGTGAGTCCGGCTACTACCTGTCGGTCAACCGCAACAAGCGCGACATGCGCCTGGATATCGCTACGGTCGCGGGGCGCCAGGTCGTGGAGCGGCTGCTGGCGACCAGCGACGTGCTCATCGAGAACTTCCGACCGGGCTCGCTGGCACGGCTCGGCTTCGACGATGCCCGGCTGGAGTCGATCAATGCGCGCCTGGTCCGGCTATCCATCACGGGCTTCGGGCCGACCGGCCCGGACAGCCATCGACCGGGCTTCGACTTCATCATCCAGGCGGTCTCGGGGTTGATGTCCATCACCGGCATGCCCGACGCCGAAGGTGGCGGCCCGACCAAGGTGGGCGTGGCCATCGCGGACCTGACCACCGGCATGCTGGGTGCCGTGGCCATCCTGGCCGCACTCCGCTGGCGCGATGGGGACGGCAGCGGCAACGGATCGGGTCGTGGCCAGCGCATCGATTCGTCCCTGCTGGGGTCCGTCATCTCGTGGTCCATCAACCAGGGCACGAATCACCTCATCGGTGGCGACGTGCCCACGCGGCTGGGCAACCAGCACCCCAACATCAC
>Ga0105047_10012452_pt1 | contig 13684 bp, 13 predicted proteins | sample MAT04_FD_78384 | JGI IMG/M metagenome (GOLD analysis project Ga0105047, IMG submission 78384) | Freshwater microbial communities from Lake Fryxell liftoff mats and glacier meltwater in Antarctica - MAT-04 (megahit assembly) | ecosystem: Environmental > Aquatic > Freshwater > Ice > Liftoff...
CCTGGAGCGGCTCGTGCTCTCGGTCATCACCCACAACGACAACGCTGCTCGGCTGTACGAGCACCTCGGATTCACCCGCGCCGTCGAGCGCGACTGGTCGCCGGTACCGGGAGTCGATCTGCTCGTGTGGGAGAAGGCCCTGTGACCGCCGACGTCGACCCCGCCAGTGCGGGCAGCGGTGACCGGGGCGGCGCGGACGACCCCATCGTGTGGTGTGACCGATGCGGTGGCTCGCTGGCCGAGCGCGAGCACACCGAATGCGCGGAGTTCCGCGCCCTCGAACCGCCGCGCTACTGCTCACGCTGCCGACGTCGCATGGTGGTGCAGGTGCTGCCGGCCGGATGGTCGGCTCGGTGCAGCGCCCACGGCCCCACCTCGTAAACGTCACTTCACCTCGGCCATAGCGGAGGTGAAGTGACGTTTACGAGGTGAGGTCGACCTACTGGTAGGTGGGATCCAGCCAGGGACCGATCGAGCGCGAGCGAACCGGCTGCAGCAACCGCGGTTCCGACGCAAGCGGGAAGCCCTCACCCCAGTTGACGGGGTCGCCCTTCATCTCGACGGAGGCGTTGTCTGTGTACCAGTCGACGAGGTCGCCATCGCATCGCATGAGCCAGGTGCAGCCGGTGTCGAGGGCGGAGGTGAAGTCGCCGTGACGGATCAGTGCCGGGCGGAAGAAGTAGGTGCCTTCCCACATCTCGCCGTAGTTGTATTCGAACCCGCCGTCGAGGCAGTAGGCCTCTTCGTAGCAGGGGTGGTGCGCCAACGGGTGCTCCACCCAGCCGGGCTTGGCCTGGATGAGGCGCGTGTAGAAGCCGGTCTTCTCGTCGCGGTGCAGCATCTTGATCGACAGGCCAGGTACGGGGACGCCACCGAGGTCGAAACGCATCGGGCTTCCACCGGGGCCGGCGCCGGGTGCCACCGGGATCCACGGCATGGCCGAGGTGCTCACGACCGTCAGCTGCTGATCGGGCCGCACGCCTGAGGTTGACTGGTCGGCGATGTCGAAGCCCCAGTCGCCGTACTCGCGGAAGAACAGGATCTCGGTGCCGGCCTTGACCTTGATCTCGGGCGTCCACACTCCGGTGGGAGCCATCCAGTAGTCGCCCGGGCCCAGGAGCTGATCGCCGAGCTGAACCTGCCCCTTTTCGACCCACCACTCGGTCTCGGCATGGTGCACTCCGGCCGGGCGTCCCCAGTCGCTGGTGAACACGATCTTGGCCGAGGCCGAACCGTCCTCCTCGTCGTAGGACAGGTTCTTCTGCTTGGCCGTGCCCTCGGCATGCACGAACTCGGCCAGGTGCCAGATGTAGTCCCGCTGATCCACAATCTCTACGTGAGCCCGCACGACGCCTCCACAAGTGGTTTCTAAATGTCTGACATTTACTCTAACTCATGAATTTCCCTTCGGCAATCCAGGGGGCCAGGCCGCACTTCGAGGGCGCACGGACGATTTCTGCTGAGCTCAATCCACGCTTTCCAGGTTGCGGGCGCGGCGAACCCGGATGGCGTGGCCGGCGGTGGCGAGGGCGAATCCGAGGGCAAAAATAATGGTGGTCACGACGAGGTAGCCGATGGTCTCGCTCAACCAGTTCCAGTTCGGGTCCGAGAGGTCGCCGAACGCCTCCGTTGCCCCACGGGTGGCCTCGAGGACCAACTGCGCGGTCTGGAAGGTGAAGAGGTAGGTGAAAGCCAGGCCGAAGGCCACGTACGTCGCCAGCCGGCTGCGCAGCAGCATCCCGAGCGGGAACGCCGCGATCGAAGCAAGAAGGATGAACATGGTGTTCTCGATTCCGTGAGGTAGTTGGGAGGGCGCTCCCAACCCTGCGGTGGCGCCGCTGTCCAGTCATCCGTGCGACCGCTTGCCGCTCCCGCGGATCATCCGTACGTGCAAGCACGTAGGCAGGACGGCCACGGACGCGCGAGACTGTGGCCGTGCATCCCCGGCTGACGTTGGCGCTCCTCACGGCGCTGACGGCCGTCTACGTCGTGTCCGCGGCGATCCTGGTCGTCGCCGCTCGGCCGGAGCCGGCCGAAGTCGCTGGACGGGCGGCGCAAGCAGCGGTGGCAGGGACCGGCCTCGTGCTGGCGTGGCTGATCGCCCGGCGCGTGGTGACCAGCCAGGTACCCCCGGCACTGGCGAGCATCTCCGCTCTCGCCGTTCTGGTCCCGGTCGTTGAGGGCTGGGGCCGCTCTGCCGCCTCCGCCGATCCCTGGCCGGCAGCAGGCCTCGCCGAGCCGCTGGTACTCGCGATCTGGCCGTGGCAACTGCTCGGGTTTGTGCTTCTGCTGCTGGTGTTCCCCGCCGAGCCGCTGAAGCGGCCGGCGGCTGTCCGCGCTCTGGCTGCCATCGCGGCGGCACTGGTCCTGGTCCTCGTCGGCAACTGGGGCACAGAGACCAACGGTGAGTTCGCCGGGTGGCGGGTCCCGGTGGTGGTCTTGGGCCTGGCGGCACTGGTCGCAGCGGTGCTGCTGGCCACCTTCGACCTGGTCCGCCGCTCGCGTCGTGCCGGCCCCACCGGGCGGCAGCAGGCGCGCTGGCTGATGCTGGCCACAGGCACCGTGGTCCTGTTGATGGTGGGCAGTTGGTTGACCGTCCCGCAGCTAGTCCCGGCCGACGTCGGGTACGCCGCTTTCCTGGTGGCGATCTACGTCCTGGTGCCGGCGGCGGTCGCGGTCGCGGTCATCCGGCACGACCTGCTCGACATCGACCGACTGCTCAGTGACACGGTCGCCGTCGTTGCCACCTCCCTGGTGGCCGCACTGATCTGGGCGGGCACGGTGGTCGTGGTGCAGGGCGTCGTACGTGACGCCGCCGGATTCGAGACCGGGGCAGCCGCCTTCGCCACGGCACTGGTGCTGGTGCCGGCTTACCGCTGGGCGCACCGGTGGAGCGCGGCGGTCTTCGACCGCGAGCGCACCGTGCTCCTCGCCGCCGCCCGAGACTTCGCCGCGGACGTGCACCAGGGATCCCGGGAACCCGAGGAGGTGGAGGAGGTGCTGCGCCAGCTGCATCGCGACCCAGGCCTCCGGGTCGGGCTCGCCGTTCCGGGGCAGTCCGGCTTCGTCGACCCGTCCGGTGCGCCCGTCGACGTCCGGCCGGACGCGGTGCTGCGTGCGGGCGACTCGGTGATCGGTGCGGTCGAGCTGACACGTCCGAGCACGCGTCAGCGCCGGCTGGCGCAGGAGACCGCGAAAGCCTGCTGGAGCGCTTTCGAGAGCGCCCGGCTGCGGGTGGGCCTGCGGGCCGCGCTCGTCGAGGTGGCGCAGAGCAGAACCCGCTTGGAGGTGGCGGCCTCCGACGAGCGCAGGAGGCTCGAACGCGACCTGCACGACGGGGCCCAGCAGGCGTTGGTCGCCATCGGCATGCGGTTGCGGTCGGCCCAGTCCGGCCTATCCACCGGCTCGACCGAGCACGCTCACGTCGAGACCGCGATCGGTCAGCTCGGCGAGACCGTGGCAGAGCTGCGCCGAATCTCTCAAGGCGTCAGGCCGGCCCGGCTGGACGACGGCCTCGGGCCGGCCCTAGAAGCTCTGCGGGTCTCGACGCCAGTGCCGCTGACTCTGCGCGTCGATCCCGCCATCGACCAGGAGTCGCTCGCGGAGACCGTGGCGCAGGCGGCGTACTTCGTGGTCGCCGAGGCGGTCGCGAACGCGCTCAAGCACGCTCACGCCAGCGCCATCAGCGTCGAGGTCGACCGCGACGACGGTGTGCAGGTTCAGGTCACCGACGACGGCGTTGGCGGTGTCGACCCGCGCGAGGGATTGGTCGCGCTGCGGGACCGGGTGGCCTCGGTCGGGGGCACACTCGAGGTGGAGAGTCCGCCCGGAGGCGGAACCCGGGTGAGGGCGGTGCTCTGATGGACGTTGTGGTGGCCGAGGACAGCGTGCTGTTCCGCGAAGGCCTGGAGCGGATCCTGCGAGAAGCCGGCCATCAGGTCCGCGTCGTGCCCGACGGGGACGAGTTGATCGCAGAGGTTGGCCGGTCGCGGCCCGACCTGGTGATCACCGACATCCGGATGCCCACTGGGCTGCACGGAGACGGGGCCAGGGTCGCCTCCACGCTGCGGTCCGAGAACCCGACCCTGCCGGTGGTGCTCCTCTCCCAGCACGTCGAGCTCCGGCACTGCACCCACCTGCTGGGGCAGCCCGGGTTCGGTTACCTGCTCAAGGATCGGGTGCTTGCGCTCGATGAGTTCCTGGCCGCACTGGAATCAGTGGCGGCCGGGGGTACAGCGGTCGACCCGACGGTGGTCCGGTCGCTCGTTGCGGACTCGGCGCGGGCGTCCCGACTGGACGCGTTGAGTGCTCGCGAACGGCAGGTGCTCGCACTCGCGGCCGAGGGCCACACCAACGCCCGGATCGCCGCAGAGCTGGGGTGTGCCGAACGCACAGCGGAGAGTCACATGCGCTCGGTGTTCCAGAAGCTGGACCTGCTCGACGACGGTCTGACGCACCGGCGGGTACTAGCGGTTCTCGCCTTCCTCACGACCAATTGACCTGGCGCAGGTCAGGAGGTGCGCGCGATGGCGATGCTGGCAGTCGAAGCTGCCGCTGTTAGGCGACGAGGCCGAGGCGCCGCAGCTCGACCGTGAGGTCGTGCGGCGAGCTCGAGGCCATCATCGCGGCATCGAGCGAGACCACGCCGTCGCGGATCAGTCCCACGAGGTGCTGGTCGAAGGTCTGCATCCCGTAGAACCCGCCCTCCTGGATCAGCTGCGTGATGTCGGCGGTCTTCTCGGGGTCGGTGATGGCGTCGGAGATGCGGCCGGTGTTGACGCAGATCTCCATCGAGACGCACCGCCCCAAGCCGTCGGCGCGAGGCACGAGGCGCTGGCAGATGATGCCGCGGAGCGCGCCGGCGAGCGAAAGCCGCACCTGCGTCTGCTCGTGCGGAGGGAAGAAGTCGATGATGCGGTTGATGGTCTCGGCCGCGTCTGTCGTGTGGAGTGTCGACATGACGAAGTGGCCGGTCTCAGCAGCAGCAAGGGCCGCCTTCACCGTCTCCATGTCGCGCATCTCGCCCACGAGAATCACGTCCGGGTCCTGGCGCATGGCCGCACGCAGCGCGACCGAGAAGTCCTCAGTGTCGACGCGCACCTCGCGCTGGTTGATCATTGCGAGCTTGTCGTGATGCAGAACCTCGATCGGGTCCTCGATCGTCACGATGTGAACCTCGCGGTTCTCGTTGATGTGATCGACCATTCCGGCAAGCGTGGTGGTCTTGCCGGAACCGGTGGGACCGGTCACGAGTACGAGCCCGCGAGGCTCAAGCGCGAGCGCCTCAAGAACGGGGGGCAGGCCCAGGTCGACCAGCGGGATCGCGCCCACGCTCACGCGACGGAACACCAGGCCGGCCGAGCCACGGCTGCGGAAGGCGTTCACACGGAAGCGGCCAAGGCCGGGAAGCGAATAGGCGAAGTCAGCCTCGTTGCTCTTGCGGAACTCCTCGATCAGGTCGCCTCGCAGCACCTGCTGGACCATGCCCTCGGTGTCGGCCGGCGTCAGATCGGGCGCCTGAAGACGTCGTAGGCGGCCATCGATGCGGACCCGCGGCGGCGAACCCGTCTTGCAGTGCAGGTCCGACCCGCCGCTCTCCACTAGGGCGCGCAGGAACGGCTCGATCGATTGAGTCGGGTTCCCTGTCACACCTCAAGGGTCGGCAGGTCATGGGCCAGGCTTAACCACCAAAGGGACACGAAACGACCAAGGCCGCCGGACGCCCGAAATGAGCGCTTTCGCCAGGTCAGTCGATGACGACGACGATGTCGCCTTCCTGGACGACGTCGCCCTCCTGGACGTGGACGGCGCTCACGGTGCCGCCGAACTCGACGAGCATGGGGATCTCCATCTTCATCGACTCCAGCAGTACCACCATGTCGCCCGGTTCGACCACGTCGCCCACGGCGACGACCACGCGCGCGATGTTGGCCACCAGCTCGGCTCGTACCTGCTCCGCCACCGGGCACCCCATCCGTGCGATCGACGCAGAACTGATGCCGTCTGCGCTCGATCCGAATCCAACCACGCCCGATGGGCGAGCGGTCAGATCGCGAACGAGGTGTTGCGCTCGACGATGCGCGAGAGGGTCTCGACGACCTTGGGGTCGTAGTCGTACGCCATCCCTAGCCGCAGCCGTTCGAGCGCGTCGTAGCGGCGACCGCTCTCGACCGAACCGCCGACAAGGTCGTCAAAAGCGTTCACGGCGCGGATGATGCGGCTTCCCAGCGGAATGGTGACGTCCACGGCCTCATGCGGGCGACGGTAGGGATCGGCGATGTGGCGCACGATCATGGCGACGTCGTCGAGCACGCCTGTTTGCACGATGACATCTGCGCCCTTCTCCGCGATTTGTCGCTGCTCGTACGGCGCAGCCACCACCGTGGCGCCACCCGGGATCGGTGAGTCCAACGAGAGCTGCCCGATGTCGTGCATGAGGGCTGCGTACTCCAGGTCGAGGAGTTCACGTTCACCCATTCCCATCTCACGGCCCACAGCCAACGAGATATCGCACACACGTCGCGCGTGACCGGTCTCGGTGTAGCCGCCTACCTCAGTGACCCGGGAGAGCGCACGGATGGTTTGGCGGTAGGTGGCGCGGATCGTTGCGTAGCGCTTGAAGGCCACCTGCACGAGCACCATCTGGAAGGCGAAGACCGGCAACGCCCAGATCGCCATCGCACTCGTGCTCAGCGCGATCATCACGGCAGTAGCGGCGACGGCGGCGTTCAGTCCGACGCCGGCGGCGAGTTCGTCACCAAGGGTGCGACCGAAAGGCGCGCGGGTTCGCGCAGCGCGCACGACCGATGCGAGCGAGGCGTCCACGAGTAAGGCCAGCGCGCAAACCGTCAGCATGAGAAGCGCGATCTCCCACGCCGGGTAGTTGCGGTCCTTGATCAGATCCCACACCGGACGGAAGGCGCAGGCCGCAATGCCCACCGAGAGCACCTGCCGCGCCACGAGGTCGAGCGCGGGCAGGCGACTGGCCACCAGATGGGGAAGCATGCCGACGAGCATGGCTGCCGCCGTCACGCTGACGACCTGATACGTGTGATGGGTTGCGGCCACACCGCCGAACGAGGGCAGCACTGCATATGCCAGGGCTCCCGACGTGGCCACGGGCCACGCCTCACGGTCACCAGGGAGGCGCAACCGCAGGAAGGCGCCACCGGCGATGAACACACCGAAGGCCAGAGCGATTCCTGGTTGCTCGATGCCGAAGATGGCGTTGGCGCAGAAGGCGCTCACACCGACGAGCAAGGCCGCGACGGCCAGCATCGCCGACGCGGTCAGACCCGGGTCGGTGGCGCGGCGCTCAGGCGTGGAGAGTCCGGCAGCGGTAAGGGTCATCGGCCGACCGCCCCGCTGGTTCGCATGGCAATCATCGGATCGTCGTCGTCGTAGGCGACCACACCGCTCTGAGCCGAGATCTCCTCGGCCGTCGGCGGCGTCGCGGCTTGCCAACCCTCGCGATGGACGGCGCCGATCAGGGCATCGACCATCGTCGGGTCGAACTGTGTGCCGCGGCAGCGCATCAGTTCTTCGACGGCTTCGGCGATCGTGCGAGCGGATCGGTAGGAACGGGTCGAGGTCATCGAGTCGAAGGCGTCGGCCACCGCAATGATCCGCGCGAACTGGGGGATTTCGGCGCCGGCCAGACCGGCCGGGTAGCCACGACCATCGAGTCGCTCGTGATGGTGGTAGATGCCGCCCAGCGCTTCGTCGAGAAAGCGGATGTCGCGGACGATGTCGTGACCGCGAGTGGGGTGCAGCTTGATGGCATCGAACTCTTCGTCGGTGAGCTTGCCGCTCTTGCGCAGCACCGTCGTGGGAACCCCAAGCTTGCCGACGTCGTGCAGAGTGCCGGCGTATTCGAGCGCCTGCAGTCGGGCGTCGGACATCGTCACCGCACGCGCGATCATCACCGAGGCGCGCGCTACCCGTTCGCTGTGTCCTCGCGTGTACGCGTCTTTGGTTTCCACGGCCTGAACAAGAGTGCGGATCGTCGCGCTGTAGGCCTCCTGCTCGGCGGCGAACTGGCCCATTGCCCAACGCGCGATGTAGAGGGGCAGCAGGCCGAACATGAGGGCGAGCGGGCCCACCTGCGTCCACAGCACGGCCAACACAAGTCCCAGTCCCGAGTACGCAAGGCCGGGAAGCAGAGCGCGCAGCAAGATGTCGCGCAGCAGGCGTACCGATGACGCGGCCTCGGCGAAGACGATCACCAAGCCGACCAGAAGGGAGTTGACGAAGGCGTAGACAACACCGCTGACCAGGGCGGGCAGCAGGACGGCGGGGAAGTTCGATGGCTCCAACGTCGACGAGCCGCCGAGACCGAAATAGACCCAGCCACCGGCGAAAGCGGCCAGCACCAACTGCCCCATGTTGAAGGCGCGCTTGACCGGAGCCAAGTTGGTGACGTCGAACACCGCGGCAGCAGCCACGAGCACTCCGCCCCACGTGCCGAGGACGATGTAGGCAGCGATGGCCACCGGTGTTGTCACGGTGATCCGAGCACCCGCGGTGAGGGTGGCCCCTGGGCCGACCGGCAGCGAGTCGGCCAACACATACAGGATGGCGAAGACCAGGACCGGCAAGAGATCCGAGACATGCCCCACTGCCGCCACGATGATCGCAGCGGCGGACCCGACGACGGTGAGGATCACCAGTCGGGCGGCGAGGGGGAGATCTCGCATTGCTCTCCTGCCGGGGAAGGCGAGAGCGATACGGGGATCGACAGCGGGGTCACTCAGATCAACGCCAGGAAATGCCCGGCTCGAGAAGCATCTTGAACATGGTGGCAAGCACCCCCAGGGATTCATGTCACAGCCACCGCTAGTAGGCCGTGCAGGATCCGCTCCGCTCGGGGGAGGTGACGCCGAGGCGCCACCGGTGAAACCGACGAATGCTGAACAAGCAGTACAGACATACGTCCCCATCCGTGCTCGCACGGAGGGGCATGAGTGAGCCACGCTGTCGATCCCGGCATCGCTCTCTGCAGTTGTGGGTGATCAGAGGCGGGGTCGCCGCATGATCGGATGCACCTCGGGCGTGCCGGGACGACCAAGGTTGCCGTGCCACGAGTGAACGATGTGGCATGGCGTCGCGTCAAGTACACACTCGGTAGCAGAGGGTGAACAGTTACGGAGCGCTCACCCATTCGGAGCAACGCTCCGACGTCACCGAGCCGGACGGTCTTCCCCAACCGCCCAATCGCATCGTAGCGGCAGATACCACCCGAATGGCGTAATCAGGCACGAGTCACTGCCGCCGACTAGCGCCTCCCCCCTACGCTGCGTCACGTGAACGCGGGCCGGGGTCGTCAGAGGGCCTACTCAGACCTGCTCACCGGCCTGATCGACCTGGGGCCCACCACCGCGGCAGACCGCTTCGACGAACTTCTCGAGCAGGCGCGCTCAGACGGCCGGATCGACGACGACACCGCGCGAGTCCTGAAGTGGTGGCAGCGCGAGGCCGTGCGTGCGCAGGGCGACCACATACTCACCACCGCGCCAGCGTTGCTGGCCGCGCTTGACGAAGCGCAGTCCGACGCCCTCGAGTCGGCGGCTGCTGCGCAGTCGGCGTGGACCACCGCCGCCGCTACACCACCGGCACCGGTACCTGCACCCGCGGCACCGGCACCGGCACCTGCGCCTGCGCCCGCGGAGATGAAGGCCCGTGCGTCCGGCGCACGTCACGCAATGCCTCCGGATGCACCCGCTCCCACCACCGCCGCACCGCCCGGCCGTTACGACATCCCAGGACTCGACGCACCCGCCGATACCCCGTTGTTCGATCAGGTTGTCGCGGTACGAGATGCGCCGCCGAGCGTCAGTGCAGCCGCACCGTCACCGGCACCAGCACCGGCACCGGCACCGGCACCGGCACCGGCAGCTGTTCCCACACTCGTTACCGCGCCTTTCGCAGACGGCGCTTCTCCGGCTCCCGAAAGCGAACAACCGAGCGCACACGTGCTCGATAGCGCAGCCCCGGCGCGTCGCCGTCGACTGCTCGTGGCTGGCCTTACGGTGATAAGCGACGGCAACCCCCTGTCGTCGATCGCCGACCCTCCCTAGGCCGACGACACAGTGATCGCACACGGCGCCGCACCAAAGGCGCCGTGAAGATCCGCGCCGCCCGACCGACTGCACCAGCACATCAAGGAGACCCGACGATGACCACGCTCCGCCTGCGGCCCGACTTCGAAGCCGCCCTGCGGCAGATCCAAGGAGTTCGCGCTGCCAGCGTGGTCACCACCGGCACCGGGGTGCCCTCCGAGATCCACATCCTCGCGGCCACCGGCAAGGCACCGAAGCAGGTCGTGCGCGACGTGCAGTCGCTGGCGATGGCGCGCTTCGACCTCGACATCGACCACCGCATCGTGAGCGTTGTCCAGCTTGACGAGAGCGACCTCGAGACGACCAAGGCACCCGTGGCTCGCGCCACCGACGAAGTCGCTCCCGACCACGACGACGTCGAGGCCTCAATCGACGCGGCGTTCGCCGAGTTTGAGGCGATGGTCGAGATCGCAACCGAGATCGATATCGAGGTGGTCGAGATCGATCTGCGCGACCCCGCCCCGATCGGACTCAGCGTCGTTCCCGATTCGGCGCCGCGCCATGCCTCCGCAGGCGGCCGAGCTGCCACCGCCCGCGCCGAAGCCCCCGCGCGCGTCATGGTGGTGCCCGATGCGATTGCTGCCCAAGCGGCGGTCGAGGACGATCCTGGCCCTCGTCCCTCGATCAGCTCGATCATGCTGCGCACCAGTGGCGATGAGGCGGAAGCCACCGTCTCGTTGGCTGCCGACGGACACCTCTTCGAGGCACAGGTGGTCGGCCCGGCCGGCACCAGTCACCGTCCTCGACTCATCGCCCAGGCCACGCTGGCGGCCCTGAGCGATCTGCTCGGCCAGCCCACCGAGATCGAGTCGGTCACCCTCGTCGGCACCGGCCACCGCACCGTGGCACTTACGGTGCTCACCGTCCAGACGCCCCGCATCGGTGAGCAGGTGGTCACCGGTTCGGCGATGGTGCGCGGCGACGAGGCCGACGCCGTGGCCCGCTCGGTGCTCGACGCGTTGAACCGCCGCCTCAGCGGCTGACCCACCCAATCGCTCACCCACCGAGTCGCGGTCTCCAGGTGAGCGTTCCGGTGCAAAAACGCTCACCTGAGGACCGCAACCGCGCGGGATTGGCCCCCTGGGTCGGCGCCTATGCCCGCGGTGAGAGACTCACCACCTAGTCGAAGAGCCCGTCGCGGCCATCGATCTTTTCGCCCGACGAGCCAGGTCTCACGAAGGAGTCAGCCATGAGCAAGCGTGCCCGTAAGCGCCGCTCGCGCAAGAAGAACAAGGCGAACCACGGCAAGAAGCCCAACAGCTGAGGCACCCGACACCTCAGAAGCCCGGACCGATCAACGGTCCGGGCTTCTTGCTGTTCGAGATCGTGATGGTGCGAGGTTAGGAAGTTCCCGAGTCGGTCCACTCGATCGACTGCACCGATTCAATTGACTGCACCGACTCGATCGACTGCACAGTGACGATGCCGGCATCGGACTCGACCTGAACCGAGGCAATGGTGAGCGAGACGCGACGACGCAGATCCTCCGGCACCGGCTCACATCCGCACGCACGAGCAACCAGAGCCTTAATCGACTTTTCGGTGCCGGCATCAGTGTTGCAAGGCGGGCACTCGGCCAGGTGCTTCAGCACCATCGCGCAGGTGGCCTCGTCGGCCTCGTTGTCGAGCACCTCGTTCAGGCGCTCGAGCACCTGCGAGCAATCGACGTCGTGGTGGTTTCCGCAACTCACGGTGCGTCTCCTGCCGGTACGAGCCCACGTTCGCGGGCGTAGTCCTCGAGAAGGTCGCGCAACTGGCGGCGGCCACGGTGCAGGCGCGACATGACGGTGCCGATGGGCGTGCCCATGATCTCGGCGATCTCCTTGTACGCGAAGCCTTCGACGTCGGCCAGGTAAACAGCGATCCGGAACTCCTCGGGGATCTGCTGCAGGGCGTCCTTGACATCGGAGTCGGGAAGACCGTCAAGCGCCTCGGCCTCGGCGCTGCGCAGGCCGCGGGAGGTGTGCGACTCGGCCCGAGCCAGCTGCCAATCCTCGACCCCATCGGAATCGGACTGCAACGGCTCGCGCTGCTTCTTGCGGTACGAGTTGATGAAGGTGTTGGTGAGGATGCGATACATCCACGCCTTCAGATTTGTTCCGTCCTTGTACTGATGGAAGGCGGCGAAGGCCTTGGCGAATGTCTCCTGCACCAGGTCTTCGGCATCGGCCGGATTGCGGGTCATGCGCAGCGCGGCGCCGTACAGCTGATCGAGCAGCGGCATGGCATCGCGCTCGAAGCGCTCGGCGCGCTGTTCGGGTGTTTCCTCGACGGTGTCCACTACCTCGAAGGGTAGCGGGCGGTCGAGAAGGATGGCGCTCACGAGCCTCTCAACGCCGCCAGGGGCTCGGCCATTCCCGCCCCGTGGCCCGCAGGCGATTCAGCCGTCCTGGGCCTGCGGATCGACCTGATCGATCAGATGCGGGCCGTTGTTGCGGACGTCGTTCACCTTCGTGCTCACCGGGTAGACCTCAAGATCCAACGCTCCGGCCGGCAGCAGCAGGCCGGCGACCTCGTCGACGTCGGTCAGGTACGGATCCAGCCAGGCATCCCACTGATCGGGCGCCACCACCATGGGCATCCGGTCGTGGATGGCCGCGAAGTCGTCGGTGGCATCCGTGGTGAGCACCGTGCAGGTGACCAGCCAGGCGTCAGGGTCATCGTCCTTGCGCGTGGGATCGCGCCAGAACTCATACAGGCCCGCCATTGGCAACGACGCCCCATCGCGCGGATACGCGTAGTACGGCTGCTTCACCGGCTTGCCGGTCTTACCTCGGCGAACGTGCGGATCATCGGGATCAGGGGCCTGCCACTCGAAGAACCCGTCCGCCGGGATCAGGCATCGTCGGCGCGCAAACGCACGACGGTACGACGGCTTGCTGGCTGCGGTCTCGGCCCGCGCATTGATCATGCGTGAACCGATCGAGGGGTCCTTGGCCCACGAGGGCACCAAACCCCAACGGACCACTCGAAGCTGCCGGACCGGCTCCACCACGCCGGGCTCGTCGGCAGTTGCCGCTGTCTCCTCACTCACCGCAGCGTCATCGGGCTTGGGTGTGCGCTCGAGAACCACCATCACCGGCTTGGTCGGTGCGACGTTGAAATCCGGACCGGGCGCTTTGTCTCCCGTGGCGTCGACGTCGACGCGGAACTCCTCGATCAGGAGGTCCGGGCGCCTGCTCGCTGCATACCGACCGCACATGACATCAGACTGCCACGCCGATGCGTCACTGGCTGCGGCTCGGCAGCACCGAGCCCCAGATCGGCTACGGTCGCGACGACCACCATCGCCCGCACGGAGGACCGCATGCCGATCGTCGACAACGCCGTCTACGCCAACGGCGTGCGCGTCGACGAGCCGGCCACGCTCGATGACACCTTCGAGTGCCTCAGCGCTCACGACGACGGCATGGCCTGGATCGGCCTGTACCGCCCGACGCACACTGAGATCGCCTCGGTGGAATCGGAGTTCCAACTCCATGCGCTGGCCATCGAAGACACCATCAAGGCCCACCAGCGGCCCAAGCTCGAGCGCTACGGCGACCACTTGTTCGTCGTCCTCCGCC
>Ga0105047_10012454_pt1 | contig 13684 bp, 11 predicted proteins | sample MAT04_FD_78384 | JGI IMG/M metagenome (GOLD analysis project Ga0105047, IMG submission 78384) | Freshwater microbial communities from Lake Fryxell liftoff mats and glacier meltwater in Antarctica - MAT-04 (megahit assembly) | ecosystem: Environmental > Aquatic > Freshwater > Ice > Liftoff...
CGTTTCCATCCATGGAGAAAACGGCATCAGTAACGATAAGCCTGAAATTCTGAGCCTGTGCCAGTTTCAACTGTTCTTCCAGGTCGGCCATATTGGAATTTTCATAACGGTAACGTTGTGCTTTACAAAGCCTTACGCCGTCGATAATGGAAGCATGGTTGAGTGAATCGGAGATAATGGCATCATTTTCACCCAGAAGAGGTTCGAAAACTCCGCCGTTGGCATCAAAGCAGGCAGCATAAAGGATGGTATCTTCAGTTCCGAAAAACTCTGCAATTTTAGCTTCCAGGGTTTTGTGGAGGTCCATGGTGCCGCAGATAAACCGCACCGACGAAAGGCCGTAACCATGTGTATCAAGAGCTTCTTTAGCAGCAGCAATTAGCTGCGGATTGTTTGAAAGTCCAAGGTAATTGTTAGCGCAGAAGTTGAGCACTTCTGCACCTGAACTGATGGTGATTTCGGCACCCTGAGGCGAAACGATAACACGTTCGTTTTTAAATAACCCGGCTTCTTTTATCCCGGCAAGTTCTTTGGTAAGGTGATCCTGAAATTTGGAGTACATATTGTCTTGATATTTAATGATTTCCCTGTTAAAAATGGTTCAGTAACTGTCGGCAAAGGTAGAAATTATTAGACTGCATAAAAGGAAATCAATTAAAATGTAGAATCAAAATATTGGAGTTTCATAACCAGCCTGCCCGACATTGGAAAAACACATATTTTGCAATAAAAAAAGCACCTTCGATGGAGTGCTTTATGGTGATTTTTAAAAGTCTTATTCTATCATTTAACTGAATTCTGTATTCCTTCCACGTATAATACTTTGTTGAAAGTAAAGGCTTCATCAAATTTATCGGAATTGAAAATATAATCGGAATCGTACTGATAGAGCATTTCAACACTTTCCTTAATCAGAGGATTAAAGAGTCCGGCCATTTGTATCATCAGCCTTGGTAAAACGGTTATTTTAGGCTTTGTATTGAGTGATTTGGCAGCAATTTCAACTATCTGCTGCCCGGTCAGTACATTCATATCCGTGGGTAAATGCCATGTTTGGTTATAAGCTGATGTGGTATTTCCGAGCAGGGCTGTGGCTTTCCCGGCATCGGGCGTATAGGTGAATGAATGTTTCAGGTTTTTGCTGATCATGAGCTGCGCGCTTTTTCCTTTCTTCAGGTTTTCGAAAACCATCATGTTGAGAAAACTGTTTTGTGTTTCAGGGCCGTAAAAATCGGCGGCACGTGCAATCAGCGCCGTTAATTCTCCTTTTTTTACTTCATCCAATATCATAGTTGCTATTTTGGCCCTTACTTCACCTTTGCGGCTTGCAGGATTAAAAGGCGTTTCTTCGGTCATAGGGCCAACGACTTTCCCATACATGTAAACATTGTCGAAAAATACCAGTTTTGCATCGTTTTCCTTGCAGGCATTAATCACGTTCTGCATTAGCCGTGGCCATTGCTCCTTCCATACTTTGATATTGTATTCCAGGCCGGCTGTTAGATAAACTACTTTTGATCCTTTTACGGCTTTCAACACCTGTTCGGCTGAAGTAAGATCGGCCGGTACGAGTTCTTCCTTACCTGATACGGATTTTGGATTGCGGCTTACAAGCCGGATGCTGTTAGTGTATGCCGGCAGCGATTTTGTGATATGGTTGGCGATAATGCCACCTGATCCTAATATTGTTTGCATATCTTTTTCTGTTTTTGGCAAAAGTACCACTCAATCAAATAATTGGAAAAGATTAAACGGTAGAGAGTGTGTTTTGTTGGAATGAATAACAGGTATTTATCGGTAAAGTGACATGGATTGATCTACATTCTATTCTTTCTCCCCACACACAAAGGCCTGGTAAACAAATATTTCGGCATCTTTGTCTTTCCACCCGTCCCATCCGATTCTGGCTTTGTCACGGGCGCAATGACCGAGGAATTCCTCCAGACTCCAGCCTGTATCTGTTGCAACCTGTGGTAGGAATGTTCCTCCACGGCCTCCTTTTTTAAAATAGACCCCATCAATTCCAAGCCTGATTTTGCCCGCATCGCTTATTTTCTGCATGGGAGTAAGCACCGAAATTTCGATATCAATGGATTTTAATTCATTTGATGTTACTGCGGGGAAACGATAGTCATGCGTTGCTGCTGAAACAACCATTTGCTGCACAATTTTGTACAGCGGATTATCAGCTTCGAAATGCCCGATACAGCCACGGAGTTCACCAGCTTTTTTCAGGGTAACAAAAGCCCCCGCTTTGCCTTTCAAACCGGGAGACAATGCATTCTCATTTACTTCCGGGATGCGATTTTTTTTCAGATAAGTGTCGATGGTGTTGCGGGCAATCTTCATCAGTTCGTGTTTTTCGGAATCGGTCAGTGTCATAGTACTTGATTTTGCTTCCGTTAAGCTTAGGGCATAATACCCGACAACTCTGTTCTTTTCTCCATATTCAGTGTCGCCCGAATTTTTGTATAAAACTTCTTTGTAAGCCAATCCGGTATTTTTCTCAGTAAGATACATAAGCGTTATTACTGATGGCCATGAACAGCAGCCTGTCACGAGGTTATCTACATTTTTACGGGTGCAGCTTTCCACAGCATTCAAAAATTTATCTGGATCGTTCGTCACAATGGCATCGGCTATCTGCTTGTCACTTTTAACAGCAGCATTATAAGCGGGATAGTGTGAAAAATCGGAGCTAATCACAAAAAGATTTTCAGGCAGAAAATAAGGTTTCAGCGCTTTTGCAAGTTTTTCGCATGTTCCGGCATCCTGGGTCCCAAGCAGGATAGGAACAATTTTAAAATTGGTTTTCAGATAATAGAAGAAATGGAACCTGAACCTCGATGCTGTGTTCCGAACGGTGATATTGCGGGTCGAAATCCAGGACTTTATTCTCTGCGACAAGCTTTTGAGCAGTTTCAAGATCAGTTGTAACGGTTCCCAGGGGTGTGATATAATTGCCGGTACTGTAAACCGAGGCACCTGCAAATGAACTTCGGTGGCTGCTTCCAATGATGAAAATGGTTTTGTATTCCTTTGCAGGATCGATCTGGCTGAAAGCAGCAGCAGCTACTTCGCCCGAAAACACATACCCAGCATGGGGCGAAATAATTGCCAAAACCTCGCTTTCAGTCTCACGTTTTGGCGCTTTGGCAAAAAACTGTTGAAGCATCGTCTTTAATTCAGCCGGATCGGATGGATAAAAACTGCCTGCCATGGCCGGCTGGCGGTTTTGCAATGTGTCCTGTGTTTTCATGGTTAATGGCGGATTGTTATGCGATTGGCAAATACTGAAAAGTGAAACCGGCAAAAGTGTAGCCAGGATTATTTTTAGGGTGTGATTGTTAGTGAATCTCACGTTCAAAAGAGTTATCCAACCCTATAAAATTACAAATTTTTATGCGAAAATACAAAGCAAGTCTGCGTCATGAGTTTCTTAGCTCTTACCGGAACACTAAAAAATTGTATTTTTGCAGTCCAAAATCAAAATATTCTATTGAAAATAGCAGCATTAGTCTCGGGAGGCGTTGACAGTTCAGTTATGTTGCACCTGCTTAAGGAGCAGGGCCATGAACCGGTGATCTTTTATATCCGCATCGGGATGAAAGACGATGAGGGTTTCCTGGATTGCTCTTCCGAAGAAGATATAGAGCTTACAACCTGGCTGGCAAATTATTACGGGTTGAAAATGGAGGTTGTTCCGCTGCATAAGGAATATTGGGATAATGTAATGGCTTATGCCCTCGATGCTGTCCGCAAAGGACTGACGCCAAACCCGGATGTGATGTGTAACAGGCTCATCAAATTCGGGGAATTCGAAAAATATTGGGGAAAGGATTTTGATAAAATTGCAACCGGTCATTATGCAAATACAGTTGTTGAAGAAGGAAAAACCTGGCTTGCCACAGCAAAAGATCCTATAAAGGACCAGACTGATTTCCTGGCACAGATCACGTACCAGCAGGTGAGCAAACTGTTGTTCCCGGTCGGAAACCTGATGAAGAGCCAGGTCCGCGCCATTGCGGCAAAGCAGAATATGCCCAGTGCCCACCGCCGCGACAGCCAGGGAATCTGTTTCCTCGGAAAAGTGAATTATGTTGATTTTCTAAGGAAATATATCGGCGAAAAAGAAGGTAAGATTGTTGAGCTTGAAACCGGCAAAATACTCGGAAAGCACAAAGGATATTGGTTTCATACCATTGGTCAGCGCAAAGGGCTGAATCTGGGCGGCGGACCGTGGTTTGTGGTGAAAAAGGATTCGGTTGAAAATACCATTTTTGTTTCCAATGGCTACGATCCCGAATCGCAATACCAGGATGTGATCCGTTTGACGGACTTTAATTTTATTAGCGGAAATCCCTGGTAGGATGAAGCCGGTGATCAGGAAGTTACCTTCAAGATCCGCCATACTCCTGATTTTACAAAAGGAATTCTTAAAAAAGACGGAGGAAGTTATATCCTACAATCGTCGGTGCCGGTTTCGGGGGTAGCAGCCGGGCAGTTTGGTGTTTTGTACGATAAAGATTCCCGGATTTGTTTCGGGAGCGGAGTGATTGAATAGGGTTTGAAGGGTTTCGGGTTTGAAGGGTTTTGGATTTCAGGTTTCAAAGTTTCAGGTTTCTCACCAGGCTCAATGCACCAAGCATCAAGTACCAAGCACTAAGCACAAAAAAATATTCTATCCATGAAAAACACTAAAACACTGCTCTCCATTTTTCTCTTGTTTGCAATTTCAGTATTTACCGTTTCCTGCTCCAAAGAGGGTCCGGTGTATGAGAAATACCTGAAAATGAAGAATTCCACCTGGGATCGTTTTGATCAGAAATATTTTGAAATTCAGGTTGACGATATTAGCAAAAGCTTTGATATCACATTTGTAGTTCGTGTAACAACCAAATTGGCGTATGACGAAATACCTTTTTATCTGATTCTTACAACTCCGGCAGGGGAGGAGCGCATTCGCGAACTGAAAATCCCTGTCCGTGAAAACGGCAAAATGGTCGGAGAACTCAAAGGCAATATCTACGAAACCCGGGTTGATTTATGGAAAGAGATCAGCATAAGCACGAAGGGTAAATGTAAAATCAGCATTGAGAATCTGATACCCATAATCCAGACCGAAGGGATTGATGAGATCGGGATTGTGGTAACGAAATCGAAGTAGCTGGATTTCAAGAGTATGATTGTCTGGATTATTTATTTTTAGCGCAAAGTATGAGCGAAATTTATTTTACTTCTAAGGCCAAAATCTACATGACACTTTGTTAAATATCTATAATACGGAAATATGAAAGATTAATCATGATATATTTGTCATATTTTTATTCGCATGTACAGATATATTTTCATTCTGTTTTTCAGCATCGGTGCAGGTTTCCCAGTATTTGCCCAGATATTTAAAGGAACTATTACCGATAGCATCGGGCATCCCATTCCTTTTTCAACAGTATATGTAAAAGAACTTTCTTACGGCACAGCTGCCAACCTGGATGGTGAATTTGAACTTAAACTCACCAAAGGAACGTATACTTTCGTGTTTCAATGCATGGGGTATAAAACAGAAACAAAAAGTGTTACTATAAACTCTCCGGTAACAACGCAACACATTGTTTTGCAAAATATTGCCTATACATTATCAGAGGTAACAATTACTTCGGATGCCGAGGATCCTGCATATAAAATTATGCGGAATGTCATAAGCAGGGCACCGCTTTATGCCAATCTTATAAATTCCTACAAAGCCGATGTTTACATAAGAGGAAGCATGGTGATTGAGGAAATAGCCAGCCTGGTGAAGTTGCTTGCCCGCAATGAGATGAAAGAACAAAACATTAAAGAAGGCGATAAATACCTCGAAGAATCGGTGAATGAAATTGAGTTTCGTTCGCCCAATATTGTGCGGCAAAAAGTCAAATCAATTCACAGTTCATTTCCCGGGAACAACCCGAATAATTCGTCGGGGGCTATTGGTTATATTGCCCAGAACCTATACCAGCCGGGTTCTTTCGGCAATGCGAAATCTCCGTTAACGGCTGGCGCATTTAGTTATTACCGCTATCACTATGAAGGGGAGTTTAAAAATGGCGAATATACGGTTGATAAAATCAAGGTTATTCCCAAAGGCGACGGCTCTCAATACGTTGGTGGGTATTTATACATTATCGAAGGCCTGTGGTGCATATATAGCCTCGACCTTACCATAAATGCGCAACTTGGTACTACTATTCAGATTGTACAATCCTTTGCAGAAGTTAAGCCGGGTGTCTGGCTTTCGATGAACAATCATTACAAGCTAAAGATCGATATGGCTGCCGGCAAATCAACGATTAATTATCACACTTCGGTAAAATACAACTCCATTGATATAAACCAGGCAACTTATCGCTCGACCATAAACTTGTCGGAGGCACAGCTTCAAAATAAAACAGGCCTGTCCGCCAAAGCCAAAAAAAATACTCAAAAAGCGGATAAAAAAATAGTTAAGCTCACGCAAAACGGAAAAATGACTAATAAGGATGCCGATCGGATTGCCGGATTGCTGAATAAGAAAAAGGAGATTGCAACTAAAGATTCATTAAAAAAAGATCACACATTTGTTGAAACATATAAGACGACCATTGACAGTGCCGCGTTCAGACACGATTCGGTTTACTGGAATTCAATCAGACCCATTCCATTAACCTTGAATGAAGAAAAAAGTGTAAATAAGTTGGATTCAACGCTTTTAGTCAGGCGGAATTCAATCGACACCAGCCAAGTAAACAAAGCAGGGAACAAAAAGCTGGCGAAAGTATTTTTTATAGGAGGCCAGTACGAACCTGATTCAACCGTATTTTTTCGGAGTAGCGGATTTTTTTATCCTAAAGGAATTCAGTTCAATTTAGTTGATGGATTGGCAATTAAAACAAACTATTACTTTCAAAAAAAGCTAAAAAATAAGAAGCAATATTATTTGCGATTTACTCCGGGTTATGCTTTCACGCGCAAAGCTTTTACCTGGGATTCGCAGATAGACTATACAAATTCGAAAAAATACCGGCAAAGTTTCGGGTTAAAGTATGGCTCCGATTCAAAAGATTACAACACACATGGCACAATGGCACTGGAAAACACAGTTTACACGCTGTTTTTACGGGAGAATCTTTCGCGCCTTTATCTGAATCATTACTTAAGCGCCTATTTCAACCAGCAGCTTTCGCACGAATTTAATGTTCAAACGGTGGTTACTGCGGAACAAAACAAAATGAGCGCAAACAATACCGATTATTCATTTTTTTACAATGATTCCAAAGAGTTTACTCTTAATTCTTATTGCATTCCGGTAGGAAGCATGGATGATCATCGCAATCTGCAGTTTATATTCAGTATTTCGTATAAACCTGCACCTTATTATTATGTTATAGATGGTTTTAAGGTAGCCCGGCCAGGTTTGAATAATGCCCCGGCATTCAACCTCTCATACTTAAAAGGATTACCAATTGCCGGTTTTAATACCGATTTTGATCTTTTAAAATTAAAAGTTGATCAAAAAATCAGCACGGGTCAAAAATCCTGGTTTTCGTATGTTGCCGAAGGTGGATATTACCTGAATACCAGTAAAGTATATTTCAACCAGTTTAAACATTTTGAAACTCAGCCCCAGTTAATTGGAATAAAAAATATGTATCCCTCGTTTCAATCCATTGATTATTACAGCAATAGTACCGATTTGTGGTTTGTAACGGCTCATGCAAAATACCAGTCGCAGATGCTGCTGTTGAAAAGACTTCCGTTAATCCGAAACCGTTTGTGGAGCGAAAGCATTATGACCAATTTTATGTATACTCCCGAAAAGGGAAGCATCCTGGAAATAGGTTATGGTATTGGAAATGAGCTGTATAACATAGGAGGCTTTGCAGCGTTTGATGCCAAAGGTTTTACAATGGCAGGACTTCGGATTTCATTATCCATTTTTAGTGCAAAAGAGATTTCGATATCATTATAATATCTTTCAACGTCAACAACTTATGGCATTATCCTTTTCTTCGTAACATTATCTTAACCATCTGACCCTTCTTTAAAGGAGCTATCAGTAGTGTTTTTTCATTGCCATTAATTAAAAATACTTTTACGGTATTGGGAGGCGACGATCCTTCGTCCGTTGAGATGATTGTAAACAAGACCGAATTTTCATTTTTGTCAATTAGAAACTCGAGTGAATGAACTTTTTTAGTAGTTTCAAAATTCGATATAATTTCCACATTGTTTTTCAGAACTGTTATTCTATCCCCATCCTGTAGCTGGTCGTCGAATATATCAAGTCTTACAGTATCAGACATTAACGTATATTTTGTTATGCTTCCTGCCTGGATTGATTTAACTTTTTCAACACTTTTTACAGGTGGTAAATTCTCGCTGATTATATTTTTTACGGTATCGGGTAATTGGTTGTACTCAGGCAATTTTGAATATTTCGCCGCTAACTCAATAATATTTTGAGTGGTAGTGAGGATCATTGTACCCGAATCACATATTAATTTTTGATTAGGCGACTTTGATTTAAAATTTCCTATGAAAATCTGTTTATCCCCTTTTTTATCAAACCTGCCGGTAACGGTCATTAAACAAAAATCATTGAAAGAGAGATTTAATTTTGTGCTGATGATGTTTTTTTCCTCAAATCGCAGTGTTTTTTTTCGTGGATTGAAAGTCCCGTTTATCTTGGATTTGGTTTGGGCATCACCGCCTATATCGGAAATTGAATAGCCTTTAATGGTGTTGTCAGTATTAATTTCGTAAACAATTTTGTATTTTGACATTTCCGAATTCCCGATAATAGCTACTCCGGTAAGTTCAACTACTTGTGAATAAGAAATATAAAACACAAATAAAAAAAATAGCGTAAAAATTTTTCTCATTATTATTTTTTTTAATTTTAATGCAAAATTAACCAAATGGCAAAATTAAATCTAAAATCTATGAAAAATTTATTCTCAAAGCTTGCGACACCGCTACTTTTACTTTTATTTGTTTTTGGTATTGCGCATTTTTCAATGGCAGCTTTTCCCGGAAAACAACATCATTCGAAAGAAATTACCACTGTAAAAGGCAATGCAGACTTAGCTGCTGCTAAAGAAAGCAAAAATTCCTCCCCGGCAGATGAAGATATTGTGTTACTGGTAATTTTGTGTTTCCTGCTACCTCCATTAGCTGTATATCTGAAATACAACGATGCGGGAAAGCCTTTCGTTGTGAATATTATTTTAACCTTGTTATGTGGCCTGCCTGGAGTTATACATGCTTTGGTTCACGTATTAAGGAAATAAGGTGATTGTCAATAAAAGAAATTTTATTAAAATCTATATGGGCTTGCTTTTAGTGAGCCCATTGATTTTATTGTTTTTACCGGCCGATTTTTTTGACCACTCGACAAGGGAACTTTGTTTGTCAAAAATTTGTTTCAATCGCGAGTGTTTAGGCTGTGGTATTACAAGAGCAGTAATGCATTTAATACATTTTGAATTCAGGGAAGCCTGGCATTTTAACAAACTCGTTGTTTTGGTTATCCCATTTTTGATTTACCTGTGGGTGGGTGAAATAAAAAGAGTTTACAATATATTGAAAGTAACGGTTGACAATAAGCTGGATTAACAGATTTGATTTGTATCCCCCTTTTTCTGATAAGGGTTCTTATTCTACTGATGTTTAGTTTATACGGAAAGTTTGATTCAGAACATATGAAGCCTCAACTTCTTCATTAACAAGTATTAACTTTTCTATAGTCTGATTTACAGCTACTTTTGTACAAACTTCTGTTGTTGTTATGAAACGAGTCTGTCTGCTGCTACTTTTTTTTCTAACCGTTTCACTGGCATTGAAAGCCCAGATTAATACTCCCAATACCAGCGTTTCAGTTGAAGGATTTGTTACGAACGATGAAGGTAAATACATTGAAAATGTACATGTTGTAAATATTTCGGGAAATGAAGGAACTAACAGTAGCCGCCAAGGCCAATTCCGAATCAGTGCGTTGCCTGGGGATATAGTCAGGTTTTCGGGAGTAGGATATTCTATTTACACTTACCATGTTCCGGTTGATAGGCTTTCGCCTGTAATTCCCCTGCATATTGTGATGGATAGCGACACCATACAAATTACCGGCATAAATATTTATCCCTGGCCTGCAGATGCTGCTGCATTTAAGGAAGCTATACTTGCCATGGACGATCAAACGCCCAAAATGCCTGATCTGAAACTTAACAATCCAAATTATAAAGCAGCCGGTACGTTACCAGGCAGTCCTCCTTCCTATATACCGGGCATGGCCAATCCGGGGCTCACTTATACCATTCCAGGCCCGATAAGTGCTTTGTACGATGCTTTCAGCAAAGAAGGCAAAAGCCGGCGGAAATATGAAGAACTGGTAAAATACGATCAGAAAAAAGTGGTTGCTGCCCGAAGGTATAATGCGGAAGTCGTAAAACTGATTACGCATTTCACGTCGGATAAGGAAATACAGGATTTTATGCTTTACTGCAACCTGTCGGTCGATTTTATCATCAGCTCGTCGGAATATGATTTATACAAGGCTGTTCATGATTGCCTGCTGGCGTATAATGAAGCCAATACAGGAGATGTGGAAAGGTAAGCCTTTTTGGTAAAATGAAACTTCTGTGATCAATAAGTGCAATATAGCAATTGTCAATATTCGGATAATTTATAACCATATTAGCCCAGAGGGCTTTAATGTCAATAAAACCACAGTCAAACAATTAAGAAATTGCCCGTAGGGCATTCACTCTGCATTATTGAGTTTATTCGAAAGTAGTTGTTAATTCCCTATGGGAAATTATTTGTGTATTCGGGATGTTTTACTGGTATTGATGCCCTACGGGCAAGAAAGATAAAGATTTTACCCTGCTTAATAAGATACCTGATTTGTTATCCTTCCAGAATCTTTCCAGCCACAATCTTATCATTTGCCAGTTGAAGCTGAAGCTCGCCGAGGCTTCCAAACCGCTTTTCGTTGCGGATGCGGTCAATAAACGATAAGGTAACAGTCTGATTATAGATATCCTGGTTAAAATCGAAAATATTTGCTTCTATCGTCAGTCGATCAGCATCAATGGTTGGCCTGTATCCAATATTGGTCATTGCCTTATAATTCAGCCCATTGATATGAACCAATGTAGCATAAACACCCTGGCCGGGAATCAATTTGTGAATATCGTTGGGTTTCAGGTTTGCAGTTGGAAATCCGATATTGCGCCCGATTTTATTTCCAGCCACCACTTCACCTGTCAGCGAATAAGTATAACCAAGCATAGATTCTGCCTGTTTCACATCGCCATCGAGCAAGGCACGCCGAACCGACGAGGAACTTACTGAGTTACTTCCAACGGTAACCATCGGCAATTCATCCACAGTGAAATTATATTTCTCACCCATCTCAGTCAGCAGATCAATATCACCCTGCCTGTTCTGACCGAAAAAATGATCATAACCGGTAATTACATGGCTTACCTGCAAACGCTCGACAAGCACATTTTTAATAAAATCCTGGGGTGTGATTTTTGCAAATTCCCGATCGAACGGTATAACGAGAACTGCATCAACACCAGCCAGTTCAAAACGCTGTAGTTTTTCGTCAAGTGTCTGCAACAGCTTCACTTCGGCATGATGAGGCAGTACCAAGCGCGGATGTGGCTCAAAAGTAATTACTACCGACTCACAATTTTTCTCTTTTGCAAGTGCCGAAAGCCTGTTGATGATCTCAAGATGACCTTTGTGTACTCCATCAAATACCCCCACCGTCGCAACAGGATTGCAACGTGATTTAAATTCAGATATCTGATGGTAAATTCGCATGAAACGGAGTGTAGATAGGGCAATGAAGGTAAAAAATCCTTGTCAGGGATTTGGATTATGATTTTACCAATTCATTGTTCATAAGGTAAGCAGCAATCTGAACTGCATTGGTTGCAGCTCCTTTGCGGAGGTTATCGGCTACAATCCAAAGGTTGATTGTGTTAGGCTGTGATTCGTCGCGGCGGATGCGTCCTACAAAAACCTCATCACGGCCTTCGGCATATTTTGGCATAGGGTAAATGGATTTTTCGGGATCATCCTGTATCACAACACCTTTGGTGGATGACAAGAGTTTGTTGATCCAATCCATTTCGAATTCTTTTTCGAATTCAATATTTACCGCTTCCGAATGGCCTCCGGTAACAGGCACACGAACAACTGTAGCGGTAATTCTTATCGAATTGTCGCCTAGTATTTTGCGTGTTTCGTTCAGCAACTTTGTTTCTTCGGTGGTATAACCGTTGGTTTCAAAAGTGCCGCCATGAGGGAACAGGTTCATATCAATCGGGTGCGGATAAACCATATTGGTGCGGGTGCCTGCACGCTCGTTCCTGAGTTGTTCCATGGCCTTTTGCCCGGTTCCCGAAACCGACTGGTAAGTAGAAACAACGAGGCGTTTTATTTTCAGATGCTTATGAAGTTGTGATATTGCCAATACCATTTGTATGGTGCTGCAATTCGGATTGGCAATAATTTTAGTTTTGCTGTTGAGCAGCGAAGCATTTATTTCGGGCACTATCAAAGGAATGTTGTCGTCCATACGCCAGGCTGAGCTGTTGTCGATCACAAAAGTTCCGGCAGCGGCAAAAAGAGGAGCATATTCCCTTGAGATGGAAGCCCCGGCTGAGAAAATGGCGATATCCGGTTTACGGGCAATAGCGTCGGTAATGCTTACTATTTTTCGGGGCATATTGTTGAAAAACAAATCCTTACCAACCGATTTTTCGGAAGCAACCGGAATGATTTCAGAGATTTTATCGAAAGGAATGTACCGTGCTTCTTCCAGAACTTTTATCATAACACTGCCCACAAGACCAGTGGCACCAATAATTGCAATTTTCATATATCCTTTATTTAGTATTATTTTTACAGAGGTAATTTAATTCTGAATATTGATTCTGATGCCGTTTTATGGCTTCGTTATATCAATTTATTATCTTTACGGAAGTTTTATTTCAGGAGTGCAAAAATACTACATTTAGTCTAATCGAATGTCAATCCAAAGTATTATGCGTAAAATTCTACTATTTATTTGCTTTTATCTCGTGCAAAGTTACACACGGGCTCAGTTGACTGAAAGTTTTACCGATGGTAATTTTACCAGTAATCCTGCATGGACGGGCGATGCAGCCTTGTTTAAAGTTAATACTGCTTTCCAATTACAGATGAATGGTACCACTGACGCAACAGCGACTCTTTCGGTACCCATAACGGTTGTTCCCGAAATGGAGTGGAGTTGCTGGGTAAAGCTTTCCTTTTCTCCATCCGATAATAATCTGGCACGGATTTATCTTGCATCTGATCAGCAGGATTTAAAAGGATCTCTTAACGGGTATTATATTAAGCTTGGAGAAACCGGCTCGAACGATGCCATCGAACTTGTAAGGCAAACCGGAATTACTTCTGTTGTAGTTTGCCGCGGTACCAATGCATTTATATCGGCATCCTCAAACACAATAAAAGTTAAGGTTGTAAGAACCAGCGGCGGCATATGGAGCATTTATGCCGATCAAACGGGAAGTAATAATTATGTTTTTCAGGTGTCGGGTACGGATAACACGTTTACTGCCGGAAGTTATGCAGGCTTTTACTGTAAATATACCAGCAGTAACAG
>Ga0105047_10012455_pt1 | contig 13683 bp, 8 predicted proteins | sample MAT04_FD_78384 | JGI IMG/M metagenome (GOLD analysis project Ga0105047, IMG submission 78384) | Freshwater microbial communities from Lake Fryxell liftoff mats and glacier meltwater in Antarctica - MAT-04 (megahit assembly) | ecosystem: Environmental > Aquatic > Freshwater > Ice > Liftoff...
AAGGTACCGTTGGTCCAGACGACTGTGGAACCGGCGGCGTGTGCCGCGTCGCGGAGTTTCAACAACTCGGGCCATTCGAGGAGTTTGTTCATCCCAGTTCTTCTACCAAAGCTTGGGCCAGCAGCGGGAGCATGAATTCGTGTCGGCCGATCAGGGTGTACCCCTTCCCCGCCACTGCGGCGGGTCGGCGGACGACGTTCTCTCCGCTGCGGTAGTGGGCCATCATATCCATGTTTACGGTGGTGTACCCGCTCAGGTTCGCCCCGAGATTTTGGGCCACGGTGAACGCCTTTAAGAATACCTCCGGCAGCACGACGGCCGAGCCGATGTTCAGGTAGACCCCGCCGGTGAGATTGCCGAGGGCGCTGCACAGAATGCGGAAGTCGTTGAAGCTGCTGCGGCCGAGGTTGGCCCCGTCGGCGCCGGGGTGCATGTGGATGATGTCGGTGCCGATGGCGACGTGGACAGTGAATGAGATGCCCGCCCGCCGGGCCGCGACCGCCACGCTGATGTCCGCATTCGGCGCAGCGATCTCTTCGAGATATTCTCCGAAGAGGGCGCCCAGTCCCGCGTCGGGCTTCGCTGCGGAGCGGTTGATCGCGATGTGCATCAACTCGCCGGTTTCTTTGACCATCCCGAAGGTGCCGTCCTTCAAACCGGCCGCGACATCTTCGGACGTTTCGCCGATGAGGGCGAGTTCGAAATCGTGGATCGCCCCGGAGCCGTTGGTAGCGAGGGCCGTGACGATGCCGCGTCGAACCAAATCGATAAGCACAGGACTGAGCCCGCACTTCAAGACGTGCGCGCCGAAGCCGACGATCACTTCGCGATGGTTCCGCTTGGCCTCGACGATGGCCTTCACGACGGCGCTGAAGTCGTCACCGGCGAGAATGCTCGGAAGCCCCGCTAGGAACGCCGCCGCCGATTGCCCCTTCACCGCCGGTCGCGCGAACTTGTCTTGGCTGACTTTGTTCGGGCGCACCTGGAGCGGGATCGTGCGGACGCGGGACAAATCGACCGGGTCGTGCGGCACGGGAAAAAGTCCTAACTCGAAAGTCTCAAGATATGTCGTTCCGACACGGCCGGGTAGCCAGTGCGTCCCGCAGGGCCGGCCACAATTTCTCCGGCATCAATTCAACCATGCAGATCATACCGTTCGGACAGTTCCGCAAATAGCTCCCGGAGCAGATTACGGTGGTTTCAATCCCGGTATGTCCATGTCCATAAGGGCCGTGCTTCGCGATCTTCGTGCAGGTGTACGGGGCGACGCAGGGCGTGCCGAGGGCTGCGGCGAGATGCAGCGGGCCAGTGTCGTTGGCGAGCATCGCATCGCAACGGGACAAGAGCGCCGCTAGTTTCGGCAGCGGAGTCTGGCCGGTCAGATCCACACACTCGGCGAAAAGTTGAAACTCGACCGCGAGGGGGGCGTCTTCCCCGGCGCCGACGAGAAAGCATGCCCCGCCGAATTCGGCGCGGACCCGATTGGCGAGCGCGGCGAAATGAGCCGGGGGCCAGCGCTTCGTCAACCATTTCGAACCGGGTGCGATGGCGATCCACGGCCGGGGACATCCGGCGAACTCAACATCGACGGCCTGCAACTCCTGCGGAGAAACCGGGACGTGGAATCGCTTCGCCAAATGCCCGCCCCCGAGGGCTTCGACGATCCGCCAATAGCGATCAACCGCATGGATCGATTCCGCATCCGGCACATCGACGCGGTACGTGTAGAAATGCCGGCTCCCTTCGCGGGCATTTGCAAAGCCGACCCGCACCGGCGCCCCGGTTGCAGCGGCCATGATCCCCGTGCGGAGCAATCCCTGCAAATCGACGACGAGATCGTATCGGTTCTTCCGCAAGCGAGCGGCGAATTGCCCCGCGTACCGGAGCGACGGCCATAGACCCTTGCGGAACGTCCCGCGTTGGAACGGGACCGTGGCACGCAAATCGGGATGGCCGGCGATCAGCGGTTCGAAAGAGGCATTCACGATCCAGTCGATCGTACTCGTGGGGTAAAGGTTCTTCAACGCCGACAACACCGGCAGGCTGTGCACGATGTCGCCGAGCGCACTCGGTTTCAAGAGTGCGATGCGTCTCGGCCGCAAATTCGCGAGCGCGGCGATCACGCGGTCGGCGCCGCAGCGGCGACGGGGTTCTCTTGTTTCGCCGCGAGCAACGCCACGATGACGAGCACGGCCCCGGCGAGGGCGAACGGCAGCGTGTGCGAATCGTGCCACCAGAAGACCACGCTCCCTAGGAACGGCCCGAGGATGCGCCCGAGCGACGCGAACGATTGATTCACGCCGAGGATTTCGCCCTGCCGATTCGGGTCGGCCCGCCGCGACACGAGCGCCGCGACGGACGGGTTGAGGAACGCGAACCCGAAGACCGCGACGGCCGAAGCGATGTAAAAGAGGACGCGGAAGCCGGCGACCGTCTCGGGCGACCCCTTCACACGGAAGACCGCGTAGGCCACGGCCCCGAGCGCGCCCAAGCCGACGAACATCATGCCGAGTCCGGCTTTCATCAGGTTCACGTCGCTGATTTTCCCGGCCATGCGGCGGTAGAAGCCCCCCTGCGCCACTACCAGCACGAAGCCGACGCCGGCGAAGACGAGGAAATTGTCGCGATCGTCGAACCCGAAAGCTTCTTTGGTGAATAGGGCGAGCGTCGCCTCGAAGTTAGCAAACGCGAAGATCGCCAAGAAATAGATCAAGATCAACGGGCCGACGGCGGGCATCTTCAGCACGTCGAGGGAACGGCCCAAACTGAACGCCCCGCGATGCGACGCGACCGGTGCAGCACTCGGTTTCAACGTCTCGGGCAAGAGGAAATAGGCGAGTAACAACGCGAGGAACGAAAGCCCGGATGCCAATGCGCCGGGTGCCCAATGCTCCTTTTCGCCGAAAACTTCCAAGCCGAAGTAGGCGATGAGTGGTCCGAATGTGAAGCCGATCCCGAAGGCCGCGCCGATGAGGGCCATCCCCTTGGAGCGTTTCTCGGGCGTCGTGGAATCGGCGATCACCGCGGACGCGGTGCTGACGCTCGCCCCGGCGATCCCAGCGCCGATGCGGGAAGCCAACAGCAACCCGATCGCCAGCACCGCCTCGGTCGCGGGGATCGTGCATGCGAATGCGAACAACGCGTAAAACACGACCGACCCGGCCAGTCCCATCAACAAAATTGGCCGGCGGCCGATGCGATCCGAAATCCTCCCCCAGATCGGCGAAAAGAGGAACTGCATCAGCGAGAACGACGAATAGAGGGCCCCGATGAGTGCGCCCTTGGCTAGGTCACTCGTGCCGGCGAGGTATTCGGTGGCATAACGCGGCATGAGGGGCAGCACGATGCCGAAACCGAGCAAGTCAATGAATACGACCAAAAAGACGATCATCAGCGCCGAACGGGATTTCTTGCCTGCGGCCGAGGGGGGCGGAGTCATTCGCGTTCCGGGGTCGGGTTCGACGATATCGATCACCCTAGCTTATGGAGTTGAAGTCGAGTCGGGCCAACCCGTCTGCGCCGCGATGAGGAGTCGTTTCCGCGTCGCATTGAACGATTTGGCACTGTCAAGCTTGCCAAAACCGCGGAAGCTCGCTCCGGAGAAACGTCCACAGGCCGCGGACGGTCAGCCAACTTTTCCGCGCTTTCTCGCGGCGGCCGGTGGCGTAGCGCACCGCCGTTTGCAGCGACTTCTCCAGCATCTGCAACGGGATGTCGAGCGTCACAAGGATTTTGTATACGAGCAGCGCCCCGCGGCCGACGCCCGCTTTGCGGAAGTAATGCACATACCCGATGGCCACGTTCGGTTGCGAGAACCCGACGTTGGCCCGGCTCGACACCCGACCGTAATGCAAGATCTCGACGTTGCTGAAAAAGACGACGTCCCCGTGCCGGCCGGCTTGGGTCGACAGGTCGAGATCCTCGCCGCCGAAACGGTAGCGTTCGTCCCAACAGCCAGAGCGCTCGAACGCCGAGCGGGGCAAAAACACGGCCGCGCCCATCAGCACTTCGACGGGCCGTACGGCGCGCGGGTCGAAGGTCTCGCGGCGGTAGCGGTAATAGGCCGGGCGGAACAGCCCCGTCCAACGCAGCAGGCTGATGCGGTGGAACAGAGCGCCGATCGTCGGCTTGGTGCGGTACGAAATTTGGGGTTGGCCGTCGGCGCCGAGCAAGCGCGGCCCGATCATCGATACTTCGGGGTTGGCCTCGGCGTAGTCCACGAACTCCACGAGCGTGTGCGGCGGGACTTCGGTGTCGTTGTTCAAAAAGAAAAGGTAGTTGCCCCGGGCCAACCGCGCGGCTTGGTTGTTGGCTTTGCTGAAGCCGACGTTCTCGCGGTTGCGGATCAACACGACGCCCGGAAACTCGGCGGCGACCATCTCGGCCGCGCCGTCCACGGAGGCGTTGTCCACCACGATCACCTCGAGGGCCACGCCCTGCTCTTGTTCGAGCAGCGACAGCAAGCAAGCGCGCAGCATCTCCCGGCAGTTCCAATTCGCGATGCAGACGGAAACGAGCGCCGATGGCGCCGGGGAATCCGGGTGATACAGCGGGGCGAAGGTCGGTGCATCCTGCACGGTGCGAAGCATTTTCGTTCCCCGAATGGGGCTGTGGCCGAGCCCGCGTCCGTGCGGGCGGCTCTCCATGAGCGGGACTTTAACACGAGTCGAAAGCGGGTGTCAATTCCGACATGGAAACGGGTGCAACAACGATTCTCGGAGGTCGATTCGACCGTGCCGAGACACACTCGGTGGAACCTCAGTCGCAACGCGGAAAATGCTTCCAACGGAGTGCGCCCCACCCTACTTTGGAAGCAATTGGAAGAGTTGGACGAATCGCAACGGGGTGGGCCGGGTGTTCGAATATCGAGCAATGGCAAGGACTTGCGCCGCTCGCGACTCGCGACCGGCGGAGCCGAAGGGGGCATTGGACGAATCGGATTGGGCGAATTGGAACATAGTCCTGCGGAGCAAGATACCTTTCCGCCCGTGGGGCCACTTGAGGGGCGCAACAATGTGCATACTGCTCTCAATTCGAGGGGACGCCCGTCGGGATCGGGAATAACTCGCCTTCGGCGATGGCGTAGATCCGATCGCCGGGTGCCGGATCGACGGCGACCATTCCCGTGAAGGAACCGAACGCAGGCAGCACGCCGACGCGCGGACCGAACCAGAAGCACGGCAGTCGAAGTTTCTCGCGACCCGCGCCTTTCAAAATGATGCCCGGGTGCAGATGGCCGGCCAAAACGTAGCCATCCGTCGACGGCGCCGGGTAGTGTGCGAAGCAGAACGGCGGATCGAGGATCGCGAGATTCTCCCACCCATCCGCCCAACCTTCGGGCGGTGCGCCGGCGCGATCGTGATTACCGCGCACCAAGTCGATTTCCAATCCCACGTGCGCGGCCCGCCACCGTGCGAGTTCGTCGAGGACCCGTTCGCTGCGACCCTCTTTCGAATGCCAAAAATCGCCGAGTACGATGAGTCGCTCCGCGTCGGTTTCGCATAGCGCGGTGTCGAGTCGGGCGAGCGTGGCTTCGGTTCCGCCCGGCACCGGGACGAAATCGGCACGGAAGGCTTCGGTCTTTCCGAAGTGCAAATCGGCCACGACCAACGTCCGCTCGGCGGGCCAGTAGAGGCTCCGATCCGGGCGGATTTGAATCTTCTGTCCGCGCAAATCCAATTCTTGCATCACGCTCCCACAGGCCCGGCTTTGCGTTCGAGATCTTCGACGATCCGCCGGATTCGGTCGGCCAGTTTTTCCGACGATAGCGATTCTCGCAAGCGATCGACGAGCAGCGGGAACGACAGCGGCGTCGGTCGCGGCGGTTCGACGAGCACGATGCGACAGCCCGCGATCCTGTTCAATGCGCGCAACAGTCGCGTCCCTTCGAATTGCCGTTCCAGCACTTCCCGCCGCGCTTGGTGGAGCAGCAGATTCCCGGGATCGTACTCTCGGAACACCTCATAGAAGAGGCCACTCGACGCCTGCAATTGCTTCGCGGATTTCCCGGCGTGCGGCATGCCCGGCGATACGAGCCCGGAGACGCGGGCCACTTCCCGGAACTGTCGTTTGGCCAATTCGCCGGCGTTCAACGACGCGAGGACATCCTCGGCCAAACTCACTGCCGATAGGAGTTCGCCAAGTGCGGCGGCATCGACAGCGATGGGATCGGGCGAGGTCAGCTCGAAGCCGTAGTCGTTCGCGGCGAGGCTGAACGTCTGCGGCAGCCGCGTTGACAGTCGATAGGCCAACAGCGCCGCTAGGCCTTCGTGAACAAGCCGCCCCTCGAAGGGATAGAGGAAGAGATGGTGCCCATCGCGCGTCGAAATTCGTTCCGCGAGCAGTTCGTCCGGCGCAGGGATGCGGGACCAACGCGCTTGGATTTCGAGGATCGGACGGACGGCGATCAGTTCGGGGCATGCGTAGATCCCGCGCCGCGCCGCGTCGAGCTGCGCGCGGATTCCGGCCGCGAGTTCGCCCGACAGCGGCATCCGCCCGCCGGACCAGCGCGGCACCGTGTTGGCGGGACGCGTCGTCCGTTTCACGCGCACGGTCATCTCGAAAAGCCGGACGAATTCGAGGGTGCGGCCCGCGAAACCAAATCGATCACCTTTCTTCAATTTTGCGGCGAACGACTCTTCGACGGTGCCGAGCCTCTGCCCGCCCATGTAGCGAACTTCCATGTTGGCGTCGGCGGAAATCGTGCCGATACCCATGCGATGCCGCCGCGCCGCCTTTGCATCGGGCACCGTGTGCAGCCCATCAGCGACGGCGATGCGGCGGAATTCGGGGTAGGCCCGCAGCGCATCGCCGCCGCGCGTGGCGAAGTCGAGCACCCAGTCCCACTCGACCTGGGTGAGGTCGCGGTAAGAATGCGCCGTCCGAACCTCGGCTAGGAGTTCGTCGGCGCGGAAGCCACCGCCGAGCGCGGAGCTGACGGCGTGTTGTGCGAGCAGATCGAGCGGTTTCAGAATCGGTTCGCGGGCTTCGACCGCGCCGGCTTTTGCGGCGGCGCGAGCCGCCGCGACTTCGACTAATTCGAGGACGTTCGTCGGCGCGCAGGTCACGCGGCTGACGATTCCGGGTTGATGCCCGCTGCGGCCGGCGCGCTGGAGCAAACGGGCGACGCCTTTCGGGCTACCGATCTGCACGACTTGATCGACCGGCGCGAAATCGACGCCGAGGTCGAGACTCGACGTGCAAACGACGCAGCGCAGCGTACCCGCGCGGAGCTGGTCTTCGACCCAATCCCGCGACTTGCGGTCGAGCGACCCGTGGTGCAGCGCCATGATGCCGGCCCAATCCGGCCGCGCTTCCAATATGGCCCGGTACCAGATCTCGGTTTGCGAGCGCGTGTTGGTGAAGACGAGTGCCGACCGGCCCCGTTCAATCGTATCGACGACCTGCATTAGGAGGCTCAACCCCAAATGCCCGGCCCAAGGGAACCGTTCGATCATCTCCGGGATCAAACTTTCGATCTCGACCGCCTTCGGAATCTTCCCATAGATGACGCGGCCGGCGCGCCCGACGCCGATCAGCGACGCGAGGGCTTCGTCCAAGTTGCCGAGGGTCGCGGAGAGGCCCCAGACGCGGAGGTCAGGGTTGTACGTGCGGAGCCGCGCCAAAGCCAATTCGGTGAGCACGCCCCGCTTGGAGCCGAGGAGTTCGTGCCATTCGTCGACCACGACGCAACGCAGCCCCGCGAACTTGTGCCGCGCGTCCGCTTGCGTCAGGAACAATGACAGGCTTTCCGGCGTGGTCACGAACACCGTCGGCAACCGTTTCTTTTGACGGGCTCGGATGGCGGACGACGTATCGCCGGTCCGGGTGCCGACGTCCCAGTTCAACCCGAGCGGGGCCAAGGGCGATTCGAGTGACAACGCCGTGTCACCCGAAAGCGCCCGCAGCGGTGTGATCCAGAGTACGCGTAAAGGCGGCGGTGTTGCGGTGGCGGGTTCGTCGAGTGCTTCGAAAACCGGTCCGAGGAAGGCGGCGTAGGTTTTGCCCGTCCCGGTCGAGGCGTGGATCAAACCGCTCTCGCCGGCGCGATACGCGGCCCACGCTTCGCGCTGGAAGGGGAAGGGCTTCCAGCCGCGTGCGGCGAACCAAGCGGCCGGGGAGATCCGTTCCACCGGTTCGGCTACGCTTTTTTTTCGCGTCTGGGTCACGGGCCGACCTCGGCGCGGAGAAGCGCCTTCACCCGCTCCAGCGTGTCGGCCTCGTTCGGCTTCTTGTCGGTTCTGCGCCTCAGCATGCGCGGGAAGCGCACCGCGATTCCGGATTTATGCCGCGTCGAAAGATTGATCCCTTCGAACCCGAGTTCGAAGACGAGTTCCGGCTTCACCGTGCGGACCGGGCCGAACTTTTCTAGGGTATTTTTCCGGACGAAGGCATCGACCTCGCGGATCTCGGCGTCGGTGAGCCCGCTATACGCTTTCGCGAACGAGACGAGTCGGTCGCCATCCCAGATGCCGAAGGTGTAGTCGGTGAAGAGGCCGCTGCGCTTGCCGTGTCCCTGCTGGGCGTAGATCAATACGGCGTCCACGCGGAACGGTTCGATTTTCCACTTCCACCAATCGCCGCGGACGCGGCCGACTCGATAGGGTGCCGACCGGCGTTTGAGCATAATGCCCTCGACCTGGCGATCTCGACTACCGGCGCGCTCCCGCTCCAAGAATTCCCAATCGTCGAATGCGATCCGTTCCGAGAGTAGAAGAGCAGGATCGCGAGTCGCCGTCGCCAGTGCTTCGAGCCGTTCGCGCCGCTCGCTCAGCGGTCGCTCCCGGATGTCGGCGCCGACCCATTCGAGGAGGTCATAAGCCATCAGCACGACGGGCACATCGGCGAGAAGTTTCTTGCCGACTGCCTTGCGGCCGATGCGTTTCTGCAAGTCGGCGAAGGGCAGAACGGAACCCTCCTTCCAAGGTAGGATTTCGCCGTCGAGCACGGTGCCATCGGGGAGCTTCTCGGCGAGCGCCTTCAACTCCGGGTAGCGATCCGTGACGAGTTCCTCGCCGCGCGACCAAACGAACGACTGCCCGCCGCGCCGGATCACCTGCGAACGAATGCCGTCCCACTTCCACTCGGCCTGCCACTGGTCCGGGGCGCCGAGTCCCGCGACGGGACCTTCGAGAGGATGGGCCAAGAAGAAAGGGTAGGGACGGCTCAATACCGCGTCGCCCGCATCGGTCGCCACGAGGCTTTCGTAGAAAGGCACGCTGGGTTCCCACGATCCCATGAGCCGGTGCGCGACGACATCGCTTTTAAGGCCCGACACCTGCGCGATGGCGCGGGTCACGAGGATTTGCGAAACGCCGACGCGGAACTCGCCGGTGATGAGCTTGTTCCAGACGAAGCGCTGCCGGGTGTCGAGTTCGGCCCACGCCAAAAGGATCGCCGCTTTCTGTTGCGCTTCCGGCAATTCGCGAAGGGGCATCAGCCGGTCTTCGACCCATTCCGCCAGCGGCGCATCGGACATCCGATCGGCCGGGGGCAGCAACAGCGCAATGGTTTCGGCCACGTCGCCGACGCTGTGGTAGCACTCGTCGAACAGCCATTCGGGGACGCCGGCCATCTCACGCGCCCAAAGCCGTAGGCGTTTGGAAGGTACGGCTTGCCTCGGTTTGCGACCGCTGAGGAAGTAGACGGCCCAAGCCGCATCGGCGGGTGCGGCGACTGCAAAGTACCTCGCGAGGGCCGCGACCTTTTCACCGGTGCGGTTCGTCTCATCGAGCGCGGTGTAGAGATCGGCGAACGCCTTCACGTCGGTTAGGCCTCGGGGGTTTGCAGCTCTTCATCATCGCCGAAACGCGTCGCGATCACGTCGGCGTCGGTGCCGGTCTCGCGCAAGTGGCGCGCGAAGACCGCCGCGAAGCCGTGCGTGGCGAGCACTTTGGTCGCCCGCGATTCGCGGACCGCCGTCAACAGTCCCGGCCAGTCGGCGTGGTCGGACAGCACGAAGCCCCGATCCATCGCCCGGCGACGGCGGGCGCCGCGCACCTGCATCCAGCCCGACGCCACGGCGGAAGCGGCCGGTTCGAATTTTTTCACCCAGGGCGAACCGTCGGCCGAAGGCGGTGCGATAATCAGCGAACCGGCCCAAGCCTTTTTGCCCCCGCTCGCCGCTTCGCCGACGGCCGTCGTCGGCGGCAAAGCCACGCCGCTTTCCCGGTACGCTTTCGTGATCCGCTCGACCGCACCGTGCGTGAAGATCGGCCCGATAGTCGCGTCGACACCAGCCATCACGCGCTGGGCTTTCCCCAGCGAATAAGCATAGATGATGCTCGCCTTGCCCGCGTCGCGGTTGGCACGCCACCAAGCATTCACCCCGGCAAATAGCACGTCCGGCTGATCCCAGCGGTACACCGGGAGGGCGAAGGTCGATTCCGTGATGAACGTATGGCAACGCACCGGCTCGAATGGAATGCAGGTCGGGTCTCGCTCGAGTTTGTAATCGCCGGTGACGACCCAGATTTCCCCGGCGTGCTCGATCCGCACTTGCGCCGAACCGAGGACGTGACCCGCTGGATGGAACGAGACGCGCACGCCCCTGCGATCGATCGCTTCCCCGTAGGGCAGCGTGTCGATGTCGGCGGGGCCGATTCGAATATCGAGGAGTCTGCGACCCGGTTCCGCCGCGAGGTAAGATCCGCAGCCGGAGCGGGCGTGATCGGAATGCGCGTGTGTGATCACGGCCCGTTCCACGGGTTTCCACGGATCGATGTGGAAACCGCCGGCCGCACAGTAGAGTCCGCTATCCGTCAGCGCGATGAGCGGTTCGCTCAAAGGGGTTCTCCGATCTTCGTTATCCCTCGGTCGGACTAACTCATGATGCTGGCGTTGCGGCATCGTTGGCATTTATAGGCGCCGTGAGTGGAATCACGGGGACGAGTTCAATCGGAATATCGGTCGGCGGAACGATTGCGTCGACCGGCTGCTCGTGTAACCAAGCGTCGTCCCAAACCGCCGATGAGACGGTGACCGCATTCGCGCCCGGCTTGCGGTAAACGTACTTGCCGAAGAGTTTGAACGCGGCCGGGGTGACGATTTGATCCATGATGGTCGCGTCGATTAAACCGCCGATCACGACGATAGCCAGCGGGTGCAGGATCTCCTTCCCCGTTTGCCCGGCCCCGAGCGCCAGCGGGATCAATCCCAGGATCGCCGTGAGGGCCGTCATTAGCACCGGGGCCAGTCGCTCGATCGTGCCGCGGACGATCATCGCATCGCCGAAGGCCTCGCCCTCTTCCTTCATCAGGTGGATGTAGTGGGCCAGCATCATGATACCGTTGCGACTAACAATGCCGATAAGGGTGATGAACCCGACCCAGTGCGCCACCGACAGGGTCGTAGCCCCAGCCCAAAGTTTCGGCCATTGCCACCAAGCGGCGCCGTCGAGCACCCCGTGCTCGGGCCGATTCAAAAGGAGCAATGCCACGACCGACCCGAGAGCGGCCAGCGGGATGTTAATGAGCAGGACCATCGCCGCCGCAACCCAAGAGTTCAGGCACTTCCAAAGGAGTAGGAACACCCCCAACAGGACGGCCCAGAAGAGCCAGAACAGCAACGTGTTCGCCCGCTGCTGGGCTTCGAATTGGCCGCCGACTTCGATCCGGTAGGTTCCCGGTAGGGTGCGCAACTTCTCGTCCACCGGCCGGAGTTCGCGTTGGATGTCTTCGACGACCCGCCCCAAGTCGCGGCCCTGAACGTTGCACGCCACCACGACGCGGCGCTGGACGTGTTCGTGATTGATAGTATTCGGCCCGCGTGCGTCGATGACACGAGCCACTTGGCTGAGCGCGACCTTTCGACCCGACGGGGTGTCGAGGATCGTCTGGCCGATCACGGTGCGGTCGACGCGCGACGCCTCGTCGTACCAGACAACCAAATCGAAATAGCGGTCCCGGTCGAGCACCGTCGAGACGACACGCCCCTTGTAAGCCGTCTCCAAGAGCCGGGCGACTTCGCCGGGGGCGAGGCCGTACTCCGCGGCCGATTTGCGATCCACTTCCAAGCGGACTTGCTTGATGTTCTCCTGCGGTTCGACCTGCAGGTCGACTACCCCTGGGATTTTGCTCATCCGTTCTTGCACGTCGTAGGCGGCGCTCACTAGCTCGCGCAGGTCGTCCCCGAATACTTTCACCGCGACTTGGGCGCGCACGCCGCTCGTGATGTGGTCGAGCCGGTGCGAGATTGGTTGGCCGACGTTGATGTTCACGTTCGGCAGCTTCGCGATGCGCTCGCGGATATCGGCCTGAACCTGCTCGTGGGGTCGACCGGTCGTCTCGACGCCCCTGCTGTGCAGTCCCGGCACCGCTCGGATCAAAGCATAGCCGACACCCGGTTTGTTCCGCTCGTGCGGCGTCAGCCGGACATCCAATTCCGAAGTGTTTACCCCTTCGGCATGTTCGTCCTGTTCGGCGCGGCCCGTCCGGCGCGACACGGACACCACTTCGGGGACGTCCCAAAGTTGGGCTTCGGCGCGCTCGGCGATCCGTTTGCTCTCCTCCAAACTGGTACCGGGGCGAGTCTGCACGTTGACCGTGAGCGATCCTTCGTTGAAGGGCGGCAAGAACTCCGAGCCCATCCAGAGCACGATGAATTTCGACCCGAATGCGAGAATCGCCGCGACGATGAGAATCTTCCGGGGGTGCCGCAAGGCCCAGCGGACGACCTTGGCGTCGAGCCACTTCAACGCCCGCAGCAACGGCGGGTCACCTTTGCGATTCAGAAACCGCGCCTTCGGCAATAGTAGCGATGCCAAGGCCGGCGTGACCGTCAGCGACACGATCAGCGACGCGACGAGCGAGGTCACGTAGGCGAGCGCCAGCGGAGCGAACATGCGGCCTTCCAAACCGGAGAGCACGAAGAGCGGCAGCACCACCAAGCAGACGATCAGCGTGGCGTAGACGATGGAGTTGCGGACCTCGCTCGACGCCCGGAAGATCACCTTCATCGGCGGGTCGGGGATCGCCTTCTGGCGATTCTCTTTGAGCCTCCGGTAGATGTTCTCGACGTCCACCACCGCGTCGTCGACCAACTCACCGATGGCCACGGCAATACCGCCGAGTGTCATCGTGTTGATCGTGAGGCCGAGGTAATTGAACACGAGCGCGGTGACGAGAATCGAGAGTGGGATGGCCGTCAGGGTGATGAAGCTCGTGCGGAAGTTGGCCAAGAAGAGGAACAGGATCAGCACGACCCAAAGCGTGCCGTCACGGATCGCTTCGATCACGTTGTCGATGGCCGCGCGGATGAAGTCGGCTTGGCGGAAGATCCGCTTCTCGATCCGAACGTCGGTTGGCAACTGCCGTTGGAGTTCGTCGAGCGCGGCGTCGAGCTTCGGCGTCAGTTCCAGTGTGTTCGCCCCCGGCTGCTTTTGGATCGCCAGGATGATGGCATCGCCACCTTCGACTCCATCGGGCCCGCGAACGCGCACTCCGCCGTCGCCGCGGCGGACCGGACCCGCGAAGCGCACTTCAGCCACATCTTTGATGAGCACCGCCCGTTTGTCCCGCCACACGACCGGCGTCTCGCCGATCTCCCCCAGTGTCAGGCTCTGCCCGCTGATGCGGATGAGCTGTTCCTCTTGCTGGCGTTCCAACACTCCGCCTCCTGCGATGGCGTTGGCGTTCTCGGCGGCCTTGGTCAATTGTTCGAGCGTGACGTTCTGCGCGGCCAACC
>Ga0105047_10012456_pt1 | contig 13682 bp, 7 predicted proteins | sample MAT04_FD_78384 | JGI IMG/M metagenome (GOLD analysis project Ga0105047, IMG submission 78384) | Freshwater microbial communities from Lake Fryxell liftoff mats and glacier meltwater in Antarctica - MAT-04 (megahit assembly) | ecosystem: Environmental > Aquatic > Freshwater > Ice > Liftoff...
CGAACGCCAGCAGATGGCCGGCGCTGGTGACGGCGACGATGCGATCGGTCTGCGCATTGGTGACTGCGGCGGGCTGCAACACCTTGGCGCCCATGGCGAGATTGAGCATGGTCTTGCCGGCTTTCTGGCGACTGGTCAGGTTCTCGAAGCGGGTGACGAAACCATAGCCATGGGAGGACGCCAGCACGAAGCGTGCATCGGGTTCGCCACTGGCCATGGCCTGGAAGGAAGCGCCCGCTGCCGGCGAGAAGCGCCCGGTCAGCGGCTCTCCGTTGCCGCGTGCCGAAGGCAGGGTGTGCACCGCGGTCGAGTAGGCGCGTCCGTCCGAATCCAGGAACGCCACCTGCTGGTTGCTGCGGCTGCGCACCGATGCCAGCAGGCCGTCGCCATCGCGGTAGGACAGCGACGCGGCATCCACGTCGTGGCCCTTGGCTGCGCGAATCCAGGCCTTCTGCGACAGCACCACGGTGGTCGGTTCACTGGCGACCAGTTCGGTCTCGTCCAGCGCCTGCGCCGCGCCACGTGCCACCAGCGGTGAACGACGCGCGTCGCCGAACTTCTTGGCGTCGGCCTGCAGTTCGTCCTTGATCAGCTTCTTGAGCCTGGGCTTGGATTCCAGTGTCGACATCAGGCGGTCGCGCTCGCTGTCCAGCTCGTCCTGCTCGCCGCGGATCTTCATTTCCTCCAGTCGCGCCAGTTGCTTGAGCCTGGTTTCGAGGATGTAGTCAGCCTGGTCGTCGCTGAGTTCGAAACGCGCGATCAACTTTGCATGCGGATCGTCCTCGGTGCGAACGATGTGGATCACTTCGTCCAGGTTGAGGAATGCAATCAACAGTCCTTGCAGCAAGTGCAGGCGCCGCTCGACTTTTTCCAGTCGATGCTTGAGCCGGCGGGTGACCGTGCTGGTGCGGAACACCAGCCATTCGGTGAGGAAGGTGCGCAGGTTCTTGACCTGCGGACGACCGTCCAGGCCGATGATGTTGAGGTTGACCCGGTAGCTGCGCTCCAGGTCGGTGGTGGCGAACAGGTGCCCCATCAGTTGTTCGGCATCGACGCGATTGGAACGCGGGATCAGCACTACGCGCACCGGATTCTGGTGGTCGGATTCGTCGCGGATATCCTCCAGCCACGGCAATTTCTTCGCGCGCATCTGCGCGGCGATCTGCTCGATCACCTTGGACGGCGACACCTGGTAGGGCAGCGCGTCGATGACGATGTTGGCGTTTTCCTTCTTGAAGGTGGCACGGGCGCGCACGCTGCCGTGGCCGGTTTCGTACATCGCAAGCAGGTCGGCGGCAGGCGTGATGATCTCTGCAGTGGTCGGATAGTCGGGCCCGCGCACGTGTTCGCAGAGGTCGGCCACGGTCGCTTCCGGGTCGTCGAGCAGGCGGATGCAGGCACTGACAATCTCGTTGAGATTGTGCGGCGGCACGTCGGTGGCCATGCCCACGGCGATGCCGGTAGTGCCGTTGAGCAGCAGGTGGGGCAGTCGCGCCGGCAGCCAGGTGGGCTCCTCCAGCGTTCCATCGAAGTTCGGATCCCAGTCGACGGTGCCGTGGGCCAGTTCACCCAGCAACACTTCGGCGATGGGCGTGAGCTTGGACTCGGTGTAGCGCATTGCCGCGAACGATTTCGGATCATCCGGCGAGCCGAAATTGCCCTGGCCCTCGATCAATGGATAACGGTAAGAGAACGGCTGCGCCATCAGCACCAGCGCCTCGTAGCAGGCGCTGTCGCCATGCGGGTGGAACTTGCCGATCACATCGCCCACGGTGCGCGCGGATTTCTTCGGCTTGGCGCCAGCGCCAAGGCCCAGTTCACTCATCGAATAGATGATCCGCCGCTGCACCGGCTTGAGACCGTCGCCGATGAAGGGCAGGGCGCGGTCCAGGACCACGTACATGGAATAGTCGAGGTAGGCGCGTTCGGCGTACTCGCGCAGCGGGATCTGTTCGAAGCCGTGGAAGGTGGGGCGGATGGTTTCGTCGGTCATTTACAGGTGTCGTGGTGCGGGCAGTGCGCCAGTTTAACCGGCGCCCACCGGCCACAACGGTCCGCCCATCCACATCCAGCGCGACATCCACGCAGTGGTGAAGGCGATCAACGCGGTCAGCGGCGCGCCCACGCGCAGGAAGTCGCCGAAGGTGTACTGGCCCGGGTTGAGGATCAACAGGTTGCCGTGGTGGCCGATAGGCGTCAGGAACGAGGCGATCGCGCCCATGGCCGTGCACACCACGAACGGCACCGGCGGCATGCCGAGGCCTGCGGCCAGGGCCAGTGCAATCGGACACAACAACACCGTGGTGGCGGCATCGGACAGGATCTGCGTCAGCAGCGCCGCTGCGCCAAACATCACCAGCAGCAGTGTCAGCGGCGACCATTGCGATGCGTGCTGGAGCAGCATGTTGGCGAACAGTTCAGCGGTGCCGGTACGCTCCATGGCGATGCCCAGCGGGATCACGCCGGCAATCATCACGAAGATACGCACGTCGATCTCGCGATACGCCTGTTCGACCCCGACGCAGCGCGTCAGCACCATCGCCACCGCGCCTGCCAGGAACGCGATCTGTGGCGTCAACAGTTCGGTCGCCGCCGCAATGATTGCGCCGACCATGATGGCCAATGCCAGTGGCGCGCGTCGCCGCGATTTCTGCTGCGCGGCAAACGGCATCAGCATCAAGAAGCCATGATGCGCGGCCAATTGTTCGAACTTGGACTGGCGGCCCCACAGCACCAGCAGGTCACCTTCCTCCAGCTGCATCTCCGACATCTCTCCTTGCAACCAGCCTTCCTTGCGCCACAGTCCAACCACCACCACCCCGAGGTTGCGCAGGAAATCGATATTGGCCACGGTGCGGCCCACGAACTCGGAATGCGGCGCCACCACCGCCTGCACCAGTTGTTCCTCACCCAGCAGTTCGGTCTTGCGCTCATCGCTGGGTTTTTCGCCGTACTTGGACACCGCGTGCAGGGCCAGCCCCCGCTCATCCTTGATCGATGCGATTTCATCCGGCGAAGCGCGCACCAGCAACACATCGCCTGCAGCCAAGGGACTTTCCACGCCTTGGTCGCGACGCCGGTGGCCGTGGCGCAACCAGTCGGCGATCTGGAGGCGCTCCTTGAATTTTTTCTCGAACTCCCCGCGGGTCTTGCCGATCCACGGCGATTCGGCTTCCACCACCAGTTCGGTGTAATAGCGGTCCAGCCGCAGGTAGTCGGCGTTGCCGGACTCGCCGCTGCGCTTGGGCACCAGCCAGCGCCCCAGCAGCATGTAGATCGTGCCCACCAGCACCAGCACCGCGCCGATGGGAGTAATTGCAAAGATGTCCATGCCCGGATGACCGGCACGTTTGAGCTGGTCGTTGGCCAGCAGGAAAGCCGGGGCGCTGATGAGGGTGAGGGTGGTGCCCAGCGAAGCCGCCAGCGACATCGGCATCAGCAGGCGCGAGGTCGCCATCTTCTGCTCGCGCGCCAGCCGCATCAGCATCGGCAGCATCATCGCGGTGACCATCAGATGATGGGAGAACGCCGCCATCGCGGCGGTGGCGGGCATCACCACGGCAATGGTCCGCCATTCGCTGCCACCTGCGGCGCGCGTGATGCCTGCGCCGATACGATCAGTGATGCCGGTGGCCGACAGGCCCGCCGAAAGCACGAATACGGCCGCCACGATGATGGCCGGTTCGCTGGAAAAACCCGACAGGGCATCGCGGGGACCGAGGATGCCGGTTAGGGTCAGCGTCAGCAGCGCCAGCATGGCCACCACGTCCACCCGCAATTTTTCGCTGATGAACAAGGCCAGGGTGCCGGCCAGGATGACCAGGAAGATGATCTGTTGGAGTTCCATCGCTGCGAAAAGTATTCCCGGGTGCTGAGGATCGCGTGACGGCCATTGTGCACAGCGGCTGTTTGCCACTCATGAGGCGGCTTGCGCGGGCAAAAAAAACCCCCGCTTGCGCGAGGGTTCTTGTTCAACCTTGGTGCCCAGAAGAGGACTCGAACCTCCACGAAGTTGCCCCCGCTAGCACCTGAAGCTAGTGCGTCTACCAATTCCGCCACCTGGGCAGGTGCAGGGGGCGCATTTTCCGGGCAGCGTGCGGGAATGTCAACGCATCCCGTCGCGACGCAGCCGTAATTCGGTCGGGGTGTAACATGATGCGATGATCAAGAAGCCAACAAAAGCCGGGTCCCGACCCGCATCCGGCAAGCCCGCCAAGGCCGCGGGAGCCCCGAAAAAAAGCACTGCGGCGAAGAAATCCAAACTGCCGCCATGGATGCCCGAGCTTCCCGCAGGCAAGCCGCCGCAGGGTCGCGCTGGATCCACTCCGAGCCCGCGTAAACGCGCGACTGCCCCACGTGGCGAGTTCCGCGACCCGCATGCCGATCGCGAGGCGCAGCGCTATGCCGACCCCATCGCCAGCCGTGAAGCCATCCTCGCCCAGCTGGCGGCAGCCGAAGGACCACAAACCGCCGAAGACCTCGCCGCCCTGCTGGGCCTGACCGCGCCGGATCGTTTCGATGCGTTGGGCAAACGCCTGGGCGCGATGGTGCGCGACGGCCAGTTGTTGCAGAACCGGCGCGGTGGGTTCGCGCCGACCAAGCAGATGGACCTGTTGCCAGGCGTGGTGATCGCCAACCCCAATGGCTTTGGTTTCATGCGCCCGGAAGCCGGCGGTGGCGATGATCTTTTCCTGCCGCCGAACGAAATGCGCAAGGTCATGCATGGCGACCGGGTCATGGCCTGCGTCACCGGCATCGATCGAGCGGGTCGCCGCGAAGGCAGCATCGTCGAGGTGCTGGAGCGGCGCCTGTCGCGCCTGATCGGGCGTTTCAGTGTCGAGAATGGGATCGGCTACCTGGTGCCGGACGACAAGCGCGTGCAGCGCAACGTGCTGATCCCGCCCAATGCGGGCGGCGATGCCGTCGATGGCCAACTGGTGGTGTGCGAACTGACCCATGCCCCGGATGCGCGGCGCCCGCCGATGGGACGCATCGTGGCGGTGCTGGGCGACAAGCTCACGCCCTCGCTGGTGGTGGAAGCTGCGATCCATGGCCACGAGATCCCGCATGAATTTCCGCAGGAAGTACTGGACCAGGCCGCGGCAGTGCCGCTGGAGGTCGAGGCTTCGATGGTGGGTGGTCGCGTCGACCTGCGCGCCCTGCCGCTGGTCACCATCGACGGTGCCGACGCCAAGGATTTTGATGACGCGGTGTACTGCGAGAACAACCGCAACGGGTTCCGCCTGGTGGTCGCGATTGCCGATGTCTCGCATTACGTGCAGCCGATCACGGCGCTGGACCTGGAAGCGCAGAAGCGCGCCACTTCGGTGTATTTCCCCGGTTTCGTGGTGCCGATGCTGCCGGAGACGCTGTCCAACGGCATCTGTTCGCTGAAGCCGAGAGTCGACCGCATGTGCTTCGTCTGCGACATGCAGGTCGATCGTGACGGTGAGGTCAGCGAGTCGAAGTTCTACGAAGCGGTGATGAACTCGCATGCGCGCCTGACCTACGACCAGGTGTGGCAGGCCGTGGGCGAGGACGATGCCGACGCCAAGGCCTTCATCGGTGCGCAGCTGCCGCAGGTAGAACGCCTGCACCAGTTGTTCCAGGTGCTGGCCAAGGCACGCGAAAAGCGCGGCGCGATTGAATTTGAAACCTCCGAGGTGCGCTTCGAGCTGGACAATACCGGCGCCGTCATGCAGGCCGGCATGCTGCAGCGTAACGATGCGCACAAGCTGATCGAGGAATGCATGATCGCGGCCAACGTCGAGGCTGCACGTTTCCTGCTTGCGGCCCATATCCCGGCACCTTATCGCGTGCACGCCCGTCCGCCGGAGTCCAAATACGCCGATCTGCTTGAGTTCCTCAAGGAATTCAAGCTGAGCATGCCGCCTTGGGCCAAGGTGCAGCCGCGCGATTTCACCCAGCTGCTGAAGAAGGTGCGCGAGCGTCCCGATGCCGCGCTGCTGGAGTCGGTGCTGCTGCGCAGCCAGAGCCTGGCGGTGTACACGCCAGACAATGCCGGCCACTTCGGCTTGGCACTGGAGGCGTACGCGCATTTCACTTCGCCGATCCGCCGCTACGCCGACCTGCTGGTGCACCGTGCGATCAAGCATGCTCTGGGCGGCGGCAAGGCAGCGAACTTCGGTTACTCCGCGCATGGCATGGCAGCCCTGTCATTGCAATGTTCCGAGCGTTCGCGCCGTGCCGACGAGGCCCAGCGCGAGGTCGACGAGCGCTATCGCGCCGCGTGGATGGAACAGCACGTGGGCGGGCAGTTCGACGGCGTCATCAGCGGCGTCACCAGCTTCGGCCTGTTCGTGGAGTTGAACGAATCCAAGGTCAATGGCCTGGTGCACGTGACCCAGCTGCCGCACGACTATTACCATTTCGATCCGATCCGCAAGACCCTGGCCGGCGAACGTCGTGGCGTCTCGTTCCGGCTGGGCGATCCGGTACGCGTGGTGGTCATGAAAGCCAGCCTCGAGGAACGCAAGATCGACTTCAAGCTGGTCGAGGAAAAAGCGGTGCAGGGCGAGCCGCCTCGCGGCCAGCCGGCGAAGCGGAAGAAACAGAAATATTAGTTCGAGCCACGCAGGAGCGCCCCATGGGCGCGAGCTCTTGCCGATCACGGTGTTATCAAGAGCTCGCGCCCATGGGGCGCTGCTACGTCCATGCCTACTGATGCGTGAAACCCATGAGCAAACAGAACCAGTGGATCGCCGGCATCAATGCGGTGGCTTCGGCCATCGAGAACGATGCCGACAACGTGCGCGAGGTGCTGCTGGAAGGCGGCAGCAAGAATTCGCGCATCACCGAAATCGAGGAGAACGCGCGGCGCAAGGGCATCGAAGTGCGGCGCGTGAATACCCAGGCGCTGGATGGCGTGGGCGGTTCAGTGCGCCACCAGGGCGCGGTGGCGCGCTATGCGGCAGCGAAGACCTGGGATGAAAGCGAGTTGCCTGCATTGATCGAAGCCGCCGAGGGCAAAGCCCTGGTGCTGGTGCTCGACGGCGTGCAGGACCCGCACAACCTCGGCGCCTGCCTGCGCAGTGCCGCCGCCGCAGGAGCCACTGCGGTGGTGATTCCGAAAGACAAGTCAGCGCCGGTCAACGCCACGGTGCGCAAGACTTCCGCTGGCGCGGCCGACCGGCTGCCGATCTTCCCGGTCACCAACCTGGCACGCTGCCTGCGCGACCTGCAGAAGCAGGGCGTGTGGATCTACGGCCTGGCCGGTGAAGCGGAAGCCTCGCTGTATTCGGTCGACTTGCGCGGCAACGTCGCCCTGGTCCTGGGCGGCGAAGGTGACGGCATGCGCCGCCTGACCCGCGAGCATTGCGACGGCCTGGTGAAGATTCCCATGCCCGGCGACATCGAAAGCCTCAACGTATCGGTGGCCACCGGCGTCACCCTGTTCGAGGTTGTGCGCCAACGCGGTTGATTGCGGCTTGCCCTCCAACGAGATATGCCCTGGTGCGAAGATCCCAGCTCGACCGGATGTTTTTCACGTGTAGATCCTATCTCGCCCGGATGTTTTCGTTGTAGATCCGAGCTTGCTCGGATGTTTTTAGCCAGGATCAAGGACATCCGGGCAAGCTCGGATCTACAGGGACAGGCGCAGCTTACGTCTCGGCTTTTGCCACGCGAGAGGTCCTTGCAGAACACCCGCGCGGTCTGTTCGTTGTCGCACACGGCCGAATCGCTTGGTCCGCGTTCCATTCAAGGACTGCGGGCTGCACCTGCCGAGCCAGGACGGCTTCAATCAAACGACACCGGCGGGCATCACGGTGTCGAATACCGCGGAGGCGAGGGACGCTGATCCCTGCGCTATTGCGGCAAGCTCTCCGGTCCGGAAGCCGCCACGGCAGCCAGGAAATCCCCACCCCAGCGGGCCAGGTCGTAGTGGCACACGATTTCGTACAGGCTGCGCTGGCGGCCTTCGCATTCGTTGCTGGACATGGTCAGCGCCTGTAGCAGGGTGTTGGTCAGGTCGACCGGGTCATGCGGATTGGTCAGCAGCGCGCCCTTGAGTTCGGCGGCGGCGCCGGCGAATTCGGACAACACCAGTACCCCGCACGTGTTGGACACGCCATGGGCGGCGATGAATTCCTTGGCCACCAGGTTGAGGCCGTCGCGCAAGGGTGTGATCCACATGACATCGGCGGCGGCGTAGTAGGCGACCACGTCCTCGAACGGCAAGGGCCGCGCGAAGAAGCGGATCGGGGTCCAGTCCAGCGACGAGTAGCGCCCGTTGATGCGGCCTACCGCTTGTTCGATCTGGGTCTGCAGCGAACGGTAGATGGTCATTTCCTTGGCCGCCGGCACGCACACCATCACCAGGGTCACTTCGCCGCGCATCTCGGGACTGGAATCGAGCAGTCGTTCGAACGCCTGCAGTTTCTCCACCAGGCCCTTGGCGTAGTCCAGACGCTCGATTGCCAGCACCAGCTTGCGCACGCCGATCTCGTCCCGGATGGTCTTCATGTCCGCACGCACCTGCGGCGATTCGAGGCATTGGCGAATACGCCCGACATCGGTCCCGATGGGATGCGCGCCCAGGCCGATGCGGCGATCGCCCAGTTTCAGCTCGGTAACCATGCTGTCCAACCCAACCGCACACCCGTAGGTCAAGAACCGCGGCGCGCACGACATCCGCGACATGATCTGGACCGGCATCGCGCCGCGCACCGCGTCGACGAAGTTCTCGGCGTGGCGTGGCACCTGGAAACCGATGTAGTCGCATGCCAAGAGGCTGGCCAGGATCTGGCGGCGCCACGGGATGATGTTGAACACGTCCCCGGCAGGGAAGTGGGTATGGTGGAAGAACGCGATCTTCAGGTCCGGGCGCAGCTCGCGCAGGGTCGAGGGCACCATCCACAGGTTGTAGTCATGGATCCAGACCGTCGCCCCGGGCGCGGCCTCGGCTGCCGCGGTTTCGGCGAAGCGCTGGTTGACGCGCTTGAACACCTGCCAGTCCTCTTCGACGAAGCGCGCGCGCTCCCAGAAGGTATTGATCACTGGCCAGAACGCTTCCTTGGAGAAGCGTTTGTAGAACACGTCTACCTCGTGCTTGGTCAATGGCACGCGCGCGGCGGTGAGGTTGGGATAACGCACCGCATCGACCTCGGTGTGGGTCGTGAAGGGGACGCCCTTGCGTTCCTCCGTACTCCACGCCACCCACGATCCCGGATGCCCGTCACCGAAGAAACTGAGCAGGCTGGGAATGATGCCGTTGGGCGAGCTGTGCGCGCGCCGCACCGGCGTGTCGTCGACGAGATGTTCCTCGTAGGGCAGGCGGTGGTAGACCATCACCAGCTCGGCCTGGCCGCTGGCGCTGGGTAGCGATGCATAGCGCTTGACCTGTCCGGCGTCGAGCAGGCCAAAGTGATGGATAGCCTCGAGGATGCCCCCACAGCCGGGTGCTTCCGCCTGCAGCACGTTGTCCAGGTGCGCGGTGGCCTGCAGCAGCTGCGGTTCCGACGCGCCCACGCACACCCCGGGAAACCCGGCGGTGTACATGGACAAGTCGTTGAGCGTATCGCCAGCCACCAGCACGCGGGAGGCGTCCACGCCCAGCTCGCGGGTCAGCGCGGTCAGGGTCCTGCCCTTGTCGGTGGCCCGGGGCAGGATGTCCAGGTAGCGGTCGGCCGAATACAGGACCTCGCATTGGAGGAGTTCGGCTTCGGCTTCGATCTCGCTGCGCAGCGTGGCCAGCAGGGTTGGGTCGCAGTAATAGGAGCACCGTCGTTGTTGCGGCACGTCCTGGCGGACCAGCGCGTCGAAGCGTGCCATCGCCTGCGACACGGCACGTTCGCCCGGCCAGCGCGATTCTATTTCCCACTGCAGCGGCTGCATCGGCTGCATGTTTGAGGTGCGCACGACGGTCGCGCCGACATCGCAGATCACGTAGTCGGGGCGTGGCAGCGCCGGGTCGGCCAGCAACGGCAGCACCGCCTCCAGCCCGCGCCCGGTCACCCATACCAGTTCGATCTCCGGATGCGATTCGACCATGCGATAGAGTTTCTGGCGCTGGACGGGTTCGCCGGCCAGGAACGTGCCGTCCAGGTCAGTGGCCAGCAGCATCGGCAGCGGGACCGCAGCCTGTGGATCGGTGGCGATGAGGGTGTCGTTCCTGGTCATCAGTGTCATGGCGTCCTCGCAGGGGAAGTTGGGGCCGGAATTTCCGGCAGCAGTTCCAGGGCCGAAGGCGTGGTCCGCAGCATCGGATGGAAGCGCGCGCGTTGTTGCAGCAGGTGCGAGCGCAGCAGGCGGCGTCCGGCGACGGCCAGGAACAGCAGCCCCAGGGCAGAGGCGAAGAATCCGGGCAACGCCGCCGCACCGAAAGCTTCCATCGCAAACCCGGCGGTAGCCGGGCCGATCGCCGCGCCGATCCCGTGCAGCAGCAACAGTGCGCTGCAGCCAGCCAGCAGTGTGTCGGCAGGCAGGCGATCCAGCAGATGCGCGACGCACAGCGGATACAGCGCGAAACTCAGTCCGCCGAACAGGAAGAACGCGGCATACAACACGGTGCTGGACGGCGTTTCGATCACCGCCAGCGATAGCGAAATCGCCGCCGCCAGGCCGCTGACCAGCGCCAGCGTTGTGCGTCGATCGCCGCGGTCGGAAAGGCGCCCGATGGGGAACTGCATCGCCGCGCCGCCGAGGATGGTCAGGCTCATGAAGTTTCCTACCTCGGCCCGGTCCAGACCCAGATCCGAGGCGAACACCGGACCCATCCCCCAGAATGCGCCCAGGGCCAGCCCCGACATCAACGCACCGGCCGCAGCACTGGGCGCGACCCGACAGATGTGCACGATCCCGGCCTTGGGTGCGACCGCCATCACCGGCTGCTGCAGGCGTGTGGTCGCCACCGGCAAAGCGGCCAGGGAGAACAGGATCGCGATCACGCTGAACAGGACGAAGCTGCCGGCGGGCTGCAGATCCAGCAATTGCTGGCCCGCGGCCAATGCCAGCAGCGTCACCACCATGTACACGGCGAATACGCGGCTGCGGTACTCGGGCGCCGCATGCGAATTCAGCCAGCTCTCGATCACGGTGCACAGACCGACCAAGGCGATCCCGGTGACCAAGCGCAGCAAGGTCCAGCCCACCGGGTCCACCCACAGCGGATAGACCAGCACCGCGGTCGCCGCCAGTGCGGCGTGGAATGCGAATGCGCGGATATGGCCCACCCGGCGGATCAGCGGCGGTGCGGTGAACGTGCCCAGGAAAAACCCGACGAAGTAACCCGACATGATCAGACCCAGGGTCTGGTCGGCGTAGCCTTCCAGCTGGCCGCGTACCGCCAGAAGGGTACTCAGCAGGCCGCTTCCGGCCAGCAGCAAGGCGACGCTGACAAGGAGTGCGGTAATCGGTAGCAGAAGCCGGAACAACAGCGCGGAAGACATCCTGTTCGAACAGCGCGCAATTGTAACATATTGATTATGGTGGTGTTTTACGTCGGGTCAGGTCTCTCGTCATTGTGGATTCGAGCTTGCGCGGATGTTGTTCGCGAGGATCGAGTGCATCCGAAGCCAGCTCCGATCTACGAAGACCAGGCGCACGCGCATGCTGTTCGCACAGATCGTGGGGGCATCCGAGCAGGCTCGGATCTACAGCGACCAGGTGCAGCAAGCTCGGATCTACAAACGCCCAGGTACAGGCGTATGTTTCACGCTGCCGGCTTCGGCCACGCGTTGAGGATCTTGCAGAACACGCGCGCGGTCTGTTCGGTGTCGTAGACGGCCGAATGCGCTTCGTCGGCGTTCCATTCCAGGCCCGCCGCCTGCACCGCGCGGGCCAGCACGGTTTGCCCGTAGGCAACGCCGGCCAGAGTAACGGTGTCGAACACGCTGAAGGGATGGAACGGATTGCGTTTGTGGCCCACGCGCGCGACGGCCGCGTTGAGGAAGCCCAGGTCGAAGTGGGCGTTGTGGCCGACCAGGATCGCGCGCTGGCAGCCGTGTTTCTTCACTGCGGCGCGCACCGTGGCGAACACGTGGTCCAGCGCTTCGCGTTCGGGTTTGGCGAAGCGGAATGGATGGTCGAGGATGATGCCGGTGATCTCCAGCGACTTGGGGTCGATCTGCAGGCCGGGTGCCGGAACCAGGTGTGCGCTGGCGGTCTGGCCGAGGATGAAGCTGCCCTGTTCGTCGAGATCGATCGGCACCACCGCGATCTCGAGCAAGGCGTGCTTGTTGCAGTCGAAGCCGCCGGTTTCCACGTCCACCACCACCGGCAGGTAACCGCGGAAGCGCCTCGCCATGGGGCTGGGACTGTGGGGCGTGCCCGCCTCCGGAGAGTCGGCGCTGCCAATGCTGGGGGGTGTGTCTGACATCGCGCAAGCGTAGCAGAGGGCTTCGCATGAGCACTTGGCCGTTGGCTGCGGAGCAGCAGCAAGATGCGGGTTTTAGCGAAAATCAACGGCGTTCGGACAAACGTCAATGCTCCGGAACGACGCGCGCGCCTACCAGCGTGCCTTCAACGCGGAGTCGCTGAAGCATGGCGCTGCCGGTGGCGAAGAATTCCTCTGAGTCAGTGGCCTGCGCTTCTTCGGCCAGGGTACGCAGCGCATCGCGGCCGGTGTGCGTGCCTTCGCCCAGCAGCTGCAGCAGGCGGTAGACCAGCGGTGAGAGTTCGGCAAAGCGGATGTCGTGCTGCTCGGTACGACGCACCAGCAGCAGCGTGGGTGCAGGATCAAGTGCGTCCGGCTGGAAGTCGGGACTGATGCGCTGCACCGGCCATTGGTAAGCAAGCGGCCAGGCAAGGGGTGAAACGACGGGAACGCCGTCGAGCAAATCGTCCGACATGTCGTGCGCGGGCGGGTCGACTGCGGCCAGTTGCAACGCCAGCTCGACCCATTCGTAGTGGGCGAGTTCTGGCAGCCACGCGGGCTGATCGCTGGTGCCGGCACGGTCCTGCAGGAAGCGAGTGAACTCTCCGCCGATTTCCGCGAACAGGGGCGTGTGGCTGCGATGTTCGCGGTAGAACGCTCGCACCAGCGGCCGCCAGCGTGCATCGCCCAGCGTCTTGCGGATCACCGGGAATCCGCTGGCGAGCAGACCTTCGATGTTGTTGAGGAACAGTTCGCGATACACCGCCAATCGCCGCTCTTCGAGGCCCACTGGTGGCGGACTGGAGTGCGGATCGCGCAGGTGGCGCGCCAGCGCGAACTGTTGCTGCGCCAGGCGCGTGGGCGCGTGATCAGGCATGAGCGTGCTGCGTGTCGAAGCGCAGGTTGGCAGTGGCCGCTGATGCGCGCTGCACGCTGCGGATGCGTTCGACCTCGGCCTGCAGCATGGGGAATTCGGGAAAGTTGAAATCACGCTCCAGCAGCGTGGGCCGCACGCCGTGGATGGCATAGGCCGCCTGCAGCAACGACCACACCTGATCCTTCACTGCCGTGCCATGGGTATCCACTTTCAGGTCTTCGGCTTCATCGAAGTGGCCGGCGACGTGGTACGACACGATGCGTTCGCCAGGCATGCGCTGCAGGAAATCGAGCGCGTCGTAACCGTGGTTGATGGCGTTGACGTAGAGGTTGTTGACGTCGAGCAGCAGGTCGCAATCCGCTTCGGACAACACCGCCGTAACGAAATCCACCTCGTACATGGCCGGTACGTTTTCCAATGGAGCGTGCGCAAGGTAGTAGGACACGTTTTCCACTGCGATCCTTCGGCCCA
>Ga0105047_10012457_pt1:0-2500 | contig 13681 bp, 5 predicted proteins | sample MAT04_FD_78384 | JGI IMG/M metagenome (GOLD analysis project Ga0105047, IMG submission 78384) | Freshwater microbial communities from Lake Fryxell liftoff mats and glacier meltwater in Antarctica - MAT-04 (megahit assembly) | ecosystem: Environmental > Aquatic > Freshwater > Ice > Liftoff...
AAGCCGACACCGCCGCGGCAGGTATTTCGAGCGGGCCTTTCAACGCAGAAATCCGCAATTGAGCAACGCTCTTATTCGCCGGACTGATCGCCAGACGAAAAGCGAGGGATTCACCGGGCGTGCCGGCAAGATCGTACGATTTGCGCGCGCGTTCTGTTTCTGTCGGCATGCTGGAAGGCGCGATCTGTGTTAAGTCATCCGGGATGAACGCGAGCAGCGCCGGGTCGTTCTCTTTTCGATTTGTTTTAACGGGCTTGTCAATTTCCAGTGAGGCGGCGAAAATCTTTTTTCGCTCCGCGTTCAGATCTCGACTCATATCCTTCAATACGACCGGATCGGCGGGGAGAATGATCAACGCCGCGAGCCAATAGTTGCGCAACTCAATCTTCAGGTTGCCGCCCTTCACCGTGACTTTGTTGCGTCCGAGCGCCGGGTACATCACAGTGATGTAATCTTCGAAATACGCGTGCTCTTCAGGACGGTGATGGTTGCGCAGGAAGCGGTAAAGATACTTTTCGCTATGGGTTTCCTCGAAGCTGGGCTTTTCATCGGCGAAGATTTCGTCGCCCATTTTTAAAAAGTAATGCGGCGCGCGAAGATTCTCGCGAATGACCGCACCGGCCGAAAACCAGACGCTGTACTCCCCGTCGGGTAACTTCACTTCAAAGCTGAACGGCTCGCCGTCGGGCGACCAGACGCCGTCTCCGGTCAGCGGATCGGGCCAGTGTTTGCCGAAGTCGGCGCGTTTTCCATTGCTGCTGAATCCATACCCCTTGGCGTCGTCGAATGTGGCGCTGGCGACGACGGAGGTGAAGCCTGCGACGAGCGTGCCGGGCGGGCCGAAGTCGAAGGCTTTGGCGCCAGCGGGGAGCGCGATTTTCATCTTCACGCCGACCTGATCCTCGCTGAGCAGGCGGATGTTATCGACCCACCAGACCAGGTCGCTATCCTTCGGCGGCGTGAGGAAGCATTTCACTTTCGTCAGCGCTTTCATGTTGATCTTGTCGGCGGGTTCGAGTTCCTCCCAGTCGCGCCCTTCTTTGCCGTTGCGCTTGGCGCGATTGATTTTGAAGAGCACCGTCTGCTTGCCAGGGCGGACGGTCTGTTCGAAGGTGCAGCGCGTGGCATAATTTTTAGTCTGCGCGTCCCAGAGTTCGCAGGTGAACGGGATTTTCTCCTCGCGCTCTTGAAAGATATCGAAGGCAATGTAGTCGCTGCCGCTCAGGTCTTTGGCCTTGGCGCCGAGTTCGAAGAGGGCGTACGGCGCGCCGGCTTTGAAGACGACGCGCGCACAGTTCCGTCCGCGCGTGACGCCGTTATCCTGGACGAGATCGAAGACGACATTTTCGACGCCGCTGAAGTGGTTGAGCTCGGCAGGGTCTTCGAAGTCGTAGAGCACGCGCGGCGCTTCGGCGGCGAGAAGTATCTGGCTGAACAATAAAGCGACGAGAGCGAAGAGACGATTCACGCATAGTCCTCAGAGTGTGATCACGATGTATTACAGACTCAGTCTGACTACACTTTTACACCGTGCAATGCGTAGTGCTCCGCTAAATAGCGTTTACCGTTCCTTCAAAACCATATCGATGCAGACGGCCGCGCAGAAGAGAATCTGGACGTGGCGGACGTCGGTGATCTTGGTGCGCTCGATATGAACGACGTAGTTGTCGGCGGTGGTAAAAAATTCTTTGGCCAGGCCGGTCCACTTCTTTGTGATCTGTCCGATCTCCACGCCGGCATTATCGGTGAAGGTGAAATTCCAGCCCTTCCATTCGCCTTTCAGCGTGGCGATCTGCTGATCCTTGTCGTCGAAGATGTCGAAGGCGCCGCCGATCGATAGAAGACGCTGCTTGAAGTAGCCGAGGTCTTTTCCCGTGGAATCTTTGATGAAAACCTTGGAGCGCAAGAATGTGAACCCGCGCGAAATGCTGAGCAGCACGGAATTGTCGGGATTGAGAATCTCAACCTGGAACGGGAGCATGCGGGGCTCGAAGACAAACTTGAGCATCATGATCAGGGTACTGGTGTTTTCCTTGGCCTGCGCGATCTGGATTCCGTCGGGCGAGAGGATGTCGTAGGTATTTTTCAGTTTTAGAAGGCCGACGTGCTCGCGTACCAGAAAGGTGTCTGTGGATTCAAAACTCATAGCAGGTTTGCTCCTTGGGCAGAATGTAAAAACAGGACGCTTGTAAGTTGACACAGGGCTTGTATCGAAGGGTGGGGGGAAAGTCAAAGCAGAGGCGGAAAATTGAGTCTCACGTCGTAAAAGCAATGGAGGAATAATCTCGAGAGTCGGTCGCTTCTCTGCGCCGCCTCCCTATGGCAACGGGCGATCCGCAGAATTAAAAAAAATAACAGCATTTGATCTGTTGACACATTTTGAAGTGGATGTATAAGGTTCTTGTCAGACGCAACGAACACCGAACGAACGCGAACGACGCAAAGAGTAAAATAGTAAGACGCAGGCCGAGCCCTTCGGGAAATTTCCCAGGTGTACCGG
>Ga0105047_10012457_pt1:7500-13681 | contig 13681 bp, 5 predicted proteins | sample MAT04_FD_78384 | JGI IMG/M metagenome (GOLD analysis project Ga0105047, IMG submission 78384) | Freshwater microbial communities from Lake Fryxell liftoff mats and glacier meltwater in Antarctica - MAT-04 (megahit assembly) | ecosystem: Environmental > Aquatic > Freshwater > Ice >...
AGACGACGTATGCAGACTGACGCCTGCTCTGTGCCGGAAGGTTAAGGGAAATCGTCAGGGGGTTCGCCTCCAAAGCGATGAACCGAAGCCCCGGTTAACGGCGGCCGTAACTATGACGGTCCTAAGGTAGCGAAATTCCTTGTCGGGTAAGTTCCGACCTGCATGAATGGCGTAATAATTTGGGCGCTGTCTCCACGAGAGGCTCGGCGAAACTGTAGCAGTGGTGAAGATGCCACTTACCCGCGACTAGACGGAAAGACCCTGTGGACCTTTACTGTACTCTACTATTGGGTTTTTGTATTCATTACGTAGGATAGGTGGGAGACTGTGAAATTTTGGTTTCGGCCAAGACGGAGTCGCCGGTGAAATACCACCTTTTGTGTACGAAAATTCTAACTCGGCTCCATAATCTGGACTGAGGACCGTGGTAGACGGGCAGTTTGACTGGGGCGGTCCCCTCCTAAAGAGTAACGGAGGGGCCCTAAGGCATGCTCAGCACGGTTGGCAATCGTGCGTCGAGTGCAATGGCATAAGCATGCTTAACTGCGAGAGAAAAACCTCAAGCAGAGACGAAAGTCGGGCATAGTGATCCGGCGGTGCAGTGTGGAATGGCCGTCGCTCAACTGATAAAAGGTACCCCGGGGATAACAGGCTGATCTCCCCCAAGAGTCCATATCGACGGGGAGGTTTGGCACCTCGATGTCGACTCATCGCATCCTGGGGCTGCAATCGGTCCCAAGGGTTCGGCTGTTCGCCGATTAAAGCGGTACGTGAGTTGGGTTCAGACCGACGTGAGTCAGGTCGGTCCCTATCTGTCGTGGGCGTAGGATTCTTGCGGAAAAACAACTCTAGTACGAGAGGATTGAGTTGTACGTACCCCTGGTGTTCCAGTTGTGCTGCTAAGCACACCGCTGGGTAGCTATGTACGGACAGGATAAACGCTGAAAGCATCTAAGCGTGAAGCCTCTTCCAAGACAAGGAATCCCTATGAGACTCCTGGTAGACCACCAGGTTGATAGGCCGGATGTGTAAGCCTAGTAATGGGTAAGCTTACCGGTCCTAATTAGTCCATCGACTTGACCGCTTTTTTCCGGCTCCCCGTCATCAACTTTGACGGGACTTGAAATAAGCGGCTGGCGAACCTCAAAATAAAGACGTTGCTAAAAGCTGGTAAATCAACAGCTCTTCTGCAACGCTCGTTGTTCCGCTTCAAACACCTATCTTCACTAAAATTCGGTTTCGAATTCTTAGTTTTCGTTCCTGCGTCGGCGCCCCCAGTGCGCCATTCAGAAACTAAAAAGTAGGAAACAGAAACCATCCGTTCTTGGGAACCGATGCCGGCGCATTCGCCAGTTCAATATTACTGGCGGTCTTGGTAATGAGTTGCTCGCATCGCTTTCCTTTGAAATTCGCAGCGCCTTAAAACGCTGCAGCCATATTCCGGTGACCATGGCGGAGGGGCCACACCCGTTCCCATTCCGAACACGGCCGTTAAGCCCTCCTGCGCCGATGATACTGCATAAAAGCGGGAAAGTAGGTTGTCGCCGGGTTAAATCTAAAAAGCCGCACTGATCAAAAGATCAGTGCGGTTTTTTTGTTTTTAATCATCTTTTTCGAGTGGTACACTTTAATCATGATTCAGCCGCTCCCCACCACTATCGCAACGCTTGACGACCTCTACCGCGAGCCCGGCAAGGCCGAACTCATCGGCGGAAGGATTGTTCGTTACATGTCTACTGGAGAACAACCCAATCGGATTGCGGGCCGGATCTTTCGAAGCATGGCAGAGTATGCAGAGAAAATAAATCGAGGCGAGGCCTTTACCGACAACTTGGGTTTTGCGGTCCCAATGCTGCCATCTGGACGGCAATCGTTTTCCCCCGACGCATCCTACTTCAACGCTCCACGCCGCAGATCCATGCGCTTCATCCAGGGCCCGCCCACCTTCGCCGTCGAAGTCCGCAGCGAAAACGATTATCTGCCCGGCGCCGGAATTGAAATGGCCGCCAAGCGCGCCGATTACTTCGCCGCCGGCACGCTCGTCGTCTGGGACGTCGATACGCTGGGCGAATGCATCTACGCCTACAGCGCCGCCGCCCCCGAAAAACTGCTCATCTTCAAAACAGGCGACCAAGCCCACGCCGAACCCGCGATCCCTGGCTGGCGCGTCGCCGTCGAATGGATTTTCGCCTGATTTCCAGCCTGATGGCTGTCTTTGCCCGTAAGTCCGATTCGGGGAGAACCCGCCCGTGAAAGGTTCCGACGCCGCAATTATTTGAAATTAATGCGCATGATGTCGAAGACGACGTTCAGGCCTGTGTGCCTTTTATACGCCGGGAGTGGGTCCGGACAATCCGTCTGCTGAATTTAAAGCCAGATGATGATTTTGACGAAAAGAATGACGTATTTACAAAAGGGCCAGCCGTTCAGAGCAATTCACAGTCGAATGTAGACATGTAATCGAAGATTTCCGTCACTCGCCGCTCTGCGGCGAGAAACAGCACGAGCGAAAAAAGCTTGGCAGAGTCTCCGCTTCGTAGACGGCTACATCCGATTGTGATTTGCTCTGGTGGCCGCGCAGCGCCTCAGCGCAAATCGGTTAACGAATTCGCGGCGGATAAGCAGAGTGCCATGAGTCGCTCATATCCGGCGTCGGGGGTGAACTCTTTGAGGTAGCGTTCGCGGCCGACCTGGCCGAGTCGGCTGGCCAGCGCGGGATCGTCGTGCAATTTTTGAATGCAGGCTGCGAGTTGCGTGGCGTTGCCAGGATCGAAGAGCAATCCATTGACATTTTCAGTAACGAGTTCGAGCGCGCCGGGGACGCGGGCGGCGATGACGGCGCGACCGAGCGCCATGGCTTCGATGATCGTCGTGGGACAACCTTCGGGCCAGAGTGAGGGGAAGATCAGCGCGCGGCTGGTGGCGATGCGGCGCATCGTTTCTTCACGCGGCAGGCGGCCGGCGGCGTCAACGTTTGGCTTTGCGGCGACTGCATCGGGATAGAGCGGGCCGTCGCCGATGATTTGGACCCTGATTTTGTTCAGAGTCGCGGCGGCTTCGACGAGTGAAGCGATGCCCTTTTCCGGAGTCAAGCGGCCGGCCATTATGAAACCGTCGCCGGGGGCGTCGTAGCGCAGGCATCCTGCCTGCCCGGTGTCAGAGTCGATACTTGCAGGCTGGAAGCCTGCGGTACTGGGCGGAAAAATGAAGTTGGGCTGCACGACGATGTTGCGGGCGCGGACGATCTGATGCTCGACGAGAAGATCGCGCTGATAGCTGTTCAATGCGACAAAGAGATTGATGCGGTTCTTAAACGTTTCGGCGCGGCGGTGGCGTTCGAGCATGCGCGTCAGGGCCAGCGTGGCCAACTTTGAGCCGGTCCAGCAGCGGTGTTTGACGGCGTGGGCGAGGCCGCCGTCGACGCAGAGCGTGCAGGGGGTGCCATCGCGGAAGAGCGTGCCGGCGGGACAGACCAAGCGGTAGTTGTGCAGCCACTGAATAATTTTGACGCCGGCTTTTTGCAGCGGCGCGTAGATCGAGGGGCTCAGTAGAGGCAGCGTGTTGTGGACGAAGGCGACGTCGGGTTTGAAATGGTGCGCGAGCGCGGCGACTTCAGCGGCGGCGCTGCTGTTGTCGGCGGTGTTGAAGAAGAGTGCGGCCTTTTGGAAGAGATTGTAGCCGTCGATCGTGCGGTTGTCTTTTTCGAAGTGCTCGACGTCATGGCCTTTTTCGCGCAGCAGGCGAGCCTGCGCGGCGACGACAACGTCCTCACCGCCGGGTTGCCGGTAGCGGTTGTGGATCAGCAGGATGCGGGGAAGCGGCGTATTCACTTCGCACGATTATACACTCGCTAAAGATTTTTGCTCGCGCGCCACGGCTTCGGCCGTGCCGCTTTGCTGCGTGAAGAGCGAGACGACGGTCAGCACCAAGAAGCCGAGCGGGATGGTCACGATCGCGGGCTGGCTGAAGGGCACCAGCGGTTTGTACACGTTCAGATCAAGTTGATACACATCCTTATAGGTGTCGGCGCTCAGGAGAATCCAACCCAGCGAACTGAGCATGCCGACCCAGATGGCCGCAGTGATGCCCTGCTTCGTCGTGCCCTTCCAGAAAAGGAGCATGACCAGCGCGGGCAGATTGGCTGAGGCCGCGATATTGAATGCCCAGCCGACCAGGAAGCTGACGTTGACCTTCTGGAAGACAATGCCGAGCACCATCGCGATGGCGCCGACCACGACGGCTGCGATTTTCCCGGCGCGGATTTTGGCGTTGTCGTCGAGATCCATTTTCAGGAAGTTGGTCATCAGGTCGTGCGCGACGGCGCCGCTGGCGGCCATGATCAGGCCGCTGACTGTGCCTAGAACCGTGGTGAAGGCGATCGCTGAAATCACGGCGAAGGGCAGGTCGCCGAAGCTCTTGGCCAGCAGCGGAGCCGACATATTGCTGTTGGCCACGTTCAATGCTCCGCTGGTCATCGCGCCCAGTCCGAGGAACAACGTCAGCACGTAAAAGAAGCCAATGCTGGCGATGCCGACGACGGTGCTTTTGCGCACGCTGGCCTGGTCTTTGACCGTGTAGTAGCGGATGAGAATGTGGGGCAGCGAAGCGGTGCCGCAGAAGAGCGCGAGCATCAGGGAGAGGAAATCGAGCTTGGGATAAATCTGGGTCTCGTCGCGGATGCCTTTGAAAATGGGCGCGCGGCCGGGGACCATGATATCGGCGCCGCTGGTGGGGTTCTGGAAGTAGATGGTGGTCGTGCCCTCGGGCTCGATGATCTTCTCGGAACTCCAGAGCATGATTTCGCTGTGCTGCAGCGTGGTGAAGAATTCAGCGGGGCCCATCGGACCGGTCGACGTTTTTCCATCGGGCAGCTTATTGACGTGTCCGATCGTGCGCAGCTTTCCTTCAGAAGAGCCGTTGAAGATTTTCTTGCCGCCGGATTCCAGCGCCGTCTGGGTCTCGCTGATCAGATCGCCGTCCTTGCGCCAGACGCTGACCACGCCGGCGGTGTTTTTGACTCGAACGTAGGGCTTGCCGGACCAGGCGCCTTCGGCGGGCAGGATCGTGCCGCGGGTGGCAAGGTCGAACGCGCTGGCCTTCACGCGGATGAAGGGCTGAGTGGTCTCCTTGCCATCGATCGTGTACTGCGTGCTGAATCCGCGCTGCAGAATCATGACCGTCAGCACGGTGCAGAAGATGACCAGGAGCGATCCTTTGATGAACTGCACCCAGGTGGTCGAGACCATCCCCGCGGTGACGACGATGACGACGACGACAATGCCGACCATGATCACGCCGACTTCATGCGGCAAATTGAAGAGCGGCGTGACCAGTGTTCCGGCGCCGACCATCTGCGGGATCAGATAAAAGATGCTGACCACCAGCGTGCTGATGGCTGCCGAGAGCTTGATGCCGCGCGAATTGAAGCGACTGTCGAGCGCGTCGGCAAAGGTGTAGCGGCCGAGCTTCTTGAGCGGCTCGGCGACGACGAAGAGCGCCACGATCCAGCCAGCGAGAAAGCCGATCGAATAGAGGAATCCATCGAAGCCGTAAAATGCAATCATGCCGCAGATGCCCAGGAACGACGCGGCCGAAAGATAGTCTCCGGCGAAGGCAATGCCGTTGACGAACCAGTGGATCTGTCCGTGCGCCGCAAAGTAGCCCTGTGCCGACTTGGCTTTGCGTCCCAGAAAAAAACTGATGCCGAGGACGATTCCGACAAAAACGCAGAAGACGCCGATTGCCATTACTTTGCCTCCCCTGTCTGCGTGCGGCAGAGGTACATATAGATGAGCGCCAGAACGAAGGCGGCGACGATGAGGAAAAGACCGTAGAGGATGGCGAGGTTGACGCCGCCGAAGGGGGTGCTGGCCATGGTCAGCGGCTTGAAGGCGTTGAGGTACATAAAGCCGCCGTAGAGCAGCAGGTAGACCGCGAAGAGGCTGAGCCCGTAGCGGCTGTTGCGCACCGGGTTTTCATAGATATCGGCGTTGTCAGACATGGCTGTACGGCTCCTGCCCAGAAGGTTGGCCTATTTAAGTACTACAACGACCCTTCGGAGTGCATCATAGGAGACTTCATCCCAACAGCCGGATGAAGTCTCCTATGACGCACTTTTTTTTAAACGGAAAGGGTCATTGTAGTATTAAGTACTCGCGCGCGGGGAGAAAGCAAGGAAGGG
>Ga0105047_10012461_pt1 | contig 13680 bp, 10 predicted proteins | sample MAT04_FD_78384 | JGI IMG/M metagenome (GOLD analysis project Ga0105047, IMG submission 78384) | Freshwater microbial communities from Lake Fryxell liftoff mats and glacier meltwater in Antarctica - MAT-04 (megahit assembly) | ecosystem: Environmental > Aquatic > Freshwater > Ice > Liftoff...
GAAGGTTTCAACGGCGCTGGAAATGGTCCTTTCCGGGTCGGTTCCCGGCGAGGAATTATGCGAGGTTCGCGTGAAGGACAATGGAATCGGTTTCGATGCCCGCTTTGCCGAGCAAATCTTCGTCGTTTTTCAGCGCCTGCACACGCGTACCGAGTATGAAGGCACCGGCATCGGCCTCGCGGTGTGCCGCAAAATTACTGATAGGCACGGCGGAACGATTGTGGCAGAAAGTGCCGAAGGAGAAGGCGCGACATTCATCGTCACTCTTCCGCTGAAACAACCCGCTGATACAGCCCATGAAAAGAGTAGCCATGCCGATCACAATTTTGATGGCCGATGATGACGCGGACGACCGCCGCCTGACTCAGGAAGCCTTTGAGGAAGGCCGCCTGATCAATGATGTACGCTATGTGGAGCACGGCGAGGAGCTCATGGAATACCTCCACAAGCAGGGCAAATACGCCGCGCCCGCCGAGGCCCCGCGCCCCGGCCTCATCCTTCTCGACCTGAATATGCCGCGCAAAGACGGCCGTACGGTCCTGAAGGAGATCAAAAGCGATCCCGAACTGCGGCAGATTCCTGTCGTCGTGCTCACGACCTCGAAGGCGGACGAGGACATTTACAAAAGTTATGATCTGGGCGTGAACAGCTACATCGTGAAACCAGTCACCTTCGAGGCTCTCGTGGACATTTTGCAGACGCTGGAAAAGTACTGGTTCGAGATCGTGGAGTTGCCGCCGGTGATGGAGTGAGGAGGGATTTGGAAAGTACGATTTGGGATTCTGGAAGTCGGGGTGCGCTGATTCTTTCTCAATGCTGAGTGCTAAACCTAAGTTCCTTCATGCTCTCTCCCGCTGAACTCGCCTCCCTCCGGCAGGAGTACTCGGAGCGCGGACTCCGGCGGAGCGAGTTGAATCCCGACCCGATCGTGCAATTCAACGCCTGGCTCGCCGAGGCGCACGCGCTGCAAATTCTCGAGCCCAATGGGACGACGCTTGCGACCGTGGATGCCAATGGCCAGCCCTGGACGCGCATGGTCTTGCTCAAATTTTGCGACGCGCGTGGGTTCACATTTTTCACAAACTACGAGGGCGCAAAAGCCCGGCATCTCGCGGGCAATCCGCGCGCCGCGCTGACCTTTTGGTGGGGCGCGCTTGAGCGTCAGGTAAATATTACCGGCGTGGTGACGAAAACTTCGCCGGAGGAAAGCGACGCGTATTTCCACTCGCGGCCCGTGACCAGCCAACTCGGCGCGTGGGCATCCGCGCAGAGCGAAGCCGTGGCCGACCGGGAGCAACTCGAGCGGCAGTTCGCCGCGGTGCTGGAAAAATATGGCGAGACGGAAATCCCACTCCCGCCGCACTGGGGCGGCTACCGACTCGCACCGCAGACCGTCGAATTCTGGCAGGGCCGCCGAAGCCGCCTCCATGACCGGTTCCGCTACGCCCTCCAGCCAGATGGCGCGTGGAAAATCGCGCGCCTTTCGCCTTAGCGGCGACCAACAGTGCGCGGCTCAGGTCAGCACGGCCTTCGAAACAAATTGCTGCTGCGATCGCGGGGCCGTTGACCCTCCATTTGGTCGATGCCAGCGGCGCGCCGCGGACGGCTCAATCCTTCAACTCGCGGATGAACACATTCCGAAACTGCACCAACGCTGGTGGGCTGTTCCACTGTCCATCCTTCATCCCGCCGTGGTGCTGGAGGCCGATGCGGCCCTTTGCTGGCAGGTCGGGGATCGTCGCGCCGGGCAGCACGGTCTGGCCGTTGAGCACCACGCTCACAGTGCCTTTCCGATGCGTGATCTCGTAACGGTTCCATTGGCCGATGGGCTTGTCCGCTTTCACCCGCGGTGTGACGGCGGCGCGGAGCTCCGCGGAGCGCGCTCGGTCTGTGCGGATGCCATACATCTCGCCGGAGCCGACCGGCCAGCACCAGATGTTCACCTGATATTTCTGATCGCCGCCGAGGATGATGCCCGAGTCGGAATCGGGGATCGCGAGCGAGAGCGGCTGGCCGTCGGGACCTTTTTCCTCGCTGCCATCGGGTAGAATTTTTCGCGCGCGCGGATTCGTGTAAGGCGTCTCCTTGATCCGCCAGTCCACGACCAGCGTGTAGTCGCCGAACTCCCGCTCGGTCCACAGATTCTTGTCCCCCGGTGCCTCGCTCTTCGCGTCGTAGTCGATGACCTCGCCCGCGGCTTTCCAGTGGCCGTTGTCGCCGTCGGGCACTTTCCAACCCGCGAAATCCAATCCGGTGAAGAGCGGCGTGAAACCTTCCGCGGATTGCGCGATCTCCTCGGGCTTGGGATTCGTGGTTGGCAGTTCGCGTAGGCGCACATTTCGGAACTGACACTCCGCGCCCTCGCTCTCCAGCATGAGGTAGCCTTTGCGCGGCGACGTACCGGTCGCAACGGTGACCTCTTTTCCGTTCACGCTCAGCCGAATCTCTCCGTTGTTCGCGACGATCCGGTAGTGGTTCCATTCGGGTGACGGCTTGGTCCGTTCCTCAGCCGGGAAGCTGCGCCTTTTGTCCGGCGAAACGCGGCCACCCACGGTCATCTTCGCGCCGCCGACAGGGAAGACATCGCCGTGCGTGGAATACCACTCATTCTTGCCGGGCACATTGAAGCCGGTGTCGAGCACCTGCACTTCGATGCCGCGCGGAAACGCCGAGCCGGTCGCCGGCAGTCCGTCGCCCCACAGAAACACGCCGGAGTTTCCGCCTTTCTTCATGTGCCGCCATTCCAGCTCCACGATGAAGTTTTCATACATCCGCTCCGTGCGAATTACGCCGGTGGGCTGGCCGGTGGTGACGAGCACGCCGTCTCGTACGCTGAAGGTGGAGGGCGCGATATTCACCGGCACCCAGCCGGTGAGATCTTTGCCATTGAAGATCGGCGCGAGTGGCTCCGCATCGTCGGCGGCGAGAGCTGCGGTGTTGAGGAGGACTGCGAGCAAGGGGACAAGTTTCATATTGGGGAGGTAGTGCGGCTGTAGCTCACCACGGCGCGGAGGCCAGTCAATTCGCAACCTGGTCTCGGCCTGCGAATCCTCAGCGCTCTCCGGAAAGAGAGTGCGGGATTGCGGGTCGCAGCGCCGGGCGCCGGCACTCCACAACTCGGACGCGGGTTTGAGCACGCTGCCCTTTGTCCCTTTGCGGCTTCTCGCCCGCGACCATCAGCCGCGCCCCGCGAGCCACTCGCTGTCCGGCATGGCATAGGGGCGGAAGGTTTCGAGGGTGCCTTCGTGCTCGTTGTAAAAGAGCGCGCGGTGGAGGCCGAGGTTGCTGGCTTTGGGCGACTCGATGAGGCTGGCGGAATCATTCGCGCTCATTTGGAAGACGACGCGCATTTCAAATTCGGTGAGCGCTTTCCGGTTCATGCAGCGGCTGACGTTGTTGAAGGTATCAACGCTGACGAGGAGGTGCAGGCCGTGGCTGCTGCCTTCGGTGATGACTTCGCCGAGCTGCGCACCGGGGTTGGCGGCTTCGTCGCCGGAGGAAAAGCTGAAGTCGTCCTCGTTGCGGAGTTTTTTGAATTTATGCAGGCCGACGATGAAGACGAAGATGGGCGGCGAGTCGGGGCCGTGCTCTCCGCTGACGCGGGCTTTCAGCTCGGTGGCGAGGTCGTTCGTCACGCCGGCGACGTCGTTGATGTGCGCGATGGTGATGCTCTGCGGGCAGGCGGCGATGACGCGGTCGAGGAACTCGGCGTCGGGTGTGCCGGGGTTGGTGCTATTGAAAAGAACGAAGCGCGCCGCGCCGCGCGGATACTGCGAGGCGAGGGCGAGGAGCGAGACGCCGAGGAGGGTGAGCGCGGCTTCGTCGCGCTGGCCGACGATCAGGAGGTGGTTGCCGCTCTGCCGGTGGAAGACGACTTCGGTCGGACCTTTGATCGAGTTCGGCGCACCGAGCCAGGCACGCGGCGAGATGGCGGGCGCGGTTGGGGTGGTTTCGCGCACGGTGCGGAGGGCGTCGTTTTCGCGGATGTTCGCGGGCGCGTTTCCCTCGAAGACGATGGGACTGGGAAAATGGCGATGCCGCTGCTCGGCGAGGGCGGTGACTTTGTCGAGCCACTGGTCGCGCTCCTGGTCGGGGAGCCAGACGACTTGGAAAGGGCTGTTGCCTTCGACCGCGCCGGCGGCGTCGTTGTAGATGCCTTCGCCGGGGCGCGTGAGGAGGCGCGGCGCGGAGTTGCTGTCGTCCATGATGAGGTAGGCGTCGGCTTCGTTGCATTGCAGGGCCACGCGAATGACCATCTGCCCGAGCGTGGCGCGGGCCAGCGAGTAAGCGCCGCCGAGCGTCTGCGAGCCGAGCAGGACGTGGATGCCGAAGGCGCGGCCCTGGCGCACGATGCGGTCGAAAAGGAGCGACGCGGTCTGCGCGATGGTGTCGTCATCGACGAAGAACTCCTGGAACTCGTCGATGAGCAGGAGCGAGCGCGGCATCGGCTCGGTGCCGCCGGCGCGCTTGTAGCCGGCCACGTCCTGCACGCCGAGTTTGCGGAACATGTCGCCGCGGCGTTTCAGTTCGTCGTCCACGCGCTGGAGCACGCTGAGCGCAAACTCGCGGTCGCTTTCGATAGCGATGACGCGCGCATGCGGCAGGCGCTTTTCCGCGTAGCACTTGAACTCGACGCCTTTCTTAAAATCGATGAGGTAAAACTCGACCTGCTCTGGCGAGCAGCCGAGCGCGAGGTTGGTGATGATGACGTGGAAGAGCGTGGATTTTCCCGAGCCGGTCTTGCCCGCGAAGAGCGCGTGCTGCTTGGTGCCTTTGCCGATGGCGAGGTACTGGAGTTTCGTCGCGCCGGTGCGGCCCACGGCGACGCGCAGTTCGGTCGTCGTCTCATGCGTCCACAGCTCCGCGGCCGGCGGCGCGATCTGCTCGAAGGGCACTTCCACGCGGTTGGAGTCGATGCTCGCTTTGCCGATTTTGTTGGTGAGCGCGACGGACAGATCGGCGTCGGGAGGCGGATCGAAAACGAGCACGGCCCCGGCGTCGGTCTGCGCTTTACCGAGGGTGAGCGCGCCGTTTTCGCGGCGGATGCAGATGCTGCTTTTGCGCAGTTCGTCGGGCGCGAAACCGTCCGGCAGCGGCTGGCGCTGGTCCCAGTGAATGAGCGTGAAGATGCCGCAGCGCGGGCCGCTGAGGGCGATGCTCTGGAGCCGTTTGGCGGCGCTTTCGCTGAAGTTCGCGGGGAAGTCGGCGATGACGAGGAAGAGGTATTTTTCGGCAACGCTGCCGGCCTGTTCGTTGTACTCGGTGATCGTGCTGTACTCGTTGCGGAGATACATCTGGATGACCTTCTCGATGTGCTCGGCGAGCTCGGCGAGGCGCTCCTCGATCTGGTCGCGCTGCGTCCAGATGCGGCGGTTGATGAGCGCCTCCTCGTAGTCTGCGAGGTGCATGAGGCCGGCGAAATTTTGGCCGAGGCCGACGGGGTCGATAATGGTGAAGGCGATCTTCCCCGGCGGCGTGGTGGCGAGCAGGCGGAGGATGATGTTGTCGAGCGCGCCGATGACGGCGGGGCCGCCGGATTCCTGCGTCTCGAAAAGCAGCGAGCCGTGGTCGGGATAGGTGAGCGCAAGTGGGATGGAGATTTGCGCAGAGCCGGGCAAAGCGAGGCGCGGCTCCTGCGGGAGCGCGCCTTTCGCCAGATCCACGTCGAGCTGCGCGAACTTCGTCGCGGGCATGAACTCGGTCTGCGGCGTCCACGTTTCCGCGAGCTGCGGAGTCCACGGTGGGAACTGTGCATCGGTCGCCGCGTGCATCTCGGCGAGGTCGCGGTAGAGCGGGACGATGGCGCTTTTCCATTCCGTTTCGAGTTGCCCCCAGCGCTCCGTTTCGTCTGCGTCCAGTGCGGCCATTTCCGTGTTGCGCGCGGCGGTGAGCGTCTGCTTTTCGGCTTCGCCGGCGGTTACAATCTGCGCCATCCGGGCCGTGCCCTCGGAGGCGCTGCGCGCGAGCCTCGGCCGGGAGTAGGAGGAGATCTTCGCGAAGAGCCGCGGTGCCTGGGTTTCGATTTTTTCCCGCGCAACAATCTCGAACTCCGCCTCGACGTCTTCCGCGCGATTCCATTGCTCCACGATCGCCGCCGAGGTGCGCTCGAACTCCTTTTTGATGCGCCTGCTCTCCTGCGCATGCCGCGCTGCCGCCGCGACCTCGCACATGACGCGCAAACGGTCTGCCTCCGCCAGCGCCTGAGCGCACGCCGTGGCCGACGGTCGGGACGGGGTGGCACCGAGGTAGTGGACCATGCAGATCGCGCCGATCAACACCACCATCCCAGCGCCCGCCATCGCGAACGAGGTGGCGTTCGCCCCGAGGAGGAAAGCCGCGGCGAACCCTGCGGCCACAATGAGCGGAAGGAGCAGGGCGAGCGGCAGCGCGCTGAAGACACGCGGGATCGGAAACTGCCGGAAGATTTTAAGCTGCTCGTGCGCGGTCGCGAGTTGCGCCTCGAGTTCCGCGAAAAGCTGCTCCTCGTCTCCCGTGCCTTCCGCGGTGATGCGAGGCCGGCGGAGCAGTCGTTGGAATGACGGGTAGCCGGAAAACGAGCGGCGCCCGATGCGATCAAGCTTGGTGAAATGTTCGCGCTGGCCCGCGAGACGCGCGGCGAAGGCCGCCAGCGCTTTGTCGGCGGCTTCCTGATCCGTCGTCTGCTTCCGCTCGGCGCGGAACTGCCGCATTTGCAGTTCGCCCATCCACCGTTGTTTGGCTTCTTGGGCGCGCTTCGGGAGATTGCGCAGGCCAGTCGTTCGCAGGCGCTGCACGCGCTCGCGGCGGCTTTCGTAAAGCGCGCGGGTGCGCTCCTCCGTGGTTTGAAAATGCTCGGCCGTCTCCGCGGTTTGCGCGGCCAGCCGGGCTTCGGCTTTCTCCGTCGCATCGCGGTGCCGCCGCAGCGCCGTGCCGCGCTGTTTGCCGAGGTCGCGCACGAGTGTCTCCTCCTGTTTCGCGAATTCCGACACGGTTCGCTTCAGTTCCGCGAGCAGCGCCAGCGCGCGGCTCACGCGCAACTCCGTGCGGTCACTCACAGTCGTGCCTCACCTTCTTGAGCAGCGTGCCGATTTCCTCGATCACCCCCATCGCGCGGCCCACGTCGTTTGGGAGTTTTTCGAGATACGTCCGGTCAAACTCCCGGCTCTTCACGTCGTGCCAGTGCGTCTTGGTTTCCTGCCAGCGCATCGAGAGTTCTTTGAGTGCGCCGGAGAGATTTCCGGCGCTGCCTTGGGTGCTCATAAAGGGGACGCAGTGTCTGGTGTCGGTGGAATCACCGGCGCGGCTTCCGGCGGCGGAGCCTCGGTGTAGGCGTCGAGGGTGCGCTGCGCCTGGACGAGGTAGGCGATCGCGTCCGGCAGCTCGAAGTCGAGATACTGCCGCAACCCTTCCAGCCGTTTGAGCATTGGCGCGGAGGCGCTCTCAAAGTCGCGGTTCCAGCGTTTCACATTGCGGAGCTTTTCCTCTCCCTCGACGAGCGCGGCTTTCGCTTTGCGCACCGCGTTCTGCTGCAGGGCGAGGTTGTCGCGCAACCCGGAGAGCTTGGCGCTGAGCAGTTCCTGCTCGGCCTGGCCGAGAACTTTCTGCCGCTTGCGCACTTCGCCTTCCCAATGAAATCGCATGTCGTGCTGGAGCCACATTCGCGTGCGCCGCACTTCGTCGCTAACGTCGTCGAGCGAACGGCGCGCCTTGGTCAGAAAGATGATCAGGCCCGAGCGGAGCGACTCCAGCGCGTCGATGGATGTGACTCGGACCTGATTCGCCATGCGTCAGCGCTGGGTGAGGTATTCCTCGATCCGCTGCGCTTTCCGCAACAGGTAAGGGGTGTGCTTTTCCGCGACTTCCATGAACTTTTTCAGCACCTTCATTGTGGTCACAAACTCCTCGGCGAATTTGTCCGCCTCCTGGTCCTGCCACGAACTCCCGAGCGCCGCGAACCGCGCCTGGAGAGCGCCTGCCTTGGCCTGCACATCGTCGTTGAAGCGTTTGAGTTCCTTCGCAAAACGGCGCACTTCCTCGGGATCCATGATTGCTTGGGCCATAGTTTTTGTTCCGGGTTTTGGGGATTGAAAAGCGCGCGGGAGGGGACCGGCGGGAGTGCGTGCGGTGATAACGCACCCGCCGCCCGCCGCGCGAGAAAAACTCACGGGCGAGTGCGACAATTCACCGGACGCAGCCGGGGACTGGAAGTTCGGAGGAGGTCGCCGCTGCTTGATGGCCCTACGGTCTTCGCAAACTTGCCGCTTTCGCCCTTCGTCTTTCGCCTTCAGCCTTTTCCCCATGGCTCTGCCGCTCCGCTATAACTTTCGCAACGTCGTCATCCGCTGGCGCGCGACGTTGGCGACGGTGCTCGGCGTGGCGCTCGTCGTCGCGGTCTACGTCAGCCTGCAGGCGTTGGCGGTCGGGCTGGAAAAGGCGAGCGCGGCGACGGGGGACGCGCGCAATCTGATGGTCGTCCGGCGAGGCTCGGCGGCGGAGTCCGGGAGCCAGATCACGCGGGAGCAGTTCAACTCCATCCAGTACGCCACCGAAGTCGCGCGCGATGCGCAGGACCGCCCGTTCATCTCCGCGGATACGCTCGTCATCCTCAATCTCCCGCGCGGCGGCGGCGTGGACGGCGAGACGAACGTCTCCCTGCGCGGCGTGTCGGCGAACGCCTTCGCCCTGCGCCCGCAGGTGCAACTCGTGGAAGGGCGTTGGTTCGAGCCGGGAAAGCGCGAGGTCGTGGTGGCAAAACGACTTGCCGCGCGGTTCGCGGAGATGCGCGTGGGCGATGTCGTGAAGATCGGCCTGCGCGAGCTGACGGTCGTCGGGCACCTGGACGCCGGCGGCAGCGCCTTCGACTCCGAGGCCTGGATGGATGCGAACGAAGTGCGCTCCCTTTTTACCCGCGACTCCTACTCCAGCCTGCTCATCCGCCCGACCGATGCCGCCGCGGGCGAGGCGCTGATCAAAAAACTTGAAGCCGACAAACGGCTCGGCGTTCGCGTGCTCCGCGAGGTGGACTATTACAAGGACCAGACGAAAACCGCGCAGCCCATCCGCATCCTCGGCAACTTCCTCGCCACCGCCATGTCCATCGGCGCGATCCTCGCCGCGATGAACACCATGTATGCGAGCATCGGCGCGCGCACCCGCGAGATCGGCACCCTGCGCGTCCTCGGCTTCCGCCGCCGCGCGGTGCTGCTCGGCTTCCTCATCGAGGGCGCGTTCCTCGCGCTGATCGGCGGCGCGCTGGGCATTCTCGCAGCGATGCGCTGGCAGGGCACGAGCGTGGGGACGCTGAGCTTCGAGACGTTCAGCGAGACGGTTTTCCAGTTCAGCATTACGCCGTGGCTTGCGGTGAAAGGGCTCGTCTTTGCGGTCAGTGTGGGTGTCCTCGGCAGCCTGCTGCCAGCGCTCCGAGCGGCGCGGCTGCCGGTCATCGCGGCGTTGAAATCGGTTTGAGCTGCGTGCGGCTGCGCGCCCTTGCCAGTGCAGCGTGAACCAAGTCTGTTAGCGCGGTTTTCCGATGAACACCGACAAGCTCCAGACCATCCGCATCGAACCCGCCCAGCGCCAGCGTGCGGCGGGTGCTCCGTGGCTTATCTTCTCCGGCGTCGTCGCGATTACCGCCGTCGCCGCCTATTTCGCCTGGCCCAAGGCGGGAGATGACCGCCGTGTCTTCGTGGGCAATACGAAAGCTGCCGACACCGCCACACCCACTCCGGCGAAGACCCTCGTTTCCGCCACCACCCCGGCTGCGGAGGCAAATCTGAAAGCTGAAAGCAAAAATCCAAAATCTGCCGGCCCCGTCCTCACCGTCTCGGGCTACATCGTCAACCGCGAGCGCATCGAGATCAGCCCGCGGATGATGGGGCAGGTCAAATGGATCGGCGTAAAGAAAGGCGACCTTGTGAAGAAGGGCCAGATCGTGGTGCAGCTCGACGACGCCGAGCAGCGCGCCCGGTTGCTCGAAATCGAAGGCCAACTCGGCGGCGCTCGCGTGGGCATGGAGAAGGCCAAAATCGCCTTCGACCGGGTGAAACGACTCCGTGCCACCAACAACGAAACCGCCGAGCGCGAGGACGAGGCCCGCCTCGGCGTGCAGGCTGCGCAGGCCGTTATCCAGCAGATCGAAGGCATTCGCGAAACCGTCAAAGTCGCCCTCGACTGGACGGTCATCCGCTCGCCGATCGACGGTGTGGTTTTGGAAAAGCTCGCCGTCGCCGGTGCGCTCGTCACCCCGCAGAGCTTTGGCGGCACGAAGGGCCCAAGCACCGCGCTCTTCGCCGTTGCCGACCCGCAGGATCTCCAGATCGAGATCGACGTGAACGAAAGCGATCTGCCGAAGATTTCGCTCGGCCAGAAATGCCGCATCACCCCCGAGGCCTTCCCCGACAAGCACTACGGCGGCCATGTCGCCGAGATCGCCCCCGAAGCCAATCGCCAGAAGGGCACCCTGCAGCTCAAGGTGCAGATCGAAGATCCCGACCGTTTCCTCACGCCGGAATTGAGCGCCAAGGTCGAGTTTCTCGTCGCGCAACCGTGATCCATAGGAGCGGAGCGGTGCAGAAGACGTCATTTTCAGTTCTCATCGGGGACTGCAAACTCCGCGCTGGACTCGGAGAGTTCGGCTCTCTCATATACGCGCTTTGAACTACCCGGTGTGCCCTGCCTTTCCCGAAATTCTGTCATGTCCCGCGGCGCTTGAATGAAGACGATCCTCCTCATCGAAGACGATGAAATCTGCCGCTCACCGGCAGCGGCGATGCTGCGGAAAGACGAGTGGAACGTGCTCGAAGCGGAGGACGGCGAACGCGGGATCGAACTGGCGATCAAGCACCGTCCCGATGTCATTCTCTGCGACCTGCTGATGCCTCGGGGGAATGGCTATTACGTGTGCCGAACCGTGCGGGAGCACATCGAGCTGCGGCATACGAAGATAATTGTCATCACCGGGCGCGACTTCGCAGCGGATCGGCAGAGCGCGGAGGAGGCCGGAGCGGATGATTATCTGGTGAAGCCGATCGAGTTTGCACAACTGCGGGAGGTCTTGAAAAGAATTGTGCCCTCGGGACGGAGCAACCCAGTGCCGGCGGTCATCCCCGCCGTATCCCGCCGGGTGGAGCAGGCGACGAAGGTGAAGTTTTGGGGGGTCCGCGGATCCATTCCGACGCCGGGGCCGAGCACGGTATTTTTTGGTGGAAACACCTCGTGCCTGGAGCTGCGGGCCGATGGCGAAATCGTCATCCTCGACGCGGGTTCGGGGATGCGCCCGCTCGGCCACGCGCTGGCGGAGGAATTCGGCGAGAGTGCGATGAATATCACGCTGCTCGTCACCCACACGCACTGGGATCACATTCAGGGCTTCCCGTTTTTCCTCCCCGCGTATCACGCCAAGAATCGGGTCCGCATCCTCGGCTACGAAGGCGCGCGAGACGGGCTGGCAGCGACGCTCGCAGGGCAGATGGAGAGCCCGTATTTCCCGATCGCGCTCAAGCAGATGCCGGGAAACATCGTCATCGAGGAGCTGAAGCAGATGACTTTCAATGTCGGGCCGATTCGCGTCGAGGCGTGCTTTTCCAACCACCCCGGCATCTGCGTGGGCTACCGCCTTTTCACGAGCAGCGGCTCGATTGTCTATCTGCCGGACAACGAGTCCTTCAACGAACACACCGCGGAAACGCACGCCGGCGCGCTGCCACGGACGATCGAGGAGAAGCTCGCGAAATTTGTGGAGGACGCGGACGTGCTGATCACGGATGCGCAATACACTTCGGATGAATACAAGGAGCACGTCGGCTGGGGCCACGGGTGTGTGGACGACGTGGTGCGCTTCGCCATCGCGGGGCGCGTCAAGCGGCTTTACATCTTTCATCACGACCCGGCGCATGACGACCGTGCGATCTCCGGCATGCTCATGCACGCGCGCGACCTGGCGACGGCGGCCGGGAGCAGTATCCGCATCGAGGCCGCGCGGGAGGGCGAGCAGTTCACGCTCACGCCGCGGGCGGTGGGCGGGATGTAGCGTGGGCGTCCTCGCCTGCCGCGTTACAATGCCAGCTCGTACCAGAGCGTCTGATGCTCGGGTGAAATCTCGAGCACACCGCCAGTGATCGGCACCTCGGCGCGGCGCTGGCCGCGGTCGTCGAGCGCCCAGGCTTTGAGTCTCGTGGAAAGCGGGAGCGTGATTTTCGCGGTCACGCCTTCGACGAGGCTGGGGGCCCGGCCCCACTTCGTGCCGACGCTTTCCTTTCTGTCGCCCGTCCATTCCATGCCCGTGTTTTCCGCCGTGCCGGTGGCGGTGATGAGCAGGCGTTTCGCTGTTTGGAAATCCGCGCCGTCCAGAACGGTGAGCAGCACGCTGGCGAAGCCGGTGCGCGTCCCGGCGAAGTCGATCTGGATCCCGCCAAGGTCGTAGCTCCGGCGCTCGACGAAACCGAGCACGCCTTTCGAGCGCGGCGTGTTGATCGTCACGGCTTTGTCGAGCGTGTCCCAGGTGAGCTCCCCGGTGTCGCTGGCGAACTTCGGACCAGTGGGCGCGGGCGCGGCGGTGAAATTCTCGGTGTCCGCGTGGCGCACGCCGACGCGATGCAGAAACGCGGCCATGCGCTTCACGCCGAACTGCTCCGCGCCCAGTCGCGGCCCCTGCTCGCGCGCCGTGGCGACGCCGATGTCGTGCTGGACGTCGGCGATCATGGCGGTCTTCGCCGCGGCCACGTCGCCGCGCATGAAGAGAGCGAGCGATGCGGGAAGCGTGGCCATTTTCACCGGATGCTGGTCGATGTCGAAGAAGCCGGGGAAGTAGCCCTTCGCCCAATCGTTCGTCCGGTGCGAATAGGCGAATGCGAAGACGCCATCCCAGTCCTGAAGCGCGGCGTAGGCGCAGATCAGCGGGAAAGTTTCGGCGGAGAACTGGTTTGGCGCGGAGTGGTTGTACTCGGTGCAGAGGTAAGGCTTTCCCGCCACGCGCTGGAGTGCGAGTTGCGGCAGCGTGCCGCCGTCCGCGGCACCGGTCATGGCGGTGTTTTTGACGGTCCAGTCGTTCATGTCCCACTGCCGCCGCGGGAAGTGCGGATGCTGCCAGTAGGCGTGCGAGTCGATGACGTCCATGTGCTGCTGGATGAGGAATGGCGACCAGCCGAGTTGCGTGCCGACGATGAGGCTCTTTGCCTTCAACTCCTCGCGGATGAAGCGATACATGCCGGGCCAGTACCGCTGCTCGAGCGTCCAGAGAAAGCGCTGCCAGTCGTCGCGCACCAATTCGGAGCGTCCCGCGATGTCCGCTTTGGTGAAAGGCGCAACGTTTCCCGCCGAATCGCGCGGCACGGAGCCGTCAATGCCCGCGGGCTTCAACGAGACCTCGGCGAACTCGAACCAGCCCGCGGCGAGGGCGAGATTGCTGAAGCCGACGCGGGCGTTGGCGTCGTCGGCGCTGGGCGTGAAGATCACGCGGAACGGCTGCCACTCGGGGCCGATTTCGACGTCGGTGCTCGCGAGGCTTTTCCATGGCTCGTGCGCCTGCATCGCCGAGACGTTGATCGTGCGTTTCGCATCGGCGCGTGCGCGGAAGGTGAGCGCGAGCGGTTCCCCGCCGGTGAGTTTGAGCCCGCTGTGAAAACCCTGCACATGCCAGCCCTGCGCGCCCGCCTTCCGGACATCCACGCGCAAGACGCCGTCTTTTGCGGTCGTCCCGGCGAC
>Ga0105047_10012463_pt1 | contig 13678 bp, 9 predicted proteins | sample MAT04_FD_78384 | JGI IMG/M metagenome (GOLD analysis project Ga0105047, IMG submission 78384) | Freshwater microbial communities from Lake Fryxell liftoff mats and glacier meltwater in Antarctica - MAT-04 (megahit assembly) | ecosystem: Environmental > Aquatic > Freshwater > Ice > Liftoff...
GCCATCGCGTAGGCGATGTCCTTGTGGAGGCTGGTGACGCGGGCGACCTTGACGCCCGGTCCGAGCTCGAGCTCGTACCGGGTGACGGTCGGGCCGACGACCATCCCGACCAGGCGGGTCTCGACCCCGTGGGCGGCCAGCGCCCGCTCCAGCGTGTGGCCGAGCTCCTCGACCTCCTTGGCGTCGACCTCCTGGGTCTCCGAGCGCCCGAGCAGCTTCGCCGGCGGCAGCTTCCACGGGCTCTGGCGCGCGGCGGGGCCGAGGCCGATCTCGAGCTGCTCGATCGCAGCGGGCTGGTCCTCGGCCTCGGGCAGACCGACGGTGGGGCCGTCCTCGGCATCGTCCTCGGGCGGCGCGTCGTCCTCACCGGCGACGAACACGGCCGGTGTGGCGAGCTCGATCCGCTGCGTGGGCTCGTCCTCGTCGTCGTCGAGGCTGAGGTCGATCAGCTTCTGCTTCGGGGCCCGCTTCGGCTTCGGTTCGGGCTCGAGGTCGGCGCCGAGCTCGGAGTCATCGAACTCGTACTCGTCGTCGTGGCCGAGCTCGAACAGCGAGCGCCAGGCGCGACCCACGAAGGTTCCGGCGGGTCGCACGCCATCAGCCGTGCGACCCGCCGCGGTGCGCAGGTGGGTGTCGGTCAGCACGACGACTCCCACGATGCCGAGCGCCGCGAAGACCAATCCTGCGCCCCAGGACCCGAGCACGCTCTTCAGCGGCACGCCGAGCGCCGCCCCCAGGTACCCGCCCGCCGCCACGAGCGAGTCGAGCGGCGCGTCGAAGCCCGGGCTCCCACCGGTGAGACCGAGGATGCCGATTGCGGCGACGAGCACGATCAGGGCGCCGATCACCGGCCGGGCCATGCGGGCGAGGTCGCGCTGACCATCCTCATCGGTGCGCGGACCCCGGATGAGCAGGGCGCCGAGCACGACGAGGACCGGCGGCACCAGGTAGCCGGCCTTGCCGACGGCGGCGCCCGCGCCGGTGGCCAGTACCCGGCCGAGTGGGCCGGCGACGTCGCCGTAGAGTCCGAGACCAGCGACGATGCCGACGAGGATCAGCAGCACGCCCCAGACGTCGTGGCCGTGGCCGGCGAAGACCTGCTTGACGGCGTCGCCGACGACCGGCTCGCGGGTCAGCTTGGTGGCGCCACGCGTGGTGTTGCCGCCCGAGCGGTTGCGCGTCGAGGCGGGGGGCCGGCCCTTCCCCTTGACCGAAGCCTTGGCCTGCTTGGCCGGCGCACGACGTGATCCTCGGGCCTGCTGCTTGGTCGCCACGTGCGCACACCATCCTGGCTGGGCGGACCTCGAGGGGCCCGGTCGGGGTGACTGGCGGCTGCCAGTCCGTTCTGGGGGTTGCCGAAATCGGCACCACCGAACGGCCCCTACGCCCGCGCCGGGTGATACATCCGTTGCTAGTCCATCAGACGAGGACTGTCGAGTGGCGGATCCGGCACGAACGGCGGTGCAGCGGAGAGATCAGGAGTCGACGCTGCCGTGGTCGCGGCAGGTGGCGGTGACCCCGGTGGGGGTGACGAGGACCCGCAGGCGACGGCCACAGGTCGGGCAGCAGCGCGGCGGGTCGAGGGGGCGGCGGCAGGCGGCGCCGGCGCACGTTGGGGACCCGGCCGGCTGGCCGCACCAGCGGCAGAAGGCGTCGGTCACGGGCGCGAGTCAGATGACCTTGGACAGGGCCCCGATGGGCATCTGGAGGTCGTCGAGCATCTGCAGGTCCTCGTCGGCGGAACGGCCAAGGGTGGTGAGGTAGTTGCCGACGATCAGGGCGTTGATCCCCGACGTCATGCCCATCACCTGCAGGTCGCGCAGCGTCACCTCGCGCCCTCCCGCGTAGCGCAGGATCACCGAGGGGAGCCCGAGCCGGAACAGGGCGATCCAACGGATGGCCTCGAGCGGCGACACGAGCGGACGGTCGGCGAGGGGTGTGCCCGGGCGGGGGTTGAGGAAGTTGAGCGGCACCTCGGCCGGATCGACCGACCGCAGGTCGCCGATGAGCTCGATGCGCTGGTCGACCGACTCGCCCATCCCCAGGAGCACGCCACAGCACAGCTCCATGCCGTTCTCGCGCACGAGGGTGCAGGTGTCGTGGCGCTCCTGCCAGTCGTGGGTGGTGACGATCTCGCCGAAGTAGGAGCGGGCGGTCTCGAGGTTGTGGTTGTAGCGGTGCACCCCGCCCTCGGCGAACCGGGTCGCCTGCTCGGCAGTGAGGATGCCGGCCGACACGGCGACGTTGAGGCCGATCTCGTCGCGCACCATCGGGATGAGGTCCAGGATCCGGTCCATGGTGCGCTCGTCGGGGCCGCGGATGGCCAGGACGATGCAGAACTCCGAGGCGCCGAGCGCCTTGGTCTCCTCGGCGGCCCGGCGGACCTCGTCGCGGTCGAGGAACGGGGTCGCGAGCACCTGGGTGTCGAACTTCGACGACTGGCTGCAGAAGTGGCAGTCCTCGGGGCACCCGCCCGTCTTGGCCGACAAGATCCCCTCGACCTCGACCTCGGGGCCGCACCAGGCCAGGCGCACCTCGTGGGCCAGCGCGGCGAGGGCGGGCACCGACGAATCGGGCAGCTGCGCCAGCCGGGCGAGCTCGTCGAGCGTGAGCTCGCGGCGCTCGTCGAGCAGGGCGGCCGCCGCAGCGGCGAGCAGGTCACGGTCGGCTCGGGTGGAGATCGCGACCGGCTCGTCGGCCACGGGACGGGCGCGAGCGGTGTCGTCGGCGATGGTCATGGGCGCTGAGGTTAGGCGGGACCGAGGGCCGAACCAAGATCCGGCCGAGCGGGCCTGCGCCACGAGGAGGCCCGGTGCGGTGGCGTCCGTCGCGCCCCGGACCGCCCGTTCAGGGTCACTCGGCCTTGATCGCATCCAGGATGTCGATGCGCCCGGCCCGCCACGCGGGGACCAACGCCGACACCACGCCGATGACGACGCCGAGCAGCAGCACGAGCCCCATCTGGGCGACGGGCCAGGAGAACGACGCAGCCGGGTCCTCCTCGAAGAGCGGGCGGGTGATGCACCAGGCCACGAAGAGGCCGAACGCGATGCCCACCAGCGAACCCAGGAGCGAGACGATCATGGCCTCGATGCGGATGGTGGCGCGGAGCTGGCCGCGGGACATCCCGACCGACCGCAGCAGCCCGATCTCGTGGCGTCGCTCGGTCACCGACAGCATCAGGGTGTTGACGATGCCGAACAGCGCGATGACCACCGCCACCGACAGCAGCGCGTTCACCGACGAGATGATCGCGTTGAAGAAGGTGCCGACGAACTCGGCGAGGAAGTTCCCCGGCAGCACCTGCACCGTCGTGAAGCCGGAGGTGAGCGCATCGAGGGCCGAACCCACCTGGGTGGTCTCGCCCTCATCCACCGAGAGGGCCATCATCGAGGGCTGGAGCGAGGGCAGTTCGCCGAGCACGCCCTCGGTGGGCACGACGACCTGCACGAACGCCGCCGACGGGCCGGTGAGGGCCGCCACCTTCACGTCGAGCGTCGCCCCACCGTTGAGGGTGAGCGTGACGGGATCGCCGAGCTTCAGGTTCGACGACGTGGCGGTCTGGAGCGGGATCACGAGGTCGGCGGGCCCGAGGTTCTCGAGCGATCCCTGTGGTTGCCCGTCCACGTCGGCGATCGTGTAACCGAGGACGCCGATCTGGTCGGCGGCGATGGCGCCGACGGGCAGTTCGGGGGGCGAGCCGAGGACCGAGACCGTCGGTACCGCGCCGACCTGGGGGTACACCGGGGCCGCCTGGTCGACGCCGGGGATCTGCGCCGCCGAGTCCACGAGCCCGTCCGGGAGCGTGCCGTTGGTCCCGATCACGGTGTACGCCGGCCCACCGAACTCGCTGAGCACGTCGACGGAGTAGTCGCGCACCGCGCCGCCGGCCGCCGTCACCAGCACCACGAGGAAGACGCCGATCACCAGTGCGTTGGCCGTGGTGGCCGCCCGCCGGGGGTTGCGCCGGGTGTTCTCGACGCCCAGCCGGGCCGTGGCGCTGTCCAGCGGCCGGATGAGCACGGCGATGCCGCCCGAGAACACCGCGGCGAGCACCGGGCCGCCCACGAGGACGCCGAGGAACAGCACGGGCGGGCCGAGGATCACGATCCAGAAGTTGGAGATGGCGACGCCCAGCAGCATCACCCCGACACCGATGCCGAGCAGGACCAGGCCGATGATGCCCCGCACCCGGCTCGAGCCGGTGGTGTCGACAGCGGCCGAACGCAGGGCCTCGATGGGTTTGGTGCGACCGGCGCGCCAGGACGGGATGATCGACGAGAGGACGGTGATGAGGGTGCCCGAGATCAGCACCTGGAGGACGGCGCCCGGCGTGATGCGGATGCCGATGTCGCCGAGGAGGGAGGAGAACTGCGGCACCAGCTTGATGAGCCCCAGGAAGAGCAGGATGCCGATTCCGAACCCGGCCGCGCTGGCCACGAGGCCCACCAGCGTCGCCTCGACCCGGACCGACCGCTTGATCTGCTTGGCGCTGGCGCCGACGGCGCGCAGCAGCGCGAACTCGCGCACCCGCTGGGCAACGACGATCGAGAAGGTGTTGTAGATGATGAACAGGCTCACGAACAGCGCGAGGTAGGCGAACCCTTGCAACGCGGTCGAGATCGCCGTGGTGATGCCGCTGAGGCCGTCGGAGGAGTCACTGCGGAGCTGATCGCCGGTCGTGACCGAGTACCCGCTCCCAACCGCGTCCGACACCGACCGGGCGAGGTCGTCGGGCGAGGTGCCGTCGTCGGCGGTGGCGTAGATGGCGTCGTAGGCCTGCTCACCCTCGGCGAGGTAGGCGAAGGCGTCGTCGTCGTTCACGACGACCACGCGGTTGCCGGCGGAGAGGCCGCCCGCCGGACCGGCCACGATCCCGACGATCGTCGCCTTCGCCGGTCCCGACGACGTCGCCAGGTCGACGTCCTGGCCCACCGAGAGGTTCTGCTGCTCGGCGGTGTCCTGATCGATCGCGATCTGTCCCGAGGCCGTCGGCACCGAGCCCTGAGCGATCGGGTAGGGGTTCAGCGGCGCCGCGGTGACGAGCAGGGCTCCCGAGGTGTCGGTGGTGAGCGGCTTGCCGTCGGGGCCGAGCAGATAGATCGGTCCCGTGAGGATCGGCGCCACGTCGCCGATGCCGGCGACCCCTCGGACCGGATCGAGCAGGTCGGCCGGGAGGCGCACCTCCTGCTCGCCGAAGCCGTTGCCCGAGCCCGAGGCAGGTCCGCCGTCGGACGCGGCCGGGGCCGTCCCGGGCGTCGAGCCGGGGACCGAGGAACCGGGCGCTCGCGGTTCGTCCGCTCCGCCCGGGAGCGTCCCGGCCAACGCCGTCTCCTGCAGCGGCTCGACCGCGACGTCGACGCCCCGGAGGGTGGCGCTGGTGTTGGCCTCCAGGGCCGCGCCGAGCGAGTCGCGCAGCACCAGGGTGCCGGCGAGGAAGCCGGTCCCGACCAGCACCGCCAGGAGGGTGGCGATGAAGCGGGTCGGGTTCGCTCGCAGGTTGGCCAGCGCGATTCGACGCATGTTCACGGTGGGGCGGGTTCCTCGGCTAGCGGGCCGACGGGTCAGGACGACGGGTCGCCGCACCCTACCCAAGCGGCAGTGCAGGGCCCGCCACCGCCGACGACGCGCCCCACGAACCCGGCGGCGGTCACGCCTCCATGATGACGGGGACGATCATGGGCCGGCGCTTGGTGTTGGCCGCGACGAAGCGGCCAGCGGCGCGGCGGACGTGGCGCTGGAGGGTCTCGATGTCGGTGGCGTCGTTCTGGAACGCCTCCTTGATCGAGCCGCGGACCTCCTCGGCGCACTGATCGAGGAGGTCTTCGGCCTCGGGTGCGTACACCCAGCCACGGGTGATGATCTCCGGTCCGGTGATGATCGCGCCGCTGGTCACGTCGACGCCGACGATCACCACGACCACGCCCTCCTCGGCCAGCACCCGGCGGTCGCGGAGCACGCCGTCGCTGACGTCGCCGACGATGCCGTCGACGTAGAGGTAGCCGGCCGGTACGGCCTTCGGGTACCGCGTGATGCCGTCATCGTCGATGATGAGCTGGTCGCCGTCCTCGCAGACCAGGACCTGGTCCTCAGGGACCCCCATCTGGCGGCCGAGTCGGGCGTGGGCGGCCATGTGGTGGTACTCGCCGTGGACCGGCACGAACCACTCGGGCTCGGTGATCGAAAGGAGCGTCTTGCACTCCTCCTTCTTGGCGTGGCCCGTCGCGTGCACGTCCTCGATGCCGCTGTGGATCACCTCGACCCCGATGCGGGTGAGGCCGTCGATGACCTTGGTGACGTTGGCCTCGTTCCCCGGGATCGGGTGCGAGCTCATGATCACGACGTCGCCCTCGGTGAGGGTGAGGAACTTGTTCTCGTTCGCCGCCATGAGCGACAGCGCCGACATGGGCTCGCCCTGGGAACCGGTGCTGATCACCAGGAGCTTGGCGGGGTCGACGTCCTTGACCTCCGCGATGTCGCGCAGCCGGGACTCGGGGATGTCGAGCAGGCCGAGCTCGCGGGCCAGCTTCACGTTCTTCTTCATCGAGAGGCCCATGGTGGCGATGGTGCGGTCGAAGGCGATCGCGGCATCCGCGATCTGCTGCACGCGGTGCACGTGGCTGGCGAAGCAGGTGGTGATGATGCGCTGGCCCTCGAACTCGTGGAAGAGGTCGTACAGGACCTTGCCGACGGTGCTCTCCGAACGGGAGTGGCCCTTCTCGCAGGCGTTGGTGGAGTCGGCCAGGAGGAGGCGCACGCCCTCCTGGTCGGCGATCGAACCCATGCGGGTGAGGTCGGTGAGGCGCCCGTCGACCGGCGTGAGGTCGAGCTTCCAGTCGCCGCTGTGCATGATGACGCCCTGCGGCGTGCGGATGGCCGTGGCGAAGCCGTGGGGCACCGAGTGCGTGACGGGGATGAACTCGCAGTCGAAGGGTCCGATCTGGCGACGCTCGCCGTCTTTGACGACGTTGAACTCGGTCCGGCTGCTGAGACCGGCCTCCTCGATCCGGTTGCGGGCCAGGCCGAGCGTGAGGGCGGACCCGAAGATCGGGAACGACAGCTCGCGGAGCAGGAACGACAGCGCGCCGGTGTGATCCTCGTGGCCGTGGGTGCAGATGCAGCCGACGATGTTGTCGGCGTTCTGGCGGAGGTACTCGAAGTCGGGTAGCACCAGATCGATGCCCAGCATGTCCATGTCGGGGAACATCAGGCCGCAGTCGATGAGCAGGATCTTGCCGTCGACCTCGACGCACGCGCAGTTGCGGCCGATCTCGTTGAGGCCCCCCAGGAAGGTGACCTTCACCGCACCGTCCGGGGTCGGCGGCGACGGGACGACCCCGGACGTCGCGGCCGGCCGGTTGCGCTGGCCCGGGCGCGAGCCCTTCTCCTTGCTCTTGGCCTTCGGGCGCTTGGCCCCACTGGACTTCTTGCTGGTCGCGCTGGCGGCGGGCGCCTTGGCGCCGGCCTTCGCTGATCGTTCACGGCTGGGCATCGACGGACTCACTCTCTCAGGGGGCTCGGATCAGCCCCGGGTCATGGTGCCGACACGGGCCGGCGCGGGTGCCGGACCGAAGGTCCGGCTCGATTCGTACGGACGATCGGATGATCGGACGCCCTGCCCCGAACCGACGACGGCGTGCGCCGCGAGGTCGGGGAGGATCGGTCGGGTCATTCGTTGCCCAGGTTGCGCCACACCTCGAGCGCACGTTGCTCGAGCCCGTCGGGCGCGACGCCCAGCGGGAGTCGGCACTGCCCGGCCGGGAGCCCGAGGGCCCGCAGCATCGCCTTCGCGGGGATGGGGTTGGGAGCCGCGTCACCGGTCTCGAACTCCCAGGACTCGATCAGCAGGGCGTTGAGCTCGGTCGCCCGGGCGGTCTCGCCCTTCGTGAACGCTGCGATCATCTCGCCGGTCTCGCGCCCGGCCCAGTGCGTGGCCACGCCGATCACGCCCACCGCACCGACGGCCAGGAGGGGGAGGGTGAACGCGTCGTCACCGCTGTAGAGCTCGAAGCCGTCGGGCGCGTGGGCGATGAGCTTGGCCGACTCGGCCGGGTTGCCGAGCGCGTCCTTGACCGCCCAGATGTTGGGGACCTCGTCGATCAATCGCCACATGACGTCGTTGGCGATCTTGCGACCGGTGCGAACCGGGATGTCGTAGAGCATGACCGGCAGCTCGGTGGCTGCCGCGACGTGGCGGAAGTGGGCCTCGATGCCGGCTTGTGACGGCCGGTTGTAATACGGCGTCACGATGAGCGCGGCGTCCATGCCGGCATCGGCGGCTTGCGCGGTGAGGTGGGCGGCGTGGGCGGTGTCGTTGGTGCCGCTGCCGGCGATGAGCGGGACATCGACCGCGCTGCGAACGGTCCGCCAGACCGCCACCTGCTCCTCGTCGGTCAGCATCGAGGCCTCGCCGGTGGTACCGGTGACGACCAGCGCGTCGTTGCCGTGCGCCACGAGCCACGCCGCGAGCTCGGCGGTGCCGTCGAGATCGACCTCGCCGGCATCGGTCATGGGCGTGACCATCGCGGTGAGAACGGGACCGAACCGGGGCATCACACGACCTCCCGGACCGTCGGGGTGCTGGAGATCATGACCGCTCCTCGGTGCCGCGCTCGATGCCGAGCGTCGCCAACAGGTTCTCGTGCAGCTCGAACCACACCGTGTGGAACGAGTCGATCGTGGGCTTGGTGAACCAGTCGAGCTCGCCGGCCTCGACCCGCTCGATCGCGGTGTGAAAGCGGGGCCCGTAGGACCCGAAGCGCCCCAGCACCGTGGTCAGCTCGGCGCAGATGGGCTGCACCTCGTCGCCGAGCGCCCGGAGGCGTCCGATGACGTCCGCGTCGTGGGCGGGGTCGTGGTGCTCGTTGACCACCGGCGCGCCGTCGACCTCGACGAGCTGCCAGTCGGTGCACACCTGCAGGCAGGCCTGGTTGAGCGCCAGGAACTGACGGTACGCCGCATCGATGTCGGCTCGTCCGCCGGCTGCGTCGAGCTCGTCGGCGAGCATGCGCTCACCCTCGGCCCGGCCGGCGCCGAGCAGCATCCACCCGGTGATCTTGCCGTCGCGGTGACGGACCCACTCCTTGTCGCGGAACGTCTCGAGGAAGCCGAGCGTCTCCGCCTCGTCCAGCGCCGCCACCGTGGCGACCACCTCGACCGGCGCGAAGGACTTCAGCCGGAGGGCATGGAGGACGCGCAGAGAGGGATCGGACGCCGTTGCCATGACCCCGAACCCTACCAGCCGCTCTGTGGGCCGGATCCGGGCGGATTCGGGGCGACCGAGCGCCGGAGCGCGGTCCGCACCCGCCCCCCGCTGTTCGTCGGACCGCTCCCGTCAGCGACCGAGGCGGGCCGCGAGCGCGGCCACCACCCGGTCGGCGGCGCCGTCGTCGAACCCCACGTAGAGGTCCGGTTCGATCAGCTCGAGCTCCATCAGCGAGGGCTCGCCCTCGTGGTCGACGCAATCGACCCGGGCATAGAGCAGCGCACCGTCGACACCGAGGATGTCCAGGGCCGCGTCGAGCGCAGCCTGGGCGAGCGCCTCCTGGGCGGCGGTGGCCCGGACGCGGGAGAGCGCGGCACCCCATTCGGGCTGGGAGCGGATGTCACCGGCCGTCGGCACCTTGCGCACGGTGTGGGACAGCTGCCCGTCCACCAGGACCAGCGAGAACTCGCCGCGATCGGTCACCGCGGGGAGCAACGGCTGCACCAGCACGTCCTGGCCGTCGGCGTGGAGCGCGTCGACCGCGGCGACCGCTCCGGCGCGCCCGGTGGCATCGGCCGGCCACCGGCTGAGCCCGAGGGCGCCCACCGACTCGGCCGGCTTCACGACGAAGCCGTGCCCGCCGTCGTCGGGGAGGTCGCGCTCGGCGGCCGTGGTGCCCACCGGCAGGTACCGGGTCGGCACCACGGCGACGCCCCGATCGGCGAGCTCGGCGAGGTACCGCTTGTGGCTGTTCCAGACGACGACCGGCGCCGGGTTCCACAGGGTGGTGACGGCGTCGACGGCGATCACCCACGAGCGGAACGCCTCGACCCGGTCGGTGTAGTCCCAGGTCGTGCGGATCAGGACGCCGGCGAACGCGGACCAGTCCTCGGCCGGATCGTCCCACACCGCCCACCGGTGGTCGATGCCGGCGCGGGCGAAGGCCTCCACGAGCGGCGCCTCGTTAGCCTCGACGGGCATCTGGGCGCAGGTTGCGAGCGCGACGGGACCGATCACGGCGGGCACGCTACCAACGGTCCCCGGCCGCTCCAAGGGCTCCGGGACGGCGAGAGCCGCCCGGACCGGGCGGCTCTCGGTGATCTCAGGCTCGGCGCAGGGCGCGCCGTGGACCAGTCAGGACGCAGCGACCGTGCCCGCATCGCCGTTCAGCTCGGTGCCGAGCGCGAAGGCGTCGTACTCCTCGCCGGTGTCGACCCAGTCCTCGAACTGGATGACGCCGATCTCCTGGAAGCGCTTGCGCAGCCACCCGTCGTTGGGGTCGAGCAGGCCGAGCTTCTTGCAGTTCGGGACGATCTTGGAGAAGAGCATCTGGTTGAACATCTGCGCCTCGGGGGTGAGGCGGGTGAGCTCGATGGCCTCGCGCGGCGGCATGTCGAGGCGCTCCCACACCTCACGCTGGAACAGCATGCGGTCCCGCATGCGCACGGCCGCCTCGAACGCGAACTCCTGTCGCTCGCGCATCTCCTCGTCGCTCAGCTCGGCGTAGTACTCCTTGAGCGACAGCACGCCGAAGGCGACGTGGCGGGCCTCGTCGCTCATCACGTAGCGGAGGAGCTGCTTGAGGAGCGGCTCGGGCGTGAGCATGTGCATGAACCCGAAGGCGGCGAGCGCCAGGCCCTCGACCATGATCTGCATGCCCAGGTAGGTCATGTCCCAGCGGCTGTCGGTGATGATGTCGTCGAGCAGCAGGCCCAGGTGGGCGTTCATCGGGTAGTGACCCGACAGCTTGGTGTCGAGGTACTTGGCGAAGACCTCGACGTGGCGGGCCTCGTCCATCACCTGGGTCGACGCGTAGTACTTGGCGTCGATCCACGGGACGGTCTCGACGATCTTGGCGGTGCAGATCAGGGCGCCCTGCTCGCCGTGCATGAACTGCGACAGGGCCCAGTTCTGCATCTCGATGTCGAGGTTCAGCCACTCCTTGTCGGACCAGTTCCTGAAGCAGGTGGTGGAGATGTCGAAGGGCACCTCGCCGTTCATGCCCAGCATGGCCAGCTGCTCCTGGTCGACGTCGATCGACCAGTCGAGGTCGGTCTCGCCGTTCCACTGCGAGTGCTTGGCCTTCTCGTAGAGCTTGTTGAGCGCCGGCCGGGAGCCCTTCTCGTAGTCCCACGTGAAGATGGCGTCCGCGTTGTCCGTGACCGCGTGGATGGTCTCGTGGATGTGCGGGTTCTCGATCGCCAGGATCGCGTCGAGGTCGTTGACGTCGCTGCGACCGATCAGGTCTTCAGTGCTGGACATGGGTTCGCTCCTGTTCGGTCCGGCGAGCATCCGCCGGAGAGAGGGCCGGCGCACCGGCGGGGTTGAGATGAGGGAGGTAGCGCAGCACGAACCGCTCGGCGGTCCGGGCGTCGGTGAGGTCGAGGGAGTCGTCGGGCTCGAAGCCGTACGACACGACGATGCGGGCAACCCACTCGCCGATCGCCCGGGCATCGGCCGGTTCGAGGAAGGTGCCGAGGGTCGCCGCCCCGAAGGAGGCGGCGGCGCCGAACAGCGGGTCGATGGCATCGAAGGACACGAAGGGGAGCACGACCTCGGGCTCGTGCTCGACCAGGTACTGGAGCGCCTCGTGGCCCGAGACGACCAGCATGGACTCGGCGATGCCGACGGCGAGGCGGCCGACCAGGGTGGACTCGGCCTCCAGGCGCTCGGCGAGGTGGGCGAAGAACCGAGCGAGCTCGCGCTCGGCCGCCGCGAGCATCAACCCGTCCTTGCCCCCGGGCACCAGCCGGTACACCGTGGCTCGGCTGCACCGGGCCTCGCGGGCGATGTCGTCGAGGGTGGTCTTGGCGACCCCCCACCGGGCGATGCACACGAGCGCCGCATCGAGGATCCGCTGCTCGAGCGCCGTGGCCGAACCTTCGTCTCCCGGCAGCGGGGCCACCCGGCCGGCGATCAGCAGCGAGGTCGTGGCGCGGACCCGCATGGTCGTGGCGCCGGCACCGCCGGGATCGGGGCTCGCGGCGGTATCTCCCGCAGGGGTGGCAACCATCTGATGAGACAATAAGCGCGGAATTGTCTCACTGCCAAGGGTCATCGGTCGGGCCCGGGACGCGGGGTCGATCAGCCCGCGGCGCGCTCGGAGGCGATCCGGCCCAGACCCACCAGATCGGCCGCCCCGATCGGGGCGGGCGAGAGCACGGCGATGAGCCAGAGGCGATCGCCCTCGGCGGCCACGAGGATCGCCCGGTGGCCCACCGGACCGGTCGCCGTGGAGACCGCTTGCGTCCAGCCGATCCACTGCTCGCCGAGGTCGTCGAGGTCGAGCATGCCCTCGAGGGTGAGGGTCGAGGGTTCCGCCGATCCGAGCTGCTCGGTGAACGGCGGGCAGCCGTCGATGGCATCGGCCCGGAGCCCGTCGACGAACGCCGAGGCCGCCTCGGCGCCGGGTTGGGCCACCGCCTCGACCACGAGCGAGACGGTGGACCGGAACACCCGGAAGACCCCCGCCTCGGCGAACGGGGTGTCGATCGTCGCCCCGCACGGCCCCCGCAGCGTCGCCAGCGCGAACTGCTGCGGATCGAGCACGGGTTGCTCGCGGGTGTCGAGCCCGAAGGCGGCGATGGGGCGGATGTCCTCGATCCGCATCAGCCGGTCGATGAGCTCGGTCGAGTCCGTGACCGTCACGGCGGTCGTCGCGGGCGGGTCGGCCGAACCACGCGGGGCCTCGGCGACGTCGGATCCGGCGCAGGCGGCGAGAAGGGAGGACGCGGTCAGGATCGCGACGGAGACGCCGAGACGCACCCGCAGCAGACCGCCCATCTCGTGCCCCATCCTGTCCGTGCGAACCATCGCTCGCCGCACCCCCGCCACGGGTGCGTCGTCGTCTTCGATCCTACGGGGTGCTCCTGGCGATAGACGGCCGCTCGGCGTGGGCGGCCGGGAGGATGCCGGCCAGGAACTGCGACGACACGATCCGGGCGACGTCGACACGATCACCGAGGTCGTGGCCGCCGGGGCTCCCCAGGTACGACAAGTAGAGGCGGGCGCAGTAGTCGGCAGCCTCGTCGATGTCGGTGCCCGGTCGGAGCACCTCGCGCCGGAGCTCGTCGGCGATGTAGCCGCGGATGGCGTCACGGAGCACCGGGCCGATCTCAGCGAGCTCGCGGAAGATCTCCTGGGGCTCGGTCGACAGGAGCTGCTGCAGCAGCAGGTGCTCGCCGATGGCGCGGTGGCCGACGGCGAGCGCCTCCTCGAACTTCGCCTCGATCCCGTCGAGCCCATCGAGTCCGTCGATCATCGGGGTGAGGAAGTTCTGCACCTCCCAGGTGACGGTCTCGGTGACGACCTCGTCGCGCCCGCCCGGGAAGTAGCGGTAGATCGTCGCCCGGGACACGCCCGCGGTCTGCGCCACGTCCTCGAGGCTGGTCTTGGCCATGCCCAGCCGCTCGACCGTCGACAGGGCGCCGAGCAGGATCCGGGTGCGGGTGTCCGCCTTGTCGGCCGCGATCA
>Ga0105047_10012465_pt1 | contig 13676 bp, 12 predicted proteins | sample MAT04_FD_78384 | JGI IMG/M metagenome (GOLD analysis project Ga0105047, IMG submission 78384) | Freshwater microbial communities from Lake Fryxell liftoff mats and glacier meltwater in Antarctica - MAT-04 (megahit assembly) | ecosystem: Environmental > Aquatic > Freshwater > Ice > Liftoff...
CGATCTTCAGGCCCTTCACGGGTTGCTCAAGCGTCTTCGAATACGCGGGCACCGGTTGATCGATGCTCGTGCTGTCACGCGGATCGTGCCCGGCGATTACTTCCATCAGTAGGGCGGCGTCGGGAACGTCGTGGGTAAACGGGCCAATCTGGTCGAGCGAAGACGCGAAGGCGATCAGCCCATAGCGTGACACACGGCCATAAGTGGGTTTGATGCCGACGATGCCGCACAGACTAGCCGGTTGGCGAATGGAACCTCCCGTATCGGAACCGATCGAGATGGCGGCTTCGCAGGCGGCGACGGCTGCCGCTGAACCGCCGGACGATCCGCCGGGGATGCGTTCGAGATCCCACGGATTGCGCGTTGTGAAGTAGGCGCTATTCTCGGTCGACGAGCCCATGGCGAATTCGTCCATGTTCGTCTTACCGATGAGAATCGCCCCGGCATCTTTGAGTTTCGTGATGACGTGCGCATCGTACGGCGGGACAAAGTGTTGCAGGATCTTACTCGAACAGGTGGTGGGGATGCCCTTGGTGCAGAGAACATCCTTGATGGCGATCGGCACGCCGGCGAGCGGGCCGAGCGGTTCGCCCTTCTTGCGCCGATCATCGACGGCCCGGGCTTGCGCGCGGGCGGCTGCTTCATCGACGTGCATGTAGGCTTTGACGCGCTCGTCGCGATCGCGAATCGCGGTCAGGAACGCATCCGTGATCGCGAGAGCGCTGGCCGAGCCGGATGCCTGGAGTGCCAATAACTCGCCTGCCGTCTTTTCAATCATGCTCATGGTCTTCTCGAAAGCGGATCTTGAGATGAATTCCAACTTCAATGACTTAAATCATCAGCTGGATCAAGGACGGCCGGGACGCCGAAGAAGTCGCCATGCCGGATCGGGGCGTTCCGCAACGCTTCCGCGACGGGAAGAGACTCGGCCGGCTCGTCGGCACGGAAAACATTCTGCACGGGGAGGGGATGGGCCATCGGCTCGACGCCATCGGTGTTGAGTTCTTTCAACTGGTCGACATATTGCAGGATGGCGGAAAGCTGTTTGGCCATGACGCCCAGGTCGGCATCGGAGAGGTCGAGCCGAGCGAGCCGGGCGACCTTGCGGACTTCATCAATATCCATGACCGCGCTCCCGAGGGGACGTAACAAAGCCCACCGGACGACCGGTGGGCTTGTGGCTTCGGTTGATCCGAGAGTAATTTCAGACGCTGATCGTGCTGAACGGTTTCTTCTTCTGGGGTCGTTGAACCCGGCCGCTGCGGATGCACTGGGTGCAGACCGTCTTGCGGCAGGTCACGCCCTCGGGAGTGACGAGCTGAACCCGCTGGAGGTTCGGATAATAAACCCGCTTGGAGGTGCCGGTGATTTTCTTACCGACGCCGCCCAGGTACTTCGCCTTGCCGCGGTAGGTCTTCTGATTGCCGACGGCCGGCTTCTTCCCACAAAGTAAACACTGCATACCCATGATCGGCCAACTCCCGTTTCTTGGCAGGGAACGGATGGAGATTTTATTCGAAACATTCAATATAGGGCGAGAGCGAATGACGACAAGAGCCCTTCATCATCGCTATATTATCTTCTCGTCGTTCACCGCTCCCAGAGGGACTTCCAATGCGTTTCCCGGCTCTCGTTCTCGTCGCCCTTGGCTGGCCCGCCATCCTGCCGGCGGCCGACACGCCGACCAAGCCGAACGTATTGTTCATTGCCGTCGACGATTTGCGCGATTGGGTCGGTTATCTCGATCGTAACCCGCAGGCGATCACCCCGAGTATCGACAAGCTCGCGAAACGGGGCGTCGCCTTCACCCGCAGCTACTGTGCCTCCCCTGTTTGCAACCCGTCCCGCTGTGCCTTGATGTCCGGCATGCGGCCTTCGACCACCGGCGTCTATGACAACGGCAACGACTGGCGCAAAGCGGTTCCCGAGGATCAACCGTTGACGACGGCCTTCCGAAAAGCGGGTTACTTCGTGTGCGGTTCGGGAAAGATCTATCACGAGGCCTATACGCGCCCCTCGGAGTGGGATGACTATCTGAAGAACCCCGGCGGCAACCCGTTGCCGAAGGGGAACGACGGCGTGGGCGGCATCAAGTTCGCGCCACTCGATTGCAAGGACGAGGATCTCAACGACTGGAAAATCGTCGACTATGCCATCGACCAACTCGGAAAAAAGCACGAGAAGCCGTTCTTCCTCGCCTGCGGCATTCACAAGCCACATATGCCCTGGAACGTGCCACAGAAATATTACGACATGCACCCGCTCAAAGACATCAAACTGCCGCCCTATCTAAAGAAAGATCTTGATGACGTCCCCGGCGCGGGCATCAAGATGGCCAGGCCCGATGGCGACCACAAGGCCATTGTGGAATCCGGCCGTTGGAAGGAAGCGATTCAAGGCTACCTGGCCGCGGGAACTTACTGTGACATGTTGATCGGCCGTTTGCTCGAGGCCTTCGACAAGAGCCCTTACCGCGATAACACTATCATCGTCTTCTGGTGCGACCACGGCTGGCATCTGGGCGAGAAGGACCACTGGCGTAAGTTTGCTCTCTGGGAAGAAGCGACGCGGGCGCCGCTTTTGTGGGTGGTCCCCGGCGTCACGAAGGCGGGCGGCGTCTGCGATCGCACGGTCGATTTCATGACCATCTACCCGACCCTCACCGACCTCTGCGGGATTCCGACGCCGAAGCATGTCGAAGGCAAGAGCATCAAGAGTCTGCTCGTCGACCCGAAGGCAGAGTGGAGCGAATCAGCCGTCACCACTTACAAGTTTAAGAACCACGCGGTGCGAACGGAAGACTGGCGTTACATCCGCTATGCGGACGGCAGCGAAGAGCTCTACGACGAAAAGAAAGACCCGAACGAGTGGAAGAATCTCGCGGGTTTGGCCGACTACGCCGCCAAGAAGTCGGAACTCGGCAAACTCCTGCCGACGAAGGACGCCGCCGACATCGGCCCGGCGCCTGAGAAGAAAAAGAAGGACGAGAATTGAGTGGGCGACTGAGAGGCCTATCGGGAGCGTTTCTCAGGAAAGGATCGCTCCCTCCTTCACTTTCTTCTTGGCCTTCGTCTTCACGGCCAGAGTCAACTTCGCGATGCGAGTCGATTTGTCCTTGATCACTTTCGTGCCGGCCCTCTTTGTGGAACCGGGATCGACCCGGCTGGTTCGCTTGCCGACCACCTCGGGTTCCGTCACTTCGGGAGGCGTCATCTCAATTCCGAAGACATCAGCGACGTCCGCCTGTTCGAGCGTTTTCCCGGTCGCGGTGTTCGAGGCGGTGGCGGGAATGACGCCTTCGATCAATTCCAGATGATCGACGTGGCGGAGTTTGAAGAGCAGTTCAGGTTCGTGATCAAGCCGGGCGCCGATGCCGTACATCGCGGCGGCGACGTGCTTGCACATGGATGCGCCATCGGGACACGAGCAGGACAATTTGATCTCGCGCGGCTTCGGGAAGAGACCGCCTTCTTTCTCGGTCACGATGTCCATCACGCCCTTCGAAAGCTTGCCCTGGAGAAGTTCGACGAGCGAACCGATCTGGCCAGAACAGCGTGACTTGATCTGCTTCCAGGCGACGCTCGGCAGTTCGGTAATTTTGATGACGACATCGTAAAGTTGGGAACCGCTCACCAGAGCCGTGATCTTGCCCGATGTGATCTGGAGATCGACGACGGAGCCGTTGCGAACGTAGGTCCGGCCGCGCGGCAAGCGGTTCGAATAATCGCTGTAAGCTTCGAGATTCTGACACCAAGCCTTCCCCCAGAATGACTGAGCGATCTTGAGGCCGGTGATGACGACGGGAGAAACCGTCGTCCCTTTTTTCGTGCGTTTCGCGACTTCACGAGCGGCCTTCGCTCGGCGCTGGGCGACGGGGACATACGGCCGATATTGGAACCACATGCGAGAATCCTTTCTAGTTGAAAATGATGCGTGGTTGAGGTTGAAGTGTACTATGCCTCGAGCGCTTTGTGAATATCCAAGGCCACGAAATTGAGCAGTTCGTCGTTTTTCATCTCAGTCAGCATCCGTTCACCGCCTTCCACGACATCATGTGCCAGTCCGCTTTTTTCCGTGATCATGGCGTCGATCCGCTCCTCGACCGTTCCCCGGCAGACAAACTTATGAACCAGTACGTTCTTCTTTTGGCCGATGCGAAAAGCTCGATCCGTGGCCTGGTTTTCCACGGCCGGGTTCCACCAGCGATCGAAGTGAATCACCTGTGATGCCGCCGTCAGATTGAGCCCCGTTCCGCCGGCCTTGAGCGAGAGAACGAAGAACGGCGGCCCGCCCTCTTTCTGGAATTGCTCGACCAGCGCCCGACGTTTACCCACCGCGGTTCCGCCATGCAAAACGAGGCCCGGCCGGCCGAAGACGCCTGCGAGAAATTGGGAGACCGGATCGACGATCTCGCGAAACTGCGTGAAGATCAGGGCCTTCTCCTGTCGCTGGGCCAACTCTTCGCAAAGTTCCCCAAGCCGTTGAAACTTGCTGCTGTGTGTCGGGTCGTACGTTCCGTGACCCAGCATCTGGTCGGGGTGGTTGCAAATCTGTTTCAGCCGCATCAATTGCGCAAGCACCAGGCCGAGGCGCTGAATGCCCTCCACTTCCATGAGTTTCCGCTCGAGATCGCGGACCGACTCTTCGTAAAGGGCCGCTTGCCGGCGCGTCAGGCCGCAGAAGGCTTTGACTTCTGTCTTGTCCGGCAGGTCGGCGATCACCCGTTTGTCGGTCTTCAAACGACGAAGGATGTAAGGCTGCACCAGCGCCCGTAACGGCTGAAAGGAATGTTCGGGACGCGCATTCAGCTTTTTGACGAAGCTCGCGAAGGTCTTCGCCGCGCCGAGCAATCCCGGGTTCAAGAAGTCGAAGAGCGACCAGAGATCCGAAAGACGATTTTCGACAGGAGTGCCAGTCATGGCGACACGCCCGGCAGTTCGCAGTTCCTTAACCGCGTGCGACTGGCGCGTGCCGGAGTTCTTGATGGCCTGCGCCTCATCGAGAATCACCAGATTCCATTCATGCTCACGCAACCATGCTTGCCGGGTCAAGACGCCATAAGTGGTGATGATCAGATCGAAGCCATTCGCCTCCGCGGGCATGACCTCTTTCTTGCCGCCCGACGTTTCGGAAGGATGAGCGACCGCGTACGTGAGTGTCGGGGCGAAACGTTCGATTTCCGCCTTCCAATTCGCGATCAGCGACGCGGGCACGACGAGGAGACTGGGCCCCTTGCGGGGCTGATGATCACGCTTCACGTTCAACAACAGACCGATGACCTGAACCGTCTTGCCAAGCCCCATGTCGTCCGCCAGGCAGGCGCCTAAACCTAGACGAGTGAGAAAACCGAGCCAGCGAACGCCGCTCCGCTGATAGGGCCTCAGCTCGGCAAGCAGGCCTGGCGGGGTCGGCTCGGCAATGTCCGGTGCGGTCATTTGCTTCAACAACTCGTTGAGGGCGGGTCCGGCGGACAGACCCGTCCACTCCCGAGTCGAATCTGGCAAGGCATCAGCCGCATCACGTTCGATCGTGGCGCCGGCCAGCATACGCATGCCTTCGAAAAACGACAGGCCTTTACGGCCCACGTCCCGCTCGACCTTCTGCCAATGCTTGAGCGCCTCGGCCAATTTCTCTCGATCGACCTCCACCCATTTTCCCTTGAGCCGGACCAGGCCACCGACCGAGGAGAGCAGTTCCTCACGCTCCGATTCGCTCAATGGCTCGCCGTCCAGCGAGACATCGACTGAAAAATCGAGCATCGAGTCCACGCCCACGCCCGATGCCTTGCGGCCATCGATTTTCACACTGACCGCGGCACGAGGAGGACTCTTCGGCTTCCACCAATCGGGAACCCGGACGATCAGACCGCTCTCTTCGAAGATGGGGATGTCTTGCAGAAATTGATGGGCTTCACGTGGCGACCATACCAGCGGATGATAAATGTCGCCCGATTCCACCAACCGCTTGATCAGCACACTTCGTTCGGCAGCCCGTTGAATGGGAACCAAAAGAGCGAGCAACGCCTGCCGGTTCTTGGCGCCGGCATGTTGTTGAACTGTTCGTTCGAGCGGTTCGTGCTGAATACGGCCCTGATCGGAGAGACGGCTGGCATAAGTAGCCAGGAATGCGAAGGGATTGTGGGGGTCGCGTTTGTTCTCCGCCAGGTGGAGCGTGACACGGCCGACGAACCGCCACGATGGATTCTTGTCGCTGAGATAGGCCTGAGCGCCGCCCTTGTGTTTCCTGATTTCTTCCCGCACCAGAGCGTCGAGCTCGGTCCACCACCCGTTCAACGCGTCGACACGCAGGTATTCCAAGCCGGTCATCGGCGGAGCTTGCAAGACCCAACTTGCCAACTCGGCCTCGGGCGGCGGCGGTAGGGCCGGCAACTCGTTCGCTGTCTCATGCGCTTGGGTTTGGCAGAGCTTCGTCAGATAGCCGCGAGCGAACGAGCGGACATATCCGAACGCGGGCGGCAGCCGCGCGGGTAGATCGTGAGCGGCCAAGTGGAGCAACCCGTGAGCCGTGTCTTCTTCGAATGCGGCCAACAGTTGCTTGGGGGGAGCGGCGAGTTCCTCCGTTGTGGTCGTTTGTTCGACCAACATCAGGTGTCCAATCGGGGTGATCGCCAAGTCGTGCGACATGATGAGAGCGGAAATCCTTTCTTCAGATCGACTATCGCAAAAATCGCAGTGTCACCGGCCGCAGTCGATCGCGGTCTGCCGCGGTCAATTCACACCACGATCGCACGATCTGCCGACATCGGGGCGAACCGCACCGGCATTCAAGCGACCAGCCCTCCTCGGCAATCGAGGTCGAGTAGTCCCAGGTGATTTCTTCGCCAGGCAAGATCTCGCGCAAGGCATAGAGCACCACGTCGCCGTTGACGAACCCGCCATTGGGGTCGCACGAGTGATTGACGCAATCATCGAGAAGGGAACCATCCGAGCAGAGCCAGTCGTCAGGACCGACTTGCATCGCCAGAAGGTCGTCAGTGAGTTCCGCGGACTTCAGCACACGGCCCTGGAATTCCAGAATGTGCGTCCCGGCCGGGATCTCCTGAAGCGCGAAGACACCACGGCCTTTGTGTTCGGTCGTTCGAATTTCGAGTTGGGGGAATGGATGATTCATACAGAAGAAACGTGAAGCCGCGACCTGAAGGGGAGCGCTCGGAGGTATCAGCACTCCTTCGGGTCGCGGTTTCTCAACATCAGGGAATTTGAATCACAAGCTTGGCCGGCGTGCCTTCCTTCGGCAGCACCTTCACGTTCGTTTCCAGCTTCAACGCCGATTCTTCCTTCATCGTCAATTGAGTTTGGAAGAGGCAGCAATCGGTCACCGGGAAGATCGACAGGAAAGTCCCCGTCATGTCGGCCCCGTAGACCTGGACCGGCTTTTCGGGATCAGGCTCTTTCATGACGGAACCGGTGAAGAACCATTTCAATTCCGGGATCGGTTTGCCGTCCTTCGCGGCCAGGAGTTGCTCGAAGGGGACCTTTTGCGCCTTGCCGTCCGTGCCGGTGAATTCAAGCGTGATCTTCACTTCGGGACCCGTGGCTTTGGCGCCTTGGCCATAGGCGGGTTTGCCGGCCTTTAGGCCAAGTTCTTCGAGAGCCTTGTGGACGTCGCTGGGATGCACTCCCTTCACAATTACGACAGTTTCGTGGGCCTTCTGACCGCGAGGCGAGGCCCACGTGGCGATCACTTCGATTGGGTATTCTTGGTCGAGGTGCGCCAACTTCCGCGGGGCGATGAAGCAGTTCACCGTGACCGTCTTGGCTGTCTTGTTGATCGCGTAGGCGCTCGGGTCACGCGGTTCCGGCTCCTTGGCGGGATCCTTGACCACGGGCGTCGTGTCGATCTTCGGATCCTTGACGGTGACGACGACTTTCTTCTTGGGCAACGGCACCTGGGCCGAGAATTCCATGTCGAGATATATGTCAGAGCTCATCGGCTTGTTGGTCACCAACGCGGCGATGACGTTACGGCCCGGTTTGAGCACCTTGATCGGGATCTCGATGTCCCGATTCCAGTACGAGAATTCATGATCCGGTTCGGGATCTTTGTCGACGAGCGTGCCGTTCAGGTAGACCGTCGCGCTGTCGTCGCTGGCGACGCATAAGCGGAAGGTGATGTCTTTCTGCGCGAGCAGCTCGGCCGGCACATCGACAACACGGCGGAAGACGAACGCTTCGCCCTTCTCCGTAACTTCGGTGCCCTTGCGAGTCATGATCTCAGGTTCGCCGTAGCCGATGGGGGCTTTGCCTTGCCGCCATTTGCCGTCCTCGAAGGCGGGTTGAATCCAGCCTTCGCCTTTTACCTCTTTGGCGGGAAGGAACCGCCACGAGTCCGAACTTTCCTTCATGATTTCGATCGTCTTGAACTCGTCCACCTCTTCGCCATCGGCCCCGAAACCGACAAAATCCCGCTTCGGGTTGTAGTCAATCTTCTTCAGGCTCGCCTTCAATCGTTGCAATTTTCCTTTGCGGAGATGGAGCTGATTCTTATCGCCATCGGCCAAGCAGGTGGCGATGACTTCTTCGTTCTTCAAGATGCGCGTGCAAAGATCGGCGAGCTTTTCCGGGTCGCCGTAGAACGTCCGCAGCAGGAACGGCTCGGCATGCGACATGCCCCACCATTCACCTTCTCTGTAGGCCTGGTACCAGTAGGTCCCCAAACAGGTCTCGCTGGCGTCGCCGTTGTACATGAACACGGCCTTTTTGCCCGGCTCGGCCCACTGCATGATGTTCTTCCACTCACGTTCATGGAAGCCCTTCTTGCCAATGTTATGCTTGATTTCGACCTGGGGGTGCTTGCCCTTGATGTCCGAGAGTTTCTTGAAGATGATCAGGTTTTTCTCGGTGTTCACTTTGACGACTTCCATCAGACAGATGGCGGTCGATTCGTGGACGCAGCGTCCGAGCGAATGCGGAACTTCGATGTAAGCCTGCGTCCGGGACGTCAGGCTAAAGAGCATTACGATGGAGGGGAGGAGAAGGTGACGCATGACCTCGATGGGGGTTGCGCGGCCCGCGCAGGCGGTCCGCTGGTTCGGGGTGATGTGAAGATGTAACGATTGTAGCGAGGACTATCCAGGATTGCACTACTTTCTTCCGGAAGGATCCCGTCACGCCGGAAGTACTCTGGATCGCTCCCCTTCGGAGGCCTTCGGGTCGCAGCTTCACAGATCGTCCCGCTTGCCCAGCCCGAATAACAGTTGAATCTGTACCGAATCGTTAGAATCGATTCTGCTCTTTTTTTCGATCTCGACGGAATTCTCTTTGCATGACGAGTAAAATCGGGCAAAGATGGCGGAGTATGACGGTCGTTTGCTTGCAATCGACATTGCGGGTCCGTATAGTTCATGTTCATTGTCTGATTCCCATATCTCGTGGAGTCTGTGACCGGTGAGAACAACAGCTACACCTGCTTCGCGAACCACCACCAAGGGTTCTTCACGCATCCGAGAGAAGGACTTCCGAGAGGTCAAGCGCATGCCCGCTCTGAAACTACGTCGAATCGATATGTCAGCCCCGAACGCGATGAAGCAATTGGCCGCCCTGCGCGACCAGTTCTCCAATCAGGGCAACGTCGTTTCCCCTTCGAGCCGAAAGCTGACGCAAACGGTCTTCGGCGAAGTGTTGCCGCCGAGCCAAGTGGTGAAACGGATCTGCGACGACGTGAAAGCCAAAGGTCTGTCCGCCGTCCTCCATTACACCGAACAATTTGACAAAGTACGCCTGACGCCCAAGATGGTTCGCGTCGCGGCGGACGAGCTTTCCGCAGCCTTCAAAGCTGCCGACTCCGATTTCATCGACGCGATTCGCCGTAGTCGCAACAATGTGATGCAGTTCCAGCTCGGTCTCTTGAATAAAGACGCCCTGCTGCCGGTTTCGGAACATTACGAGCTCCACCTGCGTCACCGGCCGCTCAAGCGGGTTGGCATTTGCATCCCCGGCGGCGCGGCCGCTTATCCCTCGACCTTGATCATGACCGTTTGCCCCGCCCAAGCCGCGGACGTGAAAGAGATCGCGGTCGTCATGCCGCCGACGGAAAACGGGGCGAACAACCAGGACATGCTGGCTGTCTGCCACGCGCTCGGCGTCAAAGAGGTCTACCGCATCGGCGGCGCTCAGGCCGTCGCCGCTCTCGCTTACGGGACAGACGAGACGCCGGCCGTCGACATGATCGTCGGTCCCGGCAACATCTTCGTCGCCCTCGCCAAGCAATACGTCTACGGCCAAGTGGCGATCGACTGCATCGCCGGGCCGAGCGAGATCGTCGTCATTGCCGACGATTCGTCGCAGTCGGAATTCATCGCCGCCGACCTGATCGCCCAGGCCGAGCATTCCCCCGGCGTCGCTATCCTCGTCTCGTGGGTTCCCGACCTACTGAACGATGTCGAGAACGAACTGAACAAGCAACTCGCGAAGCTCGATCGCGGCGACCTGGCCCGTGCCAGTCTTTCCGATTTCGGCGCGTTCATTCAAGTGAAGGACGCTGAAGAAGCTGCCGTGATCGTGAACCAGATGGCGGCCGAGCACGTCCATGTCCAGACACGGGACCCGGAACTGTTTGCCGATAAGATCGACAACGCGGGCGCGATTTTCCTTGGCCAGTACACGCCGGTCGCCCTCGGTGATTATGCCGCGGGACCGTCGCACGTGCTGCCAACCGGCGGGACCGCCCGGTTCTCCAGCGGCCTGACGTCGAACGACTTCCGTCGCAGGACTAGCATCCTGAACTTCACCCGCAACGGCCTGCGCGACATCGCTGACGACGTTATCTATCTGGCGAAGAAAGAGGGCCTGAGCGGCCACGCCGCCAGCATTGAGATTCGCCTGCGTGATCAGGCTCCCGCACCGCGCCCGCCGAAGAAGGCGCCGCCCAAGGTTACGAAGAAGTAAATTCAACCTCGCCCATTACGAAGTGATTCGCATGGCTGGCTTCCGCTCGAACATTCTCGCCATGGCGGCTTATGCCCCGGGCGAGCAGCCGCGCGAAGACGGCGTCATCAAGCTCAACACCAACGAGAGTCCCTTCCCTCCCTCGCCCCGCGTTTTCGAGGCGATTCGCGCCGCGCTCACGGGCGATCGCCTGCGGAAATATCCCGAGCCACTTGGCCACACGTTCCGCCATCGGGTCGCCCCGATCCTCGGCGTCGATCCCGATTCGATTATGATCGGCAATGGTTCTGACGATCTGCTGACGATCGTCACCCGTGCTTTCGTTCCCGAAGGCGGGCTGATGGTTTCACCGACGCCCAGCTACATCCTCTATCGCACCCTCGCCGAGATTCAGGGCGCCCGTTTTCAAGCCGTTCCTTTCACGCCCGATTGGCAATTGCCGAACCCCTGGCCGGTTCGTGGGGCAAACCTGACGTTTCTGCCCAACCCGAACTCGCCTTCGGGAACCATGATTGATCACACGGCCATCCGAACCCTGGCCGAGCAGACCGGCGGCCCGCTCATTCTCGATGAGGCCTATGCCGACTTCGCGGAGACGAATGGCCTGGCTCTGGCGGGGAGATCGATCATCGTGACGCGGTCACTGAGCAAGTCGTACGGGCTCGCGGGAATTCGCTTCGGGTACGCGGTGGCCGATCCATCGGTGATTCTCGAACTGGAGAAGGCCAAGGATTCGTACAACTGCGACGTGTTAAGCCTCGCGGCCGCCGCCGCCGCCATCGAGGATCAAGAATACTTTCAGGAAACGCGCCAGCAGATCCGGGCGACGCGTTCCCGATTGGCCGAGGCTCTGGTCGGGCTTGGTTTCCAGGTCACCCCCAGCCACGCCAACTTCGTCTGGTGTCGGCGGAGCGATCGGCCGCTGAAGCCGCTCTACGAATCGCTCAAAGCACGTAAGATTCTGATTCGCTACATGAACTACGCGGGTTACGGCGACGGCCTGCGGATCTCCGTCGGCAGCGACGCCGAGATCGATCGCTTTCTTGAAGAATTGGCCCCACTTTTGACCGGAGACGTTTGATGAACCGGACGGCGGCGATCCACCGCGCGACGACGGAAACGCAGATCGACCTGCGGCTTGACCTGGACGGAACCGGCAAGGCGGACGTTGCCACCGGCATCGGCTTCTTCGACCACATGCTGACGCACCTGGCCCGGCACGGCCTGTTCGATCTCACGGTCGCCGCCAAGGGCGATCTGCACATCGACGCCCACCACACCGTGGAAGATGTCGGCATCTGTATCGGCATGGCACTTCTACAAGCGCTGGGCGACAAGAACGGCATCCGCCGATATGGTCATGCGATCGTGCCGATGGATGAGACGCTTGTGACCAGCGCCGTCGACCTGAGCGGCCGACCTTTTCTGGTCTGGCACGCGGCGATTCCGAATGAAACGCTGGGAACGTTCCACTCGTCGTTGGCTCGCGAATTCTGGCAGGCGGTCGCCTCAGTCGGCCGTTTGAACCTGCACGTCGTTCTGCACCATGGGGAAAACGCCCATCACATGATCGAGACGATCTTCAAGGCAACCGCCCGTGCTCTGCGGTCGGCGGTCGAACTCGACCCACGCGCCGCCGGTGTGCCATCGACCAAGGGCACATTGGCGTAACCCGGCGCTTTACACGGCTCGAAACCTTCGGTATCGTAAATTCAGTTTCCAATCCCCCAATCTCGGGAGAAATATCCCATGAGCGCTGAAACCCCCGAACGCCAACAGGCCCGGATGCGTGAATTCATGAGCCTGCTCCCCCTGACCATCGAGCTGGCCGGGTTGCCGAAGGCCCTACCCGGCGTCTTCTTCACCGAAGGGCAAATGGAAGTACGCGTCACCGCCGTGCGTAACGCGTTCCGGCTCGCGAAGCAGATTCTGATCGAGGTCGCGAAGCCGCCGGAAGGATGATTTCGACCAAGCGAGGAGGGCGGCGAGATGCCAGTACATGATTGGACACGCGTCGAAGCGGGGACGTTTCATCACTTTCACAACGCGTGGATCATCCACCTTGCAGAGGCGATGAACGCGGGGCTACTTCCCGCAGGCTATTATGCCATGGGGGAACAGGTCGCTTCAAAGTGGCTTCCCGACATCCTGACTTTGAAGGGAGCTTTTCCGAACGGAAAAGATCAGCCCTCAGAAGGTGGGATCGCGACGATCGAAGCGGCGCCGAGGGTCCAGCAACGGCTGCGCCCGAATCCCAAACCGGGGTTTCAACGGAAGCCTCGTTCAGTCGTCATTCGTCACACGAGCGGTCATCAGGTCGTGGCCTTCATTGAAATCGCTTCCCCCGCCAATAAAGACCGTCCAACGAGCGTGGAAGATCTTGTTGTCAAAGTAACACGAGCACTCGACTCACGCGTCTCAGTCCTACTCATCGATCTGCTGCCTCCCAGCAACCACGATCCCCAGGGTATTCACGGCGCGATTTGGGAATGTTACGGCGACGCGGAGTACTTGGTTCCATCTGAAAAAACACTCACGGTGGCAAGTTACACGTGGGACGCACTCGGACCCGAAGCTTATGTGGAACCGGTATCGGTCGGAATGCCGCTGACCGACATGCCGTTGTTTCTCCGATCCGAACGTTACGTTATACTTCACGCGGTTACGAATGAGCGCAGTTTCCGAGCCCGACGCGTTAGCGAGGGTGTATGGGATGCTCCCTCGCTAACGCGTCGGGCTCGGAAGACGCCTCGCGTTGGACATACTCTC
>Ga0105047_10012470_pt1 | contig 13670 bp, 10 predicted proteins | sample MAT04_FD_78384 | JGI IMG/M metagenome (GOLD analysis project Ga0105047, IMG submission 78384) | Freshwater microbial communities from Lake Fryxell liftoff mats and glacier meltwater in Antarctica - MAT-04 (megahit assembly) | ecosystem: Environmental > Aquatic > Freshwater > Ice > Liftoff...
CGACGAGTTCGAGGTGGGGAAAGCCGGCGACGACCCCGAGCAACCGGGCGTCGAAGTTGGACGCCACCCCGACCGCGACGCCGCGCCCCCGGAGGGCCGCGAACACGGCCGGCACGTCGGGGTAAAGTTGCCACGCCGTCGGCCGGGCGAAGTGGTCGAAGAGGCGGCGGAACCCGGCCTCGGGGTCGGGCAGTTCGGGCAGCACCCGCGCCACGATCCGCCGCCAGCGCTGCTCCTCGCGGGCTTCGCTCGTCACCCACTCGGCCGCGCGGTCGGCCATTTCTTCGGCCGCGAACGCGGCGGCGAAGCGGGGGCGGATGTCGGCCGGGTCGAGGGCAACGCCCTGGCCGCGGGCGACGGCGACGTACACGGCCGCGACCGGCGGGTCGGGGAAGAGGAGCGTGCCGACGGCGTCGAAGAAGACGGCCCGGACGCCGGCGTGGACCCACGGTGACATCGGGTCGTCACTCCCCGTCGCGGCCGGCGGGCTGGCGGGGGCGGGCCGCGGGGCCGGGCACGACGCTCCGCGCCGGGCCGACGGGCCGGGCGACCGGCCGGGCCGGGCGCTTGGCGGCCGGGGCGAGGGCCGCCGGCAGGTTCCGCGCCGCCTGCGCCGCGACCGCCACCTTCAACAAGTGGACCCCGCCGCGGAAGACGACGAACCCGACGAACGACATCGGCCCGGCCTCGAACAGCCGCTTGCGGAGCAGCAGGTCGTACACCTGGTAGAAGGCGAACAGGCCGATCGCGATCAGCACCCACCCGGCGATCTCGCGCACCCAATAGCTCATCGCGTCGTCCCCCGTTTCGGGTCGTCGGCCCGCCCCCGCGCCCAGAACCGCCACGTCTCCAGCCGCACCCGCTCGCGCCGCGTCTCGTTCCAGCCTTCGTCTTGCAGGATCATCCCACCTTCGGCCGGCGTCATCCGCCGCAGCCGCCAGTAGCCGAACACGAGCCGCGCCAGCAGCGCGCCGACGCCGACCACGCCGGCCAGCAGCACGAACCGGGTGAGGCCCGGCGGCAGCCCGTCCGCCGCCCCGCGGCCGCGCCGCTCCGCGGCCTTCAACGGGAAGGCGGCGGTCGGATCGACTTCCACCGTCGTGGCGAACAGCCAGACGAGTTGCCCGGCCACGGCCACCGCCGCGGCCGTGTAGAAGAGACGGGCGACCTCGCCCCGCCGGACGAGCGCCGCCGGGCGGCGGGCGGGCGGGGCGTCCTTGCGCGGGTACTTCGTCTCGGCCGGCACCGCCAGCGCGGTCAGCCCGTAGACCCGGTAGTGCGACGCCAGGTACACGACGACCGCGGCCGCGAGGACCAGGTCGGTGACGCGGAACCGGCCGTCCTCGATCTCGAACGGGTTCTCGTCGGCCGGCGGCAGGCCGAACGGGAAGATCGAGAAGTACAGCAGTAGCAGCAGGAAGAAGATCGGGGCGGCCGGCCAGCGCAGGACCAGCCCGGCCGCCCCGACGAGAACGAGCATCAACCCGCCGAGGTCGCTCCCCTTCTGGAACAGGACCACGAAGACCATCGCCAGCGCGCCCAACCCGACGAAGACGTAGTCGCGCGCGGCGGGGTTGCGGAACAGCCCGCGGAGGGTGGCCGGGTCCGTGGCGTCGGGTTCAACGTCGGCGGGCGTGGTCATCGGCGGCTCCGCATTCCCCGCAGGCGGTCGAGGCGGTCGAGGACGACCTGGATCGGGTCGCCGTCGTTCACCCGCACGACCGTCGCCCCGGTCTGCCCGACGGCCCGGCGGAAGGCCCGGAACGCCTCGTGGTACTGCCGCGTCAGGGCCGCCTGCACGACCGAGAGCAGCGCCTTCGGCCGGGCGGGCGGGCGGGGCGGCTGCCACGCCCGGGGCTTGGGTTTTGGCGCGGCAGCGGGCGGCGGGCGGTCGGCCTCGTCGGGCGACGGGACGCCGGCCGGCCACGGGACGACGACCATGACGTGGTGGTGCCGCGCCCGGGCGACGCGGGCCGCCCGCACCACCGGGGCGAGGTCCGGGCCGAGTTCGGCGAGGTCGGCGAGGATCACGTACAGCTCGTTGTCCCGCGCCCGGCCGACCGCCCGGACGAGCGCCTCGGCGAGCGGGCGGGCCTTGCCGGGGCAGCGGTAGCGGTAGCGGCCGCGGTCGTCGTAGAGCGGCACCGGCATCCGGATCTGCCGCTCCTGGAGGAACCGCCCGACGCGCCCGGCGTAGACCTCGTCGTCGTGGACGAGGCGCTCGATCCCGGCCGGGCCGGTGCCGTCGTGGAGGGCGAAGACGGCGGCCAGGCGCTTGCGGCGCGTCAGCCGCAGCCGCCGCTCCCCGACCCACCCGCGGACGCCGTAGATCAGCCAGAACAGCCCGCCGAGCACCACGGGGAGGACCATCAGGATCAGGAAGTTCACCCACGTCCCGCCCTTCTTGCGGGTGACGATTTCGGCCGCCATCGCCATCGCCTCGACCCACGGCTTCCACACCCACCGCGGGGCGTTGAAGACCGCCCCGACCATGAGCGCCGGGTAGAGGACGGCGAGGAGGACGAGCCACCCCCACCAGCGGTCGAGGAGCGGCAGCCAGAGCCGCCCGAGCGGCATCGCGTTCACCCGCCGGCTCATCAACTCGGGGTACAGTTCTTGCGCGAGCGGGTAGGCCCGGCGGGTGAGCTGGTCGGCGGGGGTGCCGGCGGTGCCGGGTTGCAGGGCGGACACCTCGGCCAGCCGGCGCAGCAGGTTGATGGTGTGCAGCTTCGTCCGCGCCGGATCGGTCCGTTTCGACTCGTGTTCGTCGAACGTCGTCAGCCCGACGAGGTCGCGGTTGCCGGCCGCCGCCTGCGCCAGGCCGGACGCGACGGCGGCCATGCGGCTCAGGGGCGTGTCGCCCGGCGGCCCGAGGCGCATGCCCTCGGACGTGTCGAGGAAGAGCACGCACCGGACCGGCACGTCGCTCTCGTACTCCTTGGTGATGAGCCGGTCGCGGCGGGCCGACGCCTTCCACGCGATCATCTTCGGCGGGTCGCCCGGGCGGTAGTCGCGGAGGTCGAGGAGTTCGCCCCCGGACCCCGGCCGGCGGAGGCGGTGGATGCCCGGCGGGGGCAGGGTGTTGAACCGCTTGTCGGCCCGCTGCCGCCCGTCGGCGTCGCTCAGCGGCGGGAGGATCAGGTACTCGGCCTCGTCGCGCAGGAAGGTGCGGTGGTAGAAGAACCCGTGCAGGTCGGCGACGCGGACCTTCGCCCCCTCGAACCGGAGGACGCCGGGGGCCGGCCCGCGGAGCCGGTACGCGAGGCGGGCGGGGTCGCCGGGCGGGAGGGCGAACGCCCCGTCGTTGTCGCCGTCGAGGAAGTCGGTCGCCTGCGGCAGTCGGTCTTCGATGAGGGCGAAGGGCAGGGTGGCGGCCCCGTCGTGTTCGACCCGCACGCGCACCTCGAACGCGAGGCCGGCCCAGACCATCGGCACGTCGCGGCCGCCCTGGACGACGCGGCGCGTGAGCCGCAGGCGGGTGGCGGCGGAGAGGACGCGGGTCTGGAAGACCGCCCACTCGAACGCGAACCACGCGAGCAGGGCGAGGCCGACGACGGCGGGGACGACGGTGAACGACGTGAGCAGGAGCGCCCCCAGCGCGAGCAGGAAGGCGACCACCACCAGGAACCACCAGCCGCGCGCGGTGAGCAAATCGACCCTCCCCCGGCCCCGGGCACCCGTCAGACGTGGTCGGCCCCGACGCGCTGGTACATGATCGGCGGCGTTCCGGGGGCGAGCCACCGGAACGCCGCCGATCACTCGACCTCGAACACCTGGACGGCGGCGAGGATTTCGGCCACCACGTCGGCGACGCGCTTGCCCTCGATCTCGGCCTCGGGGCGGAGGATCAGGCGGTGGCCGAGGACGCCGTAGGCGACGGCCTGCACGTCCTCGTGGGTGAAGTAATGGCGGCCCTCCAGCACCGCCCGGGCGCGGGCGCTGCGGAGCAGGTTGAGCGCCGCCCGCGGGCTGGCACCGAGGGACACGTCCGGGTGGCGACGGCTCTCGTCGGCGATCTGCACGATGTACTCGTACAGCGAGTCCTCGCCGTAGACGTGCGGCAACTTCGCCTGCAGCGCGAGGATCGTCTCGGCGTCGAACATCGGCTGCACCTCGACCGCCGGGCGGCTGTGCAGCTTCAACAGGTCGACCTCGTGCCGGAAGCCCGGGTAGCCCATCTCGATCCGCAACAGGAAGCGGTCGAGCTGGGCTTCCGGGAGCCGGTACACGCCCTCCTGCTCGATCGGGTTCTGCGTCGCCAGCACCAGGAACGGCAGCGGCAGGCGGATCGTCTGGCCGTCCACCGTGACCTGGTGCTCCTGCATCGCTTCGAGCAGCGCCGCCTGGGTCTTGGCGGGGGCGCGGTTGATCTCGTCGGCGAGCAGCACCTGGGTGAAGATCGGGCCTTTGCGGAGGACGAAGTCGTTCGCGTTGCGGTCGAAGATCGACGTGCCGGTCACGTCCGAGGGCAGCAAGTCGGGGGTGAATTGCACCCGCTGGTACTGGCAGCCGAGGAGGCGGGCGAAGACCTTCGAGAGCGTGGTCTTAGCGACCCCGGGGACGCCTTCGAGCAGGACGTGCCCGCCGGCGAGCAGGGCGATGAGGAGTTGCTGCGTGACCGCCTCGGCCCCGACCACGACCCGGGCGACCTCGGCCGCCACCTTGTGGGCGAGTTGCCGGGCTTCCTGGGCCAACTCGCGGGCCGGCTGGGAGTGCGACGCCGCCGGGGTGTCGAGGTTCGCCGCCGGCACCACACTCATACCGCGCTCCCGTTCCCGGACGAGTCCCGCACGAACCGCCACTTGCCGGCGGCGTGCGCCTGTTGCACGCGGCGGAAGAGCGGTTCGAGCGCCTCCCACTGCGGCACCGTCACGACCCGCGGCCGGGCGAAGCCGAGCTTCCACAGGTCGCCGAGCGCCTGCCGGAGTGTGTCCGGCCGGGCGACGGCAGGCGACACCTCGACCGGCGGCAACTTCGGGCCGGCGTCGGGCGGGGCGGCGGCCGCGGCGAACAGCTCGCGGACCGCCGCCCGGACCGGCTCGGCCAGGTTGTTCCGGCGGAGCAGTTCGCGCTGGCGGCGGTCGAACACCCCCGGCGCGGGCGGGTCGCCGGGCGACGCCGCCGGCCGGCCGCCGGGCGGCGGGGCGAGCGCCGCCACGGGCTGCCGCGCCCCCCACACTCTACGCCCGGCGAAGGCGACCGCCCAGACCGCCGCGACGACGCACAGCCCGAGCATCAGCGTCCGCAGGATGCGGCGCTGGCGGTCCGGGTCGTCGCCCATCAAGAGGCGGCTCGGCCCGCCGCGTTCCTGGAAGCGGTCGGCGAGCTGGTCGCCGACATCGACGAGCTTCTCCTGCATCTTGTCGAGGTTCGGCAGGGGCAGCGGGGGGAGTTGCGGGCGGAGCATCGTTTGCAGGTCGTCGAACGACCCGACGACCTGCCCGTTTTGAACGAACAGGCAGCGGGTGCGGGGCGGCCCTTCGGGCCGCTCGGACAGGAACGCCACCACCCGCGAAGCGAACACAAGGTTGTCGGTCGGCGGCTCGCCGGGCACGGCGGCGATCAGCATCTGGTTGATGAACACGCTCGGGTCGGCCACCACGAGACAGCGGTACGGCTTCGCGCCGGTCCCGGCCCCGCCGACGGCCAACGGGTTAAGGTCCACATCCACCGCGGCGGCGAAGTCGCCGAGCGGGAGTTCACGGGAACCGGCCGGGAGGCGGGCGAGGGTCGAGTGGAGCGGGCCGGATCGGTTCGGCACACTCAGGTAACTCGGGACGTTGGTGGCGACTCGCTTCAACCCCGCGAAGAGCGCCCATTCCGGCCCCGGGTTGGGCCACCGGGGGGTTACGGGGACGGCGAACGGGCACTGCTCGTTGCCGGCGTAACAGACTTGCGGGTTCAGGTTGCCGACCCGCGTACCGGACACCTGTGCGGTCTCGGTATCCACACTTGGGAAGTCGCGGCCCAGGTCGAACCGGGTATCCGCCGCGATCAGCACCGCCCCGCCGTGGCCGACCGCATGGGCCGCCAAGTCGCTCGGCCGAAGCCAGCCGTTGACCCGCACGTTCTCGTGCCCCAGGAAGATCACGATCGTGTCACCGAAATTCCGGCTCTGGAAGCGGTCGGTGGCCTCCCTCTCGGTCAACGGGGTGATGCCGGCGTGGCTGAGGAGGAACCGGAACGCCTCGGTTCCGTCGGGCGGGATGGTCGCGGCGGGGGCCGGGCGCTGGGCCGCGGCGGTCGCCGGGGCGAGGGCGCACGCGGCGACGAGGAGTAGGCGGAGCGGACAGCGGATCGCTTGCGCGAAATTCTTCCGGCGGTGAGCGTCCCGTTGGGAGGGCGAGGCTCCTGCCGAGCCGAAGCTCAGGCTCGGCAGGAGCCTCGCCCTCCCAATCGGCAGGAGCCTCGCCCTCCCAACACGATGCGTCGTCCGCGAGATTCCGACGAGGGGAAGGCGGGTCATTCGTCCCCCAGCCCGGCGAGGGTGCAGACGAGCCGGCGGGCCTCGGCGAGTTCGGCCGTGGTGAGCGCTTCGTCGAGCGGGGCGTAGCGGGCGAGTTCGTACAGGCGGGCCAGCATCAGGGCCGTTTCCCCGTGCGTGGCGGCGAGGTCCGCCAGCGCGCCCGCGATGGTGTGGTGCGTCCACGTCTTCGCCGCCGGCCCGCACCGCAGGACGCTCAGGTACTCGAACGCCCGGACGACGTGCCGCCGGGTGGTCAGCCGCCGTGGGTCCACCGGCCACGCGCCGAGGCCGGCGGCGGTCAGCGCCGGCGACTGGGCCGCGCCGCCGAAGTACCAGTACCGCCACAGCACGAGTGCCCCGAGCAGCACGACGGCCAGCAGCACGACCGGCACCCACGACCCGACCGACCCCGGGGAGCCGAAGTTCCACCCGGACCCGGACGACGACCCGCGCGACGGCGAAGAAGGCGACGCCCCGCGCCGCGACCACCAGTTGTCCCCCGACGGCCGCGTCCCGCGGTCGCCGCGGCCGAGGTCGGGGTCCGACTTGCTCCAGTTAAAAGAGGGCATGTCGAACTTCGGTAGCTTCCAGCTCTCGCCCAGGGAGGCGTCCTTGATGAAGTCGGCGAACGAGGTGGCGTCGCCGGTTTCCTTCGAGAGCGAGTCCCAGAAATTGTTGCCTTCACCGTCCTGTAGGTCGCCCGTCCCGTCCACCAGATCGAGGAGCGCACGCTTGACCGCCGGGGTTTCGTCGAGCGGGCCGACGTTCCGCTCCCACAGCGACGCGGCGGCGCGCAGGCCGCGCTCGCGTGGCGTCGCATTCGGGTCGAACGGCGGCACCGGCGGCGCGAACGGCGCGTCGGGGTTTTCGAGCGGCGGCACCCGCCCGGGGTTGTTGTCCGGGGGTGTGAGCGGGTCGCCGTCCTTCGGTGGAACGGGCGGGGGGGTGTTGAACTTCGGCTCGACGACGGGCGGCGTGTCTTTCCCGAACGGCGGCCGGTCCTGCGGCTTGGGGCCGAAGTCGGACGGTTGCTTGGGGAAGGGGAAGTCCTTCAACAACTTCTTCAGTTCGTCCGCGTCCGGGGTCGGCTGGCCGGTCGCCTTGCGCTTCTTCGCCTCCTCCATCGCCCGCCGCATGAGGTCGGGGTTGGAGCGAAGTTGTCGAAGGAGTTCGTCGCGGAGTTTCGGGTCGAGCTTGGGCACTCCGCCCGGTAGATCGCGGAAGAGGTCGGCGAGGGGGCCGAGGTCGGCGGGCAGGCCGCCCGCCCCGAAGCGCTCGAGCGCTTGCTTCATCTGGTCCGGGGTGAGCGCCCCGCCGAGCGGGACGTGGGTGCCCGGCGATGGCGGCCGCGGCGTCTGGCCGCGGGCGGGTGTCGTGGCCGCGGGGAACGTCGCGGCGGCGAGAAATCCGGCGGACAGGATCAGGCGGCGGGGGGCGGGCAAGGGGGTCGTCTCCGCGACGCCGGGTAGAAGGTGGTCGCGCCGGCGCTCTCGTATTGTTGCCGAACGCACGGTCCGAGGCAAGCCGGGCGTTTTTGTCCGGGTCTTTCAACGTAGGCGACTCGCTCCGGGAAACTCGACATTGTCGCGCAGGTGGGGCCGGGTCAACTACCCATTGTTCACCCCAAGGCGGTCACTTCCGATAGGTGTGCGCCTTGAGCGCCTTGAACGCCTTGCTTGTTTTCCAGCACTTCGCCACCAACACCCACGATCATCCACTCGGCAGATTACACTACCATTGGGCGTGTTGCGGGTGCCGCACCCAACCCTCCGGAAGCGGCTCGTCGGGTTCGGCCGGTGGGTCGAAAGCCTCTTCGTCCACCATCTCGTCCGGTTCCCAGTCCGCGACCCGGCGGGCGACGCAATACCGAGCGATGACGAGGAAGCCGCCGTACCACAGCCAGGTGAAGCGGAACAAGTTGTGCCCGAAGTTGCCCATGAACAGCAGCAGGAACAGGGCGACGCCGACCGCCGCCGGCAGGCCGAACACCAGGTCGTCGCGCCGCTCGGGGAAGAGCCGCCGGGCGCGGCGGACCGCGCGCAGGTTGACCCAGAAGCCGGCGAGGATGGCGAGGAACGACACGGCCCCGAGGGTGCCGGTCTCCCCGAGCAATTGGCCGTACAGGTTGTGCGACTCGATCTTACTCCGCGTCGCCGGCCGCCACGCCCCCGGGCCGACGCCGCTGAGCGGGTTCGCCTCCCACAGTGCGAAGCCGGTCATCAACCCCTGGATGCGGCCCTCGCCGGACTCCTTCGCGTTCTTCGGCCCCACGTCCGGGTTAACGATCGTCTCGAACCGATTTTGGAGCGAATCGGGCAGGGCGACGAAGGCGAGCGGGGCGGCGACGGCGAAGGCGGCGAACGCCTGCATCCGGTACTTCGTCCCCCAGATCATGATGAGGAACCAGACGAGCAGCCCGAGCAGCGACGACCGCGACCCGGTGAGCAGGACGCACAGGCTCGACAGCCCGACGTACCCGGCGAGCAGCAGTCGCCCCGGCCGGCCGCCCAGCCCGGCCCGCCATACGGCGACGACGAGTGGCAGGGCGAAAACGATGCTCGCCCCGAAGCTGTTCGGGTCGCCGAGCGTCGTATCGACGCCGATCATGCGGGCGAACCCCATCCGGTAGGTGTGCCGGCCGCACAGGAATTCGCGGTACGAGTGGAGCAGGTACAGCCCCATGACCGCCAGGAACCCGACGGCGACGTGCTTCAACCCGTCCTCGTCGTGGACCGACGTGACGAGGAGGAAGTAGAAGACGACGATCTTGAACCAGTCCTCGACGACGTGCTGCCCCTGGGCCGCCCACGGACTGAGGCCCCAGCAGGTGAGGACGGCGAGGGCGAAGGCGGCGTAGGCGGCGTGCTGCGGGTTCGACAGCCACCGCTTGTTCGGGTAGACCGCCCACGCCGCGAGCGTGAACAGCATGTACACCCGTTCGACGTGCAAGTCCCCGAGCCACGGCCAGACCTCGAACGGCCGGTCGATGAACAGGAACATGTAGCCGATCAGGAGCCACCGCATGGCGACGTTCCGCCCGGAGTCGGGGTGCAATTCGGCGGATCGTAACCCGGGCGCGGCAGGCCGCGGAAGCCCAACCGCGGGCCGGTTGTGCCGGCTGCGCAAGCTGGTGGGCGGTTTTCCCCGATTGATAAGGTGCCACGCAGGTCCGGGTACGAGGTTTGCGAAGGGGGATCGGGTAGGATGGGGTATCTCGACGGAGGCGGCGAATGTCACGAGACTTGACCGGGAAGCGGACGATCTTAACCGGGGCGTCCGGCGGGATCGGGCGGGCGACGGCCGAGGCACTGATCGCGGCCGGGGCGCGGGTCGCGCTCGCCGGGCGGACGGCCGCCGCGCTCGAAGCGGTGGCAGCCGACTTGCGCAAGGCCGGCGGCGACGCCATCGCCGTCCCGACCGACGTGACCGTCCCCGCCGACCGGCAACGCCTAATCGAGACGACGGTGGCGGCGTTCGGCGGGCTGGACATCCTGGTCAACAACGCCGGGGTCGGGAGCTGGGGGCACTTCGCCACCTCGTCCGAGGAGATCGTGCGGCAGGTGATGGAGACGAACTTCTTCGCCCCCGTCGAACTCACGCGGTTGGCGATGCCGCACCTGACCGGGCGGCCGGGGGCGTGCGTGGTGAACGTCACGTCGATGTGCGGGCGGAAGGGAATGCCGGCGTGGCCGGAGTACTCGGCGAGCAAGTTCGCGCTGGTCGGCATGTCCGAGGCGTGGCGGGCCGAGTTCGCCCGGTACGGCGTGGACGTGCTGACCATCGTGCCCGGGTTGACCGATACCGGCTTCCCGAACAACTGGATTCGGGTCGATGGGAAGGCCGATCTGCGGTTCGACAGGGGAATGTCACCCGCGGAAGCCGCGGCCGGGATCGTGGCCGCGATCCGCCGCAACAAGACCGAGACGGTGATGGGCCGCGAGGCACTCCGCTTGCTGCGGTTCAACAAGTTCTTCCCGCGCCTGACGAACTGGCTGATCGCCCGCAAGGTGACGCGCCTGTACGCCAAGACGTGACCCGCACCCCTAACGGATGTCCGCGATGGCGATTGCCGAAGCCCCGCCGAAATCGCTCTCGGACCCGGCGCTCAGGGCCAGGCTCCAGGAGTTGCGCCGCACCGACAACGTCACCAACTGGTTCCACCTACTCGGCGTCTACCTGTACCTGGCGGCCGCGATCGGCGGGGCCGTGTGGTTTTTCGAGGCCCGCGAAGGTCTCGACCTGGCGTGGGCGTGGAATGTCCCCGTCGCGCTGGCCGCGATTATCCTCGTCGGGGCGGGGCAGCACCGGCTGAGCGGGCTGGCGCACGAGGGGTCGCACCACATCCTGTTCCGCGGCCGCTATCTCAACGACCTCGCCGCCGACATCCTCACGATGTACCCGCTGTTCAGCAGCATCTACCACTACCGGCTGCAACACCTCGCCCACCACCAGTTCGTCAACGACCCGGACCGCGACCCGGACGTGTCGCAGCTGCAAACGAGCGGGCACTGGCTGAACTTCCCTGTCCCGAAGCGGGCGGCGCTGGTAGCACTGATGAAACAACTCTGGCCGCTGCGCCTCGTCCGCTTCATGCGCGTCCGGGCCAAGTACAACGCGACCGGGACGGACAAGAACCCGTACATGATTAAGGGGAAGAAGCCGTCGAAGGCGGCGGTCCTGATCGGCGTCGTCTACCTGCTCGTGCTGGTGGCGACGTTGACCGCCCTCTTCTACCTCGCCGACGTATGGGCATTGGCGCTCGTCCCGGCCGGGATGTGGCTGGCGCTCGCCGCCGTGATGCTGCGGTTGCCCGACCGCAAGTTCCACCTGAGCCGTCTGCATCCGGTCATCCACCCGCGCTACACGTCGATGGTGCGGGTCGGGTACATCACCGCGCTGTTCACCGCACTCGCGGTCGGCACGAGGGTAAGCGGCGCGCCGCTGGTCGGCTACTACGCGGTACTCTGGCTCGTCCCGCTGTTCACGTCGTTCGCATTCTTCATGATCCTGCGGCAGATCGTCCAGCACGGCAACGGCGGCCGCGGGTGGCTGACGAACACCCGCACGTTCTTCGTCGGCCGCCTGATCCGCTTCGCCGTCTTCCCGATGGGGCAGGCCTACCACCTCCCGCACCACCTGTACGCGACCGTCCCGCACTACCGGCTTGGGAAGCTGCACGCGGCCCTGATGGAGTACCCCGAGTACCGCGACGAGGCAGTCGTGGTCGAGGGCTACTTCTTCTCCCCGACGCGGCCAGCGACGAACCCGACCGTGCTCGACGTGCTCGGCCCCGCCTACGCCCCGAAGGGGCAGCGGGTCCACATCGACGACACGGTCATGGACGGCGACGTGTTCGACGGCAAGGACGAGCTGCGGGCCGAAGGTGAGCGATTGAAACAGGGGGCATAGTAAGTGGATCGAGAAAGCCCACCCGTTGCAACGGGTGGGCTTGGGCTACACCCTCAAGTCACGATCTGCTTGCGCCGCTGGATGTAGTCCCAAATGACGTAGCGGTCGAGGTCGCGGCCGGCGGTGAACACCACCCGCCCCTTGGTCGTCTCGGCCATCCGGTAGGCGAACTGCACGTCCTCGCGGGACTGGTTCCAATTCTGCAACAGGAAGATGTTGATCGTGATCCCCTCGCGGGCGCACAGCAGCGCCTCGCGCATCGTCGCCTCCTCCGTCCGCGGGTCGGGCGGGTAGAGGAGGAACAGCGTACTCCCCTCGAAGTGGGCCGTCGGCAGCCCGTCGGTGATGAGGACGACCTGCCGGTTCGGGGTGTCCTGGGCGGCGAGGAACCGGCGGGCCGTCTGCAGCGCGTGTTGAATGTTGGTGAAGTGCGGCGGGATGGCGAGTTCGGCCACGTCCGGGTTGCTCATGTCGGCCTTGAGGCGGACGACCGGGCTGAAGACCGTCACCGGCTTGGGCATCAGCCCGGCGATCTCGGACAGGTGCCGCGGCTTGGCGAAGGTGTACATCTCGACGAACTGGAGGAAGTCGCCGGGGTACTCGGCGCGGATCAGCCCGTCGAGGGCCAGCCCCATCCGCTTCACGTTCACGTACTGGCCGTCGTACCGCATCGACCCGCTCATGTCGAGGAGTACGCACGTCGCGGCCTTCGGCGTCACCTTCGTCCGGTGGATGACGATGTCGTCCGGCCGCATCCGCACCGGGGTGCCGGGGCCGTCTCGGAGCAGGGCGTTGACCATGCTCGCGGGAATGTCCATCTGGGCGACCGAGTCGCCGAACTCGTAGGGCTTCGTGGTCGGCGACTCGACCGCCCCCTCGCCGACGACGGCGTCCGGGTGCCGGCCCGTCCGCGACGCCTTCATCTGGCTGAAAATCTTGGTCAGCACCTTCGACTGGAAGAGCCGCATGGCCTTCGGGGTGAGGCGGAACTTGCCGGCCCCGTCGCCTTCCAGCCCCTGCCGCTCGGCCTGCTCGCGGACGTAGTCCTCGACCTGCTGTTGCAGCGCCTTCAACCGCTCGATGTCGCCCGGCTCGGCGAATTGCTGTAACTCCTCAATGTCGATGATGGCGAGCTGGGCGGTCTTCTTCGCCTCGTCGATCTGCTTGAGCAGCCGGTCGATGGCTTCGAGTTCTTCTTTCACCTCCAGCGCCTTCGGTACGTCCATGCCTTCGCGGCCGGTGAACTCGTACTTGGCCGCGAGCTCGTCCACCTGATACTTCTCGCCGAGCAACCCGACGACGAGGACCAGCCCGATGGCGAACGGGTCTTGGTCGTTGCCGACGCGGAAGTAGAGCGACTCCAGTTCGTGGAGCTGCTCCTCCTTCGCGGCCTTGCGGTACTTGTCGCCGAGCTTGGGCGGGGGCGTGACCTTCTTCACCGCCTCGCGGTACGCTGAGGCCGACTCCTTCAGCACCCCCCTCGTCTCGTAGGTGGCGAGGATCTTCCGCTTCCGCTCCTGGAGCATCTCGCGCAGCGCCTGGAGGCTCGGCCCGAGGCCGGCGATCTGCGACGGGTCGAGGCGGATGGCCTTCGCCAACTGTTCCTCGGTGAACTCGTCGGTGTCGCCGTAGGCGAGGAGGTGGTCGAACAGGGGCGAGACCATGTCCGGTGGGGGGGCCGTCGGGCTGGGGAAGTGGGTCGGGTCGTACTTCTGGTAGGTGTGTACGATCCCGCCGGGGGTCTGTTCTTCCTGGGGGTCCATCACGGTCCTCGGTGCGGGCGCGGACGATACCC
>Ga0105047_10012471_pt1 | contig 13669 bp, 13 predicted proteins | sample MAT04_FD_78384 | JGI IMG/M metagenome (GOLD analysis project Ga0105047, IMG submission 78384) | Freshwater microbial communities from Lake Fryxell liftoff mats and glacier meltwater in Antarctica - MAT-04 (megahit assembly) | ecosystem: Environmental > Aquatic > Freshwater > Ice > Liftoff...
CGAGTTCATCGACCTCGCCGTGGTTCAGCCCCCCCGCCGGCTCGTCGAGCAAAAGGAGCTTGGGGCGCGAGATCAACGCGCGCGCCATCTCGACGCGCTTCTGCGTGCCGAAGGGCAAGTCAGCCACCAGCACATGCGCCATGTCGCGCAGGGAGAGCAGCGCCAGCAGTTCGTCGGCACGTGCGGCCGCCTGTGCTTCCTCGCGCCGCGCGCCAGGCAGGCGCAGCGCGTTGGCGAGGAAGCCCGCCGAACCATCGGCATGGGCGCCGGCCAGCACATTCTCGCGCACGCTCATCGAGCGGAACAGCGCCAGGTTCTGGAAAGTCCGGCCAAGGCCGAGCGGCGCCATTCGGTGGCGGGCGACGCCCGTGGTGTCCGACCCCGCGAAGCGCACGCTGCCCTCGCTCGAACGGTAGATGCCGCTGATGATGTTGAAGAGAGTGGTCTTGCCGGCGCCGTTCGGCCCGATGAGGCCACAGATCTGGCGCTCATCCACGTCGAAGGAGACACCAGCCACCGCGGTGACGCCGCCGAAGCGCATCACCACGTCACGGACCTCAAGGAGCGCCATGCGGCATTCCCGTGCCCAAACGGCTTGCCGTTCCGGACCCCATCATCTCTCCCTGTGCCCGCAGCCTTGCGAGTTGTCGTTCTTGCAAGACAGTGCAGCCTGAAAAGCGTCTGCGCCGCAAGCGAGAAGTGCGAGCCTCGCCTGGGGTGCCGTCGAGCTCTTCGTGAAGGAGGCGCTCGAATGGCAGGCGGCGGGGAAGCTGCGCAACCGCAGCGAATGGGCGGTGGAGTGCCTGGCGCGAACGCACCAGGCAGCGCTCGACGCAGTTCGATCAGGTGCCGCCGAAGCCGCAGCGCGTCTGCCAGAGGAAGAACGAGTGTTCGGGCGCGACACCTGATACCTCGCCACCATCGGTCTTTCGCAGATTGCGGGCGCGCAGCACAAGCGGCCCTACCTGCACGTGGTGCTGAACAACAGTGAACTCCGCCTGATCCGCCGTGCGTAGCGCGGCTTCGAGATGAATTTCTAAGTCCCGTCAGCCTTCGAGAGCATCAACGCGCCCGAGGGTGACGAGGAGTTGGCGGAATATGACGTGGACCATGTCGCCGTGACAGACTGCCTGGGCTGCGACGCGATCCGCGTGAGGAGCGCGTGACGAACATCGCCATGGGCACCGAGCTCGACAGCGTGAAAGGGTTCGGCAGCTCGCTCGACGTGGCGCCCGTGGCGGCACGCGAACTCGCACCCGCCAATAGCCGGGCTACGGCGCCGGCCGCACGCCCATCGCGATGGTGCGCTCATCCATGCGCGGATCATGCGTGAGGCCGCGCCGGACGGCCCAGGTGTTGAGGTACTGCACCAGCTGGATCATCGGCCGTTCCTCCGCGAACATCGCCACCGCCTCGCGCCACAGCGTCTCGCGCTGCTCCTCGTCCATCGTGGATGAGGCGCGGGCGGTGAAGGCGTCGAACGCCGGGTTCGAGTAGCGTGCGTTGTTGTTGGCGCCCGTCAGCCGTTGTCGGTCGTTGGTGGAGACAACGTTCACCAGGAAGTTCGACGCCTCGCCCGTCGAACTGCCCCAGGCGCCGATCTGTATGCCGTACTCGACTCGCGCGCGGCGCGGCACGAAGCCCGTCCAGGGCAGCGCCTCGATCTGCGTGCGGACGCCGATGCGCGTCCACATCTGCGCGACCCCCTGGGCGAGCCGCGCATCGTTCGGCCAGCGATCGTTGGGTGTGGAGAGGGTCAGGCGGAAGCCGTCGGGGAAGCCCGCCTCGGCCAGCAGGCGGCGGGCGGCATCCGGGTCGAACGGGTCGGGCCTGACATCGGGGTTGTGGCCGAAGGCGCCAGGTGGCAGCCATTGCGCCGTGCTGGTCGCGGCCCCTTCCATAACGCGCTCGACCAGCGCGTCGCGGTTGATGGCGAGGCTGAGTGCCCTTCGCACGCGGGCATCCTTAAAGGGATTGGCGGCGAGCGGCGCGCCCGCATTGTCGGTCACGCCGGGCGGCGCCGTGCTGCGCGAGTAGTCAGGCGCGATGTAGACCGTCCGCAGGCTCGGGATCTCGGTCACAGTTACGCGGGGATCGCGGCGCAGGCGGGCCAGGTCGCTCGTCGGGATCTGCTCGATCACGTCCACGTCGCCGGCCAGCAGCGCCGCGGTGCGCGAGGCATCGTTCAGCAGCATCCGGTAGTTCACCCGCGCCCAGGGCTGCGGTCCGGCGAAATAGTTGTCGTTGCGCGTCATCTCCACGCGGTCGCCGGTGCGGAAGGCGACGAAGCGGTAAGGGCCGGTGCCGATGGCCGCGCGGCCGCTGTTGAAGTCCTCCGTGCCGGCACCCTCGGCGGCATGCCGCGCGACGATGGAGACGGAAGCGAGATCGAGGGGCATCAGCGGGTGTGGCGCATGCGTGTGCAGGCGGATCACGTGCGGGCTGACCACCTCTACCCGCTGGATCGCGCGCAGAAAGCCGCCGAAGCCGCCTGGCGAATTGGGCACGTTCGGCACGCGGCCGAAGGTGAAGACCACGTCGTCGGCTGTGAAGGGCCTGCCGTCATGCCAGGTAACGCCCTGGCGGAGCTCCAACTCCCAGACCGTTTCGGAGATCGCGCGCCAGGAGGTGGCCAGGGAGGGGTGCGGCCTCGCCCGTCCATCGCGTTCGATCAGGCGGTCGAAGATATGCATGGTCAGCGCGTTGTTCGGGCCGACATTGTGGAAATGCGGGTCGATGGTGGTCACGGGCGCGCCCGACCCAACGCCCAGCGTCTGTGCCGCCGCCTGCACGGACCAAGCCACCACGAAGGTCGCACCCAGGATTGACCGCTTCGCCATCATCGCCTCCCGCCTTGTTGAGGAAAGGCTAGCACGCGTGCCGCGGGTGGGAAGGGTGAACTACTCGGGCTCGCTGCGCATCCGCTGCTGCACCACGGGGCGCGACGGCCCGGAACCCTGCCGCCCGATCGGGATGGAGCGCACCTTCACGTCCGGGATGGGGCGCTGCAGGTCGATATGGAGCAGCCCATTGTCGAGGAAGGCGCCCTCCACATCGATCCCCTCGGCGAGGACGAAGGCGCGCTGGAACTGCCGAGCCGCGATTCCGCGATGAATGAAGATGCGGCCGTCTGCGTCATCCCGCTGGCGGCCGCGGATGACGAGTTGGTTGTCCTCCTGCGTGATCGCGAGGTCATCCATGGAGAAGCCGGCGACGGCCAGGGTGATCCGCAGCCTGGCCTCGCCCGTCTGCTCGATATTGTAGGGTGGATAGCCGTCGGCGCTCTTCTGGACGCGGTCGAGCATCTGTTCGAGATGGTCGAAACCGAGAAAGAGCGGCGAGCCGAACACCGAGGAGCGGGACATGTAGCCTCCTGCAAGGAGCGAGGACTGCACGAAGCCCCGAAACGGCGGCCGCGCGCTGCACAGACTTGGCCCGCGTGGCGCGCCGTTGCAAGCCTTCAGCGTCGGCGCTACCTCACGCTGCATCATGATCGACGAAAAACTGCCCATCCTGCTGGTGCCCGACGCGCGGCTGCGCCAGAAGGCGCGCCCCGTGGCCGAGGCCGACCAGGACGCCGTGCGCGCGCTGGCGCCGCGCATGCTGGCCACGATGTACGCCGCCCCCGGCATCGGCCTGGCTGCGCCGCAGGTCGGCTCGGACCTGCGGCTGATCGTGCTCGATTGCGGACCGAAGGAAGCGCCGGCGCCGATGGTGCTCGTCAACCCCGAGATCATCGCCGAAAGCCGCGAATTCGCGCTCCGTGAGGAAGGCTGCCTCTCGCTGCCCGGCCAATACGCCGACGTGGAGCGGCCGGAGCGAATCAAGCTGCGCTGGCGCGAACTCGACGGCATGCGCCGCGAGATGGAGGCGGACGGCCTGCTCGGCGTCTGCCTGCAGCACGAGATCGACCATCTGAACGGGGTGCTGTTCGTCGATCACCTCTCGGCCCTGAAGCGCAACATGCTGCTGCGAAAGCTCGCCAAGGAACTGAAGCTCAAGGGGCGGGACGATTAGCGCGCCCCGCCTGCGCATCGCCTTCATGGGCAGCCCGGATTTCGCGGTCCCGGCGCTCACCGCGTTGCACGAGGCCGGGCACGACATTCGCGCCGTCTACACGCAGCCGCCCAAGCCCGCCGGGCGCGGCCAGCAGCAGACCCCCTGCCCCGTGCATCGCGCCGCACTCGCCCTCGGGCTTGAGGTCCGTACGCCGCCGCGCCTGAAGCGCGACGCGGCAGAGCATGGCGCCTTTACGGCGCTCGACCTTGATGTGGCCGTCGTCGCCGCCTATGGCCTGATCCTGCCGCCGGCCATGCTGGAGGCGCCGCGGCGCGGATGCCTGAACATCCATGCCTCGCTGCTGCCGCGCTGGCGCGGGGCGGCGCCCATCCACGCCGCGATCCTGCACGGCGACGCGCACAGCGGCGTCACCATCATGCGAATGGAGGAAGGGCTCGACACCGGGCCCATGCTGCTGCGCGGCGTGGTTCCGCTGACGCCGCGCAGCACGACGCCCGAACTGCACGACGCGCTGGCGGCGCTCGGCGCGCGACTCATCCTGCGCGCGCTGGACGAAGCCCCGCCCGAGACGCCGCAGCCGGAGGCGGGCCTGACCTATGCGCCCAAGCTCACCAAGGCCGACGGCCTGCTGGACTGGACGCAGCCCGCCGCATCACTCGACGCCCGGGTGCGCGCCATGAACCCCTGGCCCGGCGCATATTTTCCGCATGCCGGCGAGGCGCTCCGCGTGCTCACGGCCGAACCCGCCGAGGGCCGTGGCGCGCCCGGCGAGGTGTTGCCCGGCGAGGTGTTGCCCGGCTTAGGGCTGATCATCGCCTGCGGCGCCGGCGCGCTCCGCCTCACCCGCCTCCAGCGCCCCGGCCGCGCGGCCATGGACGCCGAAGCCTTCCTCCGCGGCTTCCCCCTGCCCGTTGCAACACGGCTCGGTTGATGCCGAGCTATGCCTTCCTCGTTGAGTATGACGGCACCGAGTTTGTCGGCTGGCAGCGGCAATCCAACGGCGTTTCGATCCAGCAGGTGATGGAGGCGGCCGCTGCACATCTGAACGGCGGCAAAGCGCCCGCCGCCACCGCCTCCGGCCGCACCGATTCCGGCGTGCACGCCGAGGGCCAGGTGGTGCAGATCACCCTCTCCGCCGCGCTGCCGCCCGAGCGGATGCGCGCGGCGCTCGACTTTCACACGCGCCCGCACCGCATCTCAATTCGCGCCGCGGCCCTGGTGGCGGAGCGCTGGTCGCCCCGCTTCGCCGCAATCCAACGGCACTACCGCTATCGCATCCTCAACCGCCCGGCCAAGCCGGCGCTGGACGCCGGACGCGTCTGGCACGTGCCGCTCCCACTCGACGCCGAGGCGATGCACCGCGCGGCACAGGGGCTGCTTGGCCGACATGATTTCACCTCCTATCGCGCCGTCTCCTGCCAGGCGGAATCACCGGTGAGGACGATGGAGCGGCTGGACGTGACCCGCTTGGGCGAGGAGATCCACATCGAGACGAGCGCGCGCAGCTTCCTGCACCACCAGGTTCGCAACCTGGTCGGCACGCTTCACGAAGTGGGGCTCGGCCGGCGTGCGGCCGAATGGCCGCGCACGGTGCTGGATGCGCTCGACAGGCGGGCGGCCGGACAGACCGCGCCGCCCCAGGGCCTCACCTTCCTGCGCGTGGACTACCCCTACCCGATAGACTGGCGCTGAGCCCGGTTAGTTGCCGGCGATATGCGCCGCGATGCCGCCGATGAACAACCCGAGCGCCAAGTCCAGGAGGACGAACATCACCGCCGTGGCGCCTGCAACGCCGAGAGCCACGCGCGTCACGAACCACTCCAGCCACATCGCGTAGCCGACGGCGACGAGGCCCAGCACATTGGCCACCCAGGATGGCAGGCCGAGCGCAGTCGGCACCATCAGCACCAGCAGCAGCGCGTACTGCACCACGTTCGACCAGTTCCACGCGGCGATGAATTGCAGCCAGTTGGCGCTGCGCTGCGCCTGGTCGGCCATCGCCTTGGAAACGATCGCGAAGGCGACCCAGCCCAGCACGTAGCCGATGAATTCTGCGGCGAGGGCAACCGCCAAGCCGTTCGGCGGCTGCCCCTGCACGGCCCAGGAAAGGAGCCGCAGTCCGAGGAACACCGGCAGGCAGATCAGCGCTGCCACGAAGGAATGCCGCGCGGTCTCAAGCCCCGCCGGAAGCAGCGCGAGCCCGACCGACCGGCCGCGCGCGAATAAAAGGGCGGCGGCCAGGCCGTTGGCGATACTGGGCGGGTTCAGCGCAGGCACTCCTCGATGACGGCCCGATAAACGCCTGCCAGCGCGTGCAACTCAGCCACTGGCGCCGATTCGTCGCGCTGGTGCAAGGTAGCACCGACGGCGCCCAGTTCCGCCACCGGGCAATGATGCGTGATGAAGCGCGCATCGGACGTGCCGCCTCCAGTGTCGAGCTTCGCCTCGCTTCCGGTGCTCCGCCGCACGGCGCGCTGCAGCGCGTCCACAAAGGAGCCGGGCTGCGTCAGGAAGCTCTCGCCTGAGACGGTGACGCGCAGCGCGTGGTCCGGTGCGTGCTCGGCCAGGACGTCGTTCAGGCGCTGGGTCAGTGCGCTCGAATGATGGTGGTCGTTGAAGCGGATGTTGAGGAAGGCGCGCGCCTCGGCCGGAATTACGTTGGTCGCCTCATTGTCGACCTGGATGCCGGTGACCTGCAGCGTCGAGGCCTCGAACCATTTGCTGCCCTGATCGAGCGGGCTTTCGGTCAGCGCGTCCAGCACGCGGATCAGGCGATGGACGGGGTTGTCGGCCTTCTGCGGATAGGCGCTGTGGCCCTGCCGGCCATGCACCGTGATCCACGCGTTCATGCTGCCGCGCCGGCCGATCTTGATGGTGTCGCCGAGGACAACCTGGGATGTGGGCTCACCGACCACGCACATGTCGGGCGTGTGGCCATGCTCGGCCATCCAGTCCAGCACGCGGCGCGTGCCGTCGATGGATGGCCCCTCCTCGTCTCCGGTGATGAGCAGGGAGAGGGAGCCGGGGTGGTTCGGGTTGGCGGCTATATAGTCGGACAGGCCGGCGATGAAGGCCGCGATGCCGCCCTTCATGTCGCAGGCGCCGCGGCCGTATAGCATGCCGTCCCGCACTACACCGGCAAAGGGATTGTCGCGCCAGGCGGCCTCGTCTCCGGGCGGAACCACGTCGGTGTGGCCGGCGTAGCAGAGATGCGGGCTGGCCGTGCCGCGCCGGGCGAAGAGGTTCTCCACCACGCCGAACCGCAGCCGCGTACAGGTGAAGCCGAGCGGCGTGAGCGCCGCTTCCAGCACCGCCAGCGCGCCGCCATCGGCCGGTGTCACGCTGCGGCAGCGGATCAGCGCCTGCGCGAGCGGGATGGGGTCCGACGGCTGGTTGCTCGACGCCATGCCTCAGTCGCGCAGCAGGTCGTTGATGCTCGTCTTCGCGCGCGTCTGCGCATCGACGCGCTTGACGATCACCGCGCAGTAGAGCGAAGGCCCGGGCGAGCCGTTGGGCAGCGGCTTGCCGGGCAGGTTGCCGGGCACGACCACCGAGTAGGCCGGCACGCGGCCGATGAAGATCTCACCCGTCGCGCGGTCGATGATCTTGGTGGTGGCGCTCAGGAACACGCCCATGGACAGCACCGAGCCCTGCTCGACGATCACGCCCTCCACCACTTCGGAGCGTGCGCCGATGAAGCAGTCATCCTCGATGATCACGGGGTTGGCCTGCAACGGCTCCAACACGCCGCCGATGCCCACGCCGCCCGAAAGATGCACGTTCTTGCCGATCTGCGCGCAGGAGCCGACGGTGGCCCAGGTGTCCACCATCGTGTTAGCGCCGACATGCGCGCCGAGGTTCACGAAGGAGGGCATCAGCACCACGTTCGGCGCGATATAGGCCGAGCGGCGCGCAACGGCACCGGGCACGGCGCGGAAGCCCGCTTCCTTCCAGCGGTTCGGGCCCCAGCCCTCCCACTTCAGCGGCACCTTGTCATAGGCGCCGGCGGCCGTGTCCATCGGCGCCGAGTCGGACAGGCGGAAGGAGAGCAGTACGGCCTGCTTCAGCCACTGGTTCACCACCCATCCATCGGCGCCGGGCTCCGCAACGCGGGCCTCGCCACGGTCGAGCATCTCGAGCGCGGCCTCGACGGCCTCGCGCGGCGCGCCTGTGGTGCCGGAGTTGATGGTGTCGCGTGCGGCCCAGAGGGCTTCGATGCTGGCTTGCAGGCTGGTGGTCATGACGGCTCCTCGCTCTCCCCGCACGCATCGCAGCGAGGGGAGAGCGAGTCAATCAGGCGCGCGGCGCCTCGCGGCCTAACGACCTACATAGGCCCGGGCGGTCACGACCTCCGGCCGGCCGGCGCCGCCGCTGCCGGCCACATCGAGCAACTGCCCGTATTGCCGCCGCGCCTCATCCCGGTCACCCGCGGCATCCGCGGCGCTGGCGGCGCCTGCGATGGCGCGGAAACGGCGCGGCTCGGTCTGTTGCAGCGCCTGGAACACGGCCAGCGCCGCGGCAGACTGGCCGGCTTCCAGCAGTGCCTCTGCGTAGAGCTCCCGCGCAGGCGCGAGCGGCCCCGGCGTGATGACGTGCTTGTCGGTGCCCGCCTCGCGTTCGGCCGCGCCGCGCAGCGTGGCGAGCCCCTCCTCCTGCCGGCCAGACGCAAATTGCTGCCAGCCGGCGGCTGCGGCACGCTGGATCGCGACCTGGCCCGACCAGTAGGGATCGCCCGGTGCCAGGGACTGCGTGATCCGCGCCAGCGCCTCGATGTCGGGCGTCGCCTCCGCGGGGCGCCCGCCGCGCGCCAGACCGATGGCGCGCGCGAAATGCGTGAGCGCCTCGGTGTAGAGAACATTTGGCTCGGGGCGGGGCACCAGCGCGGCCGCGTCCGCCCAGGCCCCCCGCTCCAAGGCGTACCGCGCCGGAATTGCCGCCATGGCGAAGGCATAGGCGTTGCGCTTGGGCCCGTCGAAGCGCGCCCCCATCGCCTGGTCCATCGCCTCGCGCGCGGCGTCGTCGCGGCCGGTCTGCAGATAGGCGTAGACCATGTAGTCGAAGGCGTGCAGCGTATCGTCCGCCTCGCCATTGCCGAGCGCCAGCGTTGCCGCGCGGCGGTTGCTCTCCACAGAATCCTCCCACCGGCCGACGCGCGTGTAGATGTGCGACGGCATGTGCAGCGCATGCGGCGCATCGGCCGCCAGCGTGCCGTAGCGCTCCGCCGCGCGGATGCCGCGGTTCGCGAGCGCCGGATAATCATAAAGGTGGATGAGGTAGTGGACGATGCCCGGATGCTCCGGCTGGCGCACCAGTTCGCGCTCCAGCATGTCTGCGCCGCGCAGTTGATCGGCATAGGTGCGGTCACTCGGCGTGGAAGCGACGCCGAGCAGCAGGGCGTAGTGGATCAGCGCCTCGCGGTCGTCGGGGAAGCGCTCGTGCAGCCGGCCGATCGCGTCGCGATAGGCCGCGAGGCGGCTGCGATGCCCGGCCGCGTCATCGCCCGCGAAGACCAGCGAGAGTGCCGCGATGTACTCCGCCTCGCGAGGGCTGCGTGGGCCGAGGCGCGTGGCTTCCGCCAGCAGGGCGCGGCCCTGGCGGATGTTCTGCGGCGAGGGCGGGCTGTAGGGGTTGGTCAGCAACGTCAGCGCCTCGCCCCAATAGGCGATGGTGCAGCCGGGATCCTCGCGGCGGACCTGCCGGAATGCCTCCGCGGCCACCTGGTACCAGAAGGAGTGCTGCAGCAGCATCCCATGGTTGAAATCGGCTTGTGCCGCGGGGCTGCACGTCACAGGGAAGTTGACCGTGCCGAGCACGCGGTGCGCGCTGGGTTGGGCCTGGGCGGCGAGGCTCGTCAGCGCCAGCGCCGCGGCGGCAAGCGCGCCCTTTTTGGTGTGTGCCATGATGCGACTTCCTTCTCCGGTTGATCGTTCCGAATTCAGGAAACCCTGGTCAATGCCGGGCGGCGCTCGCGTCGCCCGGCCGCGTTGCGGCCAAGGCCCTCACCCGCGTACTCTGGACCTGCGCGCCCTTCCGGCGCAAGCGTTGTATCAGCTCTGCTCCAGCTCCGAATCCCAGTAGAGGTAGTCGCGCCAGCTTTCATGAAGGTGATTCGGAGGGAAGCTGCGGCCGTTCTCCTGCAGCTCCCAGCTTGTCGGCTGCCGCGGCACCTCGCGGGGCAGCATGTGGCAATCCTTCGGCAGCCTGCTGCCCTTTCGGAGATTACACGGCCCGCAGGCGGCGACGACGTTCTCCCAGCTCGTGCGGCCGCCGCGGCTGCGCGGGATCACGTGATCGAAGGTGAGTTCCTGCGCCGGCAGGTCGTCCCCGCAATACTGGCACTCGAAGCTGTCGCGCAGGAACACGTTGAAGCGTGTGAATGCGGGGCGGCGCGTGGCCGGGATGTAGTCGCGCAGCGCAATGACTGAGGGCAGGCGTAGCGCGAAGGAGGGCGAGCGCACCTCCGTCTCGTACTCGCTGAGCACCGAGACGCGATCCAGCACAACGGCCTTCACCGCATCCTGCCAGGACCACACCGAGAGCGGGAAATACGAAAGCGGCCGGAAATCGGCGTTCAGGACCAGCGCGGGAAACCCGCCTGGGCCGGAAATCTGCGGAATGAGACTGCCGTCGGGCAAACGAGGCTCCTCCTGGCCGTGACGACAGGAAACTCCGAAGCCGGGCGCGGCTAGGCTCCCGGAAACGGTGTGCCGCCAACAACTGCGTTCCCTGCATGGCACCCTTGCTGCATTGCCGCAAGCGCAAGCTCATTCGCGTCACCGGAGCTTCACGAACCCCTTGCAAGCGCCGGTCAAACGAGCGAGAGCCGAGGGATGCTGCCGGCCACACCCCAGGGTTGCGTCACGCGCTTCGCGCCCTCGCCCACGGGGCTGCTGCATCTGGGCCACGCGCATGCGGCGCTCTTCGCCCACTGCGCCGCGCGCCAGCCGGGTGGCCACGCGCTGCTGCGGATCGAGGATATCGACGCCTCGCGCTGCCGGCCGGAATTCACCGCTGCCATCCAGGAGGACCTGGCCTGGCTCGGCCTCGAGTGGAACGGGCAGCCGCGCATCCAATCCGAACGCTTCCCCCAATACCGCGCGACGCTGGACGGATTGGCCGCGCGTAGGTTGCTATACCCCTGCTTCTGCACCCGGGCCGATATGGCCGCCGCCATCGCCGCCCAGCACGCGCCCACACAGGTCTATCCCGGCACCTGCCGCCACCTACCGCGCGCCGAGGCCGCTGAGCGCATCGCCGCCGGCCATCCCTACGCGCTCCGCCTCGACGTTGCGCGCGCCTTGGGCGAGACCGGCCCGCTGACCTTCACCGACCTGATCCACGGCCCCCGCCGCTGCACGCCCGAAGCGCAGGGCGACGTCGTGCTGGCGCGCAAGGACATCCCGGCGAGCTATCACCTCTGCGTCACACAGGACGACGCGGAGCAAGGCGTCACGCTCGTCACCCGCGGCGAGGACCTGCTGGAAGCGACCGACATCCAGCGCCTGCTCCAGGCGCTGATGGGCTGGCCCGCGCCGCTCTACGCGCACCACGGCCTCATCACGGGGCCGGACGGCAAACGCCTCGCCAAGCGCGACCTCGCACCTACCCTGCGCGCCCTGCGCACGGCTGGCACGAGTGCCGCACAGGCGCGTGCCATGGCGGGCTTCGCCGATCCGGCCTAGCCTTGCCTGCGTGACGCCACGCACCACCGGCCTTCTCTTGCTGATGCTGACCGGACTGGGCTGGGGCTCCAACTGGCCGATGCTCCAATTGCTGCTGCGCGAAATGCCGCCGCTCGCCGCGCGCTCCTATTCTGGCCTTGCCGCATCCGCGCTTTTCGCCATCGGCGCGCTGGCCTTCCGCGTGCCGCTCGCGGTCCCGCGCCGTCTCTGGGGTCGGCTGGTGCTGGCCTCGCTGCTGAACGTCACGGCCTGGATGGGCTTCGCCACCCTCGGCCTGCTCTGGCTGACGGCGGCCGAGGCCGCGACGCTCGCCTACACCATGCCGGTCTGGGCGGCGCTGCTGGCCTGGCCGATCCTCGGCGAGCGACCCGATGCGGCGAAGCTGGCCGGCCTGTTGCTGGGCGTCGGCGGCGTCGCCATCCTCTTCGCCGGGCGTGGTGTCGAGGTGGGGCTGGCCAAGCTGCCCGGCATGCTGCTGCTGCTGGGTTCGGCCGTCTTCTTCGCGCTCGGTGCCGTGCTGTCGAAGCGCCGGCCGCTGCCGATGCATCCGGTCTCGGCGATGGTCTGGCAGGTTGGCCTCGGCTGCCTGCCGATCTTTCTGGTGTCGCTCCTCTTCGAGACGGTGGATCTGGGCGCGCTCTCCGGCCAGGCTTGGTTCATGCTGGGGTGGATGACGGTGGTGGCGCTCGGCATCGCCTATCTCGCCTGGTTCGGTGCGCGCTCGCGCCTGCCGGCCTCGACGGCGACCATCGGCACGCTGATGGTCCCGGTGGTCGCGGTGCTGAGCACGGGGATCTTCCTGGACGAACCGCTGGGCCTGCGCGAATGGTCGGCGCTCGCCTGCACCATCGCGGGCGTTCTGCTGGCCGTCGGCTTCGGGCGGAACCGCGCATGACGCCGCGCACCACGGGCTTCGTCCTGCTGTTCATGACCGCGATCACCTGGGGCGCCACCTGGCCGCTGCTGAAGTTCCTGCTGACCGAGATGCCGCCGCTGACAATGCGCGCCATGGGCACCGCCACCGTCGCGGTGGTGCTGGCGCTCGGCGCCACGGCCTTCCGCATCAGCCTCGCAGTGCCGCGCCCGCAATGGGGGCGGCTCGTGCTTTATGCGCTGCTCAACATCACCGCCTGGATGGCGCTCGGCACGCTGGCGCTGCGCTGGCTCTCGGCGTCGGAGGGCGCGATCCTCGCCTATACGATGCCGGTCTGGGCGGCACTCTTCGCCTGGCCGATCCTGGGCGAGAAGCCCGGGCCGTCACGCATCGCGGGGCTGGCGCTCGGCTTCGGCAGCGTCGCCATGCTCTTCGCCGGGCGGGGGGCCGAGGTCGGGCTCGAGAAGCTGCCGGGCATGGTGCTGATCCTCTGCTCGGCGCTGCTCTTCGCGCTGGGCGCCGTCTTGTCGAAGCGGCGGCCTTTGGTGCTGCACCCCATCACGGCGCTCGCCTGGCAGATGGGAATCGGCTGCATTCCCATGGCGCTGCTGGCGCTTGTCCTGGAGAGCTTCGAGCCGGCGCTGGTCTCGGGCGCCGTCTGGTTCTGGTTCGCCTGGTTCATGCTGTTCTCGATGGGCATGTCCTACCTCACCTGGTTCGGCGCGCTGGCCCGCCTTCCCGCCTCGACCGCCGCACTCGGCACGCTGCTGGCGCCAGTGCTGAGCGTGATTGGCGCTGCGATCTTCCTCGGCGAACCGCTCGGTGCGCGGGAATGGTTCGCACTGGGCGGAACGGTGGCGGCGGTGGCGCTGGCGGTGGGAACGCGCGATAAGCCCGCATGAATCAACTCCCCGTTCTCCGCCTGCAGCCTGGACGCGACCGACGCGTGAAATCCGGCCACCCCTGGGCCTTCTCCAACGAGATCGTGATGAATGCCGAGGCGCGCGCGCTGCCCCCCGGCGTAGCCGTCCGGCTGGAGGGCGATGACGGCGTCAAGTACGGAGCCTGGCAGTTCAACCCCCACAGCCTGATC
>Ga0105047_10012472_pt1 | contig 13669 bp, 20 predicted proteins | sample MAT04_FD_78384 | JGI IMG/M metagenome (GOLD analysis project Ga0105047, IMG submission 78384) | Freshwater microbial communities from Lake Fryxell liftoff mats and glacier meltwater in Antarctica - MAT-04 (megahit assembly) | ecosystem: Environmental > Aquatic > Freshwater > Ice > Liftoff...
ATGACTGATGACTGATGACTTCTTCTTTCCAAGTTACCAATTACCTTTTTTCCAATTAACTAATCAAATATTATGGGCCAAAAAATACATCCAATTGGTTTTCGTCTCGGCATTACCCAAGAGCACCGTTCTCGCTGGTTTGCTGACCCGAAGAACTATCCAGAACTCCTGCAAGAAGACCACAAAATCCGCAACTACGTCCGCAAAACCCTCAGCAATGCTGGCATTTCCTCAGTCAGAATTGAACGGAAAGCCGATCAAATCGACCTAGAAGTCTTCACCGCCAGACCGGGCGTTGTCGTAGGCCGCGGCGGAGCAGGTATCGAAACCTTGCGCGTCGGTTTGCAGAAGCTACTCGGCAACAACCGCCAAATTCGCATCAACGTCGTCGAAGTTCAGCGCGTAGATGCCGATGCCACACTGATCGCAGAATACATTGCCCAGCAACTAGAACGGCGCGTATCCTTCCGCCGAGTCGTCCGCCAAGCAATCACCCGCGCCCAAAAAGTCGGCATCCAAGGCATCAAAATTCAAGTCAGCGGACGGCTAAACGGCGCAGAAATCGCCCGTACCGAATGGACGCGCGAAGGCCGAGTCCCCTTGCACACGCTGCGGGCAGACATCGACTACTCCTGCTGCACCGCTCAAACCATCTTCGGTATTCTGGGCATTAAAGTTTGGGTGTTCAAAGGCGAAATTATTCCCGGACAGGAACAAGAATCCGCACCAAATGCAGCAGTGCCCCGGACTAAACAAAAGCGCCGTCGCCAGAACTTTGAAGATCGATCGAACGAAGGCTAACAGTCAATTGACCTGTGACAGTTGACCTGTGACAGCGAAGGGCGAGTAAGTTCGTGCTGTCCGCTATACCGATTACCAATTACTGAATTCCCTAGCCATGTTAAGCCCTAAAAGAACAAAATTCCGCAAACAACAGCGCGGGCGAATGAGCGGTATTGCCACCCGCGGCAACACAGTTAGCTTTGGCGACTTCGCGCTCCAAGCCGTCGAGCCCGCCTGGATAACCTCCCGCCAAATCGAAGCCGGACGGCGCGCCATGACCCGCTATATCCGCCGGGGCGGTAAAATCTGGATTCGCATTTTTCCCGACAAACCAGTCACCCAGCGCGCAGCAGAAACCCGGATGGGTTCTGGTAAAGGCGCGCCGGAGTTTTGGGTAGCCGTCGTCAAACCAGGCCGGATCATGTTTGAAATTGGCGGTGTAGCCGAAGAAACAGCCCGCGAAGCAATGCGTTTGGCATCTTTCAAATTACCGATTAAAACCAAGTTCATCAGCCGCGAAGAAGGTCAGTCTTAGCGAAAATCGAAGGTAGAGTTAGGTCGGCATTGGTCTGAATTTTAAAGGGCGACAGCAATTTAAAATCGGCAATTCATAACTTTTCTTTCTTTCGACTTTCAGCATATAGACAATTCAGTCTTCACTATGAACGATCGCTCACGATAAAGCACAGAATTATGTCTTTGACCAAGATTAAAGAAGCTAGAGAATTAAGCTCCGCAGCAGTAGCAGAGCAAATTTTAGCCGTCAAGCGCCAACTAATGGATCTGCGGCTCCAGCAAGCTACCGGCCGCCTGGACAAGCCTCACCTGTTCAAGCACGCCAAACATCGGCTGGCTCAATTAATGACAGTTGAACGCGAACGCCAAATCGCAGCCGAGGCTCAAGCTAAAGCCGAACAAGCCGCATCGAAAGCAGCCGACGCACAGCAAGCAGCAGCCGACGCACAGCAAGCAGCAGCCGACGCACAGCAAGCTGCAACCGCAGTCAGCCCTGAGTGAGCAGCAGCCGAGGCTCGCACAGTAGTTCAAAAAAACTCAATTGCACAATAAAGATAGATAGCTATGGCAGTTAAAGAACGAGTTGGCGTAGTAGTCAGCGACAAGATGGACAAAACCGTTGTAGTAGCGATCGAAAACCGCTCCTCCCACAGTAAGTACGGCAAAATCGTAGTCCGCACCAAGCGCTACAAAGTTCACGACGAAGAAAATCAGTGCAAATGGGGCGATCGCGTCCGCATCACTGAAACTCGCCCCTTGAGCAAAACCAAACGCTGGATGGTTGCTGAGATTTTCGGGACAAAAAACGGCTAACAGTTAATTGCGATATCGCGATCGCCCCATCGACAATTAACCATCAACTAGCAGTCAACAGTTAACAGTCAACAGTCAACAGTTAACACTCAACAATCACCATGATTCAACCCCAGACATACCTCAATGTCGCCGACAATAGCGGAGCCCGCAAACTAATGTGCATCCGCGTATTGGGAGGCGGCAACCGCCGCTACGGCGGAGTCGGCGATGTCATCATTGCCGTCGTCAAAGACGCCATCCCCAATATGGCAGTCAAAAAATCCGATGTCGTCAGAGCCGTCATTGTCAGAACCCGCAAAGGCTTGCGTCGCGACAGCGGCATGAGCATTCGTTTTGACGACAACGCCGCCGTCATCATCAATCCAGAAGGCAACCCCAAAGGCACTCGCGTTTTCGGCCCCGTCGCCCGCGAACTCCGCGACAAAAACTTTACTAAAATCGTTTCCTTAGCCCCAGAGGTACTTTAAAATGTACGGAAAAAAGGGTAAACCAACTAGCGAACCGCAGCGCTACAGAATGCACGTCAAAGCAGGCGACACCGTGCAAATAATTACTGGCAAAGAGAAAGGAAAAGTCGGAGAAATCCTCAAGACATATCCCAAAGTCAGCAAAGTAATTGTTAAAGGCGTAAATATCCGAACCAAGCACGTCAAGCCCCAGCAAGAGGGAGAATCCGGGAAAATAGTCACCTTTGAGGCTCCCATTCACAGCTCAAATGTTATGCACTATTCCGAAAAAGAGAAAATCGCCAGCCGCGTCTGCTATACATTTAGTGAAGATGGCAGCAAACTGCGACAACTCAAAAAAACCGGAGAAATCCTCGATAATTAGTCATTAGTCATTAGTCAACAGTCAACAGTCAACAGTCAACAGTCAACAGTCAACAGTCAACTGACAAAAACCAATTCCCTGACCAAGCCCAGGGACAGTCAACGAAACACAAAAACTATGCCGGACAAACTCAAAGTTCTTTATCAAGGAAAAATCGTTCCCAAACTGATGGATCAGTTTAAATATACTAATATCCATCAGGTTCCCAAACTCGTCAAAGTCACCGTGAACCGCGGTTTGGGAGAAGCATCTCAAAATGCTAAGGCACTAGATTCATCCATCAACGAAATTGGCATCATCACCGGACAAAAACCAGTGGTGACGCGGGCGAAAAAGGCGATCGCCGGCTTCAAAATCCGCAAAGGAGTACCAGTCGGCGTGATGGTGACGCTACGCGCCGATCGGATGTATGATTTTCTCGATCGGCTGATCAACCTCGCACTCCCCCGCATCCGCGACTTCCGCGGCATCAGTCCCAAAAGCTTTGACGGGCGCGGCAACTACAGCTTGGGCCTGAGAGAACAGCTCATCTTTCCAGAAATAGAATATGACAGCATCGATCAAATTCGAGGCATGGACATTTCAATTATCACCACAGCAAAAACCGACGAAGAAGGACGCGCTTTGCTTAAAGAAATGGGAATGCCGTTCCGGGACAACTAAGCACTAGAGTAAGAAGCAAAAGATGGCAGCTAACGATACCATAGCAGATATGTTGACGCGCATTCGCAATTCTTGCATGGCGCGCCACCAGACAACACAAATTCCAGCTACAAAAATGACCCGTAGCATCGCCCAAGTCCTCAAAACTGAAGGCTTTATCAGCGAATTTGAAGAAGCAGAACCAGAAGGGATTAAGCGACATATAGTGCTTTCTTTAAAGTACAAAGGTAAAACTCGCAAGCCCATTATCACGGCACTAAAGCGAGTCAGCAAACCAGGACTGCGCGTTTACTCGAACCGTAAAGAATTGCCCAGAGTATTAGGAGGAATTGGCATTGCAATTATCTCCACCGACCGCGGCATCATGACGGATAGAGAAGCTCGTCGCCAAGGTTTAGGCGGTGAAGTGCTTTGTTATGTTTGGTAGTCATTAGTAATTAGTCATTAGTCGCTGGTCATTGGCAAAAAACTAAAAAATCAATCACTAAGGACTAATAACTAAAGACTAATCATCAAGGACTAATAACTAAAAACAAAGGACAAAAAATTATGTCGCGAATTGGCAAGCGTCCGATTAGCATTCCCACGAAAGTCACCATCACCCTAGACGGTCAAAAAGTAGCCGTCAAAGGCCCTAAAGGTGAACTTTCCCGAGTAATCCCAGCCGAAATCCTTATGGGACTAGAAGGCGAAACTTTACTCGTTACCCGCCGAGACGAATCTCGCGTCGCCAGACAACTGCACGGCTTGTGCCGCACCCTAGTCGCCAACATGGTCGAAGGTGTCTCCGCAGGTTTTCAGCGACGCCTAGAAATTATCGGCACAGGTTATCGGGCACAGGTTCAAGGACGGAACCTGATTTTAAACGTCGGTTACAGCAAACCCGTGGAAATGCCCCCTCCAGAAGGCATCACAGTGGCAGTTGAAGGCAACACAAACGTCATTGTCTCCGGCATTGACAAAGAACTCGTAGGCAACACAGCAGCCCGCATCCGCGCGGTGCGTCCGCCCGAAGTCTACAAAGGCAAAGGTATTCGCTACAGCGGCGAAGTCGTCCGGCGCAAAGCTGGTAAAACAGGCAAAACAGGTAAGAAGTAACCATGAAGCTTACTCGCAAAGAATCAGTCCACCGCAGACACCGCCGCGTGCGGCGCAAGGTATTCGGCACTTCCGAACGTCCCAGACTAGCGGTATTTCGATCGGAAAATCACATCTACGTCCAAGTAATCGACGACACGACACAGCATACTTTGGCTGCTGCGTCAACCCTCGATCCAGAATTAAAAGCCGAACTCGGTTCAGGAGGCAATTGCACCGCCAGCACCAAAGTCGGTCAGTTGATTGCCAAACGCTGCTCCAGCGCTGGCATAGTCAAAGTCGTATTCGATCGCGGAGGCAACCTCTACCACGGTCGTGTTAAAGCCCTCGCAGATGCAGCTCGCGAAGCCGGGTTAGACTTTTAGGAAGAAGGAAGAAGGAAGAAGGAAGAAGGAAGAAGGAAGAAAGAAGCAATAAAATTCTTAATTCCTAATCGTTAATTCCTCATTGCAGACTACCAGTTACTAATCCTCAATTCCCACAAGACAAAACTATGGCAGAACAAAAAGAACAGCGCACCAAGAAAAAAAGCAGCAGCAACAACAAAGGACGCGAAAAAGAATCCGAATGGCAAGAAAGAGTTGTTCAGATACGTCGCGTTACTAAAGTAGTCAAAGGCGGTAAAAAACTCAGCTTCCGCGCCATAGTCATTATCGGCAACGAACGCGGTCAAGTTGGAGTGGGAGTCGGCAAAGCTAGCGACGTAATCGGTGCCGTTAAAAAAGGCGTCGCTGACGGCAAAAAGCACCTAATTGAAGTCCCATTGACTAAATCTAACTCCATCCCTCACCCCATCAACGGTGCAGGCGGCGGAGCCAAAGTAATGATGCGTCCGGCAGCACCCGGAACAGGCGTAATCGCAGGGGGAGCAGTCCGAACTGTTCTCGAACTAGCAGGAGTCCGCAACATCTTAGCCAAACAGCTAGGTTCCGGAAATCCCTTAAACAACGCCAGAGCAGCAGTCAATGCCCTCTCCACCCTCCGCACCTTGTCCGAAGTTGCTCAAGAGCACGGAATTCCAGTAGAAAACCTCTACGGTTAAGGACTAGGGAACGGGACGAATTGTCAGTTTTGAGTATTCAGTATTGAGTTTTGAATAAAAAAAATTCATTTCTCAAAACTCAAAACTCAAAACTACCAATTACCAATTACCAATTACCAATTACCAACTACCAAAACTATGAGATTGCAAGACGCCCGACCAAAAGCGGGTTCCACAAAGCGCCCGCGTCGCTTGGGCAGAGGTATTTCTGCCGGCCAAGGTGCGAGTTCCGGTAAAGGGATGCGCGGTCAAAAAGCTAGATCCGGTAGCGGAACTAGACCCGGTTTTGAAGGTGGGCAAAATCCTCTTTACCGCCGCCTGCCCAAGCTCAAAAGCTTCCCGATCGTGAACCGCAAAGAGTACACTACCATTAATGTAAGTAAATTAGCATCGCTGCCAGCAAACACAGAAGTTACTCTCACCTCTTTGCTCCAAGCAAAAATTGTCACCGCTGACAATGGGCCGCTGAAAATCTTAGGAGATGGCGAACTAAATGTGGCTCTGCAAGTGCGCGCCAAGGCTTTTACCGCAGGTGCTCGCACCAAAATTGAAGCCGCAGGCGGAAATTGCGAATTAATTGCCTGAAGATTTGAGGTTTGAGAAAAAGTCCAAATCTCAAATCCTCAAGCTTGCTATCAGAAACAGATTTAGTCGAAAATCCCAAATCTAAAATCCCAAATCGTAACTATGGACGTTAGTAGAGAGAAAGCGCCAACTGCACAAGAGACGTTCATGCAGATGGCTCAAGCTGCAGGTTTGCGGGGCCGCATCCTCGTAACCCTTGGCTTATTGATTTTAGTGCGCCTGGGTGTCCACTTGCCAGTCCCCGGCATCGATCGAGTCGCCTTTGCCCAAAACGTCCAAAATAGCCCTTTAATTGGCTTTTTGGACTTGTTTTCAGGAGGCGGCCTGTCAGCATTGGGGATTTTCGCGCTGGGGATTTTGCCCTACATCAATGCTTCAATTATCGTGCAACTTCTAACGGCGGCTCTGCCAAGTTTAGAAGACTTGCAGAAAAATGAAGGAGAAGCGGGGCGGCGCAAGATTTCTCAAATTACTCGCTACGTTTCTTTGGGCTGGGCAATTCTGCAAAGCGTTGGCATTGCGATTTGGGTCAGCCCTTTTGCTCAATCTCCGGGACCTTTTTTCATCCCACAAACTGCTTTGGCCCTGACTGCTGGGTCGATGTTTGTCATGTGGATATCGGAATTGGTGACGGAACGAGGCATCGGGAACGGAGCGTCGTTGCTGATATTTATCAACATTGTGTCGGTTTTGCCGCGCTCTTTGGGACAAACTTTTGAGTTAGCCCAAAGTGGCGATAACGCGATTGTCGGTCGCGTAGTGGTTCTGCTGCTGATATTTTTGGTGACGATTGTCGGGATTGTTTTTGTTCAGGAAGGTACTCGCCGCATTCCGATTATTTCGGCCCGCCGCCAAGTCGGCCGCAAGGTTTATCGGGAGAGTCGCAGCTATCTGCCCCTGCGCTTGAATCAAGGCGGAGTGATGCCGATTATTTTTGCATCTTCGGTGTTGATTGTGCCTTCTTTCCTTGCTCAGTCTCTGAATCAGCCGTTTTTGGTTCAAGTTGCTAATGTTTTGAGTCCGAGCGGCCCAGCGCCTTGGGCTTACGCGCTGTTTTATCTGACTTTGATTCTGTTCTTCAGCTATTTTTACGCTTCGTTGATTGTCAACCCCGTAGATATGTCTCAGAACTTGAAGAAAATGGGCGCCAGTATTCCTGGGATTCGTCCTGGCCAGAAAACCAGCGATTATATAGAGAAGGTTTTGAACCGTTTGACTTTCTTAGGAGCGATATTTCTCGGTCTGGTGGCCATTGTACCAACGGCTGTAGAAAGCGCGATCGGCGTCCAAACTTTTAGAGGGTTTGGTGCAACGTCTCTACTGATTCTAGTAGGTGTGGCGATCGAAACTGCTAAGCAAATTCAAACCTACGTCATCTCCCAGCGATATGAAGGAATGGTGAAGTAATCGCAATGCAACTGATTTTTATGGGGCCTCCAGGGGCAGGAAAGGGAACTCAGGCTCAGGTTTTAGCCGCTCTCTGGAAAATACCTCACATTTCTACGGGTGACATCCTCCGCGCCTGCGTGGTAGCGAAAACTCCCTTGGGTTTAAAAGCCCAAGCCTACATGGATGCTGGTGATTTGGTTCCCGACCAGTTATTGATGGATATCGTACAAGAACGCATGAATCAACCAGATGCTAGTTCTGGCTGGATTCTAGACGGATTTCCCCGCACTGTGCCACAAGCAGCGTTTTTTGACAAACTACTCTGTGATGTTAGCGGTGCTGGGGGTAAGTCTGGTAAGGACTGCGATATCAGAGCTGTCAATTTGGACGTACCTGACGACATTTTGGTGGCTCGCCTGCTGTCGCGGGGCCGCCAGGATGACAATGAGGAGACGATCCGTCGCCGGTTGCAAGTTTATCGCGAACAAACTGAGCCTTTGATTGAGTTTTACAGCGCTCGCGAACAGTTAGTTGCGGTTGATGGCGATCGCGATATGGAATTAGTCACCGCAGAACTGCAACAAGCGCTCTCTGGCGACTCTTGAACCCTCTCAATCGAGCTTGTTACTCACCAAATTTTGCTAAGATATGTTAACTAGGAGCTTTGTGTGCGATCGGGTTTGGTGAGGGTTGCGAGAAACAGGATTGAACTAGATTATACTTGCCACAACTTTACTCAAGTAAAGCTCAAGCAAGGAGTTAATTAGAGTCAAGCAGTCGATCGAGTCGCCCGAATTATTGCCCCGTTCGCCTGCAACCCGCCCAAAACGGATACAAGCCACCGACAATCATCGTCGCGATCCCAAATTTTAGACCTAAGTTCCTGCTCCTTTGATGGCTCTGTGGAGTAAATCTAAAATCTAAAATCTAAAATCTAAAATCGGCAGATCCTTACTCGGTAAATAGGTTTTGAAGCCAACACCGGGACACTCCTAGTTAATCAAATGTAAAGTTGAGGTAAATACCAAATTGTCTAAGCAAGATTTAATTGAAATGGAAGGGACAGTGGTGGATTCCCTCCCCAATGCGATGTTTCGCGTTGACCTAGATAATGGGTTTAACGTGCTAGCTCACATTTCCGGCAAGATCCGCCGCAACTACATCAAAATTCTGCCAGGCGATCGCGTCAAAGTAGAATTAACTCCCTACGACTTGACCAAAGGCAGAATTACATATCGCCTTCGGAAAAAATAGGCTTAGATAAAACTTTCTAAAAACTAATTTTAAGTTTTATAGAAACACTCGGTAAGCCTAAAACTCAGTGGCTTTTGCTCTGAGATACAAGCGACCCGGGGGACTTTAGTCCCCGCGATCTTTGGTCTAAAGTGCGTAGGTTTTGGTATAATCGAACTGCCGGGGTTAGACTCCCTCGCCCGAAGTGAAACGGTTGAAAGACACACTTTTAGGCGTAAAGAACTGGGCTAAGAGCGGCGAAAACTCTCAAAACAGCTAGGGATATCCAACAGAAAATCCCACCCACAGAGAAACAAACAATTTGACCGGAAACGTAGGGCGGGGCACGCCCGAACGCTAGGCTCTTGCCCTAGTACGCTTGAGGAGATAGACTCTCTGGGATTCACTAAGTTAGGCTCGTTAGTTGGCGCTGTAGCGCGGGTAATTGGTTTAAGCATTGCCGTCAGGATAGTGGGTTTTAAAGTCGTTCGTAGATCCAAGAATCTCAGTCGCTTCAGCGCTGAGAGTGTCAATAGAGAGAACTTGGTAAAAAGCTTCAAATTTATGCTATAATGCTACGTTTGTAGTGTTGGCGAGAAGGGCGTCAACAACCCACCAGCGTAGAGGGCTAAGTGACTGCTACGCGGTAAAAGTATCGATCGCCCAAATTTGGGTGCAAGCGAACTTGACCCCAACAAAGGGAGTGGGTGCAAGCGGGCTCCTTCAAGAAACAACCCGTACTTTATACAATTTAATCGAGGAGAGGCCTACACCTTGCCCAGCCTCTCCTCCCACCGCTCTACGGGCCAGCGTGCCTGAGTTCCGGTAGAGCGGGGTTCTCCAGGCAGGAAGAAAGATGAAAGTTCGAGCATCTGTCAAAAAGATTTGTGAAAAATGTCGCGTCATCCGCCGTCGCGGTCGAGTGATGGTGATATGCACTAACCCAAAACACAAACAGCGCCAAGGTTAGACAACAGCAAGATTGGGCGCTGCACGCAGGTGCCGCCTCATTCAACATTGTAGCCAAACAGGAAAACTAGGGAGACAAAAGTGTGGCACGGATTGCCGGGGTAGACCTTCCACGCGATAAGCGCGTCGAAATAGGTCTGACATACATTTACGGAATAGGCCTGTCGCGGGCCCAAGAAATAATCGCTGCAACAGGCGTAAATCCTGACATTCGCGTCAAGGATTTAACAGAGGCCGACGTGACTACTCTGCGGGCTCATGTAGAAAGCACCTACCAAATCGAAGGAGACCTCCGGCGCTGGGAGTCAATGAACATCAAGCGCCTGATGGATATCGGGACTTACCGTGGTAGGCGTCACCGTTTGGGTCTGCCTGTGCGGGGCCAACGAACCCGTACCAACGCCAGAACCCGTCGCGGCGTTCGCCGAACAGTGGCGGGCAAGAAAAAGGCACCTTCCAAGAAGTAACTTCTTTTTGGAAAAACTACGCTGGGGGCTGCTGGCTCCTAGCGCTTCGGGACATTAGTTGAGAGAAACGTTAAAGAGACTAATATGGCGCGACAACAAACAGGCAAGAAATCTGGTGCAAAAAAACAGAAACGGAATGTACCCAATGGGGTAGGCTACATCCAGTCTACCTTCAACAATACGATTGTGACTATTACCGACCTGAACGGGGAAGTAATATCCTGGGCATCAGCAGGTTCCAGCGGCTTTAAAGGAGCGAAGAAAGGGACTCCCTTTGCAGCTCAAACAGCAGCAGAAAGTGCAGCCCGCAGAGCCAATGACCAGGGAATGCGCCAAATAGAAGTAATGGTGAGCGGGCCCGGAGCAGGTCGAGAAACTGCAATTCGGGCGCTACAAGGGGCGGGACTGGAAATTACCCTGATTAGAGATGTTACCCCAATTCCTCACAACGGCTGTCGCCCTCCCAAGCGGCGTAGAGTCTAAAACGATTTGAGATTTTAGATTTTAGATTTTGGATAATGGCTAACTGCTTAAAGTCAAAAACTAATGGTTCTAACTGTTGCCCCGTCCATCCAAAATCCGAAATCCATTCAGGGGTATGCTCTGCAATCTAAAATCCAAAATCAAAAATCCAAAGTGGAAAAGGGAGGTCACTCTGTGGCGCAGTTTCAGATTGAATGTATAGAGTCTAACACTGACAAAGACCGCAGTCAGTACGGAAAATTTGTCCTAGAACCCCTAGATCGCGGTCAGGGAACGACGGTAGGGAATGCGCTTAGGCGAGTTCTGCTGTCAAATTTGGAAGGAACGGCAGTAACTTCAGTCCGCATCGCGGGTGTCAATCACGAGTTTGCCACGATCGAAGGGGTACGGGAGGATGTTCTCGAAATCCTGCTGAACATGAAAGAGGTCGTCCTCAAAACTCATTCTCAGCAGCCACAAATCGGCAGGTTGCGGATTGAGGGGCCTGTCACAGTTACTGCCGATCGATTCGATTTGCCCTCTGAGGTGGAATTGATCGATAAATCGCAGTATATTGCGACTCTCTCTCCGGGTTCGGTTCTGGAAATGGAATTCAGAATTGAAAAAGGCATCGGATACCGAGCAGTAGACAGAACTCGCGATGATGGGTCGGCTTTGGATTTTCTCCAAATCGACGCTATCTTTATGCCGATTCGCAGAGTCAACTACAGCGTTGAAGATGCTCGGCTGGGCGGCACTGCTGAGAAAGATCGGCTGGTGATGGAAATCTGGACTGATGGCAGCATGACTCCTCAAGAAGCTCTGAGTCAATCTGCCCACATCCTGGTAGATTTATTTGCACCTCTCAAAGACATCACCCACGATTCTCTCAAACCAGAGTATCCAGGTGAGGCCGATCCTACGAGCCAAATCCCGATCGAGGAATTGCAGTTGTCCGTCCGGGCTTACAACTGTCTCAAGCGGGCTCAGATCAACTCAGTCGCAGACTTATTGGATTATACCCAAGAAGACTTGCTTGAGATCAAGAACTTCGGGCAGAAGTCCGCAGAAGAAGTGATTGAAGCTTTACAAAAACGCTTGGGCATAACCTTGCCACAGGAAAAATCAGCTAAAAGTTAATCAACGGGTAACGGGTAAAGCTGTTCGGAATTTTAAGTGGGTGAGTTCTTGGGTTCAAGAATTCACGGCTCAAAACTCGCGGACTATCCCCACGCCCAATTACCAATTACCAATTACCAACTGCTATGCGCCACCGCTGTCGCGTTCCTCAACTTAGCAAACCGGCTGACCAGCGCCGCGCCCTACTGCGTTCGCTGACTACCGAATTAATCCGCCACGGTAAAATCACTACTACTCTTGCCCGCGCTAAAGCGCTGCGCTCAGAGGCGGACAGGATGATTACTTTGGCCAAAGATGGCTCTTTGTCTGCTCGTCGGCAAGCTATGGGCTATATCTATGACAAACAGTTAGTACACGCCTTGTTTGAGGCTGCCCAAGAACGGTACGGCTCGCGCAATGGGGGCTATACCCGTGTGGTGCGAACTGTCCCCCGCCAAGGAGATAATTCCGAAATGGCGATCGTTGAACTGGTTTAATGCAATTTTGGGTTGGAGATTTTTGATTTATGACTGACAATCCAAAATCCCCAATCGAAGATGCCCGATCGATGCAGCGCGTTGCTCTGGTGATCCAATACCTCGGCACTGACTTTCACGGTTGGCAGCGACAGCCGAACCAGCGTACAGTACAAGAAGAAATTGAAACAACAATATCGAATGTGCTGGAACGGCCGGTAACGCTGTACGCCGCCGGGAGAACTGATGCGGGAGTTCACGCCGCTGCTCAAGTAGCCCATTTTGATGCTGACGGCCCAATTCCGGCTCACCGCTGGGCAAGCGTTCTCAACTCTCGACTGGCAAAAGATATTTTAATTCGAGCTTCGGCAAAGGTGGAACCTACCTGGCACGCTCGGTTCTCAGCCAGTTGGCGGCGCTATCGCTACACCCTTTATACAGACCCGATTCCTAATTTGTTTGTGCGTCCTTATGCTTGGCATTGCTACCACGCGCCTGTGGATGAATCTTTGATTCAGGCAGCTTTGACACCGCTAATCGGGCGGCATCACTTGGCTGCTTTCCACCGCGCGGGGTCTGCCCGCCCCCATTCCTGGGTGGACGTACAAGCGGCGGAGTGTCACCGTTCTGGGCCTCTTATCTATATTGAGGTTCAGGCGAGCGGGTTTCTGTACGGGATGATGCGGCTGCTGGTGGGGTTGCTGGTGCAGGTGGGTCGGGGGGAAAGGGCGATCGACAATTTCACAGATATCTGGGTCAACGAACGTCGAGAACTGGTAAAATATGCCGCCCCCGCCCAAGGTTTATGCCTGCTGCGGGTTGGCTATTCAGAATTTCCCTTTGCTCCAGAAGTTTGGTATGATACTCAGCCCAAATTAGTCATTAGTCATTAGTCATCAGTCATCAGTCATTAGTTATTAGTCATTAGGTAACTACTAATAAAAAACTAAGGACAACTAACAATTAAAAAGTGACAACTGACAACTGACAACTAACAACAGTTAACAGTTAACAGACAACTAACAACTAACAATGAACAAAACTTACGTCCCTACTCAAGACTCCCTAGAGCACAAGTGGTACGTGGTCGATGCCGCCGACCAGCGCCTGGGCCGTCTGGCAACAGAAGTTGCCATATACCTCCGGGGGAAACACAAACCCACTTACACTCCTTCAATGGATACCGGCGACTTCGTAATTGTCATCAATGCTGACAAAAT
>Ga0105047_10012473_pt1 | contig 13669 bp, 12 predicted proteins | sample MAT04_FD_78384 | JGI IMG/M metagenome (GOLD analysis project Ga0105047, IMG submission 78384) | Freshwater microbial communities from Lake Fryxell liftoff mats and glacier meltwater in Antarctica - MAT-04 (megahit assembly) | ecosystem: Environmental > Aquatic > Freshwater > Ice > Liftoff...
AAGATTTGCCTTGTTTTTATAATGCCATATTATCCAGCGTACTCCCTTGAAAAATGGCATGGCCGGGGCTTTTAAATCCGCCAAAATTTCCGAAAAACCACAAACATATAAGGTACCATCAGGCTTCAATAATCTGGCGGCTTGTTCTATCCATTGTACCGACCAATTAACATAATCACTATGCGAGTCGAAATCATCCCAATCCGCCTTCTTGATATTATAGGGAGGATCGGCAAATATTAAATCTACGGACTCAGCAGGCAGCGTTTTCATCCATGCACACGAATCTCCTCTCCACAATTCACCATGTGGATGACGATAGAAAATTTCTGGATCGGATGTCTCCGTATTTAATTCAAAGAGTTCGCCATTCAAGATTTCCTCCTGAAAAAGCAAACTGTTCGGGTCATAATTTTTTTTCATAACCATTTCTATTTCGCTCGCTTAAAAAAACCTTCCATCATCAGGTGCAAATCTACCATCATTTGCTCGGTAGGTTCATAGCGCATAGTATCGGCATACCGGGTAAAAATATCGCGGATATGAGGCTCCGGCACTTCCGATAATTTGGCTAATCGCCGGAAAAAATCATCGTCGGTACGCGGCAGCAAACTAACCGCATCCACGTTGGCCACCACGCCATAGCGTTCGCGTAATTGGGCCAGGAACAGTTTCATTTGCTGGATGCTTTGGGCCTGGTAGTCCCGCTCCCGGAAATGCAGATTGGCAATAGTACTGATGAACTCGTAGGAAGAATTTTCATTTTTGGGCAATATCGGAATAATGCGCTGGCGACGTTTGGCGCGAAAAAACAGCCACGCGCTCGCCAGGCCGGCCAGTAAATACCAGGCCCAGGCCAGGGCAGGTTGCTGCAAAATAAACGTCAGCGGATGTTCATCTTCCAACCCGCCCCGGGTGCCGCGATTGCGCCGACGGGCAACGGCCTCGGGCACCTGGCTCAGATCGTCCCACCAAGTATCCCCCACCGCCAGATGCGACCAGACCCCTTCGACATAAGGCCGTGTTTCCGCCCGCAGGAGGCTGAAATTGGAGAAAACCAGGGGATTGGTATGCAGCAAAAAACGCCCCTGCCCAAAAGGAAATTCCGCAAAACCTACCACCGAATCGTTCACATAGCCCAGTGGACGCTGCGGCTGGTCGGAGCAGAAATATGCGTCCGGAATATAATGCCAGGCGTAGTCCTGCTTTTTATTTTGAAAGGCGTAATAGAAAACCGGGTCGTCTGGCAAGGGTGGTTCCCGCAGGCTCAACTTGGCAAAAGTATCCGTCGTAGTCGCGTAGTCATCCCAGCCGACCTCGTTGCATTCGGAGTAATATAAATGGAACATCAGGTCGAAAGGAATGGTCTTACTGGCAAGGAAAGCCGTGTTACCAGCCGCCACAAACTCCAGTAACCGGCTGGTACTCAACGAGTCCAGATAAAGTGCCTCCCCTACAAAAACATAGTTACGCCCTCCCACGCTGTCTTTCGGCAATTCATCGGCCACATCCTTACTGATCTTCGTCAGCGTCTGGCCGGGAAAATAATTTTCCAGCAACCGATAAGCAATTCGGGTGCCGTAAGGCTGATCGCTGCGCTCGCGGTAGGCCTTTTTGTTCCAGGAAGACTCTTGCCAATCGAACTTGGGCTGCGTAGATTCATAGAAAAAATAGAACACCGCGCCCAACAGTACGACGGCCAGCAACACCAGCAATGGTAACGAACGGTTGGACATAATGGTTGACTGGTTGACTGGTTGGTTGGTTGATCGGTTGACTGGTTAAGTAGCCACGAATTAACGGTACTAATAAACCAGTCAACTAATCAACCAATAAACTACTTAATGACCAGGATTTTCATTTTCACGTCTTTCACGGGGCGGTCACCGGCACTGGTCTGGGTAGCGGCTATTTGATCAATAATATCCAGCCCTTTGATGACGCGGCCAAAGACGGTGTAGTCGCGGTCCAGACTTGGCGTGCCGCCTTCGGCCAGATAGGCAGCGCGTTGCTCCGGCGTATAATGAAAATGCTTCATGGTTTCCATCTGGTTGAGCGTTGCCTCGGTGATAGGGCCACCCTGCACGACATAGAATTGCGAACCGCTCGATTTCTTTTCCGGGTTGGAAGGGCCGCCGGTACGGGCTGCCGCCAATGCGCCTTTGAGGTGGACCAGCGAATCCACGAATTCGGCAGGAACCTGGTAGGATGGGCCGCCCATACCAAGTTGCTTGCCAGCCGCAGCGTCGCGCGAATCAGGGTCGCCACCCTGAATCATAAAGCCATTGATGACGCGGTGGAACAACAGATCATTAAAATAGCCTGCTTCGGCCAGTTTGATGAAGTTGTCGCGGTGTTTGGGTGTCGCATTGTAAAGTTCAGCGGTCATCGTACCGAAATCGGTTTCGATCTCGACGAGGCAGCGTTCGGGTGCAGTTACCTGGATCATTTGTTTGTTAATAACAGATTTAGAGCCTTTAGTGGCTTTGAGCGTGACGGTATAATTACCGCTGTGGGTGTAGCGGTGGGTGGGATTGGCTGCGGTGGAGGTGCCGCCATCGCCAAAATCCCAGGCATAAGTCTCGGCCTTCAGGGAGGTGTTGGCAAAAGTGACATTGCTGGGTGCCACTATTTTTTGCGTCGGCAAAGTAAAATTGGCCACCGGCTTTACGGCACAGGAGGCGAGGGTAAGCAGCGCGAAGAGCGCGGGAAAAATCAGGTTTTTCATGTCAAAAAAACGATAATGTATTGGTTGAGAATTGCGAGCGTGTTCAAAAAAGTATGGCACACCTAAATTTGATCATCAAAGGATCAACTATTTATCAAAGGTGTGCCACACTTAACTGAACACGCTCAGAATTGCCTATCCCGATAAAAAACCGGGATGTCGCTTTGCTCCATTTGCCTTCCCGATGAAAAACGGGATGTCACTGCGCTCCATTTGCAATTTTACTTATTTATTTCAATCGCCCCAAACCCGCTTTCGCCTGGGCGTGCATACTGGTCGAGTAGGCCTCCGGCTTCAACGCCAAACAACGGTTATAGGCCCGTTTGGCTTGCGCAAAGTCTTTCTTTTCTTCATAAAGCAGCCCCAACTGCAATGCCGCATTGCAGGCAAAGTACGTCGGATCGTTGGCTCCACGCTCGATGGTCTGATTATACCAGCGGGCCGCATCGTAAGATTTGCCCATGCGATGGGTGATCCGACCGAGGCGGTAGCCATATTCCAGATCGAGCCGATGGTTGGAAGCGTACTGCGGTCCGGCGTCGGCCAACAGGTCGTAAGCACGCTGGTAATAGCCGCCGTCGAAGAGCAAACGTGCTTTCAGCAGCCGTACGTCGGGCCATTCGCCGCTTTTAGCATCGCGCAGTGCCGCCACGTCGCCTTCATCGCTCGATCCGCCCTTCGTTTTTACATATTCAATATTGGCCGTATAAGCAGCCGTGTTTCCATTCAGCAAATGATGCCAGGCCAGTTTTTGATAGCCTTCCTTGATGCCGTTGGTACCTTTGGAAGTGGTCAAAAAAGTTTGCAGCGGGCCGTTTGCATCGGTATCCAGACGGCGCAACTTCGCCAGACCAAGCAAATAAGTACGCCTGGGAAAGGACAAATAGGCCGCTCCGCTGGGACTTTCCTGCAAGTAGCGGATGGCTTCGTCATTGTGCCCCATGCGCATGGCCACGGTGGCCATCACGAAGGCGGCCAGTGGATTGGTTTTTGGCGTGAGTTGGCTGCTTTTGATGGTTTTCCAGGCCAATTCGCCCTGATTATTGAGAAATAACTGCAAAAACGAATAGGCCACCACCGCTTCATCCCGGAAAATGAACTCGTTATTTTTGGCGTAAGCCAGCACTTCTTCCATCTCGCGAACGCCCTGCGCCGTGCTGCCACTCATGCCGCCCAGCCCGCGCAGCACCCAGCGAAAATCCTCCGGTACATTGCCCACCAGCGCGTGCATAATACCGAGGCTCATTTTGTTGGCCATAAAATCGGGGAAACGCCGCTGATTTTCTTCCAAAAGCGCGTAGGCCTGCTTGATGTCGCTGGCTGCGGCCAGGTAATCACTGAATCGCATCCGTAAAATGGCCCATTGCAAGCGGATCTCCGCCTGTGTGTAGAGGTAGTAGGGAGACTGGCGATCTCCGCGCGATATTTTATCCAGCCGTGGCTCCATATTACGGGAAAGGCGACTGTATTCCGCTTGGTTTTCGTTGGCAAAAACGGTGACAAAGTCCACGTAGTTAGCCACATACAGCGTCATCAGGTTGTCCGGCTCACTGGTTTTCAGGGCTTCCAGTCCGGCCTGGCTTTCGGCCACCCGCAGACTGATGGCCTTTTGGTAAGCATCCCGTACGGCTGGCGAAAAGTCGAAATATTTAGCCGCCCAAACCGCCGGTAATTGGAAGAATGCCGCCAGCAAGAACACCATCGGGGTGCATTTTTTCATAGAAAATTAGCGCAGGGATTTGAGGAATGGGGGGGGTTAAGTAAATAAGCAAAATTGCAAATGGAGCGCAGTGACATCCCGGTTTTCATCGGGAAGGCAAATGGAGCAAAGCGACATCCCGGTTTTTATCGGGATAGGCAACGATAATCAGCCAGTTACGACAAAAATAACCTCGATTAATTTTGCCCGCCTACGTAAGTAAAAAAATGGAGGACATACTGAAGTGCTTCCGTATGTTCTCCCCCAAAAAATTGGGCGATCAAAATTTGCGGTTAATGCGCAGCAACCACCCCGTGTTCTTTGGCTAAGTATTCTTTCACCCAGGCCGTGGTGACTGATTTTGGGCGCTCCAATGGCATGCCCAAGGCCCGGCTCCAGCACTGTGCGGCCAACACGCCCAAAGCGCGACTGACCCCGAAAATGACCGTGTAATAATTGTATTCTTTCAAGCCATAGTGCAGCAGAATGGAACCGGAATGCGCGTCCACATTGGGCCAGGGATTTTTCACTTTACCCAGGCTGCTGAGGATGGGCGGCACCACGTCAAATATTTTCCAGACAATCTGCACCAGATCGCTGTCGGGCGTATTGGCCTCCGCAAACTGACGCTGGGCGATGAAGCGCGGATCGGGTTTGCGCAGCACCGCGTGGCCGTAACCGGGGATCACCTGCCCGCTGGCCAGTGTGCTTTTTACGTAATCGGCGATCTGTTCGCGGCTGGGTTTGGAAGTGCCGAGGGTATCCACCATTTTGAGTATCCAGCGCAGGACTTCCTGATTGGCCAAGCCATGCAGTGGGCCAGACAAGGCATTCATGCCCGCGCTCAAAGAAAGGTAAGGATCGCTGAGCATGGAACCGACCAAATGCGTAGTATGTGCCGAACCGTTGCCGCCTTCGTGGTCGGCGTGGATGGTCAGGAACAGGCGCATATATTCTCTAAAGCCTTCATCCTCAAAGCCGAGCATGTGCGCAAAATTACCACCCCAATCCAGCGAAATATCGGGCAACACCTGCTCGCCCTGATGATATAACCGCCGGAAAATATACGCCGCTAGCCGGGGGAGCCGGGCGATCAAGTTCATCGTATCCTCGTAGGTGGCATCCCAATACTCCGATTTCTTCATGCCCATAGTGTAGTGTTGGGCGAACACGCTGGTATTTTGCATGGCCATAATACCGACGGAAAACTTGGTCATCGGATGCGTTTCCACGGGCAGGGCATCTATGGCCCGGAACACGTGTTCCGGCACATTGGCCCGGCGTACCCAGTCTTCGGTGAGCCATTTCACCTGTTCCTGCGTGGGAATGTCCCCCACGAGCATCAGCCAGAAAAGACCTTCCGGCAATGGTTCCTGGCCATTGGGCGCACGGGGCAGTTTTTCGCGCAATTCCGGAATAGAATAGCCGCGAAAACGAATGCCTTCTTCGGCATCGAGCAGCGAGGGTTCCCAGATCATCGAGGTGATGTCGCGCATACCGCCGTACAACTGGTCCAACGCTACGTCGTCCACCTTCTTGTCGCCGTGTGCTTTGAGCAGCCCTTTCACCTCTTTGGCGAGTGCTTGCGATTTTTCGTAGAATTGTTGTTTAAGCGGATCCATGAACTTGCGTGGGATGAGAAGGTGCCGACAGTTATTCGGCGTTTTTGATAATTTTTGGTGCAATTCGCCCGGCTTCCCTTACGTTCGGCTGGTAGCGGCAAAGGTATGGTTTACTTGTTTTTAAAAGCATAAAAAGAGATTTCGTTTGTAAAAACCTCTTTCGGGTTTGGTAAACGCGGGCGGCGGGCACTTTATGTTTTTCAAAACGCAAAACAATATTTTTCGCGGCTACACCTACTGTTATGGCTGCTGATATTTTCGGCGGCTAAACCCGCCGGTACGGCTGCTGCAGGTGCAGCAGCATATCGGTGGTCATTCGGTTCAGATCGAATTCCGGTTTCCAGCCCCAGTCCAGACGCGCCTTCGAGTCATCCGTGCTGGCTGGCCACGAGTCGGCAATGGCCTGCCGGAAATCAGGTTTGTATTTGATCTTAAAATCCGGCACTTCGCGGCGAATGCTGTGGGCCACCTCATCGGGCGTAAAACTCATGCCCGCCAGATTATAACTCGTCCGCACCGAAAGGCGGTTGGCCGGTGCTTCCATCACTTCGATGGTGGCCCGGATGGCATCGGGCATATACAGCATGGGCAGGCGGGTATTGGCACTCAGAAAACACTCGTATGCCTCGCCCCGCACGGCATAGTGATAAATGTCCACGGCATAGTCGGTCGTGCCGCCGCCGGGCATGCTCTGGTAGCCAATGATGCCCGGATAACGCAACGAACGCACATCCAGCCCGTAGCGACGATAGTAGTAGTTGCACCAGTTCTCGCCAGCCACTTTGCTGATGCCATACACCGTCTCCGGGATGAGTACCTCGTACTGCGGCGTGTCGCGATGGGCGGCCTCACGGCCAAAAACGGCGATGGACGAAGGAAAATACACTTTTTTCAAACTGCGCTGGCGGGCAATTTCCAGCACGTTGAACAGGCCTTTCATGTTGATGTCCCAGGCCCCTATCGGGTCTTTTTCGCCGGTGGCACTGAGGATGGCGGCCAGATGATAAATATGGTTGATTCGCCATTTTCGGCATAATTCTTCCAGCGCGACGGGGTCGAGTACGTTGAGCAGGGCGGTGGGACCCGCTTGTTCGCCCAATTCGCGGAGATCGGTGGCGAGCACATGGTCGGCACCATGTACTTCGCGGAGGGTTTCGGTCAGCACGGCACCGATCTGTCCGCCGGCCCCGGTGATCAGGATGTTGTCTTGTTTCATGGTGAATGTGGTGAGGGCAAATTTATTTAAAGGGCAAAGGGGGCAAAGGGCAAGAAGGCAAGAAGCAAAAGGGCAAGAAGCAAAAAGGGCAAAAAGCAAAAGGGCAAAAAAGCCAGAAGCAAAAGGGCAAAAGGCAAAAGGGCAAAAAAGCCAGAAGCAACTGGAACATAGTGACATCCCGATTTTCAGCGGAAAAAGCACAAATCTATAATTCCGCTTGATGTACTCTCCCCTTTTTTTCTCTCCCCATTAAGGGGAAGATGGAGGGGGCGGGGAGTAGGAGGGGGCTGCAAAGATGGTTCTGAAAAAGGCGCATTACAAACTTTCGCCGCCACTTTGCTTGCAAAGAATTTTTGCGGCCATCACTGGATTTATAGGAAGCGGGCCTGCAAGACCGTGGTGGTTGCAGACCCGCTTGGGGATGGATGTTGTGCATTACGCGCGTACTGTACTCAAAATTTAATCTCGCCCCGACTACCTGTTTTCCGCCACAAAGCTCGACTTTTGCATGCTCCACCCGAAAATGCCAGCCGCCGCCGTCGTGACTGGCCTTTTTTTTGGGCGTTCAGCGGTATTCGTTAACACAACTTTCCGTCTGAAGGCAGGTTAAGTAAAAGCGAAATATAGCCCAATACCTATCTAAATCCCTTCTTAAACATCTTTTTTTGCTAAACCCCTTTCCTAAACCAACCAAGTATCATTTTTTAACACTTGTTTTTTCAATGGGAAATTTCAAATCTAAGTACGACCCGGCGGTATTGCAGCAGTTACCGGCCCTCGTGAAAGCCTACCAACTCCCCGACACCCGGAAGGCGGTCATCCAAATGTTCAATTCCTTCCTGCCTTTCGTGGCGATTTGGGTGGCGATGTACCTGCTACTCGACGTATCTATCTGGCTGACGCTGGCCCTGGCCGTAGTGAATGGCTTTTTTCTGGTGCGTATTTTCATTATTCAACATGATTGCGGCCACCAGTCGTTTACCAAAAACAAGCGAGCCAACGACATTATCGGCGAAATATGTGGTCTGGTGAGTTTTATGCCCTATCGCTACTGGGCCAAGAGCCACAACTATCACCACGGCCACAACGGTCTGCTGCACGAGCATCGCGACATTGGGGATATTGAGCTGCTGACGGTGGTAGAATTCAAGGCATTGAGCCGTGTGAAGAAAATCCGTTACCTGTTGTTCCGCAGTTTTCCGGTGCTGTTCGTGATCGGGCCAGCCTGGTATTTGCTGATTCAAAACCGTTTGCCGCTCATTCGCCTGAAAGGCTGGGAACACGCGCACCGGGCATTGATCAAGCACAACCTAATGTTGGTGGGTCTGCACGTGGGTCTTATTTTGCTGTTGGGCTACAAGGCATTTTTGTTGGTCCACCTGCCTATTTTGCTGGTTTTTGCGCTGGTCGCCGTCTGGTTCTTTTATGTGCAACATCAACATGAAACCGCCTATAAAGAGTGGAAGGACAAGTGGGACTATATTCGCGCCGCCGTGCAGGGCAGCACCTATTATACGCTGCCCCGTATGTTCCACTGGCTCACTGGCAACATCGGCTACCACCATATTCACCACCTGAATCCGCTGGTGCCCAACTACCAACTGGCCCGTTGCCACCACGAGAATCCGGTGATGGATAAAGTGGCCAACAAGATCACTTTCATCCAAAGCCTGCAGTGTATCTTTAATAAATTCTGGGACGAAGACCAGGAGCGTATGATTACGGTCCGGGAATATATGCGTCGCCGTCGGGTGGAACGGAAGCAGGGTATAAAGCAAGAAGCAAATTAGCGAAAGGCAAAGTGCAAATGTGTCGCTCACATTTGCACTTTGCCTTTTGACTATTGCCTATTTGATATTTCGTCCTTTGTTCATTATTACCACTATGACCTTCGAGATTCCGCGCCTAAAGCACACCGATGCCGACAATTTTTTCCTCATTGCCGGTCCCTGCGCCATCGAGGGCGAGCAAATGGCTTTTGATATAGCCGGGCAGGTCAACGAAATATGTACCCGCCTCGCTATACCCTATATATTTAAAGGCTCCTACCGCAAGGCCAATCGCAGCAAGCGCGACTCGTTCACTGGTATTGGCGACGAAAAAGCACTGGGTATTCTGAAAGCGATCGGGGAACATTACGACATACCCACTACCACCGACATTCATACCGATGCCGAAGCCGCCCTGGCTGCTGCTTATGTGGATGTGTTGCAAATTCCGGCTTTTCTGTGTCGGCAAACCAGTCTGCTGGTCGCCGCCGCCCAAACCGGCAAAGTAGTCAATATCAAAAAAGGCCAGTTCGTCAGCCCCGAATCCATGCGTTTCGCACTGGAAAAGGTGCAGGAAGCAGGCAACGAACGCGTTTTTCTTACCGAGCGCGGCACCACTTTCGGCTACCAGGATTTGATCGTGGATTTTCGGGGCCTGCCCGTCATGCAATCCTTTGGCGCGCCGGTCGTGCTGGATTGTACCCACTCGCTGCAACAGCCCAACCAAAGCAGCGGCGTGACCGGCGGGCGGCCTGCGCTCATCGAGACCATCGCCCGGGCGGGCATCGCGGTGGGCGCGGATGGTCTATTTATCGAAACCCACCCGGCGCCTGCCACCGCTAAATCGGACGGAGCGAATATGCTGCCGCTCGACCGGCTGGAGGGGCTGCTGGAAAGATTGATGCGCATCCGGCAAGCAATACGATGACCCTGCCTTTAGTCAGTGCTACCATAATACCGGCTAAAGTCGGTGTTACAAACGGGGCAACGCTTAACGGCGTTGCCCCGTTTTGTTTCCGGGCCAGTGCCTTTGCAGTGCCGTGAGACAATCATAATGGCGGCCAACTTGCCATAGCAGGCATCAAATTCGGAAATTTCATTAAAAATCATGTGCTTTTTTGTTAATCGAAGAATAATTGTTGGTTATTGCACCGTCAAATAAAAATGAAATTTTAGGGGGCGTTGTTGGAAATTGTGGGGCTTACCCTATTTTTACCGCCGTCAAATCATCTCCTTCACGTAGAAAAAACGCTTTTTCAATTTCAATTAAAAAATTCGGCGGCTTCGACCACCAAAATTTTACCCGCTTGCATCTTGTCAGTAGTTGGGTAAATTTTTGAAAAGGAGACAAACGGGTTTTGGCGGTGAAATAGGAAAGCATAAGTATCCTGCGGGCGGAACATTGTCTAAACTCAAACTTTCTTTCATTCAAAACATCTAACGCAGCATGACCGCAGTAAAAACTACACCTACTCCCGCAAAGCAAGACCAGCCAAAATCTGGGATGTTGTTTACCGTCGTCGCGATGGTCGCTTGCTTTGTAGCCTCTACCTTAGTGTACAAATTCGTTTTTGGTGCCTCCAGCCACTTTATTGATGGCGACAATACCAAAGACCCGCTTCCGGGCGACTATTTCGGCACGATTTATAAAGGCGGCTTTGTGGTGCCTATGCTCCTGGGCCTGCTTTTTGTGGTCATCGTGTTTGTGATTGAGCGCTTCATTACGCTGACCAAGGCCTCCGGCGGCGGCAATGTGGATGGCTTCGTCCGTAATATCCGCACTATGCTGGATCGAGGTGACGTGAGTGCCGCTATCGCCGCCTGCGATCGTCAAAAAGGTTCGGTGGCCAATGTGGTACGCGCCGGTTTGACCAAATATGGGGAAATGCAAAACGCGCCCGGCATGGACAAAGACCAAAAGGTACTGGCCATCCAAAAGGAAATCGAAGAAGCCACTACGCTGGAACTGCCAATGCTGGAAAGCAACCTGAGCATCCTGGCGACCATCGCTTCTGTGGCTACCCTGTTGGGTCTGTTCGGAACGGTATTGGGGATGATCCGGTCCTTTGCCGCCTTGGCGAACGCTGGCGCACCGGACTCTACCGCTCTGGCCACGGGTATTTCCGAGGCCCTGATCAATACCGCACTGGGTATCGGTACTTCGGCAATCGCTATTATCGCTTACAACTTCTTCACGGGTCGTATTGACGCGCTGACTTACCGGATTGACGAAGCCGGTTACAGCCTGACGCAGACTTTTGCCGCGAAGCACAATTGATTTTAAGAAAAATTCAGTTTAGGTAACCAGTTGGAAGAACATCTTGATGGACAAGGTTTTATGTACACTATTAACCAATAACTGATAACCATTAACCACTTAACAAGAGACTATGCCAAAAGTAAAACCGCACCGAAATTCGCCCTCTATTGATATGACGGCCATGTGCGACGTGGCATTCCTGCTGCTGACCTTCTTTATGCTCACCGCGAAAGCGAAGCCCATGGAGATTGTGGAAGTAGATACGCCATCCTCCATTTCGGAGACCAAATTGCCCGATGTGGGCACCCTCACGATCCTAGTGGGAGCAGACGGTAAAGTGTATCTGGATATGGCCGGTTCCCACACGCGCCGCGAGCTGATCGAGCAAATGAACAGCCAGTATCCGATGAACCTGACCGAAAAGGAAATGGTGCAGTTTGCCAATTCCGGTGCTTTCGGTGTACCCCGCAATCGGCTGAAATCCTGGCTGGACGTAGAACCTTCCCAACGGGATAAGTTTGTCAGTCCGGGCATTCCGACCGACACAACGGATAATCAGCTCGCTCCCTGGATCCACAATGCCCGCCTTGCCCAATTCAAAATGAAACAGGAAGGTAAGGTGAAGGAAGAATACGTGATCGTGGTAAAAGCCGACGCGAGTACTCCTTATGATGCTATCGAGGAAGTAATTCACACTTTGACCGATATCAACGTCAACAAATTCAACCTGATCACCAGCATGGAAGTTAATCCCAATAAAGTGGGAGCCATGGGCGGCGGCGAGAAGTAACCATTGACCACCATTTCATCATTTAAAAAAACAGATTACTATGGCTGAAATGCAAGTAAAAGACAGCGGTGGCGGCAAGGGGAAACCCAAGAAAATGTCGACCCGGGTGGACTTGACACCGATGGTGGACCTTGGCTTCTTGCTGATTACTTTCTTCATGTTGACGACGACGCTGTCCAAGCCGCAAATTATGGCTTTGGTTATGCCGGACAAGGATGTTAAGTTGGAAGATTTAGAGCCCGTTAAAGAAGGTAAAGTATTGACCTTACTGCTGGGTGCCAACGACAAAGTCTATTGGTATGAAGGGATTACGGATGCCAAGCTGGATTCGACCGATTATTCTGCCGAAGGCTTACGCAAGGTGATCCTGAACAAGATGGACAAAGTACAGTCCACCTACGGCCAGGATACTTACAATGACATCAAGACGAAAGAAGAAAAAAAGGGTTCTTTTATCAACGTGATTATCAAACCGACGAAAGAATCCCGCTACAAAAACCTGGTGGATGCGCTGGACGAAATGGCCATTACCCACGTGCGTTATTACGTGATCCTGGATGTTTCCGATCTGGAAAGAGAGTTTATGAAACACCCGGAAAAAGGCTTGAACTTCAGTGCCGAAGAGCAGGTGGATGCCAATACGACTAAGTAGTGCAATTCGCAACGTAACAGATCACCGTTCAAAAAATTAAAACTCAAACAATGGCAGAAGAAAAAAGCAGTGCCTCCTTTCGGGATATGCTGGACATCATCTTCGCAAGTCGTAACAAAGACTACGGTGCGTACCAATTACGTCGTGCTTACCCAAGATACGTAACCCGCGCCCTGATTCTTGGTCTGCTGCTGATTGCAGTGTTGTTCCTGCTTCCGACCTTCCTCAATGCGATATCCGCCTTCGCCGAAGAGAACAAGCCGGTAGATGTGGTGGCCGAGCTCGGCCCACCACCCGATATTGACCCTAACAATCCTCCTCCTCCTCCCCCGCCGCCGCCGCCGACTCCCCCACCGCCGACGCGTTCGACGGTGAAGTTTGTGCCGCCTATCATCAAAAAAGATGAAGACGTACAGGAGGAGAAGCCACCGGCGGTGGAAGAATTGATAGAGAAGAAGGAAGACATCGGGACGGAAAACAAAAAGGGCAATGATGATGCGGCTCCGACCATCGAAGAGAACCCTTCGGAACTGGTCGTGGAAGCACCCGCCCCGGTGGTCGAGGATAAGACGTATGAGATGTTTGATATTCAGAAGCCACCGAGTTTCCCCGGTGGTGAAAGAGAACTGCTGAAGTTCCTGGCAGAAAACATCAAATACCCGGCCCTGGCCCGCGAGAACAACATTCAGGGGAATGTTGCGCTGACCTTTGTGGTCAATAAAAACGGCTCCGTCAGCGACGTGACCATTCTCCGCGATATTGGCGGTGGTTGCGGCAAAGAAGCCGTGCGGGTGGTGAATTCCATGCCGCGCTGGAATCCCGGCGAAGCCAACGGTAATCCGGTGAAAGTACGTTTCACCTTGCCGGTGCGTTTCAAACTTGAGTAACAGTAGTTATCCTATATTACCAGAAAGCGGTATTGACCTTAGGGTC
>Ga0105047_10012474_pt1 | contig 13669 bp, 10 predicted proteins | sample MAT04_FD_78384 | JGI IMG/M metagenome (GOLD analysis project Ga0105047, IMG submission 78384) | Freshwater microbial communities from Lake Fryxell liftoff mats and glacier meltwater in Antarctica - MAT-04 (megahit assembly) | ecosystem: Environmental > Aquatic > Freshwater > Ice > Liftoff...
AGCGGCCCCGGGCGCCGCCAGGCTTGCCGCCGGCCACGGGCAGCGGCAAGGCAGCGGTCAAGCTCGGCAGCTGGGGCGTGGTCGGCTCCTGGGGCATGGGCAAGCGGTGCATGCCGCAGATGCCAACTACCAGGCAGTGTCCGACAGACCGCCCCCGCGCCAGGCGCCGAGCAGCAGGCCGTGCGTTCAACAGTTCACGCCGGCGCAGCGCGCCTGCACCGGCCGGCACGCCGGGCCAGCGTCGGTGAAAATCAGTGCCATGCCCGACACGCCGCCCACGCTGGACATCCTGCGCCAGGCCAACCTGCGTGCGCTGAACACCTTCGGCCTGCCGGCGGTGGCGCACACGCTGGTGGCCATCCGCAGCGACGCCGACGTGCGCCGGGTGCTCGACCACCCCGAGCTGGGCCGCGCGCCCAAGCTGGTGCTGGGCGGCGGCAGCAACCTGGTGCTCACGCGTGACCCGGTGGCGGTGGTGCTGCGCGTGGTGGTCGCCGGCCGCCGCCTGGTGGCCGAGACCGGCGATGCCCGCACCGTCGAGTTCGGCGCCGGCGAGACCTGGCACGACGCGGTGGCCTGGACGCTGGACCAGGGCTGGCCCGGGCTGGAGAACCTGGCGCTGATCCCCGGCAGCGTGGGCGCCGCGCCGGTGCAGAACATCGGTGCCTACGGGCTGGAACTGGCCAACCGCTTCGACAGCCTGGACGCGGTGGACCTGGTCACCGGCCGCAGCGTGACGCTGGATGCTGCACGCTGCCACTTCGGCTACCGCGACAGCGTGTTCAAACGCCCCGCAGGCGAAGGCGGCCTGGCCGGCAAGAGCGTGATCACCCGGGTGCGGCTGCGCCTGCCCAAACCCTGGCGACCGGTGCTGGGCTACCTGGACATCGAGCGCCGCATGGCCGAGACCGGCAACCACAGCCCCGACGCGCGCACACTGTTCGACTGGGTCTGCGCCATCCGCCGCGCCAAGCTGCCCGACTGGCGCGTCATCGGCAACGCCGGCAGTTTCTTCAAGAACCCGGTGGTCAGCGCAGAGCAGTGCCGCGACATCATCGGCCGTGACCCGCACATCGTGCACTACCCGCTGGCCGACGGCCGCTTCAAGCTGGCCGCAGGCTGGCTGATCGACGCCTGCGGCTGGAAGGGCAAGCGCGTGGGCAATGCCGCTGTCTACGAGCGCCAGGCCCTGGTGCTGGTGAACTGCGGCGGCGCCACCGGCGCCGAGGTGCTGACGCTGGCGCGCGCCATTCAGGAGAGTGTGTATGGCCGCTTCGGCATCCGGCTGGAGCCGGAGCCGGTGGTGGTCTGAGATGCTGAGAGCCCCATCGACCGGAGCCTGCCGATGACCGACGCCGACCACCCGCCCGCCGCGCCCAAGCACGGCCTGGCCGCCGGCACCAGCCAGGCGCCGCAGCGGCCCGACTGGACCATCGACCAGGGCTGGGCCGGCTACACCGCCGCCGAGCATGCCACCTGGCAGACGCTGTTCGAGCGCCAGACCCGGCTGCTGCCCGGCCGCGCCTGCGACGCCTTCGTGCAGGGCATGGCCGCGCTGCCGATCGCCGCCGACCAGATCCCGGATTTCCGCCGCCTGTCCGATGCGCTGATGCGCCGCACCGGCTGGCAGGTGGTGGCGGTGCCCGGCCTGGTGCCTGATGCGGTGTTCTTCGAGCACCTGGCCTGCCGGCGCTTTCCGGCCGGGCAGTTCATCCGCCAGCCGCACCAGCTGGACTACCTGGAAGAGCCCGACGTCTTCCACGACGTGTTCGGCCATGTGCCGCTGCTGATGCACCCGGCGATGGCCGACTTCATCCAGGCCTATGGCGCAGGCGGCCTGCGCGCCCAGCGCCTGGGCATGCTGGAGCAGCTGGCGCGGGTGTACTGGTACACGGTCGAGTTCGGCCTGGTGCAGCAGGCCGACGGGCTGCGGCTGTACGGCGCGGGCATCGCCTCGTCGGCCACCGAGAGCCGCTTCAGCCTGGACGACGCGTCGCCCAACCGGCTGGGCTTCGACCTGGAGCGGGTGATGCGCACCCACTACCGCATCGACGACTTCCAGGAAACCTACTTCGTCATCGACGACCTGGACGCGCTGCTGAACCTGGCGCAGATCGACTTCGCGCCGCTCTACCAGCGCACCCAGGGCCTGCCGGTGCTGGCGCCCGGCGCCGTGCTGCCCGCCGACCGGGTGGTCAGCCGCGGCAACGGGCAGTACCACGCGGCCCGCCACGCCGGCCGGCCGCAGCGCTGAAACCGGCACGCTGCAAGCGCCGCCGCAGCGGCAGTCTGCGGGTTCCCGGGGTTGCCGCAGTGCAGCATGCTGCGGTACGCCGCTCGGTTGTCAACCGATGCACCCGCTGTCGCCATGGCTGCACTTGCCCCGCGTCCTCACGATGCCGTCTGGCCCAGGCGCCTGCCGCGCAGGCTGCCGCTGCCCGAGAGCGGATCGGCCAAGGTGATGTGGCGGCTGCGCCAGGGTGGGCTGGACGCTGAACAAGGCCAGGGCACTGAGTGCGAACAAAGTTTTCTCCATGGGGACTCTCCGAGACAGTCGTGCCGGTCACTGGTGGATTCCAGTGGAGCGGTACAAGCTCGGCATTGCGTACAGAACGGTCCGCCGGCGTCCGTGCCCCAGCGCACCGGGGCTGGCCCGGCGCGCCGGCTCAGAAGCCCGGGCCCGGCAGCAGCAGAAAGGCCGCTTCCTCGGCCGTGCTGGCCCGCCCCAGCGCCGCATTGCGGTGCGGGAAGCGGCCGAAGCGGGCCACCACGTCCAGGTGCTTCTGCGCCCAGCCCACCAGGTCGGCGCGCGCGGGTTCGTCGGCGGCCAGCTGCTGGTACAGCTGCACGGAGGTGCGCTGGTGCGACAGGTCCTCCGCATGCTCGAAGGGCAGGTAGGCAAACTGCCGCTGCACGCCGGTCAGCGCCCGGTCGGCGCCGCTGGCCAGCAGCGCGCGGGCGGTCTGCAGCGCCATGCCGTCGCCGGCAAAGGCGCGCGCGTTGCTGCGGAAGATGTTGCGGGTGAACTGGTCGAGCACGATCACCCGCGCCAGCGCCGGCAGCGGGTCGACCGGGTCGGTCAGCCAGGCATCGGTGGCGCCGGTCAGCGCAGCGTCCACCAGCGCGCCGAAGCGCTGGCGGATCTGGTCGTCGAAGGCATCGTCCTTCTGGAACCACATGGTGCGTGGCTGCGTGTGGCCGGGGTCGTCGGGCGGGCCGAACCAGAAGTCCAGCACGGCCAGGGCGTCGGTCTGCATCGTTGTGCTGCCTCGGGTGGTGCCAGAACGGCGGCTCACAGCGGCTCCAGCAGATCGTTGAACTCAGGATGGCGGCGCATGTGGCTGCGCACATAGCTGCACAGCGGGCGCACCTTCCAGCCCTGCGCGCGGGCCTCGGCCAGCGCCGCGTCGACCAGCCGCGCGGCGATGCCCCGGCCCTGCAGCGGCGGCGGCACGCCGGTGTGCAGGGTGCGCATCACCGTGCTGCCGTCGGCGGCATGCACCAGGTCGTAATCCAGCTCGCTCGGCCGCCCGCCGGTCTGCAGCGTGAAGCGGCAGGCCTCGGCATGGTGCTGCACGGTGGTGTCGTCGGGCGTTGGCATGGGCAGGGCGGGGCGGGGGATGCAGGCGGCGCGTCAGGGCGCCAGGGTCTGCCAGAGAAAGGCGAACTCCAGCGCCATCATGTCGGCCTTCTGCCGGTTGTCGGCCGCGCCGGCATGGCCGCCCTCGGTGTTCTCGTGGTACAGCGGGGCGTAGCCCATGGTGCGCATGCGCGCGGCCATCTTGCGGGCGTGGCCGGGGTGCACCCGGTCGTCGAGTGTGCTGGTGGTGAACAGCACTCGCGGCAGCGGCTGGCCCGGCTTCAGGTTCTGGTAGGGGCTGTACCTGGCGATCCAGGCCCATTCTTCGGGCACCTCGGGGTTGCCGAATTCGGCCATCCAGCTGGCGCCGGCCAGCAGCAGGTGGTAGCGCTGCATGTCCAGCAGCGGCACCTGGCAGACCACCGCGCCGAACAGCTCGGGCCGTTGCAGCATCACCGCGCCCACCAGCAGCCCGCCATTGCTGCCGCCCTGGATCGCCAGCTGCCTGGGCCGGGTGATGCCGCTGGCGATCAGGTGCTCGGCCACTGCGGCGAAGTCGTCGTAGCTGCGCTGCTTGTCGGCCTTGACCGCCGCCTGGTGCCAGCCCGGGCCGAATTCGCCACCGCCGCGGATGTTGGCCACCGCCTGCACGCCGCCCTGGCTGAGCCAGGCGGTGCCCCAGCCGGCCGAATACAGCGGCTGCATCGACACCTCGAAGCCGCCGTAGCCGTACAGCAGCGTGGGGTGGCTGCCGTCGGCCACCAGGCCCTTGGCGGCCACCAGGAAGTACGGCACGCGGGTGCCGTCCTTCGACGTGGCGAAGTGCTGCTGCACCTGCAGGCCGCTGGCGTCGAAGAAGGCCGGCCGGCTCTTCAGCGGCTGCAGCGTGGGTGTTGCGGTGTCGCCCAGCAGCAGCACGTCGGGCGTCAGGTGGTCGGTGTAGCTGAGCAGGTACTGCTCGGCCAGCGGGTCGTCGGCCAGTTCGGGGTCGTGCAGGGCCTGCAGGCCCAGGGTGCCGGGGAAGGGGGCGGGCAGGTCGCGGCGGGTCCAGGTGTCGCCGGCGGCCGCGGGTACGGATGCAGGTGCGGGTGTCCAGGCTTCCAGCTTGCCGGCGACGTTGTCCAGCACGTTCAGCAGCAGCTGGCTGCGGGTGGTGGCCAGGCCCGACAGCGAGCGGGTGGGCGTGGGCGTGAACAGCGCCTGCAGTGTCGGCATGGCGGCCGCGCTGGTGCCCGGCTCTGTGGCGGCCAGCACGGCAGCGGCGTCGCCCACCAGCAGGCTGCCGGCCTGCCAGGTGCGGCCGCCCACGGCCCAGTCGCTGCGCAGCTCGATCAGTGCGCGTGCACCCCAGAAGCGGATGGTGGCGTCGCTGGGGATGTGGATCTTCTGCAGGCTGTCGTCGGCGCGCAGCAGGAACTGCTCGGTGTTGTAGAAATCGGTGGCGCGGCTGACGATGCTGCGCTGGTGGCCCGGTGTGTGGTCCACCGAGCCCGAGGCCCAGACATCCTGCGCCCGGCCTTCGAACACCAGCGTGGCTGCGCCGAGTGGCGTGCCGCGGCGCCAGCGCCGCACCTGGCGCGGGTAGCCTGAATCGGTGAGCGAGCCCGGGCCGGTGTCGGTGCCCACCAGCAGGCTGTCGGCGCTCTCCCAGCTCACGTCGGTCTTGGCCTCGGGCAGGATGAAACCGTCGGCGACGAAGACCTTGGCCACGGTGTCGAACTCGCGCACCACGGTGGCGTCGGCACCGCCGCGCGACAGCTGCACCAGGCAGCGCCGGTAGTCGGGCCCCAGTGCGGTGGCGCCGGCCCACACCCAGTTCTCGCCTTCGGCGCGGGCCAGCGCGTCCAGGTCGAGCACGGTGTCCCAGTCGGGCTGCGGCTGGCGGTAGCTGGCCAGCGTGGTGCGCCGCCACAGGCCGCGCGGGTGCTGCGCGTCTTTCCACAGGTTGTACAGCGCCGCGCCGCGCCGGGTGACCTGCGGGATCCTGTCGGCCGAATCGAGGATGGCCTGGAAGCGCTCGCGCATCGGCGCAAAGCGTGGGTGCCGGGTCAGCACCGCGCGGCTCTCGGCATTGCGGGCCTGCACCCAGGCCAGGGCCCGCTCGCCCTGTACCTCTTCCAGCCACAGATTGGGGTCGGGCTCGGTGGTGTCGGCAGGGGTGTCGGCGGGGGCTACGGGTGATTCAGCGGCCATGGCGTTGTCGGTCATCAGCGGGGCAAGGGGCAGGGCGGCCAGCCAGCGGGCCAGGGCGCGGCGTGCCGGGCTCATTCACCGCCGCGCCACAGCGCATGCGGCTGCACGTCCACCGTGCTGCTGCCGTCGCTGAAATACGCATGCCCGTCCTGGATGCTGACCTGCAACTGCATCGAGCGCCGGGCCATGGCCGCCAGCGCCTGGCTCTGTTCATGCGGCAGCTGCCAGACAGCCAGGTTGCGCTGGCGGTTGATCTTGTTGGCGATGCCGGCATACCAGATGGCTGCGGAGTGGCTGTAGCAGTACAGCGTGACACGGCGCGCCTTGCCGCAGGCCTTGGCCAGGCGGCGGTCGTCGGGCTGGCCCACCTCGATCCAGTGCAGCAGCTGGTCGGACAGGTCCTTGTGCCACAGGTCGGGCTCGTCGGCGTCGGCCATGCCGCGCGCCAGTTGCAGCGTGCCGCGCAGGTCGTCGGCCGGCACGTTCATCGCGAAGGCCAGCAGCCGCACCATCAGCCGCTCTTCGGTCTCGCTGGGCTGCAGCGGGATGGTCAGCGCATGCTCGCCATAGATGTTGCGGTCCATGTCGGCGATCTGCAGCGTGGCCTTGTAGATCGTGGCCTTGATCGCCATCAACAATGCCCTCGCGCGGGGGCGGGGCCGGAACAGGCGGGGGTGTCAGGCGGCATGGGGGACGGGGCAGCAGAGGCAATGCGGCACTGTGCCACACGGTGGCCGCAGCTGGCACCGGCGCCTGGGGACGGTGTGGGGGCATGCGGCCCACACGCGCAGGTTCAGCCCCAAAATCGGCCATGTCTGTGGCACCAAACCCCTCCCGCCATGCCGGTTGAAGCGCAGCTCCGGGCCGACATCGACAACCGGCGTCTGCGTGCACATGCCACCAGCGCCCGCCTCGCGGGCTGGACCAGCGTCTTGTTGGCGGCCGTGCTGTGGTGGCTGGCATCGGGCGCCGCCCCCGCCGCCCGCCTGACGGCCTGGTCGCTGGCGCTGGCCGCTGTGGTGCTGTGGCGCCTGGTCTTGCCGATGGCCCAGCGGCGCGCGTTGCCGCAGCAGAAGGATGCCGTTGGCGACCCGCAGCACGCCCTGTACGCCCTGCAGGCGCGCTGGCTGCTGCGCTACCGCTGGAGCATCGCCCTGCATGGCCTGGTCTGGGGCTTGTCGGCCTGGCTGCCCCTGTCGCTGGCCGACCCGCAGCTGCAGGCCGCACTGGTGTTCCTGCTGGTGGGCCTGGCGGTCGGTGCGGTGACGCTGACGCTGTTCGATCAGCTGGCGGCCTGGCTCTTTGCCGGCCCGGTATCGGCCCTGCTGGTGGCGCGCCTGCTGGCTGAAGGCGCGCCGCTGCCACCGGCCACGGTGGTGGCGCTGGCCATGGGCGCCCTGCTGCTGGTGATGCTGAGCATGGCGGGCAGGCGCGTCGACCGCGAGCGCCGATCGCTGGCAGCCGCCCGGCGCGCCGAGCGTGACAGCGCCCGACAGGCGCGCGAGACGCAGCGCCTGCTGCAGCAGGTCTTCGACCATGCCGGCCAGGGCATCAGCGTGTTCGACCACGACCTGCGCCTGCTGGCCTGGAACGACCAGGTCGCCGGCCTGGCCGGCCTCGCACCGGGCACGCTGCAGCATGGCGTGGCCCTGGCCGACTGTGTGCGCCAGCTGGCAGCGCAGGGCGAGTTCGGGCCCGACGCCGGGGCGGACGGGGTGGCGCGGCGGCTGCAACTGCTGGGCATGCCCGAGCCCGGCGTGCTGCGCCAGCACCGCCGCGATGGCCGCCTGATCGAGCTGCGCCGCAACCCGCTGCCCGGTGGCGGGCTGGTACTGTTCCATGCCGACATCACCGAGCGCGAGAGCCGCCGCCGCGCCGCCGACGAGCAGCAGCGCATGCTGGCCCTGGTGCTGGAGCGCACCGAACAGGGCTTCTGGTACATCGACAACGACCTGCGCACCACCGACGCCAACCCGGCGATGTGCCGCATGCTGGGCCAGGAGCGCGCCCAGCTGCTGGGCCGCAGCATCTACGATTTCGTCGACGCCGAGAACCGCGCCGTCTTCAAGCGCAAGGTGGCCCTGCGCGCCGGCGGCCAGGCCGGCGGCTACGAGATCGTGCTGACCCGTGCGGACGGCAGCCAGGTGCATTGCTTCAACAACGCCACCCCGGTGCTCGACGCGGCCGGCCGCAAGGTCGGAGCGCTGGGCCTGTTCTCCGACATCAGCGCACAGAAGGCGGCCGATCGGCAAGTGCGCCAGGCCAGCGAGGCGCTGGCGCAGAAGTCCGATGTGCTGGCGCTCACCCTCGACAGCCTGGTGCAGGGCGTGCTGAATGTCGACCCGCAGGGCCGCTGCACCGCCTGGAACCGCCGCTTCCTGGAGCTGCTGCACTTTCCGCCGGCGCTGATGGCTGGCCGGCCGCACCTGGACGCGTTGCTGGCCTGGCAGCTGGCGCACGGCGAGTTCGGCGAGCAACTGGAGCTGATGGACGACGCTGGCCGCATCAGTGTCACCCTCGCGCAAGCGGGCGCCCCGGCCACCTCGGGCCACCGCTACCGGCGCCTGCGCGCTGATGGCACGGTGCTGGACGTGGCCTCGCACTTCGCCGACGACGGCAGCCTGGTGCGCACTTTCACCGACGTGACGGCCAGCGTGGCCGCCGAGGCGGCGATGATCGCCGCGCGGGACGAGGCCGAGCGCGCGCAGACCGAGGCCGAGCGCGCGCGGACCGAGGCCGAACATGCGCGCGAAGAGGCCGAGGCAGCCAACCGCGCCAAATCCGACTTCCTGTCGCGCATGTCGCACGAGCTGCGCACGCCGCTGAACGCCATCCTCGGCTTCGCCCAGCTGCTGCAGGCCGACGCCGACGACCCGCCCAGCCCCGGCCAGCGCCAGCGGCTGGATTCCCTGGTGCGTGGCGGCCACCACCTGCTGGCGCTGATCAACGACGTGCTGGACGTGGCCCGCATCGAGGCCGGCAATCTGCAGCTGAGGCTCGGGCCGGTGGACCTGGGCCGCCTGGTGCAGGAGAGCCTGGCCCTGGTGCAGCCGATGGCGCAGGCGCGCGGCGTGGTGCTGGTGGCGCCCGTGGGGCTGCAGCCGGGCGGTCCGGTGGTGACGGCCGACGCGACCCGGCTGCGCCAGGTGCTGCTGAACCTGATGTCGAACGCGATCAAGTTCAACCGCGAGGCGGGCGAGGTGCGGCTGCGCCTGCAGGCCGATGCAGCGCAGGTGCGCCTGGAGGTGGCCGACCAGGGAGCCGGCATTGCGCCCTGGCAGGTGCCGCAGCTGTTCCAGCCCTTCGAGCGGCTGGACATGGAAGGCGCGGTCGAGGGCACCGGCATCGGCCTGGCGCTCAGCCGCAGCCTGGTGACACTGATGCACGGCGCGATCGGCGTGGACAGCACGCCCGGCCAGGGCAGCGTGTTCTGGGTGCAGCTGCCGGCCAGCGCAGCAGCGCTGGGCGCTGCTGCGGAGAAGGAACCCACCGCGCCGGCCGTTGCTGCGGCCGTGCGCCGCAGCGTGCTCTACATCGAGGACAACGAGGTCAACCAGGTGCTGATGGAAGGCATGCTGGCGCACCGGCCGGCCATCACCCTGCGGCTGGCCGGGCTGCCCCACGACGGCGTGGCCATGGCGGTGCAACAGCCGCCCGACCTGGTGCTGCTGGACATCCAGCTGCCCGAGATCGACGGCTTCGAAGTGCTGCGGCTGCTGCGCCTGCACTCGGCCCTGCAGCACACGCCGGTGATCGCCGTCAGCGCCAATGCCATGCCCGACGACCTGGCCCGGGCCCGCGCAGCCGGCTTTGCCGATTACCTGACCAAGCCGCTGGACATGGCCCGGTTGCTGGCCGTGGTCGACCGCGTGCTGGCCTGAACCGGGCAGCCGGCAGCGGCGCCCGGCCGCAGGCTGCTGCGCTCAGGTCGGCTGGTAGGCCAGGCGCAGGTAGATCGGCGCGAAGGCCTCGGCCTGGGTGATCTCCAGCAGATGCTCGCGCGCCAGCTCCAGCATCGCGATGAAGGTCACCACCAGCACCGGCGTGCCGCGGGTGGTGTCGAACAGCTCGTGAAACTCCGCAAAGCGACGGCCGTTGAGGGCGCGCAGCACGATGGCCATGTGCTCGCGCACGCTCAGCTGCGCGCGGCTGATGCGGTGGTGCTGGTTGAGCCGGGCGCGCTGCACGATGTCCATCCACGCCGCCTGCAGGTCGGCCACATGCACCTGCGGCAGCTGCGGCGCCAGTGACTGCTCGATGTGCACCTGCGCGCGCAGGAAGTCGCGGCCGATCACCGGCAGCTGGTCCAGCCGGGCGGCGGCCAGCTTCATCTGCTCGTACTCCAGCAGGCGGCGCACCAGCTCGGCGCGCGGGTCGGGGCCCTCGGCGCCGTCGGCGCTCTTCTTCGGCGGCAGCAGCATGCGGCTCTTGATCTCGATGAGCATCGCCGCCATCAGCAGGTACTCGCTGGCCAGCTCCAGGTTGTGGTTGCGGATCTGGTCCACATAGGCCAGGTACTGGCGCGTCACGTCGGCCAGCGGGATGTCGAGGATGTTGAAGTTCTGCTTGCGGATGAGATACAGCAGCAGGTCCAGCGGGCCTTCGAAGGCTTCGAGAAACACTTCCAGTGCATCCGGCGGGATGTACAGATCGGTGGGCATGCGAAACAGCGGCTCGCCGTACAGGCGGGCCAGCGCCACCCGGTCGACGGGCAGCCGCTCGGCATCGGCGACCGGCGCTGCACCCTCGTCGCCGGGCAGTGGCGCCAGCGCCACCACCGGCGCGGGCGCCGGCGGCAGGGCAGTGGGCATGTCACGGGCGCGGCCCGTAGCCGGGTCGGTCACGGTGCGGTGGGTGTGCGGCTCAGAGCCTGAAATGCTCTCAGGCCTTCTCAGGCCGCGGGAAGTAGACGTAAGGCGTCTGCGGCACCCGCGCGGCCTGGAAGTCGGCCTGCTCGCTGCGGTCGAGCTGCTGGTCCCACAGCAGGGCGCGGCCGGCGCGTTGCTCGGCTTCCAGCGTCGGCTTCCGGGCCTTGAGCTCACCGATGAAGTTGGTGATGTCGGAGGTGTAGGGCTTCCAGAAAAAGGGCATGGCGGCAGGCCTCGTGTCGGCAACAGGCAGGGTCCAGGTGTAGACGCGAGTTTACGGCGCCGGGTGCGTCATGCTGGTCGGCCCCACCACAGCCGTGGCAGCATCGGCAGCATGGCGACCGAAACCGAGCTGAAGTTCCGCATCCCGCCCGCGCGGCTGGCTGCGCTGCGGCGCGCCGTGGCCACCGCCGGCGCCGAACTTCAGCCGCTGGCTGCGGCCTATTTCGACACCCCCGGCGAGCACCTGGCGCAGGCGCGCATGGCGCTGCGCCTGCGCCGCGAGGGCGCTGCCTGGGTGCAGACGCTGAAGGCCGAAGGCGCCGGCACGTTGCAGCGGCTGGAGCACAACGTACAGCTGCCCGAGCCCCTGCCCGGCAGCGTGCGCCCGGCGCTGGACATCGCCCGCCACGACGGCACAGCCGCCGGCACGGCGCTGCGCCGCCTGCTGGCCGACGCCGGCCAGCCGCCGCTGCAGGAGCGCTATGCCACCACGGTGCAGCGCATCCGGCGCCTGCTGCGCAGCGGCGGCGCGGTCATCGAGCTGGCGCTCGACATTGGCGAGGTGCGCGCCGGCGCACGCAGCCTGCCGCTGTGCGAGATCGAGTTCGAACTGCTGTCCGGCCCGCCGCAGGCATTGCTGGCACTGGCCGGGCGATGGGCAGCCCGCCATGGCCTGCTGCTGGATGTGCGCAGCAAAAGCGAGCTGGGCCACACCCTGGCGGCCGGCCTGCCCGGCAGCCCGCCGGCCATGGCCCGGCCGCTGCGCCTGGCCCGCAGTGCCAGCCTGGACGCGGCCCGCACCGCGATGCTGGCCAATGCCCTGCGCCAGGTGCTGGCCAATGCCGGCCAGATGGCGGCCGGGCCGTCGGACGCCGGGCACCTGCACCAGCTGCGGGTGGGCCTGCGCCGCTTGCGCAGCGTGCTGGGCGCGGGCTGGCCGGCTGCCGACGGAGGCGTGGCGGCTGCCGCGCAGGAGGCACTGGCCACGCTGTTCCAGCAACTGGGTGCGGCCCGCGACGCCGATGCGATGGGCAGCTGGCTGTGGCCGGCGCTGCAGGCTGCCGGCGCGCCGGCGCTGCGGCTGCCGCTGGTGGCGGCCACCGCAGCGGACCCGGCGGCGCCGCTGCGGTCGCCCGCCACCCAGCAGCTGTGGCTGGGCCTGATCGGCCTGGGTCTGCCGGCCGGGGCGGTGGCGCTGCGGGCGCAGGCGGCGCCGGCCAAGCCGCAGGCCGCTGGCGCGGTGCTGGCCGGCCCGCTGCAAAAATTGTGGCGCCAGGTGCGGCGTGACGCCCGACGGTTTCAAAGCCTGGACGACGCGGCGCGGCACCGGCTGCGCCGGCGCATCAAGCGCCTGCGCTACCTGACCGAACTGTCTGCCGGCCTGTGGCCGGCCAAGGCGGTGGCCCGGCTGCTCAAGCGCCTGAAGCCGGCCCAGGAGCGGCTCGGCGAGTTCAACGACACGGTGGTGGCGCTGGCACACTGCCGCGCCCTGGCCGACAGCGATCCGCAGGCCTGGTTCGCAGTCGGCTGGCTGAGCGCACGGCATGCGGCGCTGCTGCCGGTCTGCGCGGCGGCGCTGCAGCACCTGGCCGGGGCGCGGCGGCCCTGGCCGGGGCGCTGAACGGCCTGTGTTCGGGGCCGGTTCAGGCCGGCTGCGCCACCCCGCCCTGCAGCGCGCGCACGGCGGCCAGCAGGGTGGGCTCTTGCAGCAAAGTGTCGACCCGGGCCAGCGCCGGCAGCGCCAGGTAGCTGCCGAGGTGGCAGAAGTCGGTGTCTGGCGCGTTGGCCGGATCGGCCGGATCGGCGCGCTGCCAGTGGGCCAGATCGTCCAGGTCGCCCTGGGCCAGGCGCTCGCCCAGACGGCCGCTCAGGTAGCACAGCGCCAGTCTGGGCGCGCGGCGCGGGTCCACCAGGTGGGCGGGCGTCACCAGCAGGCTGTCGACGTCGCGGACCTCCTGCACGATGCTGGCTGGCAAGCCCCAGGCCTGCATCAGCAAGGCGCCCACTTCGCCGGCGCCCAGGCCCAGCGCCTGCTGCTCGGCCTGCAGCCGGGCCAGCAGGCTGGGGTGCGGCCCCCAGGCCGGGCTGTCGGGCTGCAGCAGCACGGTGGTGGCCAGCGGGCCCAGGAAGCACAGCACCGCCTGGGTGACCAGGGCGCCGGGCTCGGCCAGGTCCAGCCGCGCTGCCAGCCGGCCGCACAGCTCGCTGGACAGCGTGCTGGCGCGCAGCAGCCGGTCCAGCCGCTGCCGCTGTGCGGCGCCCGGGTTGCCGAAGCTGTTGTGCAGCAGGTGCTGCAGGCACAGCGCACGCACCGTGTTCAGGCCCAGCAGGCTGACCGCCTGCACCACGCTGCCCACCGGCTTGCGCAGGCCGTAGCGGGGTGAATTGACGGTGGCCAGAATGCGCGCCGCGATCTGCGCCTCGGCCATGATCAGCTCGGCCAGCGCGCTGGGGCGGGCGGCTTCCAGGAACTCGGCCGAGACCAGCTTGTGCAGTGCCAGCGGCGGCGGCGGCAGCTGCTGCAGGCGCTGCACCAGTGCGGTGACCTGCGCTGGCGGCAAGGTTTCGTGCGCCACCGGGCGGAAGCTGCGCAGGGCCGGCGGCAGCGGTGTCGGTAGGGGCAGGTCCGCCAGGGCAGGCGTGGTGCTGGCTGGCGCGTGCAGCCCGGCCGCAGCGGTGGTTGGTGGTGCTGCGGGTGCCGCAGGTGCTGCAGGTGCTGCTGGTGGCGGCGGTGGGTGGTCGGCGCTTCGCCCGCGCCGCAGCAACAGCAGGGCGCCGCCTGCGCCGGCCAGCAGCGCCAGGAGCG